>Ga0116154_10003699_pt1 | contig 10682 bp, 8 predicted proteins | sample AD_UKC030_MetaG_FD_89898 | JGI IMG/M metagenome (GOLD analysis project Ga0116154, IMG submission 89898) | Active sludge microbial communities of municipal wastewater-treating anaerobic digesters from USA - AD_UKC030_MetaG | ecosystem: Engineered > Bioreactor > Anaerobic > Digestate | place: USA...
AGGCAGTACAAAGACAAGCAGGGCATAGCACGCACAGATAGCCTAAACCAGAAGCAGATGGATGAGGCAATGCATCGTGAGATTACTGGTAACAATCCCCCCGGTGCAATCGAACAGCCCCCTCAGAGACCTGCTCGTTCAAGGCCAATGATGGAGCAGATACAAACTGCTGCAGCTGAGCAGGGTGCAGTTCCGATAGGCGAAGCAATTAAACAAAGGCTTGCCCAAGATGGTATACAGGGTGTTACGGTTGCTCCAGAGCAGTCGTTCAGTATTAGCCCAAATCAATCTTCAACCGCTCCAGCATCAACCGTTTCTCCCCCTCCCCAGTCTGGCTATGTTGTTCCAGCTCAGCAACCTCAAGTTCAAGCAACTGGTGGTGGAGTGTTCGCAACCGAGCCTCCACCAGTAAGGCAAGCAGCTCCCATAGAGGAGCCCGGTACTGGAAAGGCTGCACTGGCAATGCTCGGAGCGTTGCTTCCGGGAGTTGGTGGATTTCTCATGGAGCCATTTGCCAAGGCCCAGCGCAATTACATGCAGAAGACTGAGAAGGACGTAAAGCTGACTGACATGTTCTGGAAGGAGTTCGACGAGGACCCTGTAAACGCCAAGAGATTTGCTCGCGTGCCAGTTGTTCGTGACGCTCTGCAGCGTAGATATGGAATGTCTGCAGATGAAATCATAGACCTCGACAAGAGCATAGGGCAGTCGTCTGCTCTTAAGGCAAAGGACATATTTTACTTGGCAGAGAAGGGTCTAGTTAATCTACCTCCTTCAATTGACACAGAGATAGGTCAAGTTACAACCCGCCCAGTAACACAAACCATAGGTGGATTGCCCTATAAGCTCAACCAGCAAACAAACCAGTATGAGCTCATGCAGACAGAAGTAATGAAGATGTATGACGACGCAGTGAAGGGTTATCAGGGTCAAGGTTATTCACCTGATGAGGCATCCCTTATGGCGATGAAGGCTACGAAGGGACAACCAATCTTTAATTCTACCGAGGTTGGTAACGGCGTTGTTATTATGCGCAATGATGCTCTCGGCACTGTTCACAAGTTTAAGTTTACCGATGCAGTAAAAGAAAAGAACAGAGTTGAGATAGTTAAGAACGAATTAACCAAAGAGCCAATAGGAGCGTTCTTCTATCGTGAAGGTGAAATGCCGACTAGCCCCGAAGATGTAATGTTCCTTAGCTTTGCTTCAATGCAGGACAGCCAAGGAAGAAACGTTGCCCAGTTAATACGTGGAATGTCAGAGGAAGAGGCAAAGAGCCCGGGAAAGATTGCTCGTTTCATATCTTGGCTTTTTGGTGGCACGGAAGTAACTGACCATAGCAAATTATTGGAAGGGCAGGGAGGTGAGCCCGGAACTGGTGGTGCTCAGGGAGCTCAACAGGTTAACCCTGTTCCGGGTCCTATCACCCCTCCACCTCCAGAAGTTCCTCCGGTGAACCCTCAAGTTAACACAACTGAGAATAAAAAAGTAAACCAGTTGCTGCTTGATACGGGAGCTATCTAATGGCAGATGAAACAAACAAGACTTCTCCGCAAGTAAACTGGGGTCAGGACCCAATTGTGCTTGGCAAAAAACAATACACAACTGGCACTGTTCCCGGACCAGTCCCCCCCGAGTACATGGACACTGAAAATCTTAGGGCTCAGCAGAGAGAAGCCAAGGCTGCTGGTTTGCCTCCTCCAGATGTAAGTTCTCCAGCTTCCAAGGAAGCTTATATCAGGGGTGAAATGCCAGTAACCGCCCCGGTAGTTAAGAGACCAAGCGAAACCTCTTCTCCTAAAACAAACTTGGGTGGGTTACCAAAGTGGAGTTCTGTTTTACAGAACGAACAGTACCGTGGAATGGATGCTCCGCAACAGAATAAGGTGCGTGAGAAGTGGCTTCGTACCATTGCAGACCTCAACCCCCAGTATAGTGCAGATGAAATAAGAGAGCTTAGGAAAGCAGTTTACCAGTCTAAGGCAGAGCCGCTTCCTCTCACATCAAGAATTGTAAAGGGTGCATCAGATTGGTTGGGCATGATGCCAGAGCCAGTTAAGAATGGGCTCGTCGCTTCTGCTGGTATGGTTCCGGGTGGACAATTATTGCAGGTTCCAGCCGCACTTTCAGAAGCCAAGGAGATTGCCAGTAAGGTTTCAGTTGAAAAGCCTCAACCAACAACTGCTGCTGAGGTACTAATTGGAACAATGGTCCCGGGCATATCTCAAACAAAATTCCCAGCGTGGGTAGAGCAGGCACCAAAAGAAAAGGGATATCTTGACAAGCTGTATGATACCTATCAAGAGAGTGGCATCAAGGGAGTTGCCAAACAGGAAGGTTGGCATGCTCTTGAAGAGGCGATGAAGAAGCTTGAGCAAATACAGTTCTCATCTTCTTGGTTTTTCGGTGGACTTGAGGGCAAGCTTGCAAAGGAACGCGAGATTGCGCGTAAAGAAGGGCGCATGAAATATCTTCGTGAGCTTCCAGACAATGAACGTTACAAGATATACGAAGATGTAATGTTTAGTGACGGGTATACTGGAGTTGATGAACGCATTGCCGATACCATCAGGAACGACATGGTCCCAGCTGGCATGACAGTGCAGGAGATTGATAAGGCTATTATCAAGGGCATACAGGAAAAGAAGTTTCCAGAACAGGCGTTCTATCACATGGGTGCGAAGAAGTATAACGTTAAGAAGCGCGAGCCCATGACTCCAATGGACCCATATGCTGCAGTGGGCTATGCATTTAGCCAAGGTCTCGACTTGAATGCAGCAAACGACGCCATGTGGAAGAACCTTAACTATGATATACGCGAAATAAAGGATGCTTCAACGTTAAGAAAAATGATGAAGGGCAAGACGTACGAAGAGAAGTATGGTTTCTGGAAGGGTCTTGCCATGAACGTGTTGCTTACCACTGCTGGCGACCCAATAACATGGGCGTCTCTCGGCTCTGCTGGACCAGCTATTGCAGCTAAGACTGTAGCATCCAGACTTGGGCAGAAGATTACGTATGCCATGGGCGGTAGGTTAACACTTACTGAAACGCTTAACACGTTAAAACAGATTGTGTCTAAGGGTGGCAAGGAAGCAGATGAAGTTCGCCCGTGGCTTAAGCTCATTCTCTCCGAGGCCAAGAAGGATGCTGAGTACGCTGGTAAAGACAAGGCTAAGGCAATGGAGATGATAGATGAGCTCGTTCAGCAGGTCCCATTGTCGAAGGAGGCTCGTGCTGGTGCCGACAAAATATCACAGACTGCCCGGGCAGCTGGCATTCAGGTTAATTGGTGGGACGGAGTAGTACCAAAGGCGTCTGAGGCTGAGCTCGCCGCTCGTGCAGCTGCTGAAAGAACTGCTCCAACTGCTGTTGATATTGCTTCCATTCCATTTGAGGGTACAGTTCCGATTACCCGTGAGGCTGCCGAGAAATTATCCAAGGCAGCTAAAACAGTTGAGCCACCCCCAGCTAAAGCAACCGCTCCACCGTCTGATGTTATGGGTATTGGCAGTATGCCAGCCCCAAAGACTGAGGCCGAGCTTGCCATTAGCAAAGCAGCTGAAGATGCTGGCAAGTTCTTTGAGGCTAGGATTCCCGGAGAGATGCCACCAAATGTTGACGACGTTCGTGCTGCTGCTGAGGCTGCTGCTGAGGCTGCTGCAAAACGTCAGGCCATAAGCACTGCAGCCAAAGTAATAGAGGGGACAGCACCTGCTGTTGAAAGAACAACAAGTGAAGTCCCGGCCCGTGCGATACAGGCAGTTGGCGGTGAGACTCCGGTTGGTGCTTATGGAAAATTTAAACTCCCCGACGTAACCAACGATGGTATCAGTAAGATTGACGATGTCACTGAAGATGCACTCGATATGATTAACAGGCCACGTGAAGGTCTGTCTTCAACGCAGCCAGAGACTGCAGCTGAGGACCTTCGCAAGGCCAGAGCAATGGGCAACACAGCTGAGGAACAAAGACTGTCTGGCCTCCGTACTCACGACATTGATACAAGGCGTAAGCTTATTAAGATAATGCAAGACTATGAGAAGCTTGTTGCTGATAAGTTTTCAACTCCAATACAACGTGAGAAAACATTTCAGTATCTGCAGCGTGAGTGGGAAAAGCTACATCCAGATGATATAGGTGGTGTCGAACTTAACAGAGTAATGGATGAGCGTGCAGCAATCAATGCTGGTGAGCTGGTTGATAATCCAACTGGCAGTGACCTTGTGTTGCGCACTGGAGAGGACTGGACCTCACAGTGGAAACAGAAGAAGCCATTAACTCCAGAAGAAGCATACAAGAAGACTACATTTGAAGCGAGACAGGAAGAGCGTCGCCTTTACGAAGAAGCAATGAAACAGTTTGAGGCAGAGGGTGGTAAGGTTCAGAAGTTTGCTACACGCGCAGAGTCAGAGCCGCGCATAGTTGGTGAGAAACAGTGGAACGAGGCCCGTGAACAGGTTCTGCTCGATGAGGGTATAGAAATATTTAATGAGGGAGAACAGACTGGCCATATAGCCAAGCGTCTCGGAGGTGAATGGGATGAGTACAAAGACACGCTGAAGTATGCAGTTGAGTCTGGTAGAGCAGCCGTTTCAAACCTTAACGTACGTGGCGTACGTGAAGCAGCGCAGAAGGGATGGTCCGGTTTCACTGAGGCGAAGGGAAAGATGTTTGAAAAGATTGCAGCAGATGAGTTGCTCAGTGGAAAGGATAAGGCTCAGTTAAAGAAGTTCTTTGATAGGGCAGAAGAAGCAGTAAAGGCTGAGATTAAAAGGCCCGGGAGAAAGGGACTTGACCCAGCTGAACGTGAGATGCAAAAGATACAGGACTTCTATGCTAATACCGTTAAGCGCAATGCTGCCCGTAAGTCTCCAATCACAGCGAAGAAGATGAGCGACGGTAGCATACAGGTAAGCAGGGTGCAGCATGGCAAGAAGGTGAACAGTTACTTCACCCCTCCAGAACATAACGATGGTGAGTATCTTGGAAGCATCTTTGGTATGGCGCAAAAGTTTTGGGACGACAAGATTACCAGACGTTCAGGGCTTGGTGCAAGGAGCGGCGCACTTGCTGAGTCTGAGAATTTAAAGAAGTCTATATTCAGCATCGAGAAACAGTTTACCAATTACCCACTGGTAGGTAAGGCGGTTAAGAACATGTACTCAACCATGGACGCCATATCAGAGAAGGCACTCGATGATATGACTGCCATTGCCAAGATGGGTAAGACTGGGAGATTTGCACTCAGGCCCGGGGGAACAAGATACAAGTTGACTACTCAGGATATGCAGAACATACCTCTGTATCATGAGAACTCAGAGTTGTTCAAGGCGTTGCCAGTAGAAGAGCAGGCAAGGATGCAGCCCATTATGGACAAGGTGCAAAAGTTCTACGATGATTTCCAGAAGATGTACAAGGACCGTGGTGCTGATGTAGACTTCAAGGCCCACTATCAGGAGGGGCTGGTTAATTCCAATAAAAAGATTGATGAGCTGCTCAAGGGTCTTGCAAACGGAAGCGTTAAGTATGTTGGTAAAAAGGATTTTGCATCTCTTGGAGTATACAATTTACCTGAAGGTTTCAATGGGTACTCAAAGGCAAAGGTTGCAAGGTTGCTCGAAGATGCCAAGGTAACAAACAACAAGACTATGCAGGAGATGGACTCGTTCAAGTATATCAACATACCTTATGCAATGTGGTTCGACTCCAGCTTTGATAAGGCAGCTGCATTGAAGTCACTCAAGCTTGCCAATGCACAGAAGCGTGAGACATTCAGGATTGCAGACTTGGTTTCAAGTGGTGCCATTAAAAAAGAACAGATAGATTTGTTTGATATGATGGCAGCGTATTCGAGAAGGGCGTCAAAGGATATAGCCATGCTTGATATTCGCAATTCCATGGCGAAGGAAGGAGCGTTTAAGAGCTTCGAGGATTTAAAGAAGCTTGCTCCAGATATCAAGAAGGCCGAGATTAAAAAGCTCAAGGCAGATGGATGGAGAAGGATGGACCCGAGACACTTCCCGTTCTTCTCACGTGGATGGATGCATCCAGCAATGCAGGAGTGGCTGTATAACTTTAAGTATGAAAGGTTGAATGCAACCACGTTCGATAAGGTTCTGTCAAGCGTAAAGGTGTGGCAGTTTGCAAATCCGTTCTTCCTCCCGTACTACGATGTAATGCAGGGAGCTGTTGCCCGTGGCCCACTCGGCATGCTTAATCCAGTGGGGTGGGGACGTGACCTGTACGCTGCTATTAAGATGTACAAGAACAAATCCCCGCTGTACTGGGAGCTGCTGCATGAAGGCATAGACTCAAAGCCAATGGCAATTCCGTTCGATGAATGGAGCGGAAAGCTGCAGCGTTTGAAAGGTGAGACTGGGTTTGAGTTCCTTGCTAAGTATGGTAAGGAAACCGCTAAGTCTGTTGGCCTTAAGCCAATATATGAAGCAAGCTGGTACGTTGCTTGGGAGCTTGACAAACTTGTGCGTCTTGCAACGGCCAACCTGTTCATGCGCAAGGGGTGGAGCGTAGCTGATGCATCTAAGATGTCTGCTCTGTTACACTCTGATTATGCCAACGTTCCTGTTGCAACCAGACGTGCATTAAACAGGGTTCTCTTTACCGGAACATTCAAGGTTACGATGGGTAGGCTCTATAAGGAAATGATAAAGGAAATGGTTCGCGTCCCATATAAGATGGTTACCGGAAAAGGAAAGGAGCTCACTAATATCCAGCGCAATCTTGCTAAGTCTGGATACACAACCGTACTCACTGGCATGATGGGCTTCGACCTGTTCATGACTGCCAATGGGTATGAGCGTGACCAGTTTGCAAGGCGTTACTTCAAGCCTGTAATGACTGATAGGGGACCAAAGGAAGATGTTGTTGTGTTCTCAAACCCAATGACCATGATACCAAAATACTGGCAGACAATCAGGAAGCTTGCCAATGAGAACTACAAGGATGATAGGATGGGCGATATTGTCAATGAGTTTAAGTATGACATTCACCCAGTGTACCGTATTGCCCTTGACATTGCCAATAACAAGCGTGCCAATGGTGAGCATATATGGGAACCGTTTGCTGATACTGGAGCAATGAAGTGGGCAAAGAATGCTGACTACGCTGCAGGTCAGGTGTGGCAAATCTTCAAACAAATAGGAATGGAGGACGTACCAGAAGACCAGCAGAAGGCTTGGGACCTGTTCCAAAAAGAGTGGGGTCCTGTTGCTGCTTACCTCATGAAGCCAACGTCGTTTCAGTATCTCCGTGACCCTTCTGTTGTGAGGTACGTTAAGGACCTGAACAAAATGCAGAGAGCATTCCAGAACCAGATTGCAGACATGGCAGATGATAGGAAGTATGACCCTGTAAAGGTACAACGCATGGCTCAGGAGCTTAAGAGAAGAAGCGCAAGGATTGTTGAGCTGATACAGCATGCCCAAAAGATAAACGATAGGAATGCAATGGAACGCTGGCAGGGTGGCGTCGCCAAGTAATTCCGTAAATAAACAATAAGTGTATAGCAAAAGAAAAGGGGGGAGCTAACCACTCCCCCTGTTCTTTTATGGAGCTGGCGGTAGGACTCGAACCTACAACCTGATGATTACAAGTCACCAGCTCTGCCAATTGAGCTACACCAGCTACTGGAGAATCTTTACCTTGAAGTTAAGACAGCCCCCGGGTGCCTCGAAGTCAACGGTGATATCATTGGACGGGAGAGAACGGACGCTTTCATTCATTGAGAAATCATATGCCGTTATTCTGTACCGCCTCACAGTCGTGGCTCCATCAGGGTAATCAATAACCTGACTGCTTAAGAACTCTGTCTGCCCGGGAACGTACAGGATTGTAATAACCAGTGATGTCGGGTTGTCTTCCTTGTCGTATTCATATATCCTGAACCCGGCGAGGTCTTCCTCTATTACATCCTTATTCCATGTAAACTCAACTGTCTTGTCTTTGGCGTATGTAACACCAGTGAGCATGACCAGTGCAATCAACACAATCAAAATTCGTTTCATCATGATATCTCCTTTGTGGTTGCGGATAGTTGCGGATACTAACTGATGCTTAGCTTCCTTCTTCTTACGTCTTCCTTGAACTCAGCCAGACTGAACATCTTGCCGGGGCACGTTTTATACGTGGCGTATTGGTTGTGCGCGAATATCCTGTCTATGGATATGTTATATATCTCAAGCAGTGAGTGCACAAATTCCACTGCCTTGTTCCACTGTGCGAGAGGGGGAGGTTTCTCATCGAAGTTACCGACAAGACATATCCCGAGAGAGCGTTGGTTCATGCCACCCTGCTTACAGTGGGCACCGTAGTACGTAGGCATGCGCCCAAGCAGCACTTCATAGTACGGACCAACAAGCTCTATCCCATAGTGGTAACCAATGTCGTGCCATCCCATGTCCTCAGTATGGTATCTCCTTATAGCACTCCAAGATACAGTCTCACTGTCCTTGGTTAAGCTGTGATGTAACATTATGGAGTCAGGTATCATGCTTGCCTCCTTCCGATATGAATTGCAGGCCCGTCAGATATCATCACTAAGCTTTCAACAGCCCCCTCTATCGGAGTCTTGCGCACCTTGTAAAACCTGCCGTCAATCATAACGTCAGCAAGGCCACCCATCGAGTACATATCGTACAGGAAAAACTTTATTGGCAATGATTTGCCAGTCAGGTCATGAGCTGCATCCTCCTTGTACCCTATCCCATTATCAAAGAAGATTGCATCTCGTACCTCATCAGTCTTAACGAGCGTCATCAACACCTGCGCAAGCTCTGCCCTGCGTTCCGGTTGTTCTTCCATTTCCCACAGCTCTCCCGATAGGAGCTTAGCTTTCAGCTCTACGTATGCACTGCAGTCAACTATGCATTTCGTCGGCTGCATGATGTCAGTCAGGAAATAATAATTCCTTGAGTCATCACGTATTCCTTCAGAGCCAACCGAGAATGCCATGCGATTGAACCTCATCGGTTCATTGGGGCTTACTATCTTTATCCGAAACCTATCCCCTCCCCACTGACAACGGCTTCCCTTGTGATGTTCACACAGCTCGCATACTGCAATGGGCTTCAGCTGCTTGTCCATGTAGCACTCGACACAAACTATCCTGTTGATTACATGGAAGCCACTGTCACGAGATACATCCTGTTGGACCGGAGCGTTTGACTTCTTCGCCTTGCGCTTTGCCTTATTCTTTTTTCCCATCTGCCGTCCTCCTGACACAAAGGTTATAGTCCGGGTGGTTGGGCTGGACTTTGCGCTCATTCCTGAACAGGTAGATTTTCTCACCAGCCTTAATAAGGAAGTCCATACCGGACTTACCAGCTATGTAAGGCCCCCTGCTCCCCGTCCCCTTGTACAGGCCCATCACTTTCATAAACTCACTCTGTTGTTTTGCTTCTTCGCTCATGCTTCCTCCCTTCCCAAATGTACATTTCCTAACTGCGGTTTCCGGGCCCGTCCCAGGACGCCGGCATATGCCGGTTTGGATGGATGATCCTGGCCCACTTCTCAGGCTCATCTTCGTCCATGACCCATGATTCGTTTGCTGACAAACACCATCCTTCCTCCATTCCATCGGGAGGTGATTCTTCGTCTCCGCCAACCTCCCATGACCGGAATGCAACCACATATGGTAGCCCATGGAAAAGACCAAGAATCCATGACCCATCTTTCGGTGCGGGTCCGTCTTGCCATGCGCCGGCAGCCATCGAGTCGGTAAGTTGGTCAACAGCAGCTTTGTAAACTCTTGCTTTTGCTGCCGTTTCCAGTCCTCGTAGCCATTCCGAAAAGGCTGTCCGGACGATTATTTCCCAATCCTCCATGTCGGTGATCTTCATCTCTCCGAGGATGATTTTCGTAAACACGGCTGTGGGAATCACATGGGCATTGCCATCCAGCGTCGGCACGCATAGGTGGGGCTTGTTGTCTTCAGTGTCTTCTCGCATTGTCGTATCTCCTTGGTATCGCTTGTTTTTCGTTAAGCCAGCCGAGGACCTCCCAAACTGACCAACCTGTGATGTGTTCCATCAGTCCGACCGTAACCGCAAAGCCATCCTCTCGGCGCTCAAGCCGGTATCCGGTCTTGCTGTAGGGCCCGTCAACTGTGTCAAGTTCACACGGGCCCACGTCGAGGATGTTGGTTATTTTCCATCCGTTGAACATTTTTCTAACTCAAGGCGGGCGATTGACATGCAAAGCTCGAGGACCTCGCCTTTGTCTGTTTCTTCTTTGACCTGCATGTTGGCGATAGCCCATAATGCGTCGCGCATTGATGGAGCAGCGGCCATCAAACGGACGTTTGCAGCCAATCGCGGGAATGTGTTGCCTGCCACGGATTGGCGAACATGTATCAGGTCTGCTCCAGCTTGGATGTCGGTCTTCAAATAACCGTCGTAGTGTCCCTGATTGCTCCCGTCGTGGTTATAAATCGTCCACGGGCCCGGAGTATGTTTGTAAGTCGATTCCTCTTTCGGAAAACAAAAGTCTTTGAGTCTTTGCGGTGCTTCGTCGCTTGTCATTCGTTCAAAATTGTCAGTCATGATTTTCTCCTTTGCTGTTAACACCCGGGTTTCTCTCGCTGTTAAACTATACATACCGGAAATGTTTTTTGATGTCGTTTTCCGCTTCAAACATCACTCGCCTTCGATCCGAACCTCATC
>Ga0116154_10003710_pt1 | contig 10653 bp, 11 predicted proteins | sample AD_UKC030_MetaG_FD_89898 | JGI IMG/M metagenome (GOLD analysis project Ga0116154, IMG submission 89898) | Active sludge microbial communities of municipal wastewater-treating anaerobic digesters from USA - AD_UKC030_MetaG | ecosystem: Engineered > Bioreactor > Anaerobic > Digestate | place: USA...
GGTTATTCCTCAGAAATTACCGTCGATAAGGTAATATCTCAAACTAATAGCGAGCGCCAAAAACTTGGTCTAGCTCCTCTTAAATATAATGCCACCCTCTCACAGTCAGCCACTGCCAAAGCTCAAGATATGTTTGCCAATAATTACTGGGCTCACAATTCTCCTGAGGGTAAAACTCCCTGGGATTTTTTTAAATCTGTAGGCTATCAATATTCAGTCGCTGGAGAAAATTTAGCCAAGGATTTTTATGATACTGACGGACTAATTAAAGCTTGGATGAATTCCCCGACTCACAGGGATAATATAGTGAATAGCAAATACCAAGAAATTGGTATCGGAGTTGTCAATGGTATTTTAAATGGCGTTAAAACTACCCTGGTAGTTCAGCATTTTGCCCTGCCTCTCAACGCGCCAGTCGTTGCAAAAAAATCTAATCCAGCACCTGTCAACCAAGAAGTGGTCGTAAATCCCCAGCCCGAGCTAGTCGTCTCCACTCAGTCTCTTGGTGATACCGTTGTCAATTTAGCTGCTAGTAGCAAAGCTATCAATCCACTTTTAATCAGTAAAATTATTGGCACCATTATATTTTCCCTGATTGTTGTTGTTTTAATTATTGATTCTTATGTCACCTTAAAAGATCAAACCCCTCGTTTTACCGGCTCCTCAGCCAGCCATATAGGCTTTCTTTTAATTATTTTGATGTTATTAATTTTTGGTCGACAGGGGGCTATTTTCTAAAATGATAATTTTTAAAGAAATCAAAAAAAATCCTTTCGATTATGTCATCTTAGCCATTATTTTAATTATCGCCTTTATTTTATTTATCTTTTTTAATCAAAATTTTGATGCCCACAATCAGCGTCGAGTAATTTATGTTACCGCCGCTCTATATCTTTTATGGAGTCTTTTTCACCATTACCGCCGGGGTGATTTACAAGCTTCTATTATTATCGAATATCTACTTCTGGCCATCTTTGCAGTCATCATTGCCCTAACCACCCTAGTATAAAAATATTTTATTCTTTTTATTTATATCTAGTATTTTCTCCCTTTCTTCAAAGGGAGATGCGGCGTAGCCGAGAGGGATTTTTCCTGCCATTCTTTTATTTTTTTGGGATCACCAGATAGAAGCACTTCAGGTACTTTTTTTCCCTCGTATTCGGCCGGTCTGGTATATTGAGGAAACTCAATATGATGTGATTTATCGCTAAAGCTTTCTATTTGGCTCGATTCGTCTTTTCCTAGTACTCCAGGCAGTAGCCTCGAAATTGAATCAATCAGTACCATTGCCGGTATTTCTCCACCCGAAAGGACATAGTCACCAATCGAAATTTCTTCATCGACGAGATCTGACACCCTTTCGTCAAAGCCCTCATAGTGCCCACAAATAATAATTAAATTTTTTTCTTTTGCTAGTCTTTGGGCATCCGCTTGTTCAAATCTTTTTCCCCTCGCGCTCATTAAAATTATTCTTGGTTTTTTAAAGTCGCCCTTTTGAAGGGAGATGTCCCGATTAATATCGGGACAGAGGGTTTTAATCGCCTTATCTATCACATCAACTCTAATCAGCATCCCGATGTCCCCTCCATAGGGCTTGTCATCAACCGAGCCATAATTATTCCAGCTCCATTGTCTCATCTGGTGATATTTAATTTCGATCAATTTTTTTTCTTGAGCTCGCTTGATTATACTTTTATCAAAAACACCGTCAAACATTTCGGGAAATAGGGTAATAACCTCAAATCTCATGTCATATTTTAACATTATGCTAAGATAATTCTATGTCAAACAATAATCAGACTCATTCAACTGCTGTCATTATCATCCCTACCTACAATGAAGCCGAAAACATCGGCAGCATGATTGATTATCTCAACACCAAAACTTTCCCCCCTTTATTAAAAAAATGGGATTTAAAAATACTGGTTGTTGATGGCAATTCTCCTGATGGGACTGGAAAAGTAGTTACTGATAAATCAAAGAAATGGAAAAATACCTTTCTTTACACCGAAACCAGTAAAGATGGCATTGGGGCTGCCTATTTAAAAGGTTTTAAATATGCCATTGAAAAATTAGAGGCTGACTTTGTATTTGAATTTGACGGTGATTTTCAGCACCCCCCCGAAACTATTCCAGTGATGCTTCAAGCTCTGGCTGATGGTTATGATTATGTCATCGGTTCTCGCAAAATAGAGGGTGGTAGCAACCCCAAAGGCTGGGGTTTTAAACGGGTTTTCTTTTCTGAAGTCGGCGGATTTACGGCTCGTTTTATTATGTTTTTTCCTTTCAAAAACTTTTTTAAAGTTACTGATCCAACCACTGGTTTAAAAGCTACTCGGGTAAAAGGCTTTATTGACAAAATGAATCTAGACTGGACAGGGAATAGACTTCTCAGTCGAAGCTTTGGTTATAAACTTCAACTTTTATTTGAGACTCTTAAAATGGGAGCTAAATATAAAGAAATTCCTCTTGAATTTCATGTTCGCAACGCCGGGGAGTCCAAAATCGAAGCTAAAACCGCCAAAGATATTTTGTTAGTAGCTATCAAACTCCGCTGGCAGGATGATTTAACTCAAAAATTTATAAAATTCGCTATAGTTGGCGGATTTGGCTTTATTGTCAATATTGTCGGTGGTCGCATTTTTAAAAATCTTTTAACTCCTTTAATATCATCTGTTTCTTTAATTAACGGTTTTGCCAATGGTCTAGCCGCCGAGCTGTCCATTATTTCCAATTTTACTTGGAATAATCTTTGGACCTTTTCCAAAGAAAAAATTACTGGCAGCGATAAAATAATTACTAAATTTCTAACTTTTAATGCTTCTTCTGCCATTACTGGTATCGCTATTCCCTCACTTGTTATCAGTTTGCTAACTACTCTTTTCGGTGATCATTTTTTTGTTTATCAGGTTATCGCCATTTTTGGCTTAACCATTCCCTTAAACTGGTTTGTTTACAATAAAATTATCTGGAAAAAAAATAAATAGTTATCAATTTATTAAATTATGAAAGGTATCATTTTAGCTGGTGGCCGGGCCACGAGGCTTCGTCCCCTGACTCTTGTTACTAGCAAGCAGCTCCTCCCGGTTTACGATAAACCGATGATTTATTATCCCATTAATACCCTTATTCAGGGTGGAATTAAAGACATTTTAATTATTATTGCTCCCGATTATTCTGGTCAGTTCTTAAATCTTCTCGGTGATGGTAGCGAATTTGGAGTTCATTTTAATTACGCTATTCAAAAAGAGCCAAAGGGTCTGGCCGATGCCTTTATTGTCGGTAAAAACTTTATTGACGGCGACAACGTTACCATGATCCTGGGAGATAATATTTTTGATCCTAGTTTTGGGGCTCAAATAAAATCTTTTGAAAAAGGAGCCATGGTTTTCGCTAAAAAAGTTTCCGACCCTGAACGTTTTGGGGTGGTTGACTTTGACGAAAATATGAAAGCTATCAGCATTGAAGAAAAACCAGAAAAACCAAAAAGTAATTTTGCCGTCGTCGGTCTCTATTGTTACGACTCCAGGGTTACTGACTTTGCCTCCAAACTAGCTCCTTCTCCTCGTGGTGAAATTGAAATCACCGATTTAAATAATATTTATTTAAAAAATGGAGAAATGAAAGTCAATGTTTTTGATAGCCTTTGGGAGGACGCTGGCACCTTTGATTCTTTACTAAAAGTAAGCAATGAAATGGCAAATTTCGCCAAATTGACAGAGTCAAAAAAATAAGTATAAAATATTGTAATGATTAAAAATAAATATCTGACTCAAATTGAAGATACTTTAGATTTATATTTTGGCAAAAAAGCCCCTCCCATTCCAGAAAATATCAAAAAACTGATAGTTCAATATTCTCCTTATTTAATAATTTTAGCTATTATTCTTTCTCTCCCTAGTCTTTTTGTTGCTTTTGGTCTTCGTGCTTTTTGGGCTCCTTTTTCTTATGGCAACCGGGTTTTTAGTTTTTCCTTTTTAGCCCTCTTATCCTTAGTGGCATTAATAATTGAAGGCATGGCTGTCCCTGGACTATTAAAAAGAACTCGTCAGTCCTGGGAATATCTATTTTATGCCTCTTTAATTACTGTCTTAGTTTCTTTTTTAAGTCTTAATCTTGGCTCATTTATAATTGGGGGAGCTATTTCTTTTTATATTCTCTTTCAAATCAAATCCTACTACAAAAATTAAATTTGAAGAAGGCTCAGGTTGTTTATCGAACCACTTTCCATCCAATTGTTGCCGTGGATTACTAGCAGTTTTTGTCCTTTTTGAATAAATTTTTGTGCCAGCAGTTCTTCGAATATTTTATTATCACTGCCGTATTTACGCTGATCAAAAACACGATAAAAGGGGATTATTCCATAAGAAAAATTGAGCATCTGAAAAGTTATTTCTTCATCGGTGATAGCAATAATTGGCATGGGAAGTCGATGATTGGCTAGTTTTCTGGCCGAAGATCCTGATTTCGTAAAGACAATTATTCCATCAGCGCTCTGGGCTACCTTTACGGCAGCTTCTAGTAGGGAGTCAGCAAATTTAATGCTTTCGTTATTGATTATTTTTATCTTTCCGTTTTCCTCACTAAATCTTGTAATCTTTGCCATTACTTTAACTGATTCTAGTGGATATTTCCCAATGGCGGTTTCTTCTGAAAGCATAGTGGCATCGCTCCCATCAAAAACAGCATGAGCCACATCGCTCGCCTCGGCTCTGGTCGGAGTATCTCTTTCTGTCATCGACAGGAGCATTTCTGTGGCTACTATCACTGGCTTATTTTGTCTCCTCGACTCATCAATAATTTTTTCCTGAAAAAAAGCCAGTTCCTCAATTGGAGCACTTCGACCCAGATCTCCTCTAGCCACCATCACTCCATCAGCTATTTTTACAATCTCTTCTAAATTTTTTACGGCCATCAAATTTTCAATCTTGGCAATAATTGGTTTTATGATATTTTTTCTTTTCAATCTTTCTTTGAGTTTCTCAATTTCACCAGCATTTTTTAAATATGATAGGGCGATAGCATCCGCCTGGGGCAATATTTCAAAATCACTTCTGGGTAGATCAATAAAAACTGGAATTTTCTTTTTTCCAATTTTATGAATTGTTTTAAGAATATTTTCGTGCCATTTTTTTTCATTATATTTTAAATTTAAGCGAAAAATGTTTACTCCGTTTTCAATTAAATCTCGTAACATTTTTTCGCTTTCCGAAGCCGGACCCACCGTGGCGATAATTTTTGTTTTTCTTATTGACATATATTTCCCCAAATTCCTAAATGATTAAGCTCTGCCTTTATTTGTTCTAGTCTAAACCTCTCTTGGTACTTAATATCAGGAGGAAAGCTACTGACTTCCGCCCAGCCATTTTTAACCAGTTCTTCGTTTACCATTAGCCCATCTATCCAAATATATCTCAAAAATCTACCATATTTATCAGTTTCAGAAACATCTTTTTCCATTTCTACTTCTTTGTTTTCTACTAGCTTTCTATTGGCCTCGCTCGCTTTCTCGGCCAGGCATAATGTTTCAGGTCTTTTGTCATTCATTTCAAAACTATTTATGCCGATATATCTTACCTTTCTTTTATCGCTCAACTCTATAGTATCTCCATCAATTACTTTGGTCACTCTCGCCTTTTCTCTTGGCACACTAATTTTTGTCGGTGTCGGAATTATTATTGTTTCACTAAATTTATTAAAATCTATTTTGTTTATTTGTTTCTCGACGAAGAATCCAAAAACAAAAATCAGACTAATTATTCCTAATATTATTATTATTTTTTTCAGCACTATTTAATCATACCAATTATTTTCATTTTCCTGTTACACTTTCTTTATGCCAGGATTAAAAAAATTTATATACCACCCTGAATTAGACTTTATCAGAATTATCTGTATTTTTTCAGTAATCATGATTCATGTTACTACTAAAATATTGGCCATTTCAGGGAATGATTTAGCTAATTATCCTTTTACCTTGTTTTTAAATCAATTATCTCGTTTTGCAGTTCCTCTTTTTTTTGTAATTTCTGCCTTTGGTCTTAAACTAAATTATTCTCAAAGCTTTAAGTATTTACCATATCTGTGGCAGCGTCTTTCTAAACTATTTTTGCCTTATCTTTTTTGGAGTTTAATCTACTACTATATTATCTATCCCCACAGTTCTGATTCGTTTATTAAAGCCTTTCTTGTTGGCTCTTCTTCTTATCAGCTCTATTTTATTCCGTCCTTGTTCATATTTTATTTAATATTTCCTCTTCTTTTACGGTATATAAATATTATTAATCACTGGCTATTTTTAATATTTTTACTAGTTGTTCAATTTACTCTCCTGTCGATTGATTATTATTTTAAGCCTTTATCTTTTGCCCATCCCATTAATGTTTTTTTATTAAATTTTATATATTTCATTTTGGGTATTTTGTCTTCTCTCCATCAGGAGAAAATATTAATTTTTATTAAAAAATATTTAAAAATTATTATTCCACTCTCTTTTGTTTTTGCCATTTATCTCACTTTCGAAGGAGCTTTTCGTTATTTAAAAACTCAAAACTATCTCTCTTTTTATTCCCAGTGGCGACCAAGTGTACTTATCTATTCCGTTACTATTTTTTGCTTGTTATTTTATCTCGGTAAAAATATTAAAATAAACCCTCAGTACATAAAAAAGTTTTCCTCCTACTCCTTTTTTGTCTATTTTATCCATATTATTTTTATTGAAATTATTCAAAGATTTTTGCCAGCAGCCTATTTAAATAATTCTTTATTACTCTATTTTCTTGTTATAATTCCATCCTATCTTTGTGCCTTTTTATTCTCAAAAATCTCTAAATTATCAAAATTAACCGGTTAAATTTTGCCTTCTTTCAATTTCTTTAATCACTTTCGGATAACTTTTTTTATTTGGATCATCTTCTCCAGTGAGTTTCCCCAATCTAATTTTAAAACCAGGGTTTTTGGCCATATGTCCTAAAGCTAAACCTAAATTAATTCTTTGCCACTCCTGATCTTCACTTTTCATTTCCATATCCCAATCGATTGTTGTTTCGTTTTTATTGGTAAAATCCTCTAATTTATTATTCATCCTATCTTGATATGGGGTTTTCAGTTTTGATTTTCTAGTTATTTCTTTAATGGTTTTAAAAGCTAACTGGGGTCCTGTCAGTTCTTTATTGTTAAATATTTTCACTAATTTAATATTTAACCCTAGAGAAAAAGACATTCCCACATCAACCCTCGAACCCTCAGATGGCTTTCCACCTAGATTCCACAAAATATCAACCCTATTGTTTTCTGTTGACATTTTATTTAGGAAATTAAGTTCGGCCATGACAATGTTGTAGCCTGTTTTGTCCTCTTGGGGAGCATCCTTTATTGGATTAAAAACAATCTCTCCTCTTTTTTCAACAAGTTCCACATGGCTTTTAATAATTTCACTCTGCTCTGGAGTTACTCCTCTTACTGGTGAAAGGATATAGACGAAAGATGGCTTTTCTGTGGTCATGGCTGATTGTATCACGAGAGAATTTAATGGACCTTTTTATGTTAATCTAATTTATGTCCCGTGATTTATCAAAACTATTTAAGCCGAGCTCAATCGCCGTGGTGGGGGCGTCTCAAATTCCTGAAAAAGTTGGCGCTATTGCCCTAAAAAATATTATCCTCTCAAAATTTAAAGGAAAAATTTATCCCGTTAATCCAACGATTTCAAATATTGGCTCGTTAAAATTTTATCCTAGTCTCTCAGCTTTACCCGAAATTCCGGATTTAGTTGTCATCGCTATTCCGGCTAAAATTGTAATCAATGTTCTTGAAGAATGTGGTTTTTTAGGCATCAAAAATATACTTATTTTTTCCGCTGGATTTAAAGAAGTTGGCAAAGAAGGCGCCGACCTCGAAAAGAAATTAATCGAAGTCGCTGCTCATTTTGATTTAAATATTTTGGGTCCAAATTGTCTGGGTTTTGCCTCTATCGAGCCTTCTTTAAATGTCACTTTTGGTCAGGTGGTGACCAATCCTGGCAGAATTAAATTTATTTCCCAGTCAGGCGCTCTGGCTGCCAGTCTTTTTGACTGGTGTCAAAGCACGGGGTTAGGTTTTAATAGTTTAATTACTATTGGCAATAAGTCAGTTGTCAATGAAAACGATATTTTAAGTCACTGGCTCCCAGAGCTCACTCTCTCTGGCAGTACTTTAAAACCTATCGCTCTTTATTTAGAATCAATCGCGGATGGACAAGACTTTATTAAGATAATTAAGCAAATTACCCCAAGTAATCCTGTTTTTATGTTAAAGCCAGGAAAATCTCCCTCTTCGGTAGCCGCCATGCGCTCTCATACGGGATCAATTGCCGGTGAAGATAAAGTCTTGGCAGCTGCCCTTTCAGAAGCGGGGATAATTCGCTGTCAGGAACTTGGTGAGTTTTTTGATTTGGCGCAGGCCTTTTCCTGGACCAATGTTCCCTCTGGTCCTGGAGTTGCCATCATTTCCAATGCTGGTGGTCCGGCGGTTTTGACGACTGATACCATTTCAGGTCTAGGTCTCGAAATGGCCACTCTCAGTTCTCAAACTCGGCAAAAACTTCAAGAATCTCTCCCTCGAATGGCTTCGATCATCAATCCTGTCGATGTTCTTGGTGATGCTCTAGCAGAGCGTTTTGGTCAGGCTCTCGAAATAGTATTGCAAGAAAAGACCGTAAATACCGTGTTAGTACTACTTACTCCCCAACTTATGACTCAGGTAGAAAAAACGGCTGAAATCATTGGTAGTTTGTCTAAAAAATATCCCAAACCTGTCATTTGTTCTTTTATTGGTGGAAGTAGTACTGTCGTCGGCCAAGAAGTTCTTAATCAGTACCAGATTCCAAATTACCCTTATCCCGAAAGGGCCGTTAAAGTTATTGCCTCCATGTGGCAGTGGCAAAAATGGCGTCTTTCTCCTCTGTCAGATTCTTTTCCCAAATCAAACTTAACTCATAAATTAATAATTAGAGAAATAGTCAACTCTGCCCTCAAAATTAAATTACCCAGTCTCGACAATCAAGCTGGCTGCGAACTAATGGATGCCATAAATATCCCCGTACCTCCAAGTAAAATAATATATTCTTTTGATGAGGCTCTCGCTTTTTCTCGGGAAAATTCCTTCCCTTTGGTTCTTAAAATATCATCTCCTGGACTTTTACATAAAGCTGACATTGGCGGCGTTGTTACTAACATAAAAACTGAGTCAGAACTTAAATTGGCCTTTGACCAAATGAGTAAAACTATCAGTGATCTTACAAAGAAGCAAGCTCAAAATCCCAAAATTCAAATTCAAAAACAAATCGGTGGCGGAATTGAGGTTATATTAGGTATAAAACGAGATCCAAGCTTTGGTCCAGTCCTTCTTTTTGGCGCCGGGGGTAAATATGCTGAAATTTTTTCCGATTCAAATTTAACTCTTTTGCCTTTAAATTTAGACAAAGCTAAAAAAATAGTCAGGCAAAGTAAAATCTATAAATTGCTCTCTGGTTTTCGTGATGATCCTGTCTACAATTTAGACAAGCTATATCAAATTATGACTATTCTAGGCCAGTTAATAACTGATTATCCCGAGATTCACGAAATCGAAATAAATCCCATCATCATCACTCACGAAGGTGTCTGGGCTCTCGACCCAAAAGTAATTCTAAATAGCAAATAAAAAAAGCTCAGTAGGCTGTCCAGCCGCCATCAGCGGTAATGACCGCTCCGTTGACATAGCTTGAATCATCAGATGCTAGAAACAATGCTAAATTAGCGATTTCAACTGATTCTCCCATCCTTGGATTATTTGAGGCTCCTGACATGGCCTTTTCCATTCCGAATTTACTTGGATTATCAATTGTTTTTCCGATATTAGTATTTACTCCACCGGGAGCAATTGCATTACATCTAATTCCTTCTTTAGCATATTGAAAACCAATATTTTTAGTCAGTCCTACCACAGCAAATTTTGAAGCGGTATAAGCTGCCCCAGCTCTTGAACCCTGAAGGCCACCGACAGAAGCAACATTTATAATGACCCCTTTCTTTTTTTCTAAAAATAAAGGCATTAATTTTCGGATAACTCGCATTGGGCCAGTAGTATTGACAGCTATTACTCTATCCCAGACCTCATCTGTCACTTCAGCTATAGGGATAAAATTATCCATAATACCGGCATTATTTACAATAATATCTACTGTGCCAAACTTATCAACCGTTGCTTTTATTAAAGCATCAATTTCTTCTTGCTTGGCTACATTTGTCGCTACCGCTATGGCGGATCCACTGGCCGACTCTATTTCTTTAACGACTGTCTCCGCTGCTTCTAAATTAATATCAGAGACAACTACTTTTGCCCCTTCCTTTGCATAAAGCATGGCAATAGCTCTGCCAATTCCACTGGCGGCTCCGGTTACAATCGCAACTTTGTTTTCAAGTTTCATATTAAATTAAAAAATAATAAATAAAAATAATTCTAACTTATTTTTTTTGTTTTATTAAACTTCTCTTTCAAAAATTTTAGAGTTTTACCCTTATCGATATCCCATTTATTTAGGTAAAAAACATAGGCAATTTCGAGAATACCCATAGTATTTATGGTCAATAGAATTAGAAACCAGGGTAGTTGTTTTTTACCAGCTGATTTCCA
>Ga0116154_10003718_pt1 | contig 10636 bp, 10 predicted proteins | sample AD_UKC030_MetaG_FD_89898 | JGI IMG/M metagenome (GOLD analysis project Ga0116154, IMG submission 89898) | Active sludge microbial communities of municipal wastewater-treating anaerobic digesters from USA - AD_UKC030_MetaG | ecosystem: Engineered > Bioreactor > Anaerobic > Digestate | place: USA...
CAGACGAAGGAGGAGCGCGTGAAGCTCGTCTTCGCGGTGAAGATCGCGATCGATAATCCCGACCAGGCGCTGAAGCCCGGCATGCCCGCCGATGCCGAAATCATCATAGCGGGGGAAAAACAGTGATACGTGCGGAAAACTTGACCAAACGGTTCGGCGCCACCACGGCCGTTTCGAGGCTTTCCTTCGATGTACACGACGGCGAGATATTCGGTATTGTGGGGCCCGACGGAGCCGGCAAGAGCACGCTGCTCCGGCTGATAGCCGGTATCCTTGTTCCCGGTGAGGGGAGCGTCGAAATACGCGGCGTGAACGTGCAGCGTAACCCGTATCTCATAAAAGAGAACCTGGCGTACATGCCGCAGCGCTTCGGATTGTACGAGGATTTAACCGTAGAGGAGAACATTTATTTCTTCGGGAGGCTCTTCGGCGTGTCCGCGGGCGATATACGGAAACGCCTGCCGCGACTGTACGAATTCAGCCGGCTTGAGCCCTTTCGGGACCGGCCCGCCGGGAAGCTCTCGGGCGGCATGAAACAGAAGCTCGGGCTCGCCTGCTGCCTGGTTCACCGGCCCGGGCTTATACTCCTCGACGAGCCGACGAACGGCGTGGACCCGGTGTCCCGCCGCGAATTCTGGAAGATCCTCTACGGCCTGCTGTCCGAAGGCGTCACGATCGTCGTGAGCACCGCCTACCTGGACGAGGCCGAGCGCTGCAACAGGGTGGCCCTCATGTATAATGGGAGCTTCGTCACCATCGGCAGGCCCGGCGAAATCAAGAACGGCGTGGGAAAATCACTCATCGAGATAACCGCCGATAACGTCTGGGAGGCCGAAACGGTGCTGCGGAAGGCGCCGGAGTTCTCCCGGGTTATACGCGAGGGGACGGCCCTGCGCGTGTTCGTGGAACGGCGCGGCGAGGGGGAGCGCAGGGTCAGAGCGCTGCTTCGCGGGCAGGGCATCGCCGTGCGCGCCGTCCGTGAGAAGCTCCCCACGCTGGAGAACAGCTTCGTGGAAATCATCGCGGAAGGAGGAAAAAATGAAGGCGCTTAAGTCGCTGGTCCGCATCGGCGCCATCGCCGGGAAGGAATGGCTCCAGATTCGAAGGGACACGCGCAGCCTCATTCTGTCGCTCATCGCCCCGGCGCTCCTGATCCTCCTTTTCGGCTACGCGCTTACGGTGGACGTGAAAAATGTCGGCATGGCGGTTTATGACCAGGACCGAAGCACGCTCTCCCGGAGACTTCTGGACGAGTTCTCCCACACGGAGTATCTGCGGGTGCAACGCTATATCACCAGCTACCGGGAGGCGGACAGGCTCATCGATTCGGAGGAAATCGCCCTGGCCATCGTGGTGCCCCGGGGCTTCGAAAAGCGTTTCAAGGCGGGTAAGAGCGTCGAGGTACAGCTCCTCGTGGACGGATCGGACTCCACCAGCGCAACCGTGGCCATGGGCTATGTGAAGGCCATCCTTGCGAATTTCAACCTGGACATCAAAGTGAGCGAGCTCAAGCGCACGGGCATCGCCGAAACGAAAATGCCCGTTGAGGTGAAAAGCCGTATCTGGTACAATCCCGAGCTCCTGAGCAAGAACTTCATCGTGCCGGGGCTGATCGTTGTGGTGCTGTCCATCATCTCCGCGCTCATCGCCTCGCTCACCATCTCGCGCGAGTGGGAGCGCGGCACCATGGAGACTCTCATTACCACCCCGGTGCGGGCCTACGAGCTCGTGTTCGGGAAACTTATTCCCTACCTGTTCATCGGACTCTTCGACATTATAATTACGGTGCTTCTCGGATACTTCGTCTTCAATGTGCCCATCAAGGGAAGTTTCGTCGAGCTCTACCTGCTCGCGTTGTTGTTCCTGGTCGGGACCACGAGCATGGGGATAATGATCTCCTCGGCGACGAGGGCCCAGGTGCTCTCGGTGCAGGTGGCCATCATGGTGACCTACCTGCCGTCGTTCATGCTCTCCGGGTTCGTATTCCCGATACAGAACATGCCCCTGATCGTCCAGGGAATCACCTATCTTATACCGGCGAAATATCTCATCGTCATAATTAAAGGAATAGCGCTCAAGGGGGTGAGCGTGATCCTCCTGTGGACGCAAATACTGTTCCTTGCCGTCTTCGCGTTCATCGTGGTGATAGTGAGCGTCAGGAAGATTTCGCTCACGCTTCCGGAAAATTGAGGGGATGTCATGGCGGCCTTTATACGAAAACAGATACTCAGGAGCATGGTGATAAAGGAATTCAAACAGGTCTTCCGCGACCGGAGGATGCTTGGCGTGCTCTTCGGTGCGCCCATAATGATGCTACTGATCTTCGGCTACGCGGCGAATACGGATGTCCGGCAGATTAAAATGGCGATCCTGGACAGGGAAAGATCCTCCGAGAGCCGGGACTTCATATCCAGGTTTACGTCCAGCGGTTATTTTATCCTGCACTCGTATCTCGAGTCGGAAAAGGAGATGGAAGAGCTCCTCGACGGCGGCGCGGTCGACCTCTTTCTGCAGGTGGGGCCAGGATTTTCCAGTCGGGTGAAGTCGGGGAAGGGTGCGGACATCCAGCTCGTTATCGACGGAACCGATTCAAGCCGCGCGTCGGTCATAGTGGCGTATGTGAACCAGATCGTAAACGAATTCGGCCTTGAGTATTTCAGCGACAGGATACGGGTGCTGACTCTCGGGAGGGGGGCCGGCGGCATGAAAATGAAGAAAACCATAGAGCTTCGCGAGCGGGCCCTTTTCAATCCCGAGCTCGAAAGCAGGAATTTCTACCTGCCCGGGGTCATCGGGCTCCTCATATCGCTCATTACCATAATGCTCACGTCGATGTCCGTGGTGAAAGAGCGGGAGGCCGGCACCATGGAACAGATAGTCGTCTCACCGCTGAGGCCCATCGAGTTTATCGCGGGGAAGACGCTCCCCTTCGCCATTGTGGGATTTTTCGATATCATCATGGTAACGGTCATCGCGATCGCGTGGTTTAACGTTCCATTCAACGGAAGTTTCGTATTCCTGCTCGCCTCGGGGCTTTTTTATATTATCTCCATGCTGGCGGTGGGGCTTTTCATATCCACGATATCGAAGACGCAGCAGGAGGCCATGCTTTCGACGTTTCTGTTTTTCCTTCCGGCCATACTCTTCTCCGGGTTCATCTTCCCCGTGTACGCGATGCCCGTGACCGTACAGGCGGTAACGCTGCTGAACCCGATGTACTATTTTATGAACATCATACGCGGCGTGTTTCTGAAGGGCGTGGGGATAACGGTGCTCTGGCCCGAGGTACTGGCGCTCGTGGTGGTGGGTGCGGCGCTCCTCGCACTGAGCGTGCGCCGGTTTTCAAGGAGGATGGAATGACGGAATACTCGGTGGAAGTGAAGGACCTCACCAAGCGCTTCGGAGACTTCGTCGCGGTGGACCGCGTGAGCTTCTCCGTAAAGAAGGGGGAGATATTCGGGTTTCTCGGTCCGAACGGGGCCGGCAAGAGCACCACCATCCGGATGCTCTGCGGTATCCTCGCCCCGACCGAAGGCACCGGCAGCGTCTCGGGTTTCGACATCATGGGCGAGCAGGATCGGATCAAGAACATCATCGGCTACATGTCGCAGAAGTTCTCCCTCTATGACGACCTCACGGTGACGGAAAACCTGGAGTTCTTCGGCAGTGTCTATGGCCTCGAGGGGGCGCGGCTCAGGGAGCGCATCGCGTATGTTTTGAAGATGGCCGACATCGGGAGGCGCAAGGACGCGCCGGTAAAAGGGCTTCCCGGAGGAGTGAAGCAGCGCCTGGCCCTGGGCGGGGCTATTCTGCACGATCCGCCCGTGCTCTTTCTCGACGAGCCGACCTCGGGAGTGGACCCCATCATGCGGCGCACCTTCTGGGAGATCATCTACGATTTCTCGAGAAACGGCAAGACCATCTTCGTCACGACGCACTACATGGACGAGGCCGAGCACTGCGACCGCATGGCGCTCATCATCGCGGGGAAGATCATCGCGCTGGACTCGCCTTCCGCGCTCAAGGCGGCATTGCCGTACAGCGTCTGGTCGCTCCGGGTTGAGCGTTTCATAGAGGTATTCGAGGAGGTCGCCGCACTTCCGTTTATCGACGAGGCGGCGATTTTCGGGAGCGACATCCACATCATGTGTGAAAAGGATTTTCCATTGAAGCGCGAACTGGCGAAGGCGCTCCGGGGAAAAGGAATCGCCGATTTTATAATCGAGGAAGTTGGTGCCACGCTGGAGGATGTTTTCGTTTCCCACGCCCGCAGGCTCGGGGTCTGAACCCCGGGCCTGTCGTTTCCGCACGGAACACCTTGCCGGAGCAGGTTCGGGTAAAATAAAAGTATGAATATTCGACAGTAAGAATATTTCAGGAATGGGTAAATTATTATTGAAATCCGGCCTTTCGGCTCCATGCTTACCCAGACAGGGGCCGACGCCCCGATTCCGGCAACGATGAATCCAGAGGACGACGATGATCGACAGGCTCTCCATCAAGACTAAATCAATTCTGATCAACAGCGGCGTGTGCGTGGCCGCCTTCGCCGCGATCATGGCGCTGTATTACCGCTTTCCGGTGTGGTACGTGTATCTCATATCCGAAGACACGCCCGCCGAGTACGCCACCACGACCGCCTACCTGGCGGGCTGTTGTATGATGGCGTGGGCGATGATACGGAGCAGGGACGCGCGTACGATGATAAACGTGCTGCTGCTTCTCTTCATGTTTTTCGTCGGCATGGAGGAGATAAGCTGGGGGCAGCGCATCATCGGCATCGAAACCACCGATTTCTTCATGGAGCACAATCACCAGCGCGAATTCAACCTGCACAACCTGAGCTTCGTCAAATATACCAAAATGCTTTTCCACAACGGGGTGCTCGTGTGGCTCCTGCTGTCGTGGATTCCCTGGCGGAAGCTCGGAATACTCGGACGCCTGCTCGAATGGCTGAAGGTGCCGAAGATACCGCCCTTTACGGCCCCGTATTTCATACTGGCGCTCGTTTTCGCGTATTTCGGTATCATCCCGAAATCGGAGGAATTCAACGAGCTCATCTTCGCGTACGGCTTCGCGTTCCTCTCGCTCGACATTTATTATGATACGGGACCCGCGGCGGATCGTGACCGGTTGCATATCCTCCCCGCCTGGCTTCTTACGGGCGCCGTTGTGGCGAGCGCGCTTTTTCTCTCGGTCCGATGGCCCTGGCCCGATGTGCTGAGCTCCCGCATGAACCTCTTCGCCGTAAAGGAGTACCCGCGGCGCGGACTGGATGTCCAGGCCGAAAAGGTTTTTGAATACCTGGTCGCCACGCCGGAGCTTCGCAACCCGGATACGCTGTACAATTACGCGGCCTTTCTCCGTAAAAGGGGAGAGGAGGAGCGCGCGCAAATCCTTATATCCACGGCGATCGAGGAGAAAAAGAAGCGGATCGCCGGCGGGACGGAGACCGGCACCGCCTATTACAGGATGGCCAACTTCTACGCCTCGCTCTCCAGGCGCGCCGAGGAACGGCGCTCGCTTGAGAGGGCGATCGAGCTGTATACCGCCGAGATCCGGGGGATCGAGGAAGGCCTGAGTTCCGGGAAGCTGAAAAAGAAGATCGCCGAAACGCATCTCCGCTACGCGTATGACGAGGTCGCCGACGCGTACGAGAGGACCGGGAGCAAGGAATCGGCGGCGAAATACCGCGCGCTCCTCGAGGGGCTCGGCGGCGTGCCGGGGAAGTAGCACACGGGACGGTCCGGGATGGAAAAGCGAAGGGAGCGGCCGACTCAGCCGAACTTGTCGAAGCGGATCATCCCCGGGTCCACCCCGAGGTCGTCGAGCATCTTCTGTACGGCGTCGAGCATCATGGGCGGCCCGCAGAGGTAGTATTCGATCTCATCGGGCGCGGGGTGCTTCTTCAAATAGTTTTCGTATACCGCCTGGTGTATGAATCCCCTGTTGCCCTTCCAGTTGTCCTCCGGGAGCGGCTCCGAAAGGGCGATGTTGAACGAAAAGTTTTTAAATTTCTTCTCTATCGCCCTGAACTCGTCCTCATAAAAGATCTCGCGTTTCGACCGCGCGCCGTACCAGTAATTGACCCGCCGCTTCGTCTTCTCGGTATGGAATAAATGGAAGATGTGCGAGCGCAGCGGCGCCATGCCCGCGCCGCCGCCGATGTACATCATCTCGCGTTCGGTGTCCTGTATGAAGAACTCGCCGAAAGGGCCGGAGATCGAAACCATGTCGCCGGGTTTGCGGCTGAAAATGTACGAGGAGCCGATACCCGGAGGCAGATCGCTGAAATGTTTGCGCTTGAAGTCCCATGGGGGTGTGGCGATGCGGACGTTGAGCTTGATGAGGTTCCCCTCGGCGGGGTGATTGGCCATGGAATAGGCACGCGTGTCCGGGGACGTGTTCTTCGCGGTAAAGTCGAAGATGTCCAGGCGCTTCCAGTCGTCGATGTACTCCGACTCCACCTCGATGTCCTTCGCGAAGTCGATCGCGTACGGCGGGATGTCGATCTGTATGTAGCCTCCGGGCCTGAAGTCGAGCGTCTCTCCCTCGGGGAGGCGCACCACGAACTCCTTGATGAACGTGGCCACGTTGTCGTTCGATACCACCGCGCAGTCCCATTTTTTGATCGAGAAAATCTCCTCGGGAACGCGGACGGCCATGTCGCTCCGCACCTTGACCTGGCACGAAAGCCGCCAGTGCCGTTTCTCCATGGCGCGCGTGATGTGCGCCGTCTCCGTGGGGAGTATGTCGCCGCCGCCCTCTGTAACCTGGCACTTGCAGGTTCCGCAGGTACCCTTGCCGCCGCATGCCGAGGGCAGGAGTATGCCCTGTTGCGAGAGTACGGTGAGCAGGGACTTGCCCGGCTGCGCCTCGAAGGCTTTTTCCGCGTCACCGTTTATGACGATGCGTGCGGCCCCCTTGGGCGCAAGGCGCGATTCGGCCGCGATGATGACCAGGCCGAGCGCGAGGATGATGAAAGAAAACGCCGCGACTCCCGTTACGATGACGATCATATCAGTGCCCCAGGCTGATTCCGGAGAATATCATGAACGCCATGGCCATGAGGCCCGTGACGAGCATGGTGATGCCCAGCCCCCGCATGGCGGAGGGAATGTTCGAGTAGCGCAGCTTCCAGCGGATGGCCGCCATGCTCACGATGGCCATGAGCCAGCCGATCCCGGAGCTGAAGCCGAAGACCGCGGTTTCGGCGAGCGTGAGCCGGCGCTCCACCATGAAGAGCGAAACCCCGAGGATCGCGCAGTTGACCGTTATGAGCGGAAGGTAAATGCCGAGCGCGCTGTAGAGTTTCGACGAAAACTTTTCGATCGCCATTTCCACAACCTGAACGAGCGCCGCGATGACGGCTATGAACGAGATGAATACGAGGAAGCTCAGGTCGACCTCCTTGAACTGCGGGCCGAGCCAGGCAAGCGCGCCCTCGCGGAGCACGTACTCGTGGATGATCCAGTTGACCGGGGCGGTGATGGAAAGGACGAAAACCACCGCCACGCCCAGGCCGAGCGATGTGGGCATTTTTTTCGACAGGGCCAGGAAGGAGCACATGCCCAGGAAATATGCCAGTATGATGTTTTCGGTGAATATCGCGCGAATGCCGATGTTTAAAAGTTCCATGACGCCTCAGTCCTCGCGGTATCCGGATATGGTTCGCTGCAGCCAGATGATGAGCGAGAGGATGATGAACGCCCCCGGCGCGAGCACCATGAGGCCGTTGTTCTCGTACCCCGCCGCGTACAGTGACTCGGGCAGCACCTGGTAGCCGAGGATTTTCCCGAACCCCAGGAGTTCCCGGAAAAAACCGACGATGAAGAGGATGAGCGCGTATCCCAGGCCGTTCCCCAGCCCGTCGACGAATGACGGAACGGGGCGGTTCCCCATCGAGAAGGCCTCGATGCGCCCCAGCACGATGCAGTTGGTGATGATGAGGCCGACGAAGACCGAGAGCTGCTTGGACATCTGGAAGGCGTAGGCCTTCAGTATCTGGTCGACCAGTATGACGAGCGCGGCCACAACGGTCATCTCCACGATGATGCGCACCTTCTGGGGAATGTACTCCCGCATGAACGAGGTGATGAGGTTCGAAAACGCCACCACGGCTATGACGGCCAGTCCCATCACGATCGAGGGCTTGAGCTGCGAGGTGACGGCGAGCGCGGAGCAGATGCCCAGCACCTGCGTGGTGATGGGATTGTTCTCGTTTATGGGGGCCAGGAAGATCTTTTTATCGACGGCCATGTTCGGCACCTCCGCGGCGGATCATGGTGAAGTAGGGCTCGTACATCGACAGGCTCTTCATCAGGAGTTCGGTGACTCCCTTCGTCGTGAGCGTCGCGCCGCTGATGCCGTCCACCTGGTGCGCGGCCAGCGGCGAGGATGGATCGACCTTCCCCTTGAGCACGGTGATGGAAACGAGTCCACCCTTTTCGTCCAGAATCGTCTTGCCCTTGAAGCCATCCTGGAACCAGCGGGACTGGATCTCGGCCCCGAGGCCGGGTGTCTCGCCCTGCTTATAGAAGGTGAGCCCCCTGATCGTGTTGAGGTCGGGCTCGAGCGCCAGGTAGCCGTAGAGCGAGGACCAGAGGCCCTTGCCGTATATGGGGATGCAGTACGCGGTAACCGTTTCCTTCCCCCCGATCCGGTCGACGCGCAGGAAAACGGGAAAGCGGCGCTTCTCGGGCCGTTTTTCAGCCTCGCGCGCGGGGTCCACGAGCTCGGGAACCGTTTCCGGTTCGTGGACGACGTTTCCGTCCCGGTCGAGCAGGAGCGCGCGCATGTGCTCCTCGTAGTAGAGGTGGACGTCGGCGCAGATGCCGGGGTCCATCTCGCGCTTCGCCTCGTCGGCGTCCGCGTAGCATTCCATGAAACCCGCGGCGATGAGAATATTGCGTTTCATATCCGCTTGCTGGAGGAGGTCCTGCCGGTCCTTCAGCAATTGCGCCGCGAGGGCGAGCACGAGCGACACGATAAGCGCCACCGCGGTCAGAAAAATCAGTGTATACGCGTTACCCTGCCGCACGGCGCACCCTCCGACGCATATTGAGCCGCACCACCGTGTAGTCGATGAGCGGCGCGAAAAGGTTCATGAACAGTATGGCGAGCATCATCCCCTCGGGGTAGGCCGGGTTGAGCGTGCGGACCATGACGGTGAGCACGCCGATCAGAAAGCCGTACACGTACTTGCCGGCGTTCGTGCCCGCGGCCGAGACCGGGTCGGTCGCCATGAAGACCGCGCCGAAGGCGAAGCCGCCCATCACGAAGTGATAGTGGGCGGGAAGCGCCAGCACGCTCGCGGGCGACGGGGCGAAGGCGTTGCAGAGGAACGCCATGGCGGCGCCGCCGGCGAAGACCGATGCGATGATGCGCCAGCTGCCGACGCCCGTGATTATGAGAACGAACGCGCCGATGAGTATCGCGACGGTGCTGGTCTCGCCGATGCTTCCCGGTTCGAGGCCGGTGAACATCCTCCAGAAATCGAACCCGTTGGCTGAAAGATGGGTTATGATGTCTCCCTTCGGCTCGATGCCCAGGTGCAGCGGCGTGGCCATGGTGTAGGCGTCGACCACCCTGTCGCCGGTGAGCGTCCACACGCCGGCGCCCGAGATGGATTTTGGATAGGCGAAGAAGAGAAAGGCACGACTGACGAGCGCCGGGTTGAAGATGTTCATGCCCGTTCCGCCGAAGAGCTCCTTGCCGAGCACCACGCCGAAGCTCACCGCCAGCGCGAGCTGCCACAGCGGAATGGTCGGCGGCATTACGAGCGGTATGAGCGCGCCGGTGACGAAGAAGCCCTCGTTGATTTCCTCGCCCCGGATGAGCGCGAACAGGACCTCCCACGCCCCGCCGACCGCGAAGGTGACGACGTAGAGCGGAACGATGACCGCAAGGCCCTTGAGTACACAGGCGAGGTGATCGGCCGGAATGCCGGCCGAGGCGTAAAACTGGTAGCCGACGTTGTAGGTTCCGAAAATCATGCTGGGGAAGAGCGCCACAACCACGATCATCATCATGCGCTTGAGGTCGTACGCGTCGCGGATGTGCGTCCCTCCGGTGGTGCGCACCGGCAGGCGGAAGAAGAAGGTCTCGGCCGCGTCGACGAGCGGCCAGAACCGCTCGAGGCGTCCTCCCTTCCCGAAAGTCCCGTGTATCATGTCGTGCAGCTTCATTCGCTTTCCCGTGTCTCCTTCAGCATGAGATCAATCCCGTCGCGGATTATGCGCTGGATGTCGGTCTTGGAGGGGCAGGCGTATTCGCACAGTGCGAAGTCCTCCGGCGTGACCTCGAGTATGCCGAGCTTTTCCATCTCCTCGATGTCGCCGGCGAGGATGGACTTGAGCAGAAACGAAGGCAGTATGTCCATCGGCAGCAGGCGCTCGTAGATGCCGGTGGCGACGAAGGCGCGCACGCTGCCGTTGCGGTTGGAGTCGATGGCGAAGCGCCGTCGCGGCATGAGCCGCGAGACGAACGAGGCCGAGTGGCTTTCGAGCGAGAACCCGGGTGACAGCCAGCCCAGGAAAACGCTCTTTTCCGCCTCGGGGATGATGGTTACCAGGTTGTCGCCGAAGCCGAGAAAACCGTCCGCGCCGGCGTTGCGGCCGGTGAGGACGTTCCCGGA
>Ga0116154_10003719_pt1 | contig 10633 bp, 6 predicted proteins | sample AD_UKC030_MetaG_FD_89898 | JGI IMG/M metagenome (GOLD analysis project Ga0116154, IMG submission 89898) | Active sludge microbial communities of municipal wastewater-treating anaerobic digesters from USA - AD_UKC030_MetaG | ecosystem: Engineered > Bioreactor > Anaerobic > Digestate | place: USA...
ACGAGCCGGTCGAGGAGCTGCGGGAGCGGCAGCCCCGTCGCCTCCCACATCTTCGGGAACATCGAGATCGGGGTGAAGCCGGGGAGCGAGTTGATCTCGTTCAGGAGAACGCGCCCCGAGGCGCGCTCGACGAAGAAGTCGACGCGCGCGAACCCGGCGCCCCCGACGGCGTCGAACGCGGCGCAGGCCATTCGTCGGACCTCGTTCGAGGTCTCCTCCGGCAGCTCCGCCGGGAGGATCGAATAGGAGCGGTCGTCGATGTACTTGTCCTCGTAGTCGTAGAACTCGTGCCCCGGCACGACCTCGCCGGGGAACGAGGCCTCGGGCTCGCCCCGCTCCCCTTCGAGGACGGCGCACTCGACCTCTCGGGCGTCGGCCGCCGCCTCGACGAGGGCCGTCGCGTCGACCGCGAGGGCCGCGTCGACGGCCGCCTCGAGCCCGGCCCTCTCCTTGACCTTCGTGATCCCGACGGAAGAGCCGGCGCAGGCCGGCTTCACGAAGAGCGGGAGGCCGAGGGCCTCCGTCCGGGCGAGGAGCGCCGCGCGGTGCGCCGTGTTGCGCCAGGCCGCCGCGCGGATTCCGACGTAGCGGACCTGCGGCAGGCCGGCCGCGCCGAACGTCGCCTTCATCAGGAGCTTGTCCATCCCGACGGCCGAGGCGGCGACGCCGAAGCCGACGTACGGGACGTTCATCGCCTCCAGCAGCCCCTGCAGGACGCCGTCCTCGCCGAACGTGCCGTGGAGGATCGGGAAGACGACGCCCCAGGCCCCGTCGCGGAACGCCGCCTCGAACGACGCGACGATCTCGGACGGAGGCGCAGGTCGCGAGCCGGGGACGACGCCGTCGAGGAGCGCCTCCCGCGCCGGACGCGCGAAGTACCGAAGCATCTCCTCGCGCGAATCGGCGACGCCGTGCCAGCGGCCGTCCTTGCCGACGAAGACCGGCACGGCCTCGAATCGGTCGGACGGGAGGTTCTCGAGCAGGCAGCGCGCCGAGAGGAAGGAGACGCCGTGCTCCCGCGACGGCCCTCCGAAGACGACTCCGACCCGGGTGCGGATGCTCATGCGCGCTCCCTGTTCGTCGCCTCCTCCTCAGAGGAGGCCTTAAGTCCTTCCCGGCAGCGTACCGCAAACGAGAACGGGCCCCGGGGTCGTCACGACCCCGGGGCCCGCAGCGTCGTCTCGATCGGCCAGGCTCCGGCGCCCTGCCGTTCAGCCCTTCGACGCCGCGAGGAGCTTCGCGGCCTGCTCCTCGTAGGCGGCGAGGACGTTCTTCACCGACGCGACATCGACGTCGCCCATGTGTCCGATCCGGATGTTGAGCGACTTGAACTTGCCGTAGCCCGAGCCCGGCACCCAGCCGGCGCCCTTCATCGCCTTGTTCAGGTCCTCCGCGCCGACGCCCTCGGGCGGGAAGAGGGATGAGACGCTCGGCGAATGCGCCGGCGGGTCGGGGAGGAAGCGGAAGCCGGCCTTCGGCGCCCACTCCTCGACCGCCTTCAGCATCTCGTGGTGGCGCGCCCAGCGGGCCTCCATCCCCTCGGCGAGGATGTGGTCGAGCTGGACGTCGAGGGCGTAGAGGAGCGGGAGCGACGGCGTCGTCGGGTTCTGCTTCTTCTTGCCGAACGCCTCGACGTCGAGGAGGTCGAGGTAGAGGCCGCGGCACTTCTTCGCGCGGGCCGCCGCGAGCGCCTTCTCCGACACGGCGAAGACGGCGATACCGGGAGGCAGCGCGAGCGCCTTCTGCGAGCCGCAGACGGCGAGGTCGAGGCCCCACTCGTCCGTCTCGACCTGAGTCGCGGCGAGGGAGGTCACGACGTCGGCGAAGACGAGCGCGTCGCTGTTCTCGCGGATCACCTTCGAGATCGCGGCGAGGTCGGAGATCGTCCCGACGGAGGTCTCGTTGTGGACGACCGTGACGACCTGGTACTTCTTCGCCGCGAGCGCCTTCTTCACGTCGTCGGCGAGGATCGGCTTGCCCCAGTCGGACCGGACGAAGTCGGTCTCGAGGCCGAGCCGCTGGCTCATCTCGCCCCACTTGTCGGAGAAGGAGCCGTTGCAGCAGGCGAGGACGGGACCCGTGGCGCAGGAGACGAGGCCGGCCTCCCAGACGCCGGTCGCGGACGTGGCGAGCGTGTGGGCCTGCCCCTTCGTCCGGAAGACCTTCGGGAGCTTGTCGAGGATGCGGCCGTAGAGGTCGGAGAAGGCCGCGGAACGGTGGGACATCATCGGGCCGCCGAGGGCCTGGAGCACCTGCGGACGGACCCACACGGGGCCGGGGTTGAAGAAACGAACCTGCCCGGCGTGGCCGGAGGTGGAGTCGAAGGCGGAGCTGCTCATGTTCAGGATTTTACCCTCGGGGTGCGCGCTCGAAGCATCGCGAAGCCCTTCGTGAGCCAACGGCGGAGCCGGGCCGACCAGTCCATTTCCGCTCACTTCGCGCCCGCCATTGGGAAGAGCGTTCCGTCGGACGTCACGGCGTCATTCACGACGCCGTAGGCGACGAAGCGCCCCGCGCCGCCGACCCGGCGCACTTCGGCCCAGGCGTCGCCGCCGTAGCCGACCTGGCCGAGAGGCCGGTCCAGCTGGACCCGCCGGCCCGGCGCGAGCGTGACGCGCGGCAGCGTTCCGATCACCGCCCCGTCCGGCGCGGCGTGCAGCGTCACCTCGAGCGTCACCTCCGGCCCGCCCGAGCCTTCGGGGTTCGCGAGAGCGACGTTCGAGCGGAACGAACCGTCCTCGCGCAGGCCGGGGACGATCGCCCGCTCCTTCGCCCAGCGCCCCTCGTTCACGACCGGGACGCTGACGCCGTAGTCCCCCTTTGCGCCCGGGGCCCGCGCCTGGACGACGGCGGTCACGAGGAGCGCGGCGGCCCCCTCCGGGCGTTCCGACGTGAAGGAGAGCGTGCCGACGAAGGCCTGAGGGTCGACCGGCACGCCGTTCGCGACGAGCCACGCGCCGGCGTCGGGGACCTCGAGGACCTCGCCGAACGGCATCCCGCCGGACGACGGCCTCCCGTCGAGGGCGACCGGGAATGACTTCGAGACGGCGTCGTCGCGGTAGGTGGCCTGGAACTCCAGCCGGGAGGGGCGCTCTCCGTCCGTCGATCGCCAGCCGAGCGTCAGCTCCGTCCTGTAGGCGGCGTGTGCGGAGGTGACGCCGACGACGGCCGGCAGGAACCGCGTGAGGCGGCCCGGGATCGCGTCCGGCGGCTCGAACGGGACGACGGTTCCGTCGTTCGTCGCTCCGTCGTTCCGGACGAGGTATCCCAGGAGATCGATCGGCTCGTCGGTCCAGCCTGTCGAATCCGTGATGAGGCTCGGAGCGAGGACGAGCGGCCGCGCGACGGCCTCGGGGTGGGGGTCGACCTGAAGGAACCCTCCTCTCTGCACCCTCGTGAGGGCGCTGTCGACCCACGGCTCGGCCCACCTCGGGTCCCAGACCCAGAGGCCCGCGCCCGTCCCGTCGTTCGTCGCCGCCATCGCGACGTGGAGCCGGCTGTCGGGAGTCGTCACGGGCCGAAGCGTCGTCCCGTCGGCGCCGATGCCGCCGGGATCGGTCGCGACAACGGAGGTCCCCGCCGTCCCCCCTTCCGAGGGGCTCCAGACCCGCACGGCCGCCCAGGCCTCCGATTCGTCCTCGAGGCCCTCGAACTCGACGGTGACCGGACCGACGAATCCCGGGAAGGGGTCTTCGAGGCGGAGCTGCGCACCCGGCGCGAGCGGAAGCTCGCGCGCGGGGACGACCGCCGTTCCCGGGAAGAGCCGGGCGACGGCGGGACGGGACGACGAGAGGTTCGCGACGGAGAGGCTGCTCCGGTAGCGGATCCCCCAGACCCCGAACACGTCGACGACGGAGGCGAGGTGCTTGCGGACCCTCGGCACCGGGACGAGGAAAGGGTGGTCCCTCTCGTAGCGCCGCGCGCCGTCGAAGCCGAACGCCCCCGAGGGGTCGATCGCGCGGGGCGCGAGCGGACCCATCGGGCGGCGCAGGCGGCCGTCGGTAAAGGCGAGCTGCGCGAAGAACGCCGTGTCGCCGACGGCGGCGATCGGCGCCGTCGCGTCGGAGCTCAGATTCGCGTTCCGCAGGTCACTCGCCGTGAGGAGCGTCCGGAACTCGGTGCCGTCGAACGAGACGAGCGCTGCCGCAAGGTCGTCGCCGTTCGATCCCCGGACGGCCAGGAAGGTGCGACCTCCGGCCGACGCCGCGTCGAGGACGCGAAGCGTCGGGTCGAGGCCCGGGAACGCTTCTTCGAGGCGCTCGTTCCGAAGGACGAAGGCCGAGGGCCGGGTCTCGCCCCGCCACCCGAAGAGGTGCGGGGTGCCGTCCAGGACGCGGACGACGCTTCGGGAGGTCCCCAGGGGAAGGGGCTGCGGCGGGTTGAAGATCGTCCAGGCGCCCTCGCGGCAGCGCGCGAGACGGTTCCCGGTCCCGTTCACCCAGACCGCATCCGCCGTCGCCGCCAGGGAACGCTGGAGGCCGTTCGGAAGGCCCAGGTCAAAGAGGCCGAAGCCCTCGGGCAGCTTCAGGTCGCGCCACGAGTCGGAGGCCGGGTCGTGCTCGAAGAGGTGGTCTTCCCCGTCGTCGACGGCGACGATCGCCTTCTCGCCGACCGCGACGGCGCCCGTGATCGAGCCAGTGATCGGGAGCGGGGCAAGCCGGGACCAGCCCGCCTCGCCTCGCCGGAAGACGCGGTTCCCGAGCGTCGCGAAACGCCTCGAGGCGCTCGCGAAGTACGTGTCTGCCCCGATCGTCTCGCCCGCGCCCACCGTCGGCACCCAGGCTTCCGCCTCGCGAACGTGGACATCCCACCCGCGCGCCCAGGTGAGGAGCCGTCGTCCGGCGACCGTTACGTTCGGGACGAGGGACCGCTCTCCGAGCACCGGAGACTCCGGCGCCAGCACCTCGAAGCGCCCGTTCTTCAGCTCGTAGATCGTCCCGCGCGCCGTCCGGGTCGCGACGATGAGCCGGCCGTTCCACTCGAACGGACGAGCGCCGTAGAAGACGTTGTGGGCGCCCTGCGGATCGGGGATCGGCCCGGAGAGGCCGGCCGCCGTGAGGACTCGCACCACGACGCCCGTCGGGCTCTCGGAATAGAAGCCCCAGAGGCTGTTCGGCGTGGAGCGGAAGCCCCAGCCAAGGGCCGGCCAGGGCTCGAGCGTCGTCCAGTGATCGCCGTCCAGCCGATGAAACGGGATCGGGGCCTGCGCCGCCGCGGCGAGGCCCGCAAGGCCCGAGCTCGGGCCTGCGCAACCGCCCGACGCCCCTCCCGCCTCCAGGAGGTGGAGCTTGCCGAAGAGGACGAAGAACGTACCGTTCCGGGCGGGGAGCGGCGGCTCCTCGCGGATCGACCCGTCGGCGAACGAGATCGATCGGAGCCGCCGGCCCTCGGCCTCGTGGACGCCCGCCGGGTCCGGCTCGCAGTCGTTGAATCGGATCGTGGAGACGAAGAGCCGGTCGTCCGACGGGACGTGGTCGTACCCGGCGTCGGGCACCTCCCCGAGCGGGACCCAGGCGTTCTCGCGCAGGACGTACACCTGAATGCCTCGATCCCGAACGGTGTAGGCGATGAATCGCCCGCCCGCGACGAAAGACGGGGCGAGATTCCCCTCCGGCGAGGCCGAGCCGTCGAGCGAGATTCGCCGCCAGGTCGTCCCGTCGAGCTCCCACGTCCCGCCCGAGCCGGACGCGAGGACGCGCGAATCGTCGCCGACGATCCCGACCGAGCCCGGCGCCCGCGGCCCCTCGTCCGCGACCTTCCAGACGAGTTCGGCGGCGGACGGAAGGGCGAAGAGCGGACCGAGGACCAGGATCGCGGAGCGGCAAACACGAGAGAGCGTTCGAGCCATCGTCATCCCCCGATGAAGGAAGTGTGCCGCGACGCCGCCACCTCACGCGGGAGAGTGCACCCGCTCCACCGCGCCGACCGGCCCGCAACGGACCTTCGAGCGCCTCGGCCGGCGCAACGGTCTCAGACGGCGCGGACCTCCCCGAAGAGCCCGAGCACCTCCGCGAGGGAGCCGAAGAGGTAGTCGGGCCGCTCCGCGAGGAGCTCCTCGCGGGTCGAGGAGCCGAGCGGGACGACGGCGACGGCGAGACCGATCGCGCGGGCCGTCGCGACGTCGACGACCATGTCGCCGACGAAGAGCGTCTCGGCAGGCGGCACGCCCATCGCGCCGATCGCGGCCCGAACCATCGCCGGGTCGGGCTTCTCGGGGAAGCCGAGGTCCGGCCCGCCGACGTAGGCGAAGAGCTCCTCGAGGCCGAAGCCGGCGAGGAGCTGACGGCTGAAGATTGCCGGCTTGTTCGAGGCGATCGAGAGCTTGACGCCGCGCCTCCAGAGCTCCGAGACGACGAGCTCGGCGTCGGGCATGAGGCGCGTCAGCTTCGGCGCGTTCACCTTGTAGCGGAAACGGAATCGCTCCGCCCCCTCGGCGCGGAGCTCCTCCGGGAGGACCTTCGCGATGAGCGCCTCGAGACCGTGCCCGACGAGCCGCCTCGCCTCCTCGACGGTGACGGCCGGGCGGGCGAAGTGCTCGAGGACGGTCGAGAGGGCGTCGTGGATCCCGACGTACGAGTCGAGGAGCGTCCCGTCGAGGTCGAAGACAGCGGCCCGGTACGTCACGACGCCACCGTGAGGACGATCTTGCCGACGTTCGCGTTCGACGCCATCCGCCTGTGGGCGTCGGCGGCCCGCTCGATCGGGAAGACGGAGTCGACGAGGGGCCGGAAGCGGCCGTCGGCGAAGCCGGGGAGGACGTCGCGGACAAAGGCGGCGGTCAGGTCGGCCTTCTCGGCGAGGGGCCGGGCGCGGAGCGTCGAGCCGACGATCCGGAGCCGTTTCGTCAGGACGGCGCGCAGGTCGAGCTCGGCCGCTCCGCCCCCCATCGTCGCGATGAGGACGAGGCGGCCGCCGCGCGCGAGGAGTCGGACGTTCCCCGCGAGCGCGGCACCGCCGACCGGGTCGAGGACGAGGCCGACGGACGCCTTGCCGAACCGCTCCTCGATCGCCTCGGCGAAGTCGCGCGCCGTCGTGTCAACGACGAGGTCGGCGCCGAGCGACTCGAGCGCGCCCGCCTTCGCGGCAGAGCGGACGGTCGCGACGACGCGCGCCCCCGCGTCCTTCGCGAGCGGGATCGCCGCCGTGCCGACGCCGGAGGCCGCCGCGTGCAGGAGGACGACCTCGCCGGCGGCGAGCGCCCCTTCGCGGAAGAGGTTCAGGTACGCGGTGAACCACGCTTCCGGGACCGCCGCGGCCTCCTCGAACGAGAGCCGGTCGGGGATCGGCATCAGCATCGCGCGCGGGACGGCGACCCTCTCCGCGTAGCCGCCGCCGGGCAGGAGGCAGAAGACGCGCTCGCCCGTCTCTTCGACGACGCCCGCCGCCTCGAGGCCGAGGATCTCCGACTCCCCCGGCGGCGGCGGGTACTTCCCCGCCGCCTGGAGGAGGTCGGCACGGTTGACGGCCGTCGCGCGGACGCGGACGAAGACCTCCCCCTCGCGGAGGACCGGCTCCGGCGTCTCGCCGAGGACGAGCGCTTCCGGGCCGCCGGGAGACGGGACGAGGATCGCCTTCATCGGGGACCTCCGAGGCCGAGGGCGTCGAGGACGAGCGGGACGAGCCGATCGACGTCGCCGAGCGGCAGACGAGGGACGGAGGAGGGGTGAGAAGTCTCGCGGTCCGTCATCACGGCGAGCACCTCCGGGTCGCCGGCGGCGACCGCGTCGCGGCCGGTCGCGGAACGGCAGACCTCGACCTTCGGGCCCGCTTCCTCGCGGAAGCCCTCGACGACGACCACGTCGACGTCGGGCATCTCCCGCCCGACGACGGTGTCGAGCGACGGCGCCTCCGCGTGTCGGGCGTGGACTCCCGTCCGCCGCCCCGAGACGAAGGCGACGGGGCTCGCACCCGAGGCGGCGTACCTCTGCGAGTCGCTTCCCGCGACGTCGGTCTCATGCTCGTGGCCGGTGTGCTTCAGGGCGCCGACGGAGAAGCCGCGCGCCACGAGCGCCTCGACGAGGCGGAGGGCGTGCGCCGTCTTTCCCGAGTCCTGCGCGCCGACGACGTGGACCCGCGGCGGCCCCGGCCTGTAAAGGAGCGCCGACTCGCGCGTGGGAGCGAAACGGGCGACGTCGTCCGGGAACGTCGCGATCCACGCATCGAGGCTCTCCCCGGCGTCGACGAGCTCGCGGTAGCGCGGCGTCCCCGCGAGGAGGTCGACGGCGGGGACGTCGCTCCGGAACTCGTACGTCTCGGTCCTCCAGCGGAAGCGCGACGGCTCGAGGTCGCGCAAGAGCTTTACGAGTCGAAGGCCCGTCTCGTACGGCCGGAACGCGTCGCGGTCCGTGACGTGGAGCTGGACGCCGCCGCAGTCCTGCCCGGCGAACTTGTGGAACGTCGGCCGGAAGACGTGCGGGCGGAAGAGGACGCCGGGGAGGCCGAGAGCGTTCGCGCGGTCGGCCGCGGACTCCGCGTCGAGCCAGGGCGCTCCGACCGTCTCGAACGGGCGGGTCGTCCCTCGCGCCTCCGAGAGGTTCGCCCCCTCGAGAAGGCACATCCCCGGATAGACGAGCGCGGTGTCGGGAGTCGGCATGTTCGGCGAGGGGAGGACCCAGGCCGGCGTCTCGCCGACGCGGCCGCGCGGGGCAGCTCCCGGCCGCCCTTCGACGCGCATCGGCACGACGGTGAGATCGCAGCCGAGCGCGCTCTCGGCGTTCGCCCAGCGGGCGAGCTCCCCCGGCGTCATCCCGTGGCGCGCCGGCACGGGCCGCAAGCCGACGAACGAGAGGAGCCGCTCCTCCGGGAGGTTCCCCTCGACGGCGAAGCCGCCGAGCGGGTTCGGGCGATCGAGGACGAAGACGGGCTTCTCCGCCGCGGCGCACGCCTTCAGGACGAGGAACGTCGTCCAGACGAACGTGTAGTAGCGCGAGCCGACGTCGGGGAGGTCGCAGACGACGGCGTCGAGGTCCGCGAGGTGCTCCGGCCGAGGCGAGAGGTCCTCGAACCGCTCGCCGTAGAGCGAGACGACGGGGAGCCGCCCCCTCGGCGTGTCGCGGTCGCCGACGGCGAGCATGTCCTGGACGGCGCCCGTCAGCCCGTGCTCCGGTCCGAAGAGGAGCTTCAGGTTGAGGCCGGCATCGAGGAGGGCGCGCGCCGCCGGGACGAAGCGGGACGTCACGGAGGCCGGGTTCGAGACGAGGCCGAGCTTCAGGCCCCGGAGCGGGGAGGTGTCCGCGAGGAGGACGTCGAGGCCGGAGAGGAGGCGGGGTCTCGTCATTCGGCTGCTCCCGCCGCGCCGAGCGTCGCGACGGCGGCGCCCCGATAGTAATGCGCGAGGATCGCGCCGCGACTCTCGCCGCGGCGGGCCCGCGCGATCGCGCCCGCCTGGCAGAGACCCGCGCCGTGCCCCGTCCCGCGACCGGTGAAGGCGTAGCCCGCGGGGCGCTCCTCGACGTCGAAATCGGTGGAGCGGATCGAGCTCCAGCCCCAGAGCTCCGAGGCGCGCGCCCGCACGTCGAAGGCGCGGACGACACGCGCGTGTCCGCCGGGCGCGACCAGGCGCAGGGCGGCGACGCGGCCGTCGCCGGCGTGGGACCAGACCTCCAGGAAGCGGGCCGTGGGAAGCCCGAGCCTCTCCGCGAGGAGCGGCACCTTCGCGCGCGGGAGGAAGAACGTCCAGCGGGCGCCCGGCGACGCGAGGCAGGCGTCGTCCTCGACCGGCAGGAGGTCGGGCGTCTCCTCGTCGTCCCAGATGTCGGAGGGTCGGGCGGTCCGGCCGCCGCAGACGGCGTGGAACGGAGCGGCGACGACGTGTCCGCCCTGGACGAGGACCAGCCCGCGCGTCGCCTCCGCGGCGCGCCGCGTCGCGTCCGTGGCGCGCTCGAGGCCGCGAAAGACCTGGCAGTGGACCGAATCACAGACGTCGGCGCCCCGGTCGGCGTGACGTCCCTTCTGCGCGACCGCATACGAGCGCGCGGCGACGGCCTGCGCCTCGAGCGCGGCCGCAGGCGCATTTCCGCCGATCTCGTCCGGGAGGACGGCCGCCACGTACGCCTCGAGCGGGACCGTCTCGACGGCGCCCGTGGCGAGGCGCAGGACGCGCCGCGTCGTCTCCCCCGTCGTGTCGACGGGAATACGGGAGGCGGCCCGGGCCGGGCGAAGGGCCGCGGCAGCAGCGAGGAGGAGGAGCGCACAGAGCGCGGCGGAGCGGGCGAGCTTCACGCGGCGGAATCCCCGGCGGCCGCTCAGGCGCGGAGGGAGGCCGGGTGCGCCTCGGCGCCCTCTCCGCGGAGCATCGCGACGGCGTGCGGCAGCGCCGCGGCGATCGCCTCGAGGCACTCCACCGCGCCGCGCGGGGAGCCCGGGAGGTTCACGACGAGCGTCTTCCCGCGGATCCCTGCGACCTGCCGAGAGAGCATCGCCGAGGGGAGCGCCGCCCGGCTCGCGGCGCGCATCGCCTCCGGCAGCCCCGGCAGCTCGAGGGAGATCACGGAGCGCGTCGCCTCGGGCGTCACGTCGCGCGGCGCGGGACCCGTGCCGCCGGTCGTGAGCACGAGGTCGCATCCTGCGACGTCGGCGAGCTCGATCAGCGTGCGCTCGATCACCGGTTGCTCGTCGGGAATCAGGCGCCTCT
>Ga0116154_10003723_pt1 | contig 10624 bp, 1 predicted proteins | sample AD_UKC030_MetaG_FD_89898 | JGI IMG/M metagenome (GOLD analysis project Ga0116154, IMG submission 89898) | Active sludge microbial communities of municipal wastewater-treating anaerobic digesters from USA - AD_UKC030_MetaG | ecosystem: Engineered > Bioreactor > Anaerobic > Digestate | place: USA...
ATGTTCCGCTTCAGATCAGAAGATCGTAAACGTTACCGGAAGTGCGCTTAATGTGGCGGCAACCACCAACCTGCCGGCCCTCTGTATCGGCAACAGCGCCATCCTGACCGCAATGCCCACCGGCGGTTCACTGAACTATCCTACCATCAACTGGACCTCAGTACCCGCAGGAAGCTACCCGCATACCCTGTCGATTACCGTAACACCGCAGGTAACCACAGTTTATACAGTAACCATCTATGACGGATACAATTATGCAACGTCAAGCGTAACGGTTACCGTTAATCCTCTGCCTATCGTTGCCGTGAACCCGGTACCGGCTAATGTGTGTCTGAATGCTGCCCCGGTATCGCTTACAGGTACACCTTCCGGTGGTGCCTTCAGCGGCAACGGGGTTGTAGCCAACACCTTCTATCCGAATATCGCAGGGATCGGCACCCATACCCTGACCTACACCTATACCAATGCCAACGGCTGCACAAATTCAGCCACTGCCGGCATCCAGGTGAACAGCATGCCTTCGGTGAATATCGGGTATATACCAGCCAGTGTTTGTATCAACGCAGCACCTCTGTCCCTCACGGGAACCACGGCAGGCGGCACCTTCAGCGGACCCGGCGTAACCGGAAGTACCTTCAATCCGGCTACCGCCGGCCTGGGGCTTAACACCATTACCTACACCTATACCGATGGCAACGGCTGCAGCGGCACCTTCTCGAAGACGGTGAACGTACTGCCTCTGCCGGTGGTATCGATTGTCGGGCTACCCGCAACCTTCTGTGTGAACGGCGCCTCTGTGACCCTCACCGGCAGTCCGGCCGGCGGGGCATTTTCAGGCCCGGGAACCGGTCTGAACTCCTTCTCACCGGTGGTTGCCGGCGTGGGTACCAAGACCATTACCTACACCTACACCAACGGCAGCGGATGTACCAATACCACCAGCCAGACCGTAACGGTGAACCCACAACCCACGCTTGCCTTTGTAGGGCTGCTTCCCCAATATTGCGTCAATGCCAGTCCGGTGACCCTGAGTGCAACCCCGGCCGGCGGAACCTTTACAGGGGCAGGTGTCACTGGCAATACCCTCAACCCGGCCCTGGCCGGGGTAGGTACACATACCATCACCTACTCCTACACAGCTTCCACGGGTTGCAGCAACACCATCACCGCCACCATCAACGTGAGGCCCATCTCCACCCTCAGCATCATTGCACCTGCTACCGCCTGCATCAACGGCACAGCATTCCTGCTGAAGGGCAGTCCAACCGGCGGAACCTTCAGCGGACCGGGTGTAACGGGCAGCAACTTCAATCCTGTAACAGCAGGCCTGGGAGCCAAAACCATTACCTATACCTACTCCAACAGCTTTGGCTGCGTGAGTACAGCCACCCATACCATTACGGTGGTTACTCCAGCCACCGGCTCTATTGCCGGCCTTGCCTCCAGCTACTGTATCCCCGGCAATCAGGTGGTTACCCTGGTGGGATCTCCCGCCGGCGGAACCTTCAGTGGCCCCGGTATGTCGAACAACCTGTTCAAACCACAAACCGCAGGTACCGGTTCCAAAACCATTACCTACAGCTTTGTGGACGCCAACGGCTGTGCCAACACCACTACGGCCAACACCACCGTGAACACAACCATCGCCACCATCACCGGCCTCGGTTCCAGCTACTGCCTCAACTCGGCACCGGTAACCCTGGTGGGTAACACCGCAGGTGGTGCCAGCGGGGTATTCACCGGAAACGGCGTGGTAGGCAATGTCTTCAACCCATCCTTTGCAGGGGTGGGCGGACATACCATCACCTACACCCTCACCAACCCCACCACAGGCTGTACGGGTGTGGCTACCAAGTACGTCGTGGTACACTCCATCCCCAACGTGGCCATCGTGAACCTGCCGGCAAGCCAGTGTGTGAATGGCCCGGTAGTAACGATCAACACCAGCCCGGCAACAGGTGGAACACTCTCAGGCCCGGGTGTCAACGGCACCGCCAAGACCTTCAACCCGGCCACGGCAGGCGTTGGAACCCATACGATATCCTTCTCCTGGACCAATGCCAACAACTGTACGGTTACGGCTACCCAGACGGTTACCGTTAACGGGCTGCCCTCCGTGTCCTTCAGCGGTCTTGCAGGCCCCTATTGCGAAAAGGATCCTGCCGTAACCCTTACCGGTAACCCGGTGGGTGGCTACTTCACCGGCCCCGGCGTGGGAAGTGGTACCTTCTATCCGCTTACCGCCACCCCGGGCACCCATACCGTTACCTATACCTACAAACATCCGGTTACCGGCTGTACCAACACCGCTACCCAGCAGGCAGTGGTGTATGCCAACCCGGTGATCAATCTGCCGAATGATACCACCATCTGTGTGAACCACATCATCACCCTCGATGCCGGTGCAGGCGGAACCTCCTACCAGTGGTCAACAGGTGCTACCACCCAAACCGCTACCATCAATGCAGCGACCCTGGGTACCGGTTACCACCAGATCTTCGTGACGGTGACCAATGCCAACAACTGTTCATCCACCAAAATGATCAAGGTGATCATCAGTGCCTGTGAAGGTATCGACGATCCCGATGGCATCACCACCGTGGAGGCCTACCCGAACCCCACCGACGGAGTCTTCAACCTCACTTTCCACAATGTGGAAGGCACCTTCGATATGACCATCCAGAATGAACTGGGCCAGATTATCGGCAGCGAAACGGTGACAGTTGAAGATAACGTGTACTACCGCAAGTCGGTCAACCTGTCGACTCAACCCGCAGGGGTGTACTTCATCCGGCTGGTGAACGACCACTCCAGCAAAGTGATCAGGGTTGTGATCCAGCGGTAACGGATTTATTCCGGATTCTTCCCGGGGGCGCCTCAAATCGAGGCGCCCTCTTTTTTTTTCTCCAATGAATGTGGTGTCTTCGGGAGCCTCAGACACCACTCCCCACAAGGTTGGTTCCTGCGGGGGTTGGGGTGACATTTATTAAGTTGAGGAGATTGAGGAAGCGGAGTACTTGGTGCTCATCGCACAGGTAATGAGGTATTTAGGTGACCTGAGGCACAATCGATGCAATCAATTGTAAGGCGGAATCTAAATGTTTACCTAAAATTATTGCATTTTATTTGGATTCTACTTTTTATTCCGTAATTTTGGGGTAAGTAATTTTTTTTCACGGTTTTGTTTGCAACAAACCCTGGTTAAGGGAAGTTCTTTGCAATTCTTAACGGCTGATATTATGATCAATATCTGCCAAACCAAAACCAAGCCTTATGAAAACACGATCCGCTTTGCAAGCATTAGCCGGATGGGTAACCCCCTTTCTGGTATGCACAGGATTGCTGTTTTCATCCTTCAGCACAACAGCTCAGCCCACAGGCACCCAAACGGTGGGAGCCGGAAGTGATTATACCACCTTTACGGCAACCATCGCCGACCTCGACCTCCCGGGTGTCGGAGGAGGTGGTATGACCTTTAATGTCTTGGCGGGGCATAGGGTCATATACAAGAAACGTTAATTTCTTATGTGAGTCGGATAATATTAAAAAATCTGCTAAATCACTCATTATATAAACCAAAACCCATTGCTATGAAACGTTTATTTACCCTTTTGCTGTTTGTTTGTTGCAGCTATGGGCTGTTTGCCCAGATTCCCGAGCTACTTTATTACAAGTTCAATACGCCCGGCGCCTCAGTTCAGAATTATGCCCAGGCAGCAACAGCCGTTGGAAACAATCCTGCTACCATTTCAGGTACAGGATTATCGGTCGGAAGTACAGGCCTCACGGGTACGGCGCTGGTAGGGACAGGTGCCTCTTCCAGCACCAATGTCATCAACACCGGCTGGCTCACGAACCTGTCCGGCAGTTTTACGATTGCCTTCTGGACCAGCAACATCACCCCCAGCAGTACCCTCTGGTACATTTTTGGTGACGCAGGGGCCTCAACATTGCGGTGTTTTACCAATGGCACGGCAGGCGCCAATAACTGGATGATCAGGGGGGGCGGGTTACCAGACCTTACTATCACAGGAGGGGCGACCGCTGCTCCCAATATGATGCACGCTGTGTATGATGCGTCAACAGCCCAGTTCAAGGGCTACATTAATGGAGTACTGGTCAGCACGGTACCAGTGACTGGCACCATTGCCATGGCAGGAACCGGATTCCAGGTCGGTGGTTACAGCTCCAACAGCAACCTGTCGGGCAGCCTCGACGAATTCAGGATCTACAACCGTGCATTGAGCCCAGCAGAAATTGCAGCTACTTGGAATATCGAAATAGGAGCGGTTATTGCTCCCAACGATGCAGGTGTTACAGCGATAAATTCACCTGTAGCCCCTGTTTCTCCCGGCTTACACAATGTCACAGCCACGATAAAGAATTACGGGTCAAACGCAATTACCCCGGTAAACGTCAACTGGTCTGTCAACGGAGTACTGCAGACAGCGGTACCATATACCGGAACACTCGACACAACAGGTGGAGCAGGATCAAATACTGCGCTGGTAACACTTGGCAGTTACACTTTCCCGGCAGGATCCAATACCATTAAAGCCTGGACCTCTCTGCCGAACAATCAACCCGATACTGTTAACCTCAATGACACATCTGAAGTTACGATCTTTTTCGCCGCCACCCTGAATGGTATATACACCATAGGTGGCACAAACCCCGATTTCACATCTTTTAATGATGCGGTGACGGCTCTCTATTTAGGAGGTGTGTCAGGACCAGTAACCTTTAATGTTAATCCGGGAACTTACACCGAACAGGTTACCCTTAACGGAATACCGGCAGGAGTTTCGGCCACCAATACAGTGACTTTCAAATCTGCCAACGACGACAGCACCTCAGTCGTCCTTGTCGGCAGCGGCGCTTATATCCTTCAGTTGAATAATACTGAATACATAACCATCAAGAAAATAACCATCCAAAGCACAGCCACCTCTTCAACCAAAGGTATCGAGATCCTGGGCACGGCGGACTATAATACCATTACCAACTGCGTGATTAACATGGCTGCAACCACCACAAACAGTTCGTACGGCATTTACAACAGCTCAGGGCTTGACCAGTATAATGCCATTACAAACAACCGCATCCTGAATGGCTATTATGCAATTTACTGGTATGGCGGATCATCCAGTTCCCTTGAGTTGGGGAGTGTTATCGACGGGAACACACTGGAAGGTTTCTATTACTATGGCATTTACAGTTATTATCAGAATGCTCAGATTATCAGGAATAATGTTCTCTCCAATGCATCAGGTTCATCAACTGTTTATGGTTTTTATATCTATTATTCTGATAACAACCACCAGATTACAGGTAATAAGTTACAAATTTCCGGCACCTCAACAACCTATGGCATTAATATCTATTATAATGACGGGACATCGTCCCTTCCTGGGTTAGTTGCCAACAACATGGTTGTAATGAGCGGATCGTCAACGATGTATGGAATCAGGAATTACTATTCAAGCTACCAGAACCTTTACCATAACAGTGTCAATATCATTGGTTCAGGAGCCACAGGTTACGGGCTTTATTTGTACAATTCCTCATCCTCCTATACGGGCCACAATATCGTAAACAATGTTTTTTCCAATGCATCTACCAGTGGATATGCTGCATATATAAACAACAACACTTATCTTACCTCATCAGACTACAATAATTTCTACTCCACGGGCAATAATTTTGTTTATTGGGCAGCAGCCAGGGCGAACCTTTCGGCATTACAGACAGCAAGCGGCAAGGACGTCCATTCCATGAGCACTGATCCACTGTTCACCACCCCGACCGACCTGCATACCTATTGCCTGGCTATGTACCAGGCAGGAACACCGTTGCCCCAGGTAACAGATGACATCGACGGGCAGCCCAGGGATCCATCCGCACCCTGTATAGGTGCTGACGAGTATATTCTAATGTCAAACGATGCAGGTGTTGATGCATTGGTTTCACCTGTTAATGCATGCTTTGGTATCAATAATTTTATTGTATCTGTCAGAAACTATGGGATAACCCCACTGAACAGTGTTGCTGTCAACTGGAGTGTGAACGGGGTATTACAGGCCCCTGTGCTGTACAATACCTCAATTCCTGTAGGCGGAGCAAATAATGTTACGCTGGGAACTTACAATCTGCTTAATGGTATCCTCTATGACCTTAAATTCTGGACAAGCAGTCCCAACGGTGTTGCAGACCAGAACACAAGCAATGATACATTGACAGAGATTGGCTTCATGACTTCAATGGCCGGTACCTATACCATAGGTGCAGGTACCGGATATGACTATACCACTTTTGGTGATGCAGTAAATGATCTGGCGACCTTAGGTGTTTGCGGTCCGGTTATATTTAATGTTGCGGCAGGAACCTATAATGAACAGGTTACTATACCTCAGATTGCTGGTGCCGATGCTACAAATACCATCACTTTTCAGTCGGCTACAGGAGATAGCACATCGGTAGTGCTGACCGGCAGCGGGGCTTACATTGTGCAGTTGAACGGAGCCGATTATGTGATTATCCATAAAATAACTGTTCAATCAACTGCTACCTCATCTACCAAAGGTATTGAGTTAACGGGGGGTGCAAATTACAATACGATAAGTAATTGTATTATCAACATGCAACCCACAACCTCATCATCTGTTTATGGTATTTATAATGCTTCAGGACTGGATATAAATAATACTGTTTCCGGCAACTATATCCAGAACAGTTATTATGGCATCTATTGGTACGGATCTGGAACTTCATCCCTGGAAACTGGCGGAGTAATTGACGGGAATCTGATAGAAGGCTTTTATTATTATGGCATTTATAGTTACTATCTGAATGCGATCACCATCAGTAACAATAATATTGTCAGCGCATTGAATTCCGGTACTGCTTATGGTAGCTACATGCGTTATTGTGATAATGACGTCAGGGTAACCGGAAATCATGTGATGCTTACCGGAACTTCAACACTTTATGGTATTTACATGTATTATTGTGATGGAAATTCCTCTTTGATGGGTCTGGTTGCCAACAATATGGTTGTTTTGGAAGGTACTTCAACGCAATATGGATTATATATTTATTATTCCAGCTACCAGAATATTTTGCACAACAGTGCATATATTGGCGGCACAGGCACTACCGGCTACGGACTTTATCTCTACAACAGCTCTACTTCCTATACAGGTCATAACATTATCAACAATATTTTCTTCAACACTTCACCAAGTGGTTATGCAGCATATTATTATAATTCGACCAACCTGACATCAACTGATTATAACAACTTCTATTCTACAGGGAGCAATTTTGTATATTCCGGTGCTGCCATGGCAGACCTTGCAGCTTTGCAAACAGCCTCAGGGAAGGATCTAAATTCAAAAAGCATTAATCCCGGCTTTTTCTCCAATACAGATCTTCATACCAAAGCCTTACCGTTGTTTCAGGCAGGAACACCTCTTGCTTTGGTAACTACTGATATAGATGGGGAAACGCGTGATCCGGTTGCCCCTTGCATCGGTGCCGACGAATTTGTTCTTTTCCCAAGAGATGCCGCCATTACTGAATTAACTTCAATAACCTGCCAGGGTATATCTGATGTAAAGGTAAAAATAAAGAATATGGGAACCCAGCCATTCACCGGTGCAACTGTTCAATGGAGCGTAAATGGAGTGGCCCAGTTTCCATTCAGTTATCTGAATACATTAAACCCGGGTATTGAAGAGGAGATCACTATTGGAATTTATTTTTTTCAACTGGGTGTATCATACGACTTTGTTGTTAATTCGACCAACCCGGGTGGTCAGCCCGATCAGGATCCCACCAATGACACCCTTAAGGTTGCAGGAGTGCTTACCGGATTAGTGGGCACCTACACTATTGGTGGCGCTGCACTTGATGATTTCGCAACTGTTGTGGATGCAGCGAATGCCCTTAATGCCAGGGGCGTATGCGGACCTGTGGTGTTTAATATTGCACCAGGTACCTATACCGGTCAGATCACCCTTAATGAAGTTGCTGGCGTTTCTGCCATTAATACAGTCACCTTCCAGGGAGCTACAAGCAGTGGTCAGGATGTTGTAATTGAATACACTGCATCCAGTGCCACTGATAACTGGACCCTACGACTAAACGGAGCAGATCACCTGACATTTAAGAACCTAACCATCAAAGCTCTCCATACCACTTACGGAAGGGTTGTGGAACTAACCAATGGTGCAGATTACAACACCATTGAAAACAACCGGCTGATCTCAGCAGGGGCCAGCAACTCAAATACCTCATGCATTTATGATGGCAATACCCTGAATAATTACAATACATACCTGAATAACTACATGGAGGGTGGTTACTATACCGTATATGTATACGGAATTAATTCAACCATATGGGAAATGGGTACTATAATCCAGGGCAATGAAATAGCAGGGTCATACTATTACCCCATCTATGCCTATTACCAGGATGGCATTCAGATCGTGGACAACTATATCCATGACGGGGTAAGCGCTTATTCCTATGGAATATATAACTATTATCCAAACAATGCATATCGGGTAACAGGAAACGAAGTTTATATTACCAGCACCAGCAGTACTGCCAGTTCTGGTATCCGTGACTATTATGGTAATTATTACTCTTACAATGCTACCCCTACCGGATATGGCATTGTAGCAAATAATATGGTTGGCATTACCGGCGGAACGGCAGCCAACTATGGTATTTATGCTTATAACAGCAACGGCACAGAATACTACCATAATTCATTCCTGATGGAAGGGGGCTCTGCTTCATCATACTGCCTGTATCAGTCTAACACCTCCTCCAATACTATGGGACAGACATTTATAAACAACACCATGACCAACAGGGTAGGTGGTTATGCAGCCTACTTCGGCACAGAGGGTTCAGTAACAGCGAGCGATTACAATAACTTCTTCAGCACTTCAACCAGCCTTGCCTACTGGGGTGGTGTGAAATCAGATCTTACCTCTCTTCAGACTGCCAGCGGAAAAGATCTGAATTCAGTAAGCGTTGATGCTCCGCATAAATCTGTTAAAAATCTGCGCCTGAAAGGGTTACAGCTTTCAGGCAAGGGGATTTCAATTGCCCAGGTTACAACGGACATTGATGGAAATCCCAGGGGTGCAAACCCAGCAATCGGAGCACATGAAGTTGCTATTCTTCCCAATGATGCAGGGGTCACAGTAATAAATTCGCCCAATTCCACAATGACAATCAATGAGGGAGATATTGTACCGGTGAATGTTGACGTTGGGAATTTCGGAACATCCCCGATTACGAATCTGGCGATAGCCTATTCAATTAATAATGGTACGCCGGTGGTCACCAACTTTACCCCGAACATTCTGCCCGGCACAAATACCTCATTTGTACTGCCCTCCTTCACCTCACCGTTAGGACAAACAGATATTACTGTTTATTCCATTCTGGCAGGTGACACAAACTACTTCAATGACACAGCTTATTTCACCTATGTTGCTGCTCCCCTTTACGATGCGGAAATGGTTGAAATCCTTCCTGTTATGGAGGGTTGTGGTCTGGGAACCGATACAATTATTGTGCTTATAGCCAATCAGGGTGTTAATCCCATTAATGGGAACCTGACAGCCAGCTATAAACTGGCCGGGGGTGTGACTTCAGTAACGGAACCTGTTATTACCCCAATTCCCGCAGGCGACACCATTGCATTCACCTTTAATACCCTGGCTGACTTCTCCGTTATCGGCGCTGATTCAACTTTCACGATCATCGCATGGGTGGATCTGCTGAATGACAATGTTCCGGTTAATGATACAGCAACCCTGGATGTTTTATCATTGCACATCCCGGCAACACCCGCGCTTTCCGCTGCCCACGTGCCTTATGGCACAGCAGCTACCCTTGTTGCCACGAGCACTTATGATGTGAACTGGTTCGATTCCCAAACCAGCACAACCATTCTTGCCACCGCTCCCACCTATGTCACACCACCATTGTACGATTCGGCTACTTACTGGGCTTCCGCAGTTTCAGGGCCTCCTCCCGGGACAGTAGGTATTAATGTTGCGCCCCTGGCAATAGCCAATGCCAACAATTGCAGTACTGGTCCCTGCAGTTCATTTAACGATCTGGACTATAAGACATGCGGCACTCAGCAGGTGTGGATCAGCACCTCCGGTGGGCCAACTCCCCATGTTGATTTCATTGACTTTGAATGGGCTACCCCATACACCATTGACAAGATGAAGATCCACCATGGTGCCATGGGGACGCGTTTCCTTAGCGGTGGCGGCCTTTATACATGGCAAAACAATGCATGGGCTTATCTGAGCAGTTTCACAGGACTTCCAATCACCAACTGCGAAAATGAGGTTTCGTTTCCCATTGTAACCACAACCAAATTCCGCATCACCTCCTTCGAGATATCCGGAAGCCAGGTGACAAACCCCAATTTCAGGGAAATTGAGATATTCACGGCAGCTGTCCCAGGCTGTGAAAGTGCCCGCGTACCCGTTACTGCCAACATCATCCCAACGGTTACTGCGTTAACCACTCCTGCCATTGCCTGCCCGGGTACTCCTGTTACACTTGAATTTGCCCTTACAGG
>Ga0116154_10003727_pt1 | contig 10620 bp, 2 predicted proteins | sample AD_UKC030_MetaG_FD_89898 | JGI IMG/M metagenome (GOLD analysis project Ga0116154, IMG submission 89898) | Active sludge microbial communities of municipal wastewater-treating anaerobic digesters from USA - AD_UKC030_MetaG | ecosystem: Engineered > Bioreactor > Anaerobic > Digestate | place: USA...
TGACTAAGTGGAGTAATATATAAAAGTATACTAATAATATAACACTTTGCCCCGACAAATTCGCAGAAGTGCCAGCGAGACAACGGGAAAGGGCGAGTTCTGTTAGGACGTGACTATCCGTGGGAATTCAGGCTAGTTTTGGGAGTCTTTCAAATGGAAGTCGATGTGGTAGGCTGCCTCTTGTTCGCCCTTCGAGCCTGCGCGCACCTGGGCTATCCGACTGGAATCATTCTTCGAAGGCCGGGCGCCATCGCCCGGCCTTTTTGCTGTTGTTGCTGGGGTCGGACCTGAGCAAGGCATTTGCGTTCAGGCACTTTGGAAACTTATTATCGATAACGAAGAGGCTTGCAGCCGATTTTGGATCCCCTTTTCTGGGATGTAAGATTGGCAGTGGATTTTCAAATAATGTAGATAGATAAACGCAACGATGTTGTTGGAAGAGGATGTGGAATGGGATCGGTTACGGTTTGGGAAGCGCGGGAGTTCTCAGTCGGTAGTAGCGCTGGATGATTCCTGCGGCTTGCGGGTCCACGATCTCGACGAGCCGCGTATGTTCCGTGGTGCCGGCGATTGCCGCAATGTTGGTCAACGAGGTCCACAATTGGGATTCGATGGTATCGCGATAGAGGAGGGAGTATGACCGGCCTGTTAAACACCAGAAGCGGATTGTAACGGTCCCTGAGCCGTCGATTTGGTCCACCTTAAGGAGGCTGGTGGCGTCCTGGGGATTGGTCCCGGCGAGGTATTCCTCGAGGTTGGATGCGCCATCGTGGTCGGCGTCTTTTGCCGCATCGGCGGGGTCTTTGGGGTTGAGCCCGTGGTTTGATTCGAAGGCATCGGGCAGGCCATCACCATCGCTATCGAGATCTGCCTCCACGACGAGCGGGGCGCTGGGGCTGCTAAGGCCCGGGGCGGCAAGGGCGCGATTGGACACGCGGACAACGTAGTTTCCCGCGTCGGTTGGCTGGACGTTGGTCAAGGTCAGCGAGTCGGTGTGGGTGCTGGAGGTATGACTGGTGACGAGTTGGTTGTCTTTGCGCCACTCATAGGTGATTGGCAACGCGGCGGTGTTTGTGATGGTGACCTGGAACGTGGCGGTGGCACCGGGGGCGAGGGTCAGCCCGACCGGTTTTTGGACGAAGACCGGCTTGCCCAACAGGAGCAGGTCAGCGACGGGGCTGGTGTTGGTGAATCCGGTCTCGTTCGAGACCATCACGTCGTAGGCGCCTTCTGCTCCGGCGTCGACGTTGGGTAACAGCAACGAGGACCGGACGGCGCCGTTCAGGGGAGTGCCGTTGCGTCGCCATGTGTATTGCAGCGGCGAACGGCTTAGGGCGATCACGGAGAAGGTGACGGTTTCGCCGGGCCAGACACTTCGGGAGAGTGGCGACTGCACAATGGCCGGAGGGGTACCTACCTGCAAAACCGCGGCGGCACTCACGGTCGAACGCGACGGTGTGGACACCACGATCTCATATTCACCACTTTGTGCCAATTGAACGTTGGTGAGAATGAGCTGTCGGGCAACGGCACCGGGCAGGTTTTCGCCCTTAAAACGCCATTGGTATTGGAGAGGAGGGGGACCGTTGGCTTCGACGCTGAAGCTGACCGTTGCGCCGGGCTGCGCAGTTTGGTTTGTTGGCTCCGCAAGAATGACCGGTTCGGTGCCCGCGTCCAATGCAGCGCCTGGACTGGGTCGGGCGGCTATCCAATTGGCCGGATCGTTGCCGTAGGCGGATTCGATGCGGCGTTGCAGCGAGAAACCCAAACCGTCGCTTCCGGCGGGCCACGGCGAATCATCGCGGTAATCCACTTTATCGACGAGGACGTTGTTGCTGGCGACGTTGGTGGCGTCGAGGCTCGAGCTGCTAGGCTGGACCAGTTCGACGGAGTCGACTCCGTTGGCGAGTTTGCCCTGGTAGGGTCCAAAGAGGCGGACGTTCCCGCTCAGGCCGTACCGGCTGCGGAAGACGGCGGCACTGTTGGGATCGGTGATCGGATCAAAGGAGACCACCAGCAGGCGGGTGCCGGGGTTCATGGTCTGGTTGGGGGGAAAGGTAAACTCGACGGCATCGCGGAGCTGCCAGGTGTGGGCGGGAGCCATGGGATCAAAGAGGTTCACGGTAATGGCCGACACATTGCACAATTCGATGAATTCGTCACCGGTGTTATCCCAGTAGGCGTTGTTGGCAAACGCATCGGGCGGGTGGTAGTGGATCTCGCTGATCACGACTGGGCTGACCCGTGGCGGCCCATTGGGTTCACCGAGGGTGCGCGCGGCCTGGGCGACGAAATGTTCCTCGCCGGTGCTGGTCAAATGCCGGCCAAACGAAACCCCTTTCAAGGCTGCTCCATAGCGGAAGCCATGAGCGTAACCAGTCAGATGTCCGCCCGAGTTCGCCGAGAACAGATAGACCTCATCGCCCGACGCGCGCAGGTTGAACGAGGGGGGCACGCCCGGGGTGGGATTGAAATCGGCTTCGGTCCGCAGGAAGCACGCCCCGGGCTGCAGCAACGTTCCCGGGGGGATTGCATACTTCGGGGTTCGGCGATCGTCGGACAGGAACCACCCTCCGATATCGGCCATCGTCGTGCCGCAGTTGAGCAGTTCGATGGTTCGGGTGAGGGGCGGATCGGCATAGGTGAGAACCTCATTGATGACGACCTGGGGGAAGACTGGGGCGGTGAGCTCGGCACGGCCGGGGGTTCCGCCGAAGGCGCTGCCGACCCGCCAACCGAGATCTTCCGCATAGGCAGCCCGAGGTTGTCCCTCCCTCGCGGCCACCAAGGCAAAGCCCAGACCGTCGGTCGCGGGATACCAGTTCGGATCATAGGAGAGATCGAAGACCACTTCCTGCATAGGGCCGAGCAGCGTGATTCGTTCTCCTTCATTGGCCAGGGAACCCGTGTAGGGTCCAGCCAGGTTCGGAATGAGGCCGTGTCGGCTGGCCAACGCCTCCGGGTCACGCGCGATCACTAGGCGCGCGCCAGGTCCGAGGGAGGTCACCCCACCGGTGATGAATTCAAACTGGATTCCTTCGGTGAACCGGAACCCACGCAGATCGAGTGTCTGTGTGCCGGCATTCATCAACTCGAGATATTCGAATCTAGCGGCGTCGTCGGCAACCGAACCGGGCGTGCGCACCGGCGAACACATCAGCTCGGTCAGGATGAGCGGCGGCACTTCGACGGTGAAGGTGGCCGCGGTGGGGCCGCTCCAGCGGTTGGCGCTGCGCGCGCGCGCGACGACACGGCTGTTCGTTTGGATAACCACGCCGGTGGTGTAAAGGTGCGCCCGCGCCGACAGACCGCCTCCGGGAGCGCGTGGATCCGTGCCGTCGGTGGTGTAATAAACCGTGCCCGCTGGCGCGGATATCGTAAGCGCGAAGCCGGGGGAGACCCCGCTGTCGGGTTGGCTGAGCTCGGGTGATTTCAGGAATTGGGTATCGATCCAGTTGTACCGGTTGCGCACCCAGTTCTTCATATTCGCGATAATGCCGGCATAGGTTCTGGGCGTTGAGTAGAGGGGCGGGTTAGGCCAGACATAGGTGCCCAGGCGCGGCCACTTGGCGAAGTCCCGGACCTGGGCCTCGTCGAGGTACGCCGCGAGTTCGTCGATGCGCAGCAACAGGTTGGTGGACGAGAAGGTGTTCGTGCGGAGGACGCTCCAGCGATCGGCGATCTTCTGGTTGAAATCGGGATCCCCGGTGGTGCCGGAACTCGAAGAGGAACCGCACATGAGACGGCGCAGCCAGATGTGGGCGTTGGCATCGAGCTGGGTGTAATACCAGCCCGAGGGATTCTCTCCGTCGAGGTAATCGGCGTTACCGAAGCTTAGATTCCAATCCCAGATCGGTTCCATCCGCAGCTTCCCGCCCCGGTCTTTGCTCATGAAATTGCTGAGCCGATAACCGTCAATCTGCTTGGGGAACTCGACGATCCAGTGGTTGTCCACGAAAGAATCCGCATCGATGTAGTGCGAATAATGATTGGTGCCCGTGGCGGTCAGCCAGGTCGAGGCGTAAAGGGCTTTCTCGAATTGGACGAGGTAATTCCGGATCCAGGTCTTTTGCGGGACGGTGGCTTCGCGCGGTTTGGGCTCGTGGATTTTCAGGACCTGCCCGCTGAAACCGCCACCGCCTGGCGTGGAGAAGGTATAGTCTCCCGGGCTATCTTTATCTTTCTTGATGATATACCCGCCGGAAATCTCCGGTTCCGTGTTTTGCAGGGGGCTCAGCCGGGCCAAGTCGACCCGGTGCGGATCCACCTTGATTTTTTCGATCAGGATGTAGATCCCCATGTAGTCGCCCGGGTATTCCAACTTGCCGCCCGTCTTGTCGACAAAGACCTCGACGAAACGGCACCGGGGAGCGTAGTGACCCATCTGGGCATGGAGTTCGTAAGCCAGGAAGTTTTGCAGGAATGGCTTGTCCGAATACGGATTGTAAAGAACCCAATCCGATTCGGAAGGCAATCCCAGGAGTGGGGCATCGAGGTCATTTCCGTTGGGATCGTTCAGTTCCAGGTTGTAGGCCAGTTTCGGGAACATGGTCGAGGATTGGCCGCGGACCTCGACCTGGCAATTGCCCTGGAACGAAGGTCGGGTGGCCAGGCTGGCCCGGCCCCGGAACGGCTCGATGGCGGTGATCGTGGCCGCCGTCCGCACTTCCGCCGCAATACCCCGGTTCGACGTGTTGATGATCAACAAGGGAAGATTCGAGCTGAACCCGGTGGCGCCACTACCCACGAGCTGGTAAGTCTGAACCCCGATGGCACTCGGCAAGAGCCCCTCCTGGAACACCCGCGCCTGGATCACCATGCTGCGCGTAACCGCGATCGGACTCCAATAGATGCTCGAGTTGGTGGTGGGGCGTGTCCCGTCGGTCGTGTATCGGATGACTCCCGATGCCACCGAAAGCGTCACCGTGAGCGAAGCGTTCGTGTAGAGGCCGCCGGGGAGCGAGAACACCGGTTCGGGGGCAATACCCGAACCCCGGCTCGCATTCGGGGCGCCCGGCGTGGGGACGGCGTAGTATCCGACCAGCATCGGACTGGTCTGGTCACGTCCATAGGAAATATCCGGCCGCTGCGGCGGGTAATGCGGGGCGAATTCGGAAACAACGTTGGTCTGCGGATCCACTAGCGCCAGGTATTCACCATCGCTCGACAACCTAAAGTTGGCATGCAACGGCGCCAAAGGGTTGGCCTGATCTTCTCCCGAAGCCCAAACGACGAGGAATTTGCCCGGCTCGATGGCGACCGCCGGGAACCGCCATTTGGTTAAATCGGTTGCCTCATCCGTCAGGAAATATCCGTCAAGCTCCGCCGGGACATCGCTCCGATTGAGCAACTCAATCCAGTCCGACCGGGAGCCGAAGTTATCGCGCAGGCCGTTCTCGTTATCGGCCAGGAATTCCGAGAGGATGACATCGGCAAGGGGCGCGCTTGGATCAAGCGTGTAACTCCAGTTAGTGCCGGCGAATGGATTGCCCAAGCCGGCGAGATCCGTGATGGCCGCGCGGGCCGGCAGCGACACGGACACAAGGCCCGCCGCGGGTTCAGGAAAGGTGAAGGAATAATCGCGCGGCGAGATGATGTCCACGCCCGCCGCCGGCACGCCGTTGACGAGCATGTCGGCGGCGTCCACGCCCTTGACGTTTTCGCTGAACAGCACCTCGAGGCTCGTGAGGGCGCGAACCCGGGCGCCCGGGCTGGGAACGACCGCGTTCACGACGGGCGCTTGGATGTCGAGGATGCCGCTTAACGAGGCGCTGATCAGGAAGTCGGTGCTGTCGGCCAGGTTGCAGTTGAACGCCTGGATGGCCAGGATGTTAGCCCCCGCGCGGAGCAGCGACCCGGCGTTGGCGATGACCACGGTCTCCCCGTTGGGTTCGCCGGCTGCGGGTAAGGAGGTCCAACTCGCGAGCGGTTCACCCTCGCCCATGTTTACCCGGGCCACATTCGTGCCGTTCAGCCAGACCAGGCAGCCGTCATCCGTTTGCAGATGCAGGGCCAATTCTCCGATTCCAGCTGGGTTGACTACCGTGAAGGTTTTGCGCAGAAAGATGCATGTGTATCGGCCGCGCATATCGGGCAGGGCCGTGTTACCCGAGAAACCTGAGCCGTCTTCGTAATAGAACGGGCCGCGGCCGACCGGCCACGAGGCGTCGTTGAAATCAGCCAGACGCCAGGCCGTTACCGGCGTCGACGCCTCGGTCAGGCCCTTGAAGTAACGCCAGTCCGCATCTTCGCTGACAATGACCTCGGACTGCGCAGGACGACCGAACAACGACACCAGCAAGAGGATGGAAACCAAGGGGGAGGGAACATTCGCGTTGCGCATTGGGTCATCGTCCGTTACATCGTCAGGCGTCGCGGCGATCCAATCATAATCACCGCGCCAAGGGATATCGATAGCAAAAACCGTGCCCCAGGCCGCGCCTTCCGGGCCTGGGGCACGAAAAACACCTCACGATGCCCCGGAAGCAGGGCTTGTTCAAAATTGCCGCACCCGGAAATACCGGGCGGAGTCGGTCGCCGGAGTGGTGTAGCCCGAGGTCGCTCCCGGAATATCCGACCATACTCCCGGCAGGGCGATGGTTGTCTGCAGCGTGCCGCCGCCGGTCCAGGTGATCACCACGTTTTCGCCCGATCGGCTGATCGTGAGGGTGGGGCCGGCGTCCGGTTGGATGTTCAACGCAATCTTGATGTCGTCCACCCAATGATTGTCGTTCAGTCCGCCGGTGCGAGCGCCCCAGCCGAAACGACCGGCATCAAACGGCGTGTAACCGGGCAGCGGGAGACCACGATATACCGCTGTGTCCCCGTAATAGAGATCAAGGGTGCCATTGCGGTTCACGCGCACGCCAATTGGCTCGAATACATCCCCCGTTCGCAGCACATTGATATCGAAGGGACGTGTCGCGACATCGGTGCTTTGGTATCGAATGGAGATTTCAGGAGCCACTTCGGTTGTGCCATTGTCGTAGGTATCGAAGCTGACTACCAAACCTGCCCCGGCGCCGTCTTCACCAAAGGCGCCGTCGCCAATATCCGTGCCCAGGATGAAACTGCAGCCGTCGGCCGGCGTGGCCGTGCCGCCGCCCACCCGCATCATCCAGGTGGCCGTGAAATCCTTGATGGGCGCCGAGCCGGCGGGGGTGTTTAGCAGGAACGAGCTGCTCTGGTCGTTGACCGCCTCGGTCAGTTGCAGAAAGCCCGTGTCACTGACACCGCCGGAGAATTGAACCACTGCGTTGCCGAAGATGGCGCCATCGGCTGGGACGGTCCCGTTGTTGAAGTCAATGTCGACCGCCGGGTTGGTTCCGGTGTCAAACGGGGCCATGACCGAGGCGATGGCCGTGCGACTGGTGACCGTGTTGCCGGGGCCTTTCACGACAACCGCATAGCCTGCACCATCATCGGCAGCAGCCAGGACAGGGGTGGTGTAGGTTGCTTGCGTGGCGCCCGGGATATCAACGCCGTTGCGCTGCCATTGATAAGTCACCCCTTGGGGATTGCTGACCAGGACTTGGAACGTGGCGGTTTGACCAACGAGGACAAGCGCATCCGCCGGTTCACCGGTGATTTCGACGGTGGAGGGGATGGTATAGCCGAGGCGGACGTTATCGAACCAATAGCTGGCATTGGCCCCGCCGGTGCGACCGTAGAGGGCCAGCCTTGCGCCACTCATCGGCACATAACCAGGCACCAGCAATCCCTGGTAAATCACGGTGTCACCCACCGCCAGGTCGAGAACACCATTTTCCTTGACACGAAGCAAGACGGTGGCAAAGACGCCGGAGTTCAGGAGGGCCAGGGGCACGCGTCTCGCGGCCACGACCTGGCCCTTGTAGCGGACGTCGATCGATGGGGCCTCGCCGGTCTCATTGTTCGGATCGGCATCGTCATTGTCGTAGGTGTCAAAGGCGATGGTGATGCCGCTGCCGGTGCCGTTCTCGGCATCGCCGGGAGCGGTGATGGGAAGGTCGTTGGCCAGATTGATGCTGAACCCATCGGCGGGAGTGGCCGTGCCGTTGCCGGCCAGAACGTCGGCGGCGAAGGTGAACTCCAGCAGTTGGGCGCCCTCTTCAATTACCGGCGAGCGGAATCCACCCGCCTGGCTGTTCTCCGAAGTCGTGAGCTTGAGGGTCCCGCTGTCATTGACGCCACCAGACGAATCAACAAAGGCAACCGGCGTGGTGCCTTCCGGGTAAGAACCACCGATGTCGGCACCAGCGGGGACTCCGTTGTTGAAGTTGTAGCTGAGCTGAGGGGCCGTGGGCGCCGCCAGGTCCAGAACGCTCAGGACGGCTTCGCTGCTGACGACCGTTTCGGCGCCGAGTTTGACCTCGGCCTTGAAATTGGCGCCGTTATCGGCGGGGGTGGTGGCCGGTGTGGTATAGGTGCTCGCGGTGGCGCCGGGGATGGCGACTCCATCCCGGAACCATTGGTAGGTGGCGCCCGAGGGCGTACTGACCTCGACATTGAAGCTGGCCCTCTTGCCGACCAGGACCGTCTGGTTGGCCGGTTCCTTGCTCACGCGCAGCGGGGCCGTCAAATAAGTATAGAGCCGCAGGTTGTCGATCCATTGGTTCGCATTCAGACCGCCCGTGCGGGCAAAGAAACCAAACCGTCCGTTGGCAATGGATCCAAAGCCCGGCACCGTTGCCCGGTAGAGCAGCACCTTGCCGTTCCAGGCAACATCCAGCTTGCCATCCGCCGTCAATCGCACGATCACGTCGGCGAAGGCATCGCCGGTAGTGATGTCGCTGAGGGCGGTCTTGGTCTCACTAACAACCGTGGTGCCCCACTTGAGGGTGATGGCCGGGGCTTCGCCCGTGGCATTGTTTGGATTGCCATCGGTATTGTCATAGATATCGAAGCACACGCGCAGGCCGGAGCCAACCCCTTCTTCCACCCCGGCGACCGTGCCGTCGGGAAGGTCGGCCGCGAAGTTGAAGCTCATGCCGTCGGCCGGCACCTCGGAACCACCGCCGATGCGCACGTCGAAACGGGCGGCGACACCGTAGACCGGGCCGCCAGCGTGCTGGTCGGGGATAATGAACGCTCCGCTCTGGTCGTTGAAGCTTTCAGTGATCAGAAGGACGCCGGAGTCGCCCACCCCACCGTTGGGGCTGACGTAGGGCAGCCAATCGCTGAATCCGTCCGAGGCGACGCCGCTGCCATAGACCAGGGCTTCGGCGGGCACGAGGCCGTCGTTGAAGTTATACGACACCACCGGCGTCGCCGGGAGGTCGATCTGCACGACCGTCAGCGTGGCCTCCTCGGAAGTGATGGTGGTTGCGCCCAAGGTGATCCGCGCCGAAAACTTCGCCTCGGTATCAGCCGAGGTGACTGCATTCAGGGTGTAATTCGTTTCGGTGGCGCCGGGGATGACGGTGCCGTTGCGCAACCACTGGACGGTCGCGCCGTCCCCGTTGTTCAGGGCAATGACGAAACTGGCCGTGGTCCCTTCCAGGACCCTTTGACTCTGCGGTTGCCGCACGATGCCGGGCTGAGGCACGGTATAGGTTTCAATGCTGAGGTCGTCCAGGAAATGGTTGGCGTTCAACCCCCCCGTGCGGGCGCCGATTCCAACGCGCGCCCCGGCTAACGGCTGGTACCCCGGGAAGAACAATTTCGAGAAATGCGCCTTCCCGTTGTAGGTCACGTCCAAACTGCCGTCGGCGTTGAGCTTGATCTCGACCGGCACAAAGGCGTTGTTGATCAGGTCGCTGAGGGGTAACACGGGCGTGCTCGCCACCGTTTGCCCGCCGATGACGACACGGATCTGGGGCGCCTCACCCGTGCTGTTGTTTGGATCGGCATCGACATTGTCGTAGGTGTCGAACTGGATGGTCAAGCCGGTGCCCGCGCCCGTCTCGCCCCAGGTCCCGTCCGGCAAGTCCGGCGCCACACAGAAACTCCAACCGTCGGCCGGGATCGAGGTGCCTCCGCCCACACGCGCCATGAAGGAGGCGCGAATCCCATACACATTCGCCCCGCCGTCCAAGTCGTCGATGACGAACGAACCATACTGGCTGTTGACATTTTTCGTGAGTTTCAGGCAGGGGGTGTTTCCTACCCCGCCAGCTTCCACCATGGGCAGCCAACTGCCATCGCTGTTGCCAAACACCTGGGATTCGGTCGGTACCTGGCTGTTGTCGAAGTTGGCATTGAAAGTGCCTGCGTTCACCGGAGCCGCAAGCGCCAACACGCCCGCCGCAATCCCGAACAGGGCCAATGAGAATGCTTTTTTCATAATCAATACTTGGTGATCAGGATTCTATCTTGTGCTATCATCTTTACTTCCTCCCACCCGGGAGGTCAAGGAGTCTCACGGGTCAATGATAACGAGAGGAGCGGTTCGACAGTCAGACTCAATTCCGATTGGATTCGCGCCTTGAATCCACACGCGAGTTCTCCGCGGATCAGATCCCAAGCAAGCCGGCGAATCGAGGCTTGAGGGTGTGGGGATGGGGTCGAGTCTAAATAATTGATTCTGCTGAAAAACAAATTGTATAATATAATAATATGAAGTGAGGACGGGCCAATCGATCGCGATCGACCGGCCGTGATCAGTCGGGGGCCGTGATGCGTCCCCGAGTTTTCACTCAA
>Ga0116154_10003733_pt1 | contig 10613 bp, 10 predicted proteins | sample AD_UKC030_MetaG_FD_89898 | JGI IMG/M metagenome (GOLD analysis project Ga0116154, IMG submission 89898) | Active sludge microbial communities of municipal wastewater-treating anaerobic digesters from USA - AD_UKC030_MetaG | ecosystem: Engineered > Bioreactor > Anaerobic > Digestate | place: USA...
TCAAAGCATCGCTGGGTTATATATTCCCACTGGTGCGGAACACCGCGGAAAAAAGGGAACTTCTGGTAGCTGTAGCCGACGAGAACAATAAAGCCGTTATCAAAAGCGGTTTCATTAACCGCACTGAGGCGGCCGCAAAGCCGCTGCGCTTTAACTCGCTGAATGCCGTAAAAATTGCCAACGAACTAATCGGCGAACCTTACGGCTGGGGAGGGCTTTACGGAAATCGCGATTGCTCCGCCCTGACCAGGGATTTTTTTGCCGTTTTCGGCCTCTGGTTGCCGCGTCATTCACAAGATCAGGTGAAAGAGGTCGGATCTTATATCAATCTGGCCGGCCTGAATCCGGAAGAAAAGGAAAAAACAATTCTAACCAGGGGTATTCCCTATCTGACAATCATCTGGCGCAGAGGCCACATTATGCTTTATATCGGCGAGCAGGAAGGTCGCGCGCTGGTTTTCCACAACATCTGGGGTATCAGAATCAGGGATTTACAGGGCAAACAGGGAAGAAAGATAATAGGTCAGGCGGTGATTACCACTCTGCAACCGGGGCAGGAATTAATAGCTCTTGATGCCGGAGGAGGAGATTTGCGGGCCAATATTTCCGGAATGAGCATTCTGGCCGCTGATAACTAACCATTCCCCGGAAGCGGGCTGATAAATGTATAAATACAAACTTACCCTGGAATATGACGGCACCAATTACAGCGGCTGGCAGGTGCAAAAAAATGCCAGGAGCATTCAAGGCATTTTGATTAAAACCGCCGAAAATTTTCTGGAGACGCCTGTCGGAATTCAGGGCGCCGGGCGCACCGATGCCGGCGTTCATGCTCTGGGTCAGGTCGCTCATCTGGAAACAGCAAAACAAATTGACGCGGAGAGATTGCGGTTCGGACTCAACGACAATCTGCCGGCCGGTATTAACATCCTGCATGTTCAGCAGGCCAATCCCCGTTTTCATGCCCGTCATCATGCCAAAAGCCGCAGCTATCTTTATCTTATTGCCCGGAGACGCACGGCTCTTGCCAAACGCTATGTCTGGTGGATAAAAGATATTCTGGATGTTAAAAAGATGCAGCGGGCGCTGGCGCATTTTGCCGGTTTTCATGATTTTGCTTCTTTCGCCGACAAAAAAATGGACAAGGATACATCAACGCAAGTCAACATCGAGGCTGTGCAATTAAAAGAATTCAACAATATAATTGCCATCCGTATCGTCGGCTCTCATTTTCTCTGGAAGATGGTGCGGCGCATCGTTGGCGTAACAGCCGAAGTCGGACGAGGCAAATTATCCGTCAGCGATATTGAAAAAATGCTCAATTCCTATTCGGATAAGCCGGCAAAATTTACGGCTCCGCCATCCGGACTCTTTCTGGAAAGTGTTTTATATGAAGGCGATAAATTACAGGAGATGAAACCACCGATTTGGTTGTGACGATCAGGCGCTTAGGCTAAAGATAGGAGCCAGAAGACAGAATTCATAATTAAGATATGATCAAATTCAATATTCTGCATTCTGACTTCCGTATTCTTTATTCAGACCCCCTGACAAGGAGGATTCCATGAACGGCTATACGGGCAAATTTCTGGACATTGATTTGACTCAAGGCAGTTGTAAGGATTTCACTCTCGATGCGGCCAGACTGAAAAAATTCATCGGCGGCAGTTCTCTGGCCGCGTCGCTTTATCTGGAAAGATATAACCTGCATGCCGATCCTCTGGCTCCGGAAAACCCCCTGATGATTATAAACGGCCCGCTGGTCGGCAGCGGTTTTCCCGGCTCATCACGTTTTGCCGTTGCCGCCAAATCCCCGCAGACCGGCATCTGGGGCGAGGCGGCCTGCGGCGGAAATTTTGGTCCCGAGCTGAAAAAGGCCGGCTTTGACGGTATTATCATCACTGGTGCCAGCTCCTCTCCCGTAGTCCTCTCCATCATAAACGGTGAAGCAAAAATTTCTTCCGCCGAAAATCTCTGGGGTAGAGACATCTATGATGTTACCGATGTCCTCAAGAAGGAAGATAAAGGATGGAAAGTTCTGGCGATTGGGCCGGCCGGAGAAAACCTGGTCAAATATGCCGCCATCGCTAATGACAAAGCCCATTTTATCGGCCGCACCGGCCTGGGAGCCGTCATGGGTTCCAAAAAGCTGAAAGCCGTTATTGTCCGGGGTAATCAGTCACCGGGTAAAGCCGATGAACAAAAGTACAAGGAGATTTTCAAGGCTGCCGTGCAGGAAATTAAAGAATCCGCTTTTGCCGAATCACTGCATCTGATGGGATCGGATGCCGCGATGGATTTAGGCATGATGACAGGCGATGTTCCGGTAAAGAACTGGACATCGGGCGGCGATTTTGAGCTGTCGTCCAAACTCAGCGGTCCCACCATGCGGGAAACTTATCTGACCCGCGCTCATGCCTGTGCCAATTGTCCGGTCGCCTGTAAAAGAGTGGTGGCGGTGAAAGACGGTCCCTGTCTGACGGAAGAGGGGCCGGGGCCGGAATACGAAACCTGCTGTACCTTCGGCACCCTGATTATGAATTACGATCTGGCCGCAGTCATCAAAGCCAACGAACTTTGCAACCGTTACGGTATGGATACCATCAGCGCCGGGGCGACCATTGCCATGGCCATGGAACTCTATGAAAAAGGGATTGTCAACAGACAGAAGACCGATAATCTGGAGCTAACCTGGGGCAATATGGATGCCGTTTTCGCTCTTTTGAAAAAAATTGCCTATCGGGAAGGCTGGGGCGACATGCTGGCCGAGGGATCTGCTGCCGCTGCCCGGAAACTTGGCGGCAGCGCCATTGATTCTGCAGTTCATGTCAAGGCATTGGAATTGCCCATGCATGATCCGCGCGGCTTTCACGGCATGGGGCTCGCTTACATGATGTCCAACCGCGGCGCCTGCCACTTGCAGCATGCCGCCATGGGAATGGAACAGGGAATGGTTTCCTGGCCGCAGCTCTTTGCCATGAAAGAGGACTACGACGGCAAAACATCGGAGGGCAAGGCCCTGCTCGTTTTTAATGCGGAAAATTACGGCATTCTCGGCAACAGCCTTTCCATCTGCCACTATCTGATGTACTGCCTGAAGCCGGAAACGGTCAGAGACGCTTTTAACGCCGTTACCGGTTTTAACTTTGAATTTCAGGATTTCCTGCTCTGCGGCGCGCGTGATTGGACGTTGAAGCGCGGCATTAATAATTTGCTCGGCGTTTCGGTTAAAGATGACGTCCTGCCGAAAAAAATTCTCACGCCGCTGACGGATGGCGCCGCCAGCGGGTCAGTTCCCGATATGGAATTGCTGCGCAATGAATATTATGCGATTCGCGGCCTGACAGCGGAAGGAATTCCGAAGGAGGAAAAGCTGCGGGAACTGGGGTTGGAGGAACTGAGAAGAAAACTTTATGAAAATAAATGAGGCTGGGGTTAATAATATGACTCAATCGTGCTCAGAATCTTTTTACGACCATGCAGAGCTCTCGCTGCGTTGCCAAAGCAAAAACTCGTCCACCGTCGGTGGACTCAAACACTTGCTTTGGCGGACACTCCGCTGCGAGGGCATGGTACCCGTAAAAAGCTTAATTCGCACTTTCTGAGTCATATTATTCTATATTGGATTAGTAGTTCTAAAAATATAGGGAGGATGAAAAATGGCCGAATACAAAGCGTTTACTCAGGAATGGATGGATGCGTGGAAAGAAAAAATCACCGGTTCACAGGAATATAAGGAAATCGCCAAAGACTGGGAAGGCAGTGTGTCAATAACAGTCAATGCCGATCCGTCGAAAAATGTTCCGGAGACGGTTTACATGTTTACCGATTACTGGCATGGCGATGTGCGTGATTTTGTTCTTTGCGATGCCGCGCGCGCGCAGACGGCAAAATTCGTTATGAGCGGAGATTATGCCCGCTGGAAACAGGTTGCTAAAAAAGAACTTGACGCCACCAAAGCGCTGATGCAGGGAAAATTAAAGCTCAAGGGTGACCTGACTTACGTTGTCCGCAACATCAAGACGGTCAACAAAGTCATTGATCTCTTGACCGAAGTAAACACCATTTTTCCGGACGAGGGGTGAACTATGGCTTACGATCAGGATTTGTCATTTGTTTATCTGGGGACGACCAAGGTAATTTTCGGCATCGGGTCTTCCTCGCAGGAGTTAGAGGCGGAAATGAATTCGCTGCACTGTTCCCGGGCAGTTGTTGTCACCGACCAGGGTATTATTAAAGCCGGACTGCTCGATAAAATAACGGCGGGGTTGGGAGCTAAATGTGTGGGTGTTTATAGCGACATTCCGCAGGATACGGGCATTGATGTTGTGGATAAAGCAGCGGCATTTGCCAGGGCAAAAGGGGCGGATATCCTGATCAGTGTCGGCGGCGGCAGTGTTATTGATACCGCCAAATGCATGTGCATTTTGCTCACCGAAGGCGGTTCTCTTAATGATTTTGAAGGTATTCAATTGCTGACGCGCCCGCAGCTGCCCCACGTTGTAATTCCCACCACGGCGGGCACGGGCAGCGAAGTAACCTGGGCGGCGGTTGTTTTTGACAAAAGCAAAGGACAGAAAATACTGATTGTCGAATCTTTCAACGCGCCGCGGGTCGCTATTCTTGACCCGCAGTTAACAGCCAAGCTGCCTCCTCTTTTAACGGCTTCCACCGGCATGGACGCCTTTTGTCATGCCGTTGAGGCGATATCTTCAATGCAGCGTGAGCCGGTTGCCGATGCGCTGGGCATGCATGCCCTCCGCCTTTTAACCAAATATCTGCCGATCTGTGTTGCAGACGGCTCAAATCTTGCCGCACGCGGGCAGGTGCAGCTGGCAGCGACAATGGCCGGCTGGGCTTTCGGCAATGCGATGGTGGGTTTGGTGCATGCCATGGCGCATTCCATCGGCGCCGTCGCCCATGTGCCGCATGGGATTGCCAACGGAATCCTGCTGCCTCACTGCATGGAATTTAATATTCCCGCTGCGGAGGATTATTATGCTGCTGTTGCCGAAGCTATGGGAGTCAGAAGAAACGGGCAATCGGATGGCGAGGCGGCCCGGGCTGCAGTAAAGGCCGTCTTTGCTTTGACAAAAAAAATCGGTCATCCGCAAAAGCTCTCTGAATGCGGCGTGCAGGAAGAACATATTATCAAAGCGGCTGAGTTGAGCATGTCGGACGGCTCGATTATCAACAACGCCCGCTTTGTAACCGGCGCTGATGAAGTTCTGGGAATATTCCGCCAGGCTCTGTAAAAAGGGTAAAGGTAGTTATTTATGGATTACAGTATAGTCAACAATGCGCAGGATTTGCCGTTTTCTTTCATCGTGCAGGATATTATCGCGGGTAATTTGGAACGCTCCGCAGCCAAGCTCGCGGTTTTTAAAAAGATGGAGGGCATTGCCGCAATTGACCTGCCGGATATTGCCGCGGCTGTTACTCTCATCTTTCAGCGCGGGAAGTTGACGCTGGAAACGGGTATTGTCAGCAATCCGGCCATTATAATTAAAACATCATCGGATATTGTGACGGATCTGAATCTGCTGAAAATCTGCTGCGGTCTGCCCTGTTATTTTAATGCCTCAGGCCGACGCGTGCTGCGTCACCTGCTCGCGGGTAATCTCCGGATTAAAGGTTTGTTTACGCATCCGGTGTTGCTCAATCGTTTTACGGAGATTATGTCGGTTATATAAAACTGTTTGCGAAAACAGCAATGAACTATGGAAATGAGCAATCAGAAAAAAACATTCCGGCCGGCCGCCTTGTTGCGGCGGGCGGGAATTTATCTGATTCATCTGGGTGTCGTTCTGGTTATCATGGCCGCCCTGATCAGTTATTTCCGTGCCTGGAGTTTCCCTTTGAAAATTTCCGCAGGGGAAACAATCAGCTTGCTGCCCTGGCCGCAGGAAGTTCCGGCGGAGTTCAAAAAAATAGGCTTGTGTCTGGAAAAATTCACGGTGGATTACTACGAGGATGGACGCTCGAGAGATTATCAGGCAACTTTCGTGCTGGGTGACGGCAGTAAGGTGTTTCCTGCCCGGTTATTGACCATCAACAATCCGCTTCGCTATAAAGGAATTAATTTTTATCTGACGGGGTGCGGAGTCACCCCGGCCAATTATTTCCTGAAGGTTAAAAAGAACGGCCGGATGCTGGCCATGACCGCGGCCGAGGAAGACACGAAATTTGACATGAATAATTTTACAATAAAATTCCTGCGCGTGGAAGAGGATGTCCAGGGCTTCGGACCGGCGGTAAAAATAGCGGTAAGCGAAGGAAAGCGGTCGCAGGATATGTGGATTTTTCAGAATAGGGAAAAGATAAAAAAGAAAAATCAGCAGATTTTCCGGGAAAAGCCCGTGCTGGACCCCGCTTATTTTAAACCCTATCACTTTTCTCTTACTTCCGATGAACCCCGGCTTTATGTTTTGCTGAAAATTGCTCACGATCCGTCGGTGACGCCGGCCGCCGCCGGAGGACTTGCGCTTGTTCTGGGTGTTTTTACGGCATTTTTATTTTCCCGGGCGCGCCGGACTGCCGAAGGCAATCGCCGGCTTTCAGCAGTAAAAAAATATTTTGCCGGAAACAAGAGAGGCCGCGATGCATGATATTCTTCTTTTGCAACTGACGTTGAGTTTTTATGTCATTGCTTTGCTGCTCGATCTGCTGCGGTTTTTCGTTAACGCAAAAGCAGTTTTCCGCTTTTCCTTTATTTTTTCATCCGTCGGATTCGTTTTGCATAACATGGCGATAATTTTGCGCTGGCTGTTGTCGGGGCATGTGCCGCTGGCCAGTTTTTACGAGTCACTGATTTTCCTCAGCTGGGCGATTGTTTTAATTAATCTTTTTATTGAAATTAAATACGTCAGACGGGATTTACGTGTATTTATGCTGCCGCTGGGCTCTCTGATGATAGCGGCAGCTTTATTCTCACCGTTGGTTAGCCCGCGTATTGAGCAGCTTCCGCCCGCCCTGCAAGGCGGCTGGCTTGTTATTCATGCTGCCGCTTGCCTGATCGGTTTTGCCGCATTTGCGGCCGCGTTTGCGCTGGGATTGCTGCATTTTATTAAAAAAGCCGTCGCGGGAACTAAAGGGCTGATGCTGGCAGCACCGTCTCTTCTGTCCATCAACTTCTGGATTTATCGCTTTGTCCGCTGGGGGTTCCTTTTTCTGGTGGTCGGTATCGTCACCGGTTCCGCCTGGGCTTACAGCGCCTGGGGGACTTACTGGAGCTGGGATCCGAAAGAGACCTGTTCACTAATTACATTGCTTGTGTACGCCGTAATGCTTCATTTACGCCAAACAGGCTGGAAACAGAGAAATATTCCGGCTCTGTTGTCCATAGCCGGATTTATCCTGGTGCTCTTTACCTACTGGAGCTCCTTCATATTTAACAGCTTGCACAACTATAATTAAGGTTTGGGAAAGATTTCTTTGAAAAGCATAAAGCATTGTATTATAAAATACCGAAACGAGGAAATTGTTATGGCGACTATAAAGGTAAACGGCGTCAATATTTATTACGAACTTAAGGGGAAGCCGGAAGGGGACGAAGCGGTTGTTTTTTTGAACGGCATAATGAGTACGGTGGCCGGCTGGGCGCTGCAGGTGCCGACTTTTGCAAAGGCCGGCTATAAAATTCTGCTGCACGATTTCCGCGGTCAGCTTATGTCGGAAAAGCCGCAGGGCGGTTACACTTTTTCCGTCCACGTGGCGGACATGAAAGCGCTTCTCGATAATCTGGGCATAAAAAAAACACATATTATCAGCACTTCCTACGGCGGAATTGTCGGTTTGCGCTTCACTCTCGATTATCCCGAATATGTGAAAAGTTTTACTCTGATAGACGGACTGGCGCAAATAGACAGCAGATTTCGCTGGATTGTCGCCAGCTGGCAGGATTTGGTAAAGGAGGGCGATATGCTAAAATTATTCCGGGCGATCGTTCCTGTCATCTACAGCAACAATTATTTGCAAAATAACGAAAAAACGTTGCGGGAAAGAGAATTACTGCTGAAAAACACGCCGCGTGAATTTATCGAGGCTTTTTCTGCCCTGCTCACCAATGCGGTGCAAGGCACTGAATACACTGCGGCGCTGCCCGGGATAAAATGCCCGGTACTGCTGATTTGCGGCGAACATGACCAGCTTACGCCGGTAAAATTTTCCCGCCTGATTAAAGAGCAAATACCGCATGCGGAATTTGTGATTGTGCCGGAATGCGGCCATACGACAATTTATGAAAAACCGGAAGTGGTAAACTCGCTGGCGCTGGGATTTGTTACTAAAATAAATAGATAAAACGGTTTTTGTGCCGGCAAACCAGATACCGAAAAGGAGGTTGAAGAAATGTACGAAAGCAAACCCTGGCTCAAATTTTACGGCAATGTTCCGCACACTATAGATTATCCGCGCATCACCATGTATGAAGCGCTCCTGAAAACAGTCGCCAGGTATCCTCATTCCGTGGCGTACGATTTTTTCGGCAGCACGGCCACCTATACGCAGTTTGCCGCCGCAATTGATACCTGCGCCAACGCTTTGGCTGCGCTGGGCCTGCAGAAAGGCGACCGCATCACTATTTCGATGCCGACCTGCCCGCAGGGAATCATCTGTTTTTACGCTGCCAACAAAATCGGCGTCGTCGCCTCGATGATTCATCCGCTCTCCACAGCCAGGGAAATTGAATTCTATCTCAATAAAGCCAAAAGCACAGTCGCCCTGACGCTGGATGCATTTTACGGCAAGTTCAAAGAAATCCAGGATAAAACGTCGCTGCAGAAATTGATTCTGACACGCATTCCCGATTATCTGAAACCGATTATGAAGGTGGGATTTTATGTGACCAAGGGCCGCAAGATTAAGCCTGTTCCCGCTGACCCGCTTGTTATCTGGTGGAAAGATATGATGAAGGCCGAGCACCAGGCCGTGCCCAAAGCCGCGATGTCCGCTGAAGAAATGGCAGTTATCCTATACAGCGGCGGCACCACGGGAACTCCCAAAGGCATCATGCTTTCCAATTTAAACTTTATCAGCGAGGGCATGCAGGTGGCAGCCTGGGGAGATCTGAATGACAAAGATGTTATTCTGGCCATTCTGCCAATTTTTCACGGCTTCGGCCTGGGCGTCTGCATTAACGCCGCCTTTATGGGTGGCGCCCGCAGTATTCTGGTGCCGATGTTTACACCGGAAATTCTGGCGGATTTAATCAAAACAAAGCAGCCGTCCTTTGTTATCGGGGTGCCCACGCTTTATGAAGCGCTGTGTCATAACAAAAAATTTTGCAATGCTAATCTGAGCTGCCTGCGAGCGAGCTTTTCCGGCGCCGACACGCTGCCCCGCCCGGTCAAAGAACAATTCGAAAGCGTTGTCAAGCGGCAGGGCGGGAAGGCCAAGCTGCGCGAAGGCTACGGCCTGACAGAGGCGGTTACCGCCATCATGGCGCTGCCCCTTTATGAATACCGCGAGAAAAGCATCGGTGTTCCTTTTCCCGATATGTCGGCGAAAATTATCAAAACCGGAACTTTCGACGAAGCGCCGGCGGGAGAAGAAGGCGAACTTTGCATCAGCGGCCCGGCTGTGATGATGGGCTATCTGGATAATCCGCAGGAAACCGAACAGACCCTGCGGCGGCATCCGGACGGTTTAATCTGGCTGCATACCGGCGATATCGCCACCATGGATGAAGACGGATTTTTTTATTTCAAGCTGCGCGCCAAACGCATGATAAAATCATCGGGCATGAATGTTTATCCTGCCCAGGTCGAGGATGTCCTCTACCAGCACCCCGATGTCAAGGATGCCTGCGTAATCGGTGTTCCCGATGCGGCTCAAGTGCAGCGGGTGAAGGCTTTTGTCGTCCTGAAAGAAGGATGCAAAAGCAGTCCGGAGAAAGAAAAGGCGTTGATCGAGCACTGCTCGCAAAGCATGATTAAATGGTCCTGCCCGCGGGAAATTGAATTCCGCGACAAACTGCCGACAACGCTGGTGGGCAAGATAGCTTTTAATACACTGGAAAAAGAAGAAATCGCCAGACTGAAGGCGGAGGGGAAATACACGGGAGAATAATCGCCGCAAGTTAAATAATGCTCTTACCCATGTCAATTAATAATCCCGGAAGGGTGGCGCTGATGAACTTCTTTCCCCGCGTGAGAAAGAGTGTCATCAGCATCCTTATTTTGCTATCTTTTCTTGTCGCCTGCGGCTCGCCCAAACAATATGAGCTCAACAATGAAAGAGATTTTCAGCAGGCTTTCAATCAGGTTTATTTTAAAGGAAAAGCCAAAATGGAGGTGCCCGTAAAATACGGCCGGGTTGACCTGCTCACTGGTGATTTTGCCATTGAAGTGGACAGCGTCGATAAGTTCCATGAAGCCATTGGCCAGGCGTTGCACTATGCGAAAGAAACGGGCAAAAAACCGGCTGTCGCCTTTTTTGTGCTGGAAATCAATCCGGTCGACAGAAAAAAATTGAAATACGTCACAAAGCTCTGCGAACATTACGGCATCAAGGTCTGGTTTATTAACGACGAGTTGGAAAAAGATGGAAAATATCATTAACACCGCATTTATTCTCGGAGCGGGATTGGGAACGAGGCTGCGGCCGCTGACGGA
>Ga0116154_10003734_pt1 | contig 10605 bp, 20 predicted proteins | sample AD_UKC030_MetaG_FD_89898 | JGI IMG/M metagenome (GOLD analysis project Ga0116154, IMG submission 89898) | Active sludge microbial communities of municipal wastewater-treating anaerobic digesters from USA - AD_UKC030_MetaG | ecosystem: Engineered > Bioreactor > Anaerobic > Digestate | place: USA...
AAGTTGTCAATCTCTTCCGAAGAATTTTCTTTATCCGTATGTAACCAAAAGGCTGGCCACAGGAAATTTGCTTTCGGTAAAATCGCTTTCAAAGTATATTTACCAAATCCATAGTTTTTAACAGAACACAACAACCCTGTTCCATAATCAGCCTTGTACAAGCTACCGGGATATTGTTTCAGGTATTCATCTAATTCAGGTATGTATTCACCGTCACGTACCCATGTATCGGTAACAACTTTTTGAGTGTTGTCAATTACTGCCGGATTACGGTGTATTCTTAAATTTACCGTACCATTCGGCAGTATTTCAATAGCAGAAGAATCATACCAGCAATTAGCTCTCGGTGTTGGTTCGGGGTGAACCCTCCCCCAACGATGGTGTACCAACCAATCCGTTCCAAAACAATTAACAGTTTCAATCATATTTTTAAGTTTTAAAGTTTTCTAAAAAGGGGGAGGGTGCGGTAATGTATTAAAAATAGAACAATTAGAACAATGAAAATCGAAAAACCCTCCCCCTACACTACGTCTGAAATACGACGGTGTCCCTACACCGTTGTTTCTTTTACCTTTGAAATTCCTTTTCTGATGGATACTTCAAAGACTTTATCTGCATAAGCAGTAAGTGTCTGATTATGCGTGACAATTATAAATTGTATTCCAAGTTTATTTGAAATTTCCTTAATCATTTCAGAAGCGTTCTCCTGGTACTCTTCACTTAGGAAACGCATAGGTTCATCCATTATAATAATGTTCCGGGTTCGGTGCTGTTGCATAGACCAAGAGGCAATACGCAGAGCGAAGGCAGCAACATCAACAGTACCTCCCCCGGAAGCATCAAGTGGTTTGAATCGTTCTCCGTTGCGTTCAAACAATACGTCACATTCAGTTTTATTCCTACGTTCAACAAATTCAAGCAATAATTTGTATGGTTCGTTAAATATCCCCTCCAATGCCAACGATGAAATATTGGAAATATTAAATTCCAGTTGCTTTTGTGTTTCCAATCCAACGACACGAATAATTTCACGTGCTTGTTCAAGATTTTCAAGGTTTATACGATGTAATCGTATATTAGTACGAATTTTACGGATATTATCCTCTAATTCCGTTTTTTTACCTTTTCTTTGTTCAAGTCGGTATCGTAGTTCAATCAGTTTCATCGGAAAGTAATTTTTCTAATTCAGAAACACCTTGCTCGATTTCATCAGAAAGTTTACTAATTTCCTTTTCCAATATCCTTGTTTTTTTGTTCGTTTGTTCAAAGGTACTACAATCAAAATCATCTTTGAGTTGCTGAAGTATTGCTTTTTCCTGTCCTTTTAATTGTTGAAATGATTCTTTGGCTTGATCGATTTCCTGTTTTAAGTCCAATAATTCACGTTCAGTCATCATTTGTTATAGTATTTAATTTAAACCACTTATGAAAAGATACATCTGCCGGAGTTATCACCCCCATTTTAAACAAACGCAAGGCATAATCCGTTCTAAACGAAGGGTGGCAGTTATTCAATAACACCGGTAAAGACATGAATTGTACAACGTCTCTTAGAATAGTGTTGTAAGAAACAACACAATGTTCAATCTCTTTCCTTAAAGGAAATTCTTCTTGTAAAACTTTCATTCTTTTTCTTTTAATAAGGTTCATAACTCAATAAATTTTGTTACCATTTCTTTGATTTCTTTTTCAACTTTATTCTTTTCATAGAATATTTCCAAGTTATGCGTAAAAGAAACGCCCGAATCCCAGTCTGTATTTAACCCTGCAACAAAAGCATCAATACGGTCGTTCCTTTTTTCCTTTATTTCGATGTGTTCCCGGCTTATTACGTTTTCTTCTATTGGAATAAATACCTGTTCAACAGTATTTGTATCAGCATACCAAAGGAAAACACAAGGTTTATGATCTGTTTGCCCCGCTGTTTGCCGTGTCAGGCTACCGGGATTTACAAGTAATCTACCCTTGTATTCTTCGACAAAAGTCTGATGATTATCACCTGTAACAATCAAATAATATTGTGAATACTTTTTTAACAATGCTTTTGCCGAACTTACGGTTTGACCGATGTACGGAGATTCACTTTTGTATGTAGGTATGTGCCAGACAAGTATCGTATGTTCTGTATGAAAGGAATATTGACAATATTCATCTGGTTCTTGCCCCCAACTTGCATTAGGTAATATTATTAATTTTTTAGCTTCTTTTAATACATTTACACCGCATTTATACGATAATTCCAACGAATGTTGAGGAAGATCGTGATTACCCATAACTACATAGAATTGTTCTGGTAAATGTTTAATTGTTTCTGATAATAAATGGGGGCTTGGTTTCCATGTATGGAAAAGATCACCAGCACAAATAACAGGACATTTATGTTTCTTTTGTAATTCAGAAATAAAATCAATTTTTTTCCATTGAGCAGACCAAAAGTCATCAGTACGGCATACTGGTACATCTTCCCGTAAGTGAAAATCACTACATAAAATCAACGAAGGTTGTTTCATATTTTTTGACAAGTTAAAACTGTTTCAGACCTACCCGGAATTACTTGGTCGTTGGAATTACCCCAACATTGAATATATATTGGTTCCTGGGATGATCTAACTGAAATTAGTTTAGCTTTTTGAGTTCCATTAATCCAAATAGTAGGAGGATTATTAAAAGCATTAGTTCCTTCTTCGATTTTTTCAGTTTTGAAAGTTACAATATCTCCATCTAAAATACCTTTGCCAATAATTTGATACCACCTTCCATATTGGTTTTTATGACCTACTTTTATTTGAATTTGCTCTGTAATACTTATTTCAAACTCTTCAGATAATTTTAATGGCTCTCCAAATTCCAGTTCAGTACCATCTGCTAATTGTGCTTTTACTATTCCTGGCACTCCCTGTTCTTCCGTAAGAATATTTTTTGGTACAAAAGGAATCAATCCAAGTAAAGCACTTAACCCTAAGAAATTTCTACGTTCCATATTCTATTTTATTTTAGTTCCACAAATTGGACAAGTTGTAAGGTTTGCCGTAAACAAATCCTCTTTTTCCTTTAATTGTAAGCCTTTTTCCCGTACTTTTACGGTTAAGGCGGTATATTTACCAACTAAGGCGTTAAAGTTGCTTAAATTGGCTTTCAATACCCTTTTTTGGGCTATTAATTGCAATAGGCAAGTAACTTTTGGCTCGATCAAAATATACCGGGAAATTTCATCTGTACTTTGTTTATTCTTTTCTAAAAGTAAAAGTAATCGTTTTAACTTTTCAAGTTTAGTTTCAACTGTTTTACGTTCCGTAATTTTATCAAGCAAATCATTGACAGGTTTTTCAGCTTTTAGGATTTGTTGCTCTTCCTTGATTAGGTATTGAATATTTTTCAGGTTATCTACAAGGTTTTCAAGTTCACTTTTCTCCGTTTCCTTTTCTATCATTTTTGTTTCTAAACCTTCCAATACCTGTAAACTGTTTTCTATCGTTTCAATATCTTCATATTGAAAAAGTTGCTGTTTCTTTTCCTTTAAATCTTTCCTGCGTATTTCCAATACCTTTGTAACGTCTCGTATTTCTTTTTGCACGTTTTTCATACCCCTGTCAATAAGGTCAATCCCGGCAATTTTATTGAAATACGTTGCAATTTGCCCCGGTGTTTCACTTAACAGGAATGGTTGATCAAGTTGTTGCTGAAGGTTTACTTCATCAATATTCAGTATTTTTACAATATCTTCCGGTACGTTTGCCCCAAAATCGGAATAACTAATATCATTTACTAAGTATTCATTTGTACCGCCTTTTTTACGGGCAACAACGGTATCTTCAAAAGTTGCTTTTACAACCGTATCACCACCCCACGTACTACGGAAAGAGTCACCACCGGGACGATTCCACACCAACCAGCGTAAAGCACGAATGATAGCGGTTTTACCTACATCGGATTCACCGATTATAATATTTACACCCTTATCAAATTTTAGTACGGTGTCTTTGTGGCTTTGATAGTTCTTTAGTCCTAATTCTTGTAACATGATGCGTTTCCTCTCTTATTATTCTACGTTCATCAATTTCTGAAAAACCCCCTCTTATATCATTTTCAATATTCATAGTTATCCACCAACCATAACTTTGCATCCATTTGGCAATTATCCAAAGTCCGGTACGTTTTATTTTTACCCAATAATATCCGTTTTCACGCATGACTTGTTTCACTTATTTAAGTTTGAAAATGTTCAAATCCTTCCCATGCAAAACGCTCATATTCATTACAATGTTCAGGTTCACTATTTTTTGTCCTTTTTCTTTTCCTTTTAGGTTCTTCCTTTTGCGTTGCATTAACTAATCCTGTAATGAGGTAGATAGCAAGTGGTTTGGATACTTTGTTGTTTACACGATCATCTTCGTCAACATAATACCCAAAGTGGTAGTAATCCAATTTCTTTTCCGCAAAAGCGAATTTTGCAAATTCTTTTCCGTAAAACAACGGAACCCATTTTTTCAACCGTTTTAAGATATACTCGTCTTCCATTCGTCAATTTTATTTGCTATTATATCAATTTCTTTAAGATATTCCTGTTTGCATATAGGACAACAATCTTGTAAGTTCAATCTGTAAACATTGGAGAATTTAAAAGCCATAGGATGCTTCTTTTTACTTATTCCACACAATATTTTACCGTTGGAATCAATGTGGTACATCGTCTAATATAACTTTTAATAACGTGGATAATTTACAAGCGCAGTAATAAACCGAAACAGCATCTGCAACAGCTTCATCGTGGTATTTAACGTTTTTATAATGAATTTCAGGGAAGATGTTTTTTATTGCTTTTACGGTTTCCGTTTTACTTGCTGATTTCTTACCCAACAGGGCTTTTTTGGATTCCATTTCGGAGAACCACTCTATTGGTTTGTTTAACAAATCAGCCATAGTTTGAAGTATCCCTGCTACCATTCCTACCATAACCGCAGCTTGAGCGTTTTGACTGCCGTGAGGTGCTTCCGAAACAATGTAGTAAACTTCATACTTTTCAATAATACGCAACAATTCTTTGTTTATTTCACTAACCCTGCGTAACGTATCATCAGACTTGCGAATACGTTTCTTTTTGTGATCAGGTTCAGTTTTAATGCAACCGCAATCAATTACCTTATTGTCTTTTAGTACAGCCCACCCCCAAGCCGTCATTGACGGGTCATTTGTTAATACCGTCAAGTGTTTTATTGTTCTTACCCTTTGTATCATATTTTTTAATTATGTTGATTACAAATTCCCTTTGTGATTTAGTCAAGGTACTATTATGAGTAGCAATCTTCATATATTCATTTCTGAAATCTTCCTCCGACCACCCTGCGTAAAATACAGGTACGTGCGTAACAAAATGTCGTTTTAATGGAAAAGATTGTTTTGTTTTCATTTTACATAACCATTGTCAAATACATGACATGTAAGTTTATTACCATACATTTGAACCGTACCAATATACGTTCCCTTAAAATCTTCTTTGATACTATGCCCTGTGCCTATTATTACAATTTCACGCAAACCCATTTTATCATTAGAGTTTACCAAACACCAAAGTTGGAGTTTATCCTCTTGTAATTGTACGGTTAGAATTTCAGAGAATAAAGGCATTTCAATCACTTGGCAATCCAAAGGTTTTAATGTATATTTCCAAATTCTATTCATACCAATACACCAAATTGTTCTTCAACAAATCCATGAAATTTCTTATGCGTTTGCAAATAAGTTGAAGGGTGATCTTCCTTCAATGCAAACGTAACGTGATTATAAAACGACCAAAGGTTTTCGTATTTAAACGGTTCAAACGTTGGTTGAATTATTTCCTTTTTGATTACGCTCAACTGCGTGGCGGTTATAATTTCATGTTCGATATACAATCTACCGGCTAATTCAGCCATAGCACGTTTGCTTACGGTTACATTCTTCATTTTTTCGGTAAGTATTTGTGTGTTGGTAAATCTTTTGGTAAGTTGTTCCACCGTTACGGCTATTTTTCCTGCAATCTCTTCCAATACCGTTCCGGTATGACGACGTACATACTGTATTTCACCTACAATCATACCGTTCATGCAAATCCAAGCATGAGCACCTGCTGAAAAAGCAACCGGTTTACTTTTGTCATAACTGTTTTGCCAAGCAAACTGCATACCCAGTTCTTTTTCACCGTTATACCGGATATTCATTAATCCGATTACTTGTTTTCCATCACGGGCAACTTTAAAATCTTCACTATAAATTTCAAGGTTGTTTTTTTGTAATTGTGTTTCCACCCTGCGTATTACCGCTTTATGTGCTACCGGGGAATATGATTCCGTGCGTTCCGGTACTGGTACTTTAAATATGTCTTCTCTTGTCATAATTTAATTTTATTTATTAAAAGTTTCCAAATCACCCAAAATTTATTAATTGTGAAATCCTGATAATATTTACCATCTTTTAAATATGCTTTTCCTTTACTTTTAATATACCAAGGAAGTTTCATCTTTCTTTTGGTTTACGATTACTTTCAAATTTACTTTCTATTTCTTCCCATAAATCAATAACCTGTTCACGCAGGTCATTTTCAAGACCGGATTTTTCAATTATTTTAATTGATTTTTCCATAGATGTATCTAATTTCTGTTCACCTAAACAATATACCGTATTTTTGGTATGATCTTTAATAAATTGTAAGTTTTGACGCACGTCGTCAATTCCGTAATCAAAGAGAATAGTCAGTGGTGCTGTGCGATACGGTTTCCAAATTGAACTTTTAAATACTTCAATTTCAGTTTCTACACCGATAACCCTTGTAACAAGTTTTCCGGCTATTGTTTCCTTCGCAATAATCTTTTGCGGTTTATTACACCGTAATCGCAAACTTGAATAAAAACCAATAGCCAATCCACCTGGACTTTCATATTTAGGCCCGTAAGTCTCCATGCTTTGCCGTACTTGATTACTGCAAACCATTAACAGGTTTTTTTGTGAAAGTATTCGACAAGTCCTGCGCAATTCCTCACTAAATTCCTTTGCACGACGCATACCCATCTTGTCACCTTCTTTGTTTTCCATTTCAAGTTCCGTTGAAAGTGCTGCCAATGAATCTGCAAAAACAGCATTTATCAATTCACCGTTTGGCTCCCATTTACGAACAGATTGGAATACTTCCGGTATTGTATCCGGTACTGTGTAATTTATTTTATTGGTATCCAAATCAAACATTTGAGCAAACTGCTTGTTCAAACGTGATTCAGGGTCATGGAACATTACTTCCCCCGCTTTGCGCTGTACGTCCCCTGCTATTTCACAAAGTAAGATAGTTTTTCCACAACCAGCAGGGCCAAACACTTCAACCAATATACCACAAGGAATACCCCCACCACGAACACGACCACCGCTAATAGCAAGATCAAGTAAAGTAGAACCAGTAGATACCATAATAGCTGTATCACCTTCATATTCAGATTTTTTAGAAACTTTTGCTTGTGCGTGTTGTTTTACTTGTTTTCCTAAATTGATTTCAACCTTCCTTTTTCTTTTCATCCGTAGTTTGTTTTACAATTTCATCAATAACGGTTTGAGTAAGTCCACGATTTTTCAATTCAACCCTTAACATATTACAAAAAGAATAAAACGTTGTATTCCTTTTTGGCAAAGTATGAAAGGCTTCTAAGGATGATTTTGCTATTTCTGTAATAAGTTCATCATCGGTACAATCACGTAACCTATCATACTTCCAATCGGATATTAACTTGGACATTATTTCTGATTTTGTAATACCCTTTGCAAGTGAATAAAGGTTAAGGAAGGAAGCCACTTCCTTCTTGACGTATAGTCCGATAAAAGAGGCTTCCTTACTTCTTGCGACTTTAGTATGTTTTTTAATTAAAGTCATTTCTTGTTTGCTTTTTTCTTTGCAACGCAATCATGCCACAAATCACAATCTTCACAATCGTCAAACCGATCGGTATCTACCCCAAAACGATGTTCAAACGGACATTCCTTTTCAGTACTTTTTGCTTTTCCTTTTTCAGGTACGTTTCTTTTGCTACGCTTTACCGGTTGTTTTACTTCCTCCTCTTCTTCTACATCTTCATCCGGTTCATCTTCATCTTCGTCCGGTTCAGGTTCCGGTTTGCGTTTGTTAAACGTACTGGTTCTTTTCTTTGGTTTTTCTTCCGGTTCATCATCAGGTTCTTCCTCCGGTTCCGGTTCATCTTCTGATTCTACCGATTCAAAGAAAATAGCTTTTAATTCGTCATACGTAAGTATATTTAACAACTTGTCCAAATCGGTAGCTTTGTCCATTATTTCAAACGGGAATTGTTCTTCACGTTCTTCAAAGTCAAACCTTGATGGGGCAGGGTATTTGTTCTTACCAAGTATGTTTTCAACAAAACGTACACGCACGCTTGTACCTTCTTCCGGGTGCATGAAACTTTCATACGCTTCCTCCGATTCAAGGTCAGATTTCATTTTTTGTTGGAACAAATAATCAGCCTGATCCATTACCATAATATTTTCAAGATCACCGGGTTCAGTAACTTTTTTACCTTTTTTGGTTGTAGTAATACTGCGTACAATAACATTGAATAAACTCCTTTCTTTTGCTTGCAGGGTTTTTACTTCTTCATCGGTATAATCCCGGCCTTCTTTTAGAAGTTTATCACGGTATTCACAAATAGGACATTTTTTACCTATTGAAGTCGGGCAAACAAACGTTTTATTGTCCGCCCCGATATTACGATGAATTTTAAACGGGCGTATCCACCAATAAGAACCTTCAACTGCAATAGGCGGATCATTGTTTACGTCACGATCAGGATGATTTTTTGAAGTGACTAAATACGGGATAAAATCCAGTACAACGTTGGTATCAATTTCCGGGGAAAAGAAATCCACACCGTTAGGCAATTTCAAATACCCAAAGTTTGAACCATGCCTACGTGATTCGTCTGATTTACGAACCATTCCTACAAAACTTAATTTTCCTTTTTTCATTTTTGAATTAATTTTAAAATTTATTTACGTATTAAACGCACTCTTGCATTACTTGCTTTTCTTTCTTCATTGTACTTTTCACGTTTCTTTTCTATTTCTTCGTGTAAATTCCTTGGTACTGACGGCCCTGCAAAATACTGCTGACCATGCAGTTGTACAAGTGCTTCCAAAGCTGCTTTACGGGTAAAGCAAATTTCATTTTTTACAATTTCAGCAGTATTAAGTTCAGTCATTGCCGTAATCCATTCTTCCTTGGCTTCAATATGCCTTGGGTGTGTCCGGTAATACGCTTCAATATTGGCTACGGTTGGTTTGCCTTCTACTAAAGATGGGGTTTGATTTACTTCAAGTATCAATTCCGAAGTAATTATTTTTACGTTTTCCTCGGCACGGGTAAACCGTTCTTTACATTCTACCCAATACTTACCATAACGTATTGCTAATTCAGCCTGTCCCAACCATTCGGTATCAAGACTGGTTTCATCAATTTTAATGTCACGTTCAAAATTCATTATTACAGGTTTTTAATTACCACACCTTTTTTACGGATATAAAAAGTTTCACCTTTTTGTACGGCACGTACTTGATGGCGTTTCATTTTCTTTACGGTTTTATGTTTTGTACTTCCGGCAAAAGGTAATTCTTTACTTTGCCCTACAAAAACAAAACCTAATAGGACAATAAATAGGATAAATAATTTTTTCATTCTTTCTTTTTTGTTAATTGTTTTCTTAACGATCTTACATAACTGGTAATAACCGGAGTAATACCGTCTTGCATTTCTTCAAGTAGTTCCAATGGTTCTTTTCCTATTGGAATTGTTTGTGAGTACCCGCTTTCAACTTTGGCATTTTCATAATTACCTAAATTGATGTTAATCGAAACAGTAACCCAACATTTGTTGTCGGTAGATTCAACAGTTTTCTTGTCCATTTTTACTTTGATTAAGTATTTTTATCCTTTAATTACTCTATATGAATTTAATACAATTCCAGGAAAACCAATATTGTAAGTTGGCTCTTCAAAACATTCAAGTACCAAACCGGCTACCTGATCATCTTTGTTCAACAAAACACTTGTGGCATACCCTAAAACAACCCTGCGTATTCCTTCCGGGTCTTGTTGTTTTAAACCCTGTAAAATATCCTTTACCTTATTCCAACTTTCACGTTTAATCAAAGCACGGCAAAGAGCAATACTTTCCGTTTGTTCTACGGCTGCTTGTTGTGCTATTGCCATCCTGCGTTTTGGCGGGGTGCTTAATACCTGTTCAAGTATTTGTAAAGCGTTACGTGGGTGTCCTTGGCTATCCTGTACAATTTGTTCAAGTATTTCTTGGTTTACTTCTTCATTTTCTTGAAAAGCTACGTGAATCAATAACTGATTCATATCCAAATCACTTAACAACTGTGTTTGGAATTGTGAACAACGCCCTTTTATTGTTGGTAAAAGTGATTGTGGATCAGTAGTACAAAGAATAAAATAAATATATGGTGGTGTGTCCTCCAATATTTTCAGTAAAGCGTTCTGTGAATCACCTGTTGCTTTGTGGATTTCATCAAGAATATAAACACGAATACCACCGCCTAAAGGAGTAAATTGAATATT
>Ga0116154_10003739_pt1 | contig 10596 bp, 8 predicted proteins | sample AD_UKC030_MetaG_FD_89898 | JGI IMG/M metagenome (GOLD analysis project Ga0116154, IMG submission 89898) | Active sludge microbial communities of municipal wastewater-treating anaerobic digesters from USA - AD_UKC030_MetaG | ecosystem: Engineered > Bioreactor > Anaerobic > Digestate | place: USA...
CAGAGCATCTTGGTCCTCGGGGTGATCCTCTTCTCGACCTCGTCGGGGGACATGGAGAACCCGTCCTCCAGGCGCACGGGCACCTCCACGGGGATCCCGCCGGCCATGGAGGCGCAGGACTTGTAGTGGTGCCAGTTGGGATCCGGGACCAGGACCTCGTCGCCGGGATTGATGAAGGCCAGCATGGAAACCAGGATGGCCTCGTTGGCGCCCGCCATGACGCAGGTCTGTTTTTCCCCGTCCACGGGCACCCCGGTGTCGATCGTGGTCCGCGCCCCGATGGCCTTCCGCAGGGCGGGGATGCCCAGGTTCGGGGCGTAGTGGACCTCGCCCCGTTTCAGCGCCGCCGCTGCCGCGGCCTTGATATGCTCGGGGGTGTCGAAATCCGGCCGCCCTATCTGCCAGTGGATGACGTCCTTGCCGGCCGCCTCCAGTTCCTTCACCTTGTCGAAGACCTTGCGTATCCCCGAAAACGGAACCAGCGAGAGCCTGTCCGCCATCGCCCGCTCCGCGAAGCTCTTTCCCGTATCCTTGGTATCCATGTGGTTCCTCCTACTTGTGCTTGCGCAGGATCAGGTCGTCATACTCCGAGGCGTCGATGGAGGCCTCCACGATGACGGGACCGTCCGACTTGAACGCCTTAGATAGGGCGTCCCGGTAATCCGAGGCGTTCCCGGCGCGGATCACGGGGACTCCGAACACGGAATCCGCGTGCGGGTAGTCCCGGTCCAAGAGGTCCGTACCGTACCGGGGCATCTTCTTCTTGTCCTGCTTCAGGCGGATCAGGTCCAGGCTGCGGTCGTCCAGCAGGACGAACACGATCGGTAGTCCGATCCTGCGGGCCGTGGCCATCTCTCCGGCCATCATGTGGAAACCGCCGTCTCCGGTCACGCAGGCCACCTTCCGGTCCGGGCGGCAGAGCTTGGCGGCCAGGGCGGCGGGGATGCCGAAGCCCATGGACGACCATCCGTTGGTCATCAGCTGAAGCCCCGGGGCGGGGGTCCTCCACATCTGGCCGACGAGGTGGATGTGGGCTCCGACGTCGCAGGTCATGATTCCGTCTTCGGGCAGGGCTTCCCGCAGGCCGGCCAGGGCCGCCCGGGGGCCGAAGGATCCCGGAGGCGGCTCCATGGCCCGGAACATGGCGTCGCGCCGCCCGGCCAACTCCTTGAGGTCCCAACGGGAATCCAGGGGAGCCAGGGCTTCCAGCCTGAGAAGGGATGTGCCGATATCTCCCGTCACGTCCGTGACCTCGGGATAGAGGATTCGGTCGATGTCCGCGGGAAGGGTGTCCAGGCAGAGCAGGGGAACGGAGGGCATCCAGTCCTCGTAGTTGAACTCGATGGGATCGTACCCGACCGCCACCACCAGGTCCGCCTCCTTGTGGGTTGCCGCCACACGGTCGGACAGGGCATGGAAAAGAACCCCGACGTAGAGGGGATGGTTTTCCGATACCAGGCCCTTGGCCATGGGGGTCAGGATGATGGGCATCCGGTGCTTTTCGGCGATCCGGATCAGCCGGGGACCCAGGCCCGCACGGACCGCGGACAATCCGACGGCCAGGACGGGCCTGCGGGAAGCGGACATGGCGGTTTCGATCGAGCGGAGGGCATCCTCCGAGGCCGGGCCCAGGGTACGCACCGGGGGCAGACCCGCGGCGACGGGAGAGTTCGTGGTCTCCTTGGGACCCAGATCCTCGGGCAGGCCGATGTGTACGGGCCCGGGCATGTCGGAGAGGGCTATCTGCAGGGCCTGGTCGAGGACCTGGTCGACCCTGTCCGGAGCGAGGCGGGTGGTCCACTTGGTCAGGGGCCGGTACAGGGCCTGGTGGTCGACGGCCATCTGGACCGTGCGGCCCAGCATCTTCTCAGGCGGCTCGCTGGTGAACGCCAGGAGAGGGGAGCGGTCCAGGAGTGCTCCCCCGACCCCTGTGCTGAGGTTCGTGGCACCGGGTCCCACGGTACCGTAGCAGGCTCCCGGGATACCCGTCAGGCGGGCGGAGACATCGGCCATGAACCCGGCGGTAGCCTCGTTCGCGACCAGCACGAAATCCACGCCGCCGGCTCGCATGGCATCCATATAATAGAGCCACGAGCCGCTGGGTACGCCGAATACTCGTCGGATACCTGCGCTGCGCAGGCGGGCTACCAATCTCTCGGCGACAGTCATCGATGCACTCCTTGAAAAAGGGGAATATCCACGATCATATATCATATATTTATAACATTCTTGTACAGTATTGGCAAGGTGAAAGTTGAAATTGGGTAGAATCCGCCCTATCCAGTGTGGTCCGTTCAGAGTATTTTCATGGACAGTATGAAGTATATGATATATAATGCTCGCGGTGACATCATGAACAAGAAAATTACCGCCATGCCGATCCGCGAACAGCTCTACGAAGCCGTCAAGGAGTCCATCCTTCGGAACGCCTTCATCCCCGGTTCCCTTCTGCAAATCGACCGCCTCGCGGAGGAGTACGGGGTCAGCGCCACCCCCGTCCGGGAGGCCCTGGTACGCCTGGAATCGGACGGTTTGGTAACCCTCATCCCGAACAAGGGCGCCCAGGTCACGGAGATCACGGAAAAGGATATTCGGGAAATATGGGAGATGCGCCGGCTTCTGGAACCCTATGCGGCCCGATCCAGCGCCCCGGCCATTTCGGAGGAGGATATCTCCGGACTCGAGCGCCTGATCCTGAATCTCCGGGAAGACCCGTCCAATACGGAACTCTATATCAAGACGGATATTATGCTACACGAGATGTTGTACTTCCATTGCCCGAATTCCTATCTTCGGGAAACCCTGAGAAAGGTGCACGAGGTCTCATACCGGATCCGATACTTCGCGGAGAGCAGAAAGACCATGCATGACACGGTCATTCACGAGGTGATTCGTGAACATTTGGACATTCTGGATATCCTGCGTTCCCGAGACCCCGACCGGATCGTTGTTGCCGTCAGCTCCCACCTGTTGAACGGCGAGAGAAGAGCCCTTTCTGCCCTTCCCAAGAGCAAGTCCTAGGACAGATCCCTCCATCCAATCCGTTCGGCGAAGAAATTGTCCGAAAATCCCTTCCATATTTAGCCCTAAGCCGGATTGTCCCTGCTTCTTCGCGTAGCCCTTTATTTTTTACTTGACGGATACTATACTCATGATACACTGGATATAGGATATAGGATATAGGATATCGATCAACTAGTATCCATATCCATATGCAGCCCGAAGTGATTCGGGCCAACGATACCGGGAGCCCGCTCCCGGCAAGGGGAAAGGCGTGGAAAAGAAAGCAGAGACTGCGGCGGCAGCCGAAGCGGCCCCGGATGGAGAGAAGATCCTCCAGCAGATCGACCGGGAATCGGGATATCGCAGGAATGTCGACCTGTTCTGGAAATATGTGATCTTCGCGATTTCCGTGGTCTTCATATCCTACCATATGTGGACATCCCGGTTCGGGATGCCCGAGGTGATCAAGCATCGAGCGATCCACGTCGGATTCATTCTGTTGCTTGTCTTCCTGTATTTCCCTTCTTCGAAGAAATCGCCCCGGAACCGGCCCACGGTGTTCGATCTCATCCTGGCCGCGCTGTCCATCGGCATGGTCCTGTACACCCTTCTGCAGAGGGATGCCTTCCTCAAGCGTGGCGGCGTGGCGGAGCCCATGGATCTCATCGTGGGAGGCGTGGCGATCCTGCTGGTATTGGAGGCCTGCCGAAGGTCCGTGGGGCCCCAGCTCCTCATCCTGTGCATCGTCTTCCTCCTGTACGCCTGGGGTGGACGGTACATACCGGGGATCCTTTCCCACCGGGGCCACTCCCTCGAGCGGATCATCTACCAGATGTACCTGACCAGCCAGGGAATATTCGGCATGCCCATCGGGGTTTCGTCGACCTACCTGATCATATTCGTGGTACTCGGGGCCATGCTGGACAAGAGCGGCCTGTCCAAGCTGTTCAACGACATCGCCCTGGCCATCGGGGGACGCCTTACGGGCGGTCCCGCCAAGGTATCCGTGGTGGCCAGCGCCCTGGTCGGCATGATCAGCGGGAGCGCGGCGACCAACGTGGCGACCACGGGGGCCTTCACGATCCCCCTCATGAAGAAGGTCGGCTACAAGCCGTACTTCGCGGGGGCCATCGAGGCCGCCGCCTCCACGGGCGGGCAGTTCATGCCCCCCATCATGGGCTCCGTGGCCTTCATCATGGCCGAGTTCCTGGGGGTGCGCTACCTGACCATCGCCGGAGCCGCGATCATCCCGGCCCTCCTGTACTTCGCGGGGGTCTTCTTCCAGATCGACCTGCGGGCCCGGTCCATGGGACTCCGGGGACTCTCGAAGGAGGAGATCCCGAACGTCTGGAAGACGATTCTGCGCTACGGCCAGATGATCATTCCCATCTTCGTGTTGGTGTACCTGCTGTTCGAAGGGCGAACCCCGCTCTACGCGGCCTTCTATACCGTGGTGATCACCGCCCTCCTGTCCTGGATCCGCAAGGAGACCCGGATCGGCGCCAAGGAGTTGCGGGATGTGGCGGTCAACTCCGCCCGGAGCTCCTTGAGCATCGGCGTGGCCATGGCCAACGCCGGGTTCGTGGTCGCCGTCCTCTCCATGACGGGCATCGGCATCATCCTGGCGGACAATATCGTCCGGCTATCAGCGGGCCAGCTCCCGATCGCCCTGTTCCTATGCATGGTGGTGTCCATCATACTGGGCATGGGCCTGCCGACCAGCGCCTGCTACGTGATCGCCGGGTCCATCGCGGTGCCCATTCTAACCAAGATGGGGGTCCCCCCCTTCCAGGCCCACTTCTTCGTGCTCTATTTCGCCTGCCTGTCTACCATCACCCCGCCGGTGGCCCTGGCCGCCTACGTCGGGGCGGGGATGTCCGGAGCCTCCCCCAACAAGGTGGGGTGGACCGCCTTCCGCCTGGCTCTGGCCGGGTTCATCGTGCCGTTCTTCTTCATCTACAACCCGGAGATGCTCCTGATCTCCGATTCCAAGCTCGCGATCATCTGGTCGGCGATCAGCGGGCTCGCCGGCACCGCCCTCCTGGCCGTGGCTGTGGAAGGATACCTCACGAAGCGGATCATCTGGCCCCTCCGTATCGTGTTCGGCGCCGCGGCCCTGATGCTCATCGCCCCGGGCCTCCGGACCGACTTGATCGGCCTGGGCCTGACCCTGACGGGCTTCGCGGGCGTGAAGTTCCTTCCCGCCGCCAAGGAGCGTAAGGCCGCCGCGGCATGACCCCGAAGGAGCGGGGCCCCGACCCTGGGGTTCCGCGTCCGTCCCCGGCGCGCCGGCCCGTCCGGCGTACCGGGCTCGAAAAGTGCCAAGGCCATCGTGGATGGCTGGATATAGTTCGAGATCCGTCGCACGCGGACGGTAGATTAGGAGGAAGGAAGATGACGAATCTGAAGAAGGGATTCGCGCTGCTCGCGGTGGCGGCCCTGGTCCTGCTCGCGGCCTGCGCCCCCAAGACGGAAGCCGCCAAGCCGGCCGCTCCCACGGAAGTCCGCCACATCACCATGGGCACGGCGGGCGTGGGCGGTTCGAACTATCCCACGGGCATCGCCATGTCGGCCCTGTGGAACGCCAACATCCCGGGCGTCAAGGCCGTGGCCATCGCAACCGGCGGGAGCCCCCACAACATCGACCTCTTGCGCACCAAGGACGCGGACGTCGCCGTCTGCCGCTCCCTGGAGGCCTACCGGGCCACGAACGGCATCGAACCCTACAAGGAGAAGATGCCCTGGCTCCGGTCCCTGACGGGCGGGCTGTTCACGGACGTCTTCCAGGTAGTGGCCGTTAAGGCAAGCGGCATCAAGAGCGTGGCGGACTTCAAGGGCAAGCGGATCGTCGTGGGCCCCGTCGGTTCCGGCGGCGAAGTGGACGCGCGGGAAACCCTGGCGGCCTACGGCCTGACGTACGAGGACATGAAGGTGAGCTTCGTGGAGTTCGCCCAGGGCATCGACATGATGAAGGACGGTCTCGCGGACGCCGGCATCATCGGCCTGGCCATGGGAGCCTCGGGCATGCAGGAACTGCTACTGGACGGCAAGGTAGGACTCATCCCCATCACGGACGAAGCCCTGGCGAACCTCCGGAAGAAGAACGAGTTCCTCATCCGGCGCAACATCCCCGCGAACACCTACCCCAACCAGCCCGAGGCGGTCCCGACGGTCGGAACCCCCCCGGACATCATCATCGTCCGGGACGACATGCCCGAGGACCTCGTGTACCAGATGACCAAGACCCTGTACACGAACCTGCCCGCCATCCACGCCGTCTCGGCCCTGTTGACCCAGTTCACCAAGGACCTGGTGCTGCCCGAGGATCAGATGCTGATCCCCTATCACCCCGGCGCCAAGAAGTACTTCGTGGAGATGGGCTGGCTGAAGAAGTAGCCTCTCGTCTCGGGTAGATTCTCCCGTTTCCGCCGCCCCCGTGATGCCTCCCGGGGGCGGCATTTTTATTTCCTTGGCACCGTATTGCGCGCCGGGCCGGGGAGGAGTACCCTGTTCCAGAAAAGGAGCGCGCATGGAACACAATCCTGAAACCGTAGGCAAGGAACCCGGCCTGACGGAATCCAAAACGGCGTACAATCCGCCCAAGGGGGCGCGGGCATCCCTCTCGATACGAATTGACGGCCGCGAACTTCCGTACCAGGCCGAGGCCGACTGGATCATCCTGCGCAAGGATGAAAAGCCCGCGGCGGAGATGTTCTATACGGGCTATTTCCTGCCGGACGGCCGTGACCGCCCCGTGACCTTCGTGTTCAACGGCGGGCCCGGATCCTCCTCCGTGTACCTACATTTCGGCGCCCTGGGTCCCCGGAGGGCGGTTTTCGGTCCCCGCGGCGAGCCCGAACCGCCCCCGCACAAGCTGGAGGACAACCAGGAGACCTGGCTCCGGTTCACGGACCTGGTTTTCATCGACCCGATCGGCACGGGACTGTCCCGGATGATCCCGGACGCGGAGGCCAAGAAGGACCCGGAAAAGAAGGGGTCGGATGAAAAGAAGGACGTGGAGTACTGGGGCCTCAAGCGGGACCTGGAGTCCATCTGCGAGTTCATCCGGAAATTCCTGTCCCGCAAGAAGCGGTGGGACAGTCCCGTGTACCTGGCCGGAGAAAGCTATGGCGGCTTCCGGGTGGCCAAGCTCGTGCGCCTTTTGCAGCAGGACTACGGGGTGGCCCTGGCGGGCGCGGTCCTGATCTCACCGGCCCTGGAGTTCGCCCTGCTGGACCCCTCGGACTACGACGACCTGCCCTGGGTGGATACCTTCCCGACCATGGCGGGCGCGGCCTGCTTCCACGACCGGGCCCGGAAATGGAAGCCCGGGGAGTCCCGGCAGGACTACGCCCGAAGGGCTTCCGAATTTGCGGTCACGGAACTCCTTCCGGTGCTGGCCGCGGGGGACCTGGTCGGGGAAGCCCGGCGGGTACGGGTTCTGGACGCGGCCGCGGATTTCATCGGACTTCCCCGGGACATCGTCCGCTCCAAGGGCGGCCGGGTTTCGATCGAATACTTCGCCAAGAGCCTGCTCCGGGACCGGGGCCTCGTCCTGGGGCTCTACGACGCCAGCGCCACGGTCCGGGATCCCTACCCGGACCGGGACGATTGGTCCGGTCCGGATCCGACCCTCCACGTGGTGGAACGCATCTTCACGGCCGGCGTGAACAGCCAGCTTCGGGCCGCGATCGGACTCGAAACCGACCGGGACTACTCCACCTCCAGCGACGAGGTGAACGAGAACTGGAAGATCGACACCCGCAAGCATGCCTTCGAAAGCCAGGTCGGCGCGACGGACGACCTCCGCTACGGCATGAGCGTGAACCCCCACATGAAGGTCTACCTGACCCACGGAGTGTTCGACCTCGTGACGCCGTTCTTCACCGCGGAGCGGATCCGACGGCTCATGAAGCTGGACGAGGAGCGTAAGCGCCTGCTCACGGTGCGGCACTACGACGGGGGACACATGTTCTACACCTGGGACGAGAGCCGGAAGGCCTTCGCCCGGGACCTGGAGGTGTTCTACCGGGCGAGTCCGCCGACGGGTGCCTGATCCGGCCGGCGGGTTACCCCGGCGCTATCCCTGGCGGGGAAGGGACAGCGCCTCCTCGTGGAGCGACCGGTGCCGGGCGAGGTAGTCCGCGGGCAGGGACAGCCCGTGGGGCAGGGCCTTTCCGTCGGCGTCCACGTGCACGAAGGTGGCGAAGCCCTTGACCGTGGGCGTGGGGGTTTCGTTGATGAAGATCTCGCCGGAGACCGTGACGCTGGTCCTTCCCGTGTGGGCGATCCGGGCCACGATCTCCACGCAGTCGCCGGGATGGGCGGGCTTCGTGAAGGTGAGGCCGTGGATCCGCACGCAGACGAGGCCGGCGGGATCCCCGGTGAACCGGGCCGCGGCGATGAAGCAGGTCTCCGTGAACCATTCCGCCGCCCGGCCCGCGAACAGGGTTTGATGGTGGTTCAGGTCCTGGCTCTTGACGAGCCGGGCCGTACGGGCTTCCAGGATCATGTCGTTACCTCCCGCGTGCGTGGATTCCGGCCCGGGCGGGCCTCAGGCCGGGACCGCCCGGTACCGGCCGTTTTCCTCCCGGACGGTCAGGGGGATGCCGAAGAGCTCGGATATCACTCCGGATACCAGGACCTCCCGCTTCGGACCGTCCGCCAGGATGCGGCCCTCCTTGACCAGGATGACCCGGTCCATCTCGGGAGGGATCTCCGACAGCTCGTGGGTCACGAGGATGATGGCGTGGCCCCGGGCGGCCAGGTGACGGACCCGCTCTGCGAAGGTGTGGCGGGCGGCGATGTCCAGGGAGGTGTACGGTTCGTCCAGGAGCAGGGTTTTCGGCTCGTGAACCAGGGCCCGGGCGACCAGGACCCGGCGCATCTGCCCGGAGGAGAGGGTCCCCACCAGCCGGCCCAGGAGCTCCTCGATCCCCAGGATCCGGGCCGCCTCCTCGGCCTTCCTCTCCCTCCAGGTCTCCGGAGCGCCCCGCATCGGGAGGCCCACGCCTCCGAAGAAGCCCGAAAGGATGGTGTCCCGCACGCTTTCCCCGCCCGCGGCCTGCCATGCCTGGAGGGTGTCCGAGACGATCCCCAGGCGGCCGCGAATTTGGAAGAGGTCCCAGCGCTCCCGTCCGAAGAGGCGAACCGCCGCGGGTTCCCGGTACAGGGGAAAGAGGTCCCCGGAGATGAGCCGTACGATGGTGGACTTTCCGGAGCCGTTCGGCCCCAGGATACAGACGTGTTCGTCCTCCTCCAGGGTGAAGGAGGCCTCCCGGAGCACCGGACGGCCGCCCAGCAAGACGGTCGCGTCCCTCATTTCGACAGAAACTGCCATGGTGTGCGAAGGGTAGCGGAGGGGAAGAGGCGGGTCAAGGCCGGGACGATCCGGATCAAGACAGGTCGACGGACTCGCATAGTGAGAACGCTTGTATCAGCAGGTTTCGGTACTCCGGCTCCGGGATGGGAATGTCCGGAAGGACGGCATGCCGGAAGAAGTAATCCGAAGCCTCGTACAGGTCGAAGTCGAGGATTCCCGTGGACACAGCCTTGAAGATGGATTTTGCCGCGGCGTTGGTGGTGACGATGAAGGCGACGAGTTCGGCCTCGGTGAGACGCCTTCCGTAGAGGGAGGCCAGGAAGACCGTGTCCTTGAAGGTCGTCCGCTTCAACCGATCGATGTTCTCCCGGTCGTAGTCCGCGAAGTTCACCAGGTCGTAGTAGACCGCGTGGGTGGCTTTGTTCAGGGCTATGAACCGGAACAGCAGGATGTACTCAACGAACACGCTGAGGAGCAGGGGGCGGCGGAGTTCCTCGGCGGAGGCGTTAGCGTCGGATTTCGGCACGACCCGTTCCGCCGCCGCGTAGATACCCTCCACGTAGGTGTCGAAGACCGCCCGGGCGGCCTTCTCCTTGTCCGTGAAGTGGTAGTAGAAGGAAGCCCTGCCGATGCCCGCCTCCCGGGCGATGTCTCCGATGCCCGTCTCGTAGTAGCCCCGCTCCGAGAACAGCCGGGCAGCGGCCTTTAGGATACGCTCCCGAGTTTCCCCGCTTTTTCTGTACGCCATGGTGGTCCCCCGTCGATCAGCGTCGCTTGAAATTCGACAGCTGTTTGAAATTCGTTGACAGCCCGGCAAGGCGGGTTTATAGTCGACCTGTAATTCGGACACATGTTGAAAAACAAGCACCGACCCGAAAAGTATCCCCCGACCGACGTCCGCTGTCAATCTCGGACCGGGCTGGAGAGAATCGGAGGCAGGGAATGGAAGGGAAGCGCGTCGTACTTGAAAGCGTGGATCGAAACCGGGCGCTCTACGAGGCCTTGAGCGACCGGATCTGGGGATTCGCGGAGACGGGATTCCAGGAGCGGGCCTCCGCCGCCGCGATCGCCGATCGTCTGGAGTCGGAGGGTTTCACGGTGGACCGGGGAATCGCGGGGATGGAAACCGCCTTCGTCGGAAGCTACGGTTCCGGGAGTCCGGTCGTCGCGGTATTGGGGGAATACGACGCCCTGCCGGGACTTTCCCAGGCGGCATCCCTTCCGGAGCAGAAGGAACTCGATTCCGGGAAGGCAGGGCACGGCTGCGGCCA
>Ga0116154_10003751_pt1 | contig 10575 bp, 9 predicted proteins | sample AD_UKC030_MetaG_FD_89898 | JGI IMG/M metagenome (GOLD analysis project Ga0116154, IMG submission 89898) | Active sludge microbial communities of municipal wastewater-treating anaerobic digesters from USA - AD_UKC030_MetaG | ecosystem: Engineered > Bioreactor > Anaerobic > Digestate | place: USA...
AAAAGCCAGCCGGATCGCTCCGGCGGGCTTTTTTTCGGCTCGTCGCGCCGATCCAAGCCTAATCTTCCTCGAAGAGGCGATTCCAGAGGATTTCCAGCCTTGTTCCTTCCTCGATGCCTTGTCCGACGTTGTCGAGCCCGCGCACCATGACATAAAGGCCGCCAAGAATCTGCAAACCCTGGATAACGTCCAGCGTCTTCAAGTCGAACGATGGCAGGAAGACGAAGTAGGCCATCATGACGCCGACCAGGAACTCGAACACGCCGTAGGACAGGCGGTAGCGCTGGCGATACCAGAACAGCAGCACCCCAAGCAGCGGCAGGATGACCGCCGTTCCCCAGACCGAGATGGTACTCAGCAGGTAGGCGGCGTTGATATAGACGATGCCCGCCCCCAGCGCGCCAAGTACGCCGACCGTCGCGTTGATCGCCAGATAGCGATTGCGCCCGGCGGCGTAGGATTTGGCCGAGGTCAGCAGGGCGGCATCCGCAGTTTCCGACTTCCCTTCTTCGAGAAAAGCCGCAGGGGGCAGCGAGCGGATCTTGCGTGTCGCCAGAAAATCACCGAGTGGCTTGTCGAGCGTGACGACGCAGACCGCCTTGCCACCCTCTGTCAGACCAATGGCCGTGCGGGCGACTTCCATCGCACTCGGCGTCAGCCGATGCGCAGCGAGATCGGCGGCCAGGGGTTCGTAGTGGATGTGCGGCGGTGTCTCGACGACTTCGGCGCCTGCCGCGATGGCATCGTTAACCAGCGCACCGACGACCTTGCGGCTGTGTTCGCGGTTCAGCGTCGCGAGCTTGGCGAGGACCGATTTGGGGATGATCAGCTTGCGTTGGCGGGCCGCTGCAAGAACTTCAGGTACTTGCAGGACGGCATTCGTATCAAGCAGGTAGTGAACGGAGCTGGCCATTTGGAGGGCTGGGAACGGTTTTGTGGTTGCTTCACGGTGCGACGGCCGGATTTTTGAGCCCGATGCGCGGTATTTCGGGAAAGTCTGGCGCAGACAGGAGAATCATATCGCATGAACTGCGGCAGCGCAGCGCCCCGGAGACGTCTGCGATTCACGTCTGGAGGGCCTGCTTTTCCTGGTAGCGTTGCGACCGGTCGACCCAGCGGTCGATAAGCCCGGCGCCCAGCCACATGCCGATCAGCGCCAGCCAGGCGGTGAGAGCGAAGACCGAGGCGCCGGAGACGCCGGCGCCGACCGCACAGCCGCCGGCCAGCATGCCGCCGAAGCCCATGCACAGGGCGCCGGCGATGTAGCGGCGCATGCTGTGGCCGTCCTTGAAGCCTTCCAGTTTGAGTTCCTTGCCCCACAGTCCGGCGATGAACGAGCCGAAAACGACGCCGGGCACCAGCCCGATGTCGAAATCCCACGGCTGGCCGGGAGGCGACAGCACGAGCATCAGCATGTCGGCCGAGGGGCCGGTGAAGCTGAGGCTTTGCACCGGGATGATCTCGAAGGACTGCGCGCCGATCCGGTAGGTCAGCAGCCAGGCGAGGGCGATCATGACCCCGACGCCGATGGCGCCCAGCCACTCGCGTCGGCCGAGTCGCGCGCGCTGGGCGAAATGGATGGCGGTGGCGAGCCAGACAAGGCCGAAGACGAGCCCGCCGTAGTGGCCGAGGTGAAAGGTGGCGAGCAGGTCGCGGGCGGCGCCGCCCTCGATGGTCCACAACCCGGATATCCAGGTGCGGGTCGGCAACAGCACGCCGTTCAGTGCCGCCTGGGCGGTGACGGCGAAGATCAGCCCGGTGAGTAGCGCGCGCAGGTTGCCAGTGGCGGCGAGCACCAGCATGCGCGACGAGCAGCCGCGCGCCAGGATCATGCCGATGCCGAACAGCAGGCCGCCGATAAGCGCGCCGGAGAGACTACCGGCGGCGGAAAGCTGTCGTGCCTGGCTGACGTCGAGCCAGCCCTGGGTGATGAACAGCTGAGTGGCGACGATGGCTGAGGAGAAGGCGAAAAGCCAGATGGCCAGTTTGGCGGTACCTTCGCGGTTCCAGAATTCGACGACCGCCGAACGCAGGCAGAAGCGCGAGCGCTGGGCGCAGATACCGAACAGTACGCCGACGATCAGACCGGCGAGAGCGATTGTCGTCTTGTCACCCAGCGCTTCGGAGAGGCTGTTGAGATCCATGGTTTTTGCCAAATAAATGCGGTTGACCGCAACAGGCAGCGTGCGAGGCTACTTGATTTTTACGGCAACCTGCTTGGTCAGGAAGCTGAAACACAAAATGTCGTATTTCCAGCCGAATTGGTCGGCCGCTTCATGAAATGCCTTGAATTCGTCGTCTTTCCAGGTTGGGTAGCCAATAAATTCGTCGAACAGGATCACCGAGCCTGAGACGATTTGTGGCCCAAGGAGGTCGAATATCGTTTTTGTGGAGCTATACAGGTCGCAGTCGATATTGATGAAACGGACCGGACCGCATTCATTCTTGATGAATGCGGGAATCGAGTCTTCAAACCAACCGGGGTGCAAAATGACGTTGTCGGGAACCTCCGGTAACACACCGAACGCGCTATAGCTTCCCTTTTGCTCACCGGCCCACGTCTCTGGAATTCCCTCGAAACTATCGAAGCCATGAACGTCTGAATCCAACAGAGTGGCAATCAGCCTGATGGATTTTCCGTTGAATACACCGAACTCAAGCACAAGCCCTTCAATTTTTGCGTTGTCGATTGCCAGTTTGATCGGCGCCAGATTGCAACCCGTCATGGTCGGCAATGTGGAACTGACGCTGAACAGGTAGTCCAGCGATTCCATTTCTGCCCTGACTTCATTTCTGTCGCGCAGGGGCGCGAGCCAATTGTCTGCTTCCTCTACGTTGCCAGCATATCGATGGAGCAAGCCAAGAAAAAATTGATAGGTCAGGTTGCCGGGGGCAATGGCAACTGCGTCTGTCAGGCATTTCAGCGACGCTTTGGTGTTGCCCTGATCCAGATAGATGCCGTGCAGGTTGAATAGCGGTTCGACGAACTGATTGTCCAGTTCGTGAGCCTTCCTGAAGCATTCGATAGCGCTCTCCGGACTGCCTGAGTCCGTCAGGGCGACGCCAAGGCTATTCTGCGCTGATGCATGCTCAGGTTGCAGCCTGATTGCGTTTTCAAAGTACGGGATCGCTTTCTCCGGTTGAAATTGCTGTAAATATAGGGTGCCAAGGTTGTAATTGATGGTTGGACTTTCCGGGGAGAGTTCAAGTGCGGTTCGACAGTTGAACAAGGCATCCTTGAACAACCCGATTTTCCCCATTATGTTTGCTGAGTTACACAGGGCATCAATATTGACCGGGTCGATTCGCAGGGCCTTCTTGTAATTCTCAAGTGCAGCATGTGGATCGCCGGCGAGATTGTGGGTTCTCGCCAGTTGGGAATAGATTGCCGGATGTCCGTTGCCTTGTTTCAGTGCATCACCAAACAGTGGAATGGCGTTTGCGTAATCGCCCTTTTCCTGAGCGACGAGGGCGCGCAGATAAATGACTTGGGCATTGCCGCCGCCATTGGTGCAAATGAACTTATAGATGTCATCCGCCTGATCCAGATTTCCTGCGCGGTGATGGTCAATAGCTTGCTTGAGCAGGTTGTTTAGGTTCATACGATTTCACACTGCATGCAGCGGAATTGAAAATTGTAGTTTAAGCACGTAAAGAAGCCGTGACGCTGAGTGCCAAGGCCGGGCAGCAAGTCAATCATCGCACATTCATTGCTGAGTTCGCTGAGCCGTAACAGGCGACCATCGTCCATGTTCAGGACGCAGGGGATTTCTTGTGTCGGCGTGCCAGATAGTTCTCGACCAGCGAATAAACCGCCGGCACGACGACCAGGGTCAGCAGCGTCGAGGAAATCATGCCGCCGATGACGGCGATCGACAGCGGCTGGTTGGTCTCGGCGCCAGCACCGAAGCCGAGCGCGGCCGGAAAAAGGGCGAGGACGACGGTGGCCGAGGTCATCAGCACCGGGCGCATGCGGATCGGACAGGCGTCGCGCAGGGCGTCGTCGATGGCCATGCCGCCGGCGCGGCGCTGGTTGGTCAGGTCGACGAGCAGGATCGAGTTCTTGGCGACGAGGCCGATCAGCAGCACGAGGCCGATCATCGAATAGATGTTGAGCGTCTGGCCGGTCGCCCACAGTGCTGCGACCCCGCCGATGATGGCCAGCGGCTGCGCGAGCATGACTATGAAGGGTTGCAGGAAGGAGTCGAACTGGCTGGCCAGCACCATGTAGAGCAGCACCATGGCCAGCGCGAAGGCGAAGGTCATGTACTTGGTGGTCTTGGCGAATTCCTCGGCCTGGCCGATCAGCTTGATCTGGTAGCCGGGCGGCAGGTCGTCGGCGAACGACCGCACTTTCTGCACCGCTTCGCCGAGCGGGATGGTCGGCGTGGCGAAGAAGGTGGCGGCGTATTGCAGGTCGAAGCGGCCGATGACGGCCGGGCCCAGCGTTTCCTTGAAGCTGGCGACCGAATCGAGGCGCACCAGCTTGCCTTCCTTGTTGCGCAGGTAAATCTTCGCGAGATCGGCCGGCTGGGTGAATTCGCCTTCGCGGCCCTTGACGCGGATGTCGTAGCGCTGGCCGTCGCCCGGCTCGTCGTTGTACTTGGCGATGTCGATGCCGCCGGTCAGCATGTTGATGGCCGCCGCGACGTCGCCGGTGGTCAGGCCGGACGAGGCGATGCGCAGGCGGTCGGGCTGGAAGAGGAGCTGTGGCAGGTCGAGCTGGAGGTCGGTGTCGATGCGTCCGCCGAGGCCGGGTTCGGCGGCCAGCTTGCCCTGTAGCTCGCGCCCGAGGCGGCCGACTTCGCCGAGGTTCTCGCCGCTCAGCACGAACTGCAGCGGCTCGCCGCGCTGGCCCTGGACCATCGGGTAGGGCGCGGCGAAAACGCGGGCGCCGGGAATCTGGGCCAGCTTCTCGCGCAGGATGGGCAGCAGTTCCTGCTGGCTGATGCGCCGTTCGTTGCGCGGCGCCATGCGCGCCACCACCGTGCCCTGGTTGACCTGCCCGGCGCTGCCGAGTCCGATCAGGGCGAATTCGGTGACGATTTCGTCATGCTCGTTGAGCACGGCTTCGACCATCCGCAGCCGCGAGTCGGTGTAGTCGATCGACGAGCCGAGCGGCGCCCGCAGATAGACCAGGAAGCGGCCCTCGTCCTGTTCCGGCGCGAAGGTCTTGCCGACATTGGCGAAGAAAAAGGCGCTGGAGGCGACGGTCAGCAGGGTCAGCAGCACCACTTTCCAGCGGTGCGCCAGGGCGCGGGCGAGCAGGCGGCGGTAGAAGGCGTCGAGGCGCCTGAAGCCGCGCTCGACGGCGGCCTGGAAGCGGTTGTGGTGCTGGCCGTGTTCGCGCATGGTCAGGAAGCGCGAGCAGAGCATCGGCGTCAGGGTCAGCGAGACGAACAGCGAAACGAGCACGCCGAAGGTGACGACGACGGCGAAGGAGCGGAAGAACTGGCCGATGATGCCGCTCATGAAAATGACCGGGGCGAAGATCGAAACCAGCGCCAGGGTCGCGGCGATGACCGCGAAAACGACCTCGTTCGAGCCGTTGACCGCAGCCGTCACCGGGTCGGCGTCGAGTTCCTCGCGGTGGCGGAAGATGTTTTCGAGGACGACGATGGCGTCATCGACGACGACGCCGATCAGCAGCAGGAGCCCGAGCAGGGTCAGCGAATTGAGCGTGTAGCCGAAGAAATAGATGACGGCGATGGCGCCCATCAGCGACACCGGGATGGCCAGCGCGACGATGATCGTCGCCCGCACCGATTGCAGGAAGAGCCAGACGACCAGCGCGGCGAGCAGCGTGCCTTCGACCAGGTGCTCCTTCAGCGCGTTGACGATTTCGAGGATGTAGACAGCATCGTTCGACACGACATGCAGTTGCAGGCCGGGCGGCAGTTGCGGGCGCAGTTCGTTCTCCAGCTTTTCCTTGACCTTGTCGACGATGGCGACGGTGTTGGTGTTGGTCACCTTGACGATGCCGAGGCCGACCGTCATCTCGCCGTTGAAGCGGGCGAGCTGGCGGTTGTCGGTGAGGCCGTCGATCACTTCGGCAACATCCTGCAGACGGATCGGCGCGCCGGCTTTCCAGCCGATCACCATCTGGCGGAGGGCGTCGATCGAATGGAATTCGAGGTCGAGCTTGACCAGGCTTTCGGTCTTCTCGCCGACCACGAAGCCGCCGGCCATCTGCACGTGTTCGCGGGCGAAGGCGTCGTTGATGTCCTGCGCGGTGACGCCGAAGGCCGCCATCCGCGCCGGCCACAGCTCGGCGCGGATGGTCCGGTCGCGGCGCCCGCCGAGCCGCACTTCGCCGACGCCGTCTATGGTTTCCAGGCGTTTTTTCAGCACGTTGATGGCGTACTGGTTCAATTGCTGCTGCGTGCGGTCGCCCTGCAGGGCCAGCCACATGATCGGCTGGGCGTTGGTTTCGACCTTGGCGACGACCGGCGGGTCGGCGTCCTTGGGCAGCCGGCGCAGCACCTGGTTGACCTTGGCCTGCACTTCATTGAAGGCGACGTCGATCTTCTTTTCGAGGTTGAAGGTGATGGCGATCACCGAGACGCCGGGCGACGATGTGGACTGGATGTGCTCGATGCCCGGCGTCGAATTGACCGAGCTTTCGATGATGTTGGTCACCGAGGCATCGACGATGTCCGGATTGGCGCCCTTGAGCGTCGTGGTGATCGAGACGACCGGGAATTCGATGTACGGATAGCGATCCATGCCGATCCGATCGAAGCTGATGACGCCGAACAGCACGAGGACTGCGCTCAACATCCACGCCAGCACGTGGCGCTTGATCGACAACTCGGGCAGGGTCATTGCGGCTTCGGCGCTGCCGGCTGAGCAGCGGCGGTTTTCGGCATTTCCTTGACGTTGACCGCAGCAGCATTGCTCAGGAAACCGGCGCCGTCGAGGGCGACCGTTTCACCGCCGTGCAGGCCGCTGGTGATTTCGATCAGGCCGCGCTGCTTGCTGCCGACTTCGACGACCTGCTGCGTCGCCTTGCCGTCGGCGATCAGGTAAACAACTTTGCCGGCCGGCCGCAGCACGACCGCCTGTTCCGGCACGACGACGGCCTGCGCCTTCTGGCCGGTGACGACGGCGGCATCGACCGAGCCGCCGGCCTTCAGTGCCCCCGGGTTGTCCAGGCGGGCGATGACATCGATGGCACGGTTGCCTTCGCCGACCGTCGGGCGGATGTCCTCGACCACGCCGTCGATGCTGGCCTCCGGCGCCAGCGGGCTGGCGATGCGCACCGGCATGCCGACCCTGAGGCGCGGCGCGGCCGATTCCGGAAAGGGCAGGTGGGCGCGCAGGCGGGCGTTGGAAACGAGGCGGAACAGCGGGTCGCCGAGCTTGACGTAATCGCCGGCGGCCACCAGTTGTTCCTCGATGGTGCCGGCAAAGGGGGCGACGACGCGCGTCTTGTCGACGTTGTTGCGCGACAGGCCGGCGCGCGCCTGGGCCGTGGCGAGCTGGCTCTTCAGCGCATCGCGCTGGGCGGTGGCTTCGTCGAGCGCATTCTTCGAGATGAAATTCTTCTGCACCAGCTCGGTCTGGCGGGCCAGCACGCGTTCCTGCTGCGCGAGCAGGGCCTGCAGGCGGGCGGTTTCGGCGTTGTCGGCGGTGGCCTGATGGCCGGCGTCGGTCGGGTCGATCTGCGCCAGCAACTGGCCCTTAGTGACCGCCTCGCCGGCGCGCACGGCGATCTTGACGATCTTGCCGGCAATCTCGGCGCCGATCTTCGGATCGTCAACCGCTTCGAGCGAGCCGAGTGTGCGCTCACTGACTTCCAACGCCACCGTTTTCGCCAGGGTGGTGGTAATCAGGGTTGGCGGTGCCCCTTTCTTTTCGGCCGGCTTTTCGCCGCAGGCGGCGACCAGCAGCGTCGCCGTCAGAAGCAGGGCGACGCGTCTCATGCCGGGAGTACTTGCTCGCCGGCAAAGAGTTCGGCCACGGTTTCGCGGCGGCGGATCTGGTGCACCGTGTCGCCATCGACCATGACCTCGACCGCGCGCGGCCGCGTGTTGTAATTGGAGGCCATCGCCATCCCGTAGGCACCGGCCGACATGACCGCCAGCAGGTCGCCGGCCTTGAGGCACAGCGGGCGCGCCAGGCCGAGGAAGTCGCCGGTTTCGCAGACCGGGCCGACCACGTCATAGATGCGGGTTTCGCCGGCGTGCGGCGTTACCGGCAGGATGTCGTGCCAGGCTTCATAGAGCGCCGGCCGCTTGAGGTCGTTCATTGCTGCGTCGACGATGGCGAAATTCTTGCCCTCGCCCGGCTTCAGGAACTCGACGCGGGTCAGCAGCAGGCCGGCGTTGCCGACCAGGCGGCGACCAGGTTCGAGCACGACCTTGAGGCCGCGCCCGGCCAATTTGTCGAGCAGCGGGTTGAGGTAGGAAGCAACCGTCGGCTGCACCTGATCGTCCTTGTACTTGATGCCGAGGCCGCCGCCGAGATCGATGTGGCGGATGCGGATGCCGGCTGCGGTCAACTGGTCCACAAGGGCCAAAATGCGCTCGAGCGCTTCGACGAAGGGTGACGGGTCGAGCAGTTGCGAACCGATGTGGCAGTCGATGCCGGCCACCTCGATGTGGGGCAGCGCGGCGGCACGGCGGTAAAGGGCCAGCGCGTCGTCGTAGGCGACGCCGAACTTGGCTTCCTTGAGGCCGGTGGAGATGTAGGGATGGGTTTTCGGATCGACGTTCGGGTTGACGCGCAGGCTGACTGGCGCCCGCTTGCCGCACTGGCCGGCGACCTCGTTCAGGCGCTCCAGTTCGGCCGGCGATTCGATGTTGAAGCAGAGGATGCCGGCGTCGAGCGCCTGCTTCATCTCGGCCGCCGTCTTGCCGACGCCGGAGAAGACGATCTTCTGCGGCTCGGCGCCGGCCGCCAGCACGCGCTGCAGTTCACCGCCGGAAACGATGTCGAAGCCGGCGCCCATGCGCGCGAACAGGTTGAGAATGGCGAGGTTGGAGTTGGCCTTGACCGCATAGCAGACCAGCGCGCCGTCACCGGCAGGATGCGTGTTCAGGACATCGAGGAATTCCTGCAATGCAGTTTCGAGTGCGCTGCGGGAATATATGTAGGCCGGCGTCCCGAATTGCTCGGCAATGGCGGGCAGGGCGACGGATTCGCCGTGCAGGACGCCTTTCTTGAGGGTGAAGTGGGTCATTGGATGCTGGTCTTTTGGTCCGTGCTAACATCGTTGCCATTGCTGACGGCTGCCTTTGCCGGTTCCTGCGGCGAAGTGGCCGGCTTGAGTTTGTCGAGAAGCGGGGCCGGGGCCGGCCCCGGCGGCAATACAAGGGAACCGCGCATGCCGCAGGCGGCGAGGCAGAGCGTCAAAAGCGCGACAGCGATTCGAGACATTAATGACGGACCGGTCAGTAGAGGGTGGGATGGTAACACGATGGATGACAAGGAATTCAACAGCCTAGCCGACGCAATTCTGGCCCGCATCGAGGCGGCGCTGGAGGATTGTGGCGCCGATATCGACTTTCAGCTGGCAGCTGGCGGTGTGCTGGAGATCGAGTTTGCCGAGGGCAGCAGGATCATCGTCAATCGGCACGGCGCGGCGCGCGAAATATGGGTGGCCGCGCGTTCCGGCGGATTTCATTTTCGCTGGGACGGATCCGCGTGGCATGACACGCGCGATGGCGCCGAACTGCTGGAAAAACTCTCCGCGCTGGCCAGTCAGCAGGCAGGAGAGGTGGTACGGCTCAGCTGATCAGCCGGTTGCCGGCGTGTCCATGATGGCGGGGCCGCCGGACGGAGCTTCATCGGGGTTTTCTTCCGGCGCCGCTTCCTTGACCACATTTTCGTTGTAGATGTAGGTGCGATCGCGCCCGCTGCCGAAAGCAGTGATCCCCTCCGGCATCTGCGGCGTCTGGGTCGGGACGTCTTTCAGAGCGCGGCCCATGTAGCCAATCCAGATCGGCAATGCGGCGGCGCCGCCGGTTTCCTTGTCACCCAGTTTTTTCGGCTGATCGAAGCCGACCCAGGAGCAGGCGGCAACCGTCGCCTGGTAGCCGCAGAACCAGGCATCGACATACTCGTTGGTGGTTCCGGTCTTGCCGGCCAGATCCTGGCGCTTGAGTGCGACCGACGCCTTGGCCGCAGTACCGTAGATGGTAACGTCACGCAGCATGCTGTCCATCATGAACGCGTTGCGCGGATCAATGGCGCGCGGCGATCCTTCGCCGGCCGGTTTGGGCACCGACTGGGCAAGAATCTGATTTTTCTCGTCGCGGATGTCCTGCACGATGTAGGGGCTGATCTTGTAACCGCCGTTGGCGAATACCGAATAGGCAGTCACCATCTGCCACGGGGTCACCGACCCGGCGCCCAACGCCATGGTCAGGTAGGGCGGGTGCTTGTCGGCGTCAAAACCGAAGCGGGTTGCGTAATCCTGGGCGAAATGTGTGCCGATACTCTGCAGGATGCGGATTGAAACCATGTTCTTGGATTTGGCGAGCGCGGTCCGCATCTTCATCGGCCCTTCATACCTGCCGTCGTAGTTGCGTGGCTCCCAGGCCTGCGAGCCGGTCTGGCTGGCCGAAATGA
>Ga0116154_10003753_pt1 | contig 10573 bp, 4 predicted proteins | sample AD_UKC030_MetaG_FD_89898 | JGI IMG/M metagenome (GOLD analysis project Ga0116154, IMG submission 89898) | Active sludge microbial communities of municipal wastewater-treating anaerobic digesters from USA - AD_UKC030_MetaG | ecosystem: Engineered > Bioreactor > Anaerobic > Digestate | place: USA...
GAATAGAACGCGTGCAGGGCCTCGTAATTACCGCCGAGATAGGGGATCACCACGTCGTTCCCTTCCATAAGCTCCGACATGCCCCGAATGAGCGGCGCCGAAAGAAACGGCATGTCGCAGGCGACGACAAAGCAACCGCCGGGGCGCGTGTGATGCAGCGCCGTGTATATGCCACCGAGGGGCCCCCAGCCCTTCACGATATCGGTATGACAGGGAATGCCGAGTCCCGAGAAACGGTCGTTATCGTCGGCGATTATGGCGATTTCGGTGAAGACCTCCCCGAGGACCGACAGCACCCGCTCGATCAGTGGCACGCCATCCACGGGGTAAAGCGCCTTGTCGCGCCCGAAGCGCCGGCTCTTTCCGCCGGCTATTACGAACGCGTTAATGTTGTCTATAAGCGGCGGCATATTCGCTTGACAGGCCCGGCGAAGCCTGTAGTATTATTATGTCTCCGGGCGCCGTCGTGCATCCGGGGTCCCTGTGTCTTCGGAGAGAAAACCATGCCATTCATCGTATCGATAGTCGGTCGCTCCGGTTCGGGCAAGACCACCCTCATTGAGAAGCTTATATGTCATTTCAATGAAAGGGGCCATAAAATAGCAATTATTAAACACCTCCGTCACGACTTCGATATCGACCATCCCGGCAAAGATACATGGCGCTACCGCGCCGCGGGCTGCGGTGGCGTGGCCATCACCAACGACCGGGAATGGGCGATGGTCGAGCGGCTCGAAAGCCCGGCCGGATCGGTCGATCTCGCGCTCCGTTTCTTCGGCGGGTACGATATCGTCCTGATAGAGGGTGACAAGGAGGCGGACGTCTTCAAGATCGAGGTGGTGGGTGACTCTTCCGAGGCGCCGCTTTTCGACTCCGGTACGGGCGATATCGTCGCGGTGGTGAGCGACAGGCCGGTCCCCGGAAACCTTCCGCGCTTCGCCCGAAACGACGCGGCCGAAGTCGGCCGCTTCATCGAAAACCTCCTGTTCGAGACGGCCCGCTGAGGCAACACGGCCCGAAGGCAGCCCGACATGTCATTCAACGTATACACATCCGGCATGCTCGAGAGACTCGCCGAAAACCTTGCCTCCCGTGTCCGCCGCCCGCTTCGCTCCCCGTTCGAGAAAGAGGTGCTGGTCGTCATGAGCGTTGGCATGGGACGCTGGCTCTCGCAGCGAATGGCGGAACACCTGGGCGTGTGGGCCAACTACGAATACGTTTTCCCCACCGACATGATCGAGCGGATATTCGAAAGCCTGACGCGGGAGGCGGTACGCGCGGAACCGTTCAGCCGCGAGGCGCTTTCATGGCGAATCATGGGACTCCTCCCCGAATGCGCCCGCCTGCCCGGATACGAGCCGCTCAATTCCTATCTCGGGGACGGATCGAACGAGCTGAAGCGCCGCCAGCTCGCCGAGCGGATCGCCGGGGTCTTCGACCAGTACGTGGTGCACCGGCCAGAGATGGTTCTCGGGTGGGAGAAGGGCCCTTCCCCGGAAGAAGCCGGCGACGAGCGCTGGCAGGCGGACCTCTGGCGCCGCCTTTTCGCCGGCGGGCGGCCCGCCCACCACGCCGCCCTGGCGGCGCGTCTCCTGGCCGAAATCGACTCGCTCCCGCCGGAGCGCCTGGAGAAGCTGCCGTCGCGGATATCGCTTTTCGGTATGGCGACGCTCCCCCCGCTGTATGTTCGCGTGTTATACGCTCTCTCGCGGAACATCGAGATCGATTTCTTCGTTCTCAACCCGTCGCGTTATTTCTGGGGCGACATAGCCTCGGCGAGGGAACAGGCGCGGATCGCGCGGCGACTGAAGAGCGGCATTCCCGTGGCCGACCGGCACCTCTATGCCGGCAACGGCCTGCTGGCCTCCATGGGACGGGTGGGGCGGGATTTCCTTTTCAGGGTGCTCCTCGATGCCGACGAGACCGTGGATTTCATCGATGATTTCCCCGATTCCGGCACCCGGAACGCGACAACGCTCCTCGGTTTCATCCAGGATGATATACGGGAGCTCGTCGACCGGGGTTCGGCCGACGATACTTCGGCGGCGGCGAAGAGGGAGATCTCCGCGGGCGATGAGTCGATCAGCATACATTCATGCCACGGTCCCGTGCGCGAGGTGGAGGCGCTCTACGATTACCTGCTCGACGTGTTCGAGAAATGTCCCGACATTGAGCCGCACGACGTGGTTATAATGACGCCCGACATCGAAACCTACGGTCCGTTTTTCGAGGCCGTCTTCGGCGCGCCGAGGAGTGAAAGACTCCGCATACCCTATGCCGTCGCCGACCGCAGTCTTCGTTCGGAAAACGGAGCGGCCGGAGCGTTCTTCGCCATGCTCGACCTTTATGGCAGCCGCTTCACCGCGGGGCAGGTGCTCGATATCCTCGAGTGCGATTCCATCCTCGCGCGTCACGGCCTGGCCCCGTCCGATCGCGGGGCCATACGCCGCTGGGTGGAAGACACGCGCATCCGCTGGGGGATCGACGCCGCGGACCGGCTCGACAGGGCCGAGAAGCTCCCGCCGATTCAGGAGAACACCTGGAGGCACGGGCTCGACCGGATGCTGCTCGGCAGCGCCATGCCGGCCGACGAGGCGCGCCTGTTCGGGGAAATACTACCCTACGATCCCATCGAGGGGAGCGACACCGCGGTGCTGGGCGGGATGGTCGAGCTGCTCGAGCGGCTGTTCGAAGCCGCACGCACGCTCGCGCTTCCGCGCCCCCCGGGTGAATGGGCGGGCCATCTGCTCGCGCTCGTGGACCGCTTCTTCGAGGACGATGAGGATACGGTCGACGATCTCGCGTCGCTCCGCCGCGTGATAACGCGCCTCGCGGACGAGACGGCGCTGGCGGGTTTCGATGATGCCGTGGGTTTCCCCGTGGTGCGTTCGTGGCTGGAGGGATCGCTCAGGGAGGAGAAGGCGCACGGCGCCTTCCTTTCGGGAGGCGTGACCGTTTGTGCCATGCTTCCCATGCGGAGCATCCCGTTCCGGGTACTGTGCATGGTGGGCATGAGCGACGGCGCCTATCCGCGCAGGGACATCGAGGCCGGCTTCAATCTGATGAAGAAGGCGTACCGGCCCGGCGACCGTTCGCGCCGCAATGACGACCGCTATATATTTCTCGAGGCCCTGGTTTCGGCGCGGGACCGTCTTTTTATCAGTTACGTCGGGCGGAGCATAACCGACAACAAGCCGATCCCCCCCTCGGTGCTCGTCAGCGAGCTTCTCGATTACATCGAACAGGGATACGCGCCCGCCGGGGGCACGGACGAAGCCCGCTCGCTCCGCTCGGCCATAATCACGGAACACCGGCTTCAGTCGTTCAGCCCGGCCTATTTCTCGGGCAACCGCAAATTGTACAGCTACGCTCCCGAGCTGTGCTCCGCCGCCGAAAGCTTCAACGGGGAGATGTCGGAGTACCTTCCCTTCATGGCGGGCTCGATGGCGGAGGACGAGGGAAGCGTGATCCGGCTTCCTGACGTAATCGACTATTTCCACAACCCGGCGCGCCATCTTCTCAACCGGACGCTGGGAATATGGCTCGACACCCCGGGGGAGATGCCCGGCGACAGCGAAGCCTTCGCGCTCGCGGGCCTCGACTCGTATGCGCTCACGGCGCGCATGGTCGATGAGGCGCTTCGCGGCGCGGACCCGGCCGGGCTCTACGAGGCCTTTCGCGCGACGGGGATGCTGCCGCACGGCTCACTCGGGGAGTACGCGTTTCGCGGCCTGCTGCCCGGCGTGCGCTCTTTCGCGCGCGCCGTGGCGGGCCTGCGTGGAGGAGATGCGCTTCCGCCGCTCGATATGGAGATGGAGATGGAGGTGGACGGGCTCACGCTTACCGGCAGGATCGACCGCGTCTATCCGGGAGGAATCGTCCACCACCGGTACGCTTCCATAAAGGCGACCGACCGGCTGCGCGCATGGATCGTCTACTGCGCGGCGGTATGCGCTTTCGATCCAATGTCCCGACCGGCGGGCTATCTCGTCGGAAGGAACGGGGACGCCCCGGCCGTCTTCATCATGAGAGACGGCGGCGGATGCCGCGCTCACCTGGGAGAGCTGGTGAGGATATTCCGCAGGGGCCGCCGGTCCATCGTTCCCTTTTTCCCCGAGGCGTCGCTTGCGTTCGCGAAGGAATACGCCGAGAGCCGCTCGGTCGACGGCGCGCTCATCAGGGCGCGTGCGGCCTTCGAGGGGAGCGATTACGCGCGGGGCGATTCGGCGGACCCGTACACCGAGCGGTGCTTTCGCAAGATGGATCCCTTCGAAAAACGCTTTTACCGGGACGAGTTCATCCGGATCGCGCGGGCCGTGTACGACCCCCTGCTGAAATTCCAGGAGGAGCGATGAGCGCCGCGTCGCGTTTCGACATAATCGAAAGCCCGCTCTCGGGGACCGTGCTGATCGAGGCGAGCGCCGGTACGGGCAAGACCTACGCCATCTCGGGGCTCTACCTGCGGCTCATCCTGGAGAGGGCCCTTGAGGTGGAGAACATCCTGGTCGTCACCTTCACCGTGGCCGCGACCGGGGAGCTTCGCGAGCGCCTGCGCGGCCGCCTGCGCGCGACGCTATCCATGCTCGACGACCCGGACGGCGGCGGGGGATGCGGGCGCGATCTCCTCGACCTGAGGGAAAAGTACGCGGACGATCCCCTGCAGCGCGCGCTCGTGGAGCGCTACGGATCCGATCCCGAGGCGCGCGAACGCCTTTCCCGCGCCATACGAAATTTCGACGAGGCCTCCATCTTCACCATCCACTCCTTCTGCCAGCGCGCCCTGCTTGAGAACGCGTTCGAGAGTGGCGTGCTCTTCGAGTCCGAGCTCGGGGCCGCCGACGCGGAGGAGATCGACGGGATCGCGGAGGACTTTTTCCGTAAGAACTGGTACGAGGCGCCGCTCCCGTTTGTCGAGTTCTCCTCGGCCGAAAGGGTCTCGCCGGCGTACTTCTCGCTTCTCGCGCGGAAGCGTCCGCTCGATCCGGACTACATACTTGAGGGCGGAGCCGGGAGCATCGACGCGGGCGGCGTGCTCGAAATCGCACGGCGCCTGGATGATGAGTACCCCCGTTTCCGCGAGTCCTGGAGCGCCGGGCGCGAGCGGGCGAGTGCGTTCCTGTTCGATGCGCGGAGAGATGAGATATTGAAGGCGAACATGTATTCCGAGGCGATCATCGCCCGGATGATCGAGCGAATGGACGACTATGTCGCCGGGGGGCTTCCGCTCTCGACGGGGGATCTGAAAAAGTTCCGGACGGCCTCGCTCGAAAAGGCCTTCAGGAAGGGCAGGAGCGTCGCGCTTCCGCCAATCATGGAGCGCTGTGAGGAATACCTGGCCCTCTGTGATGAAGCGAACCGGCGCTTCGATGAATACCTCGTGTCATTGAAGCGGGAATTTCTGTCCTTCGTCGAGAAAGAGCTCCACCGACGGAAGGAGCTACGCGCCGTTCGCTCGTTCGACGACCTCATACGGGGCATGCACGAGGCGCTTCGGGGGGGCGGCGGCTCCGCGCTGGCGCGCTCGGTTCGCCGTCGATACGCCGCCGCGCTCATCGATGAGTTCCAGGACACGGACCCGGTCCAGTATTCCATCTTCACGACGATCTTCGGCACGGACGAATCGCTCCTCTACCTGATCGGCGACCCCAAACAGGCAATATACGGCTTTCGCGGGGCCGATATATTCGCGTATATGAGGGCGGCCGCGTCGGCGGGAACGAAGGCCACCATGGACGTAAACCGTCGCTCCGCGCCGGAGCTCGTCGGCGCGGTCAACGCGATTTTCTCGCGGGTCCGCGATCCCTTCGTCTTTCCCGAGATCGGCTTTACTCCCGTTTCCGCGGCCCCCGGCAATGAGGACAGGGGCCCCGACGGCTCACCGGGCATGCGGATATGGTATATTTCATCCCGTCACGCGGCCGTCGAGGGCAAGGCCGTCAGCAAGGAGCGGGCGGGCGATATGACCGTCGCCGCGATCGCGTCGGAAACGGTGGACCTGGTTTCCGGCGGCCTGTACGCGCCCGGGGACATCGCCGTGCTGGTGCGGACCAGGCACCAGGCGCGCGAGGTGCAGGAATCGCTGCGAGCCGTCGGCATCCCCTCGGTCCTGTACGGCACCGAAAGCGTCTTCGCGTCGGTCGAGGCCGTGGAGGTGCTGCACGTGCTGCGCGCCGTGGATGACCCGGGGAACGCGCGCCTGCTGCGCGCCGCCCTGTCGACCGATATCATCGGGATGAACGGCGACGATATCGCGCGGCTCTCGCTCGACGAGCGCGCGTGGGAAAGGGAAATCGAACGATTTTTCGGCTACCACGAAACATGGGAGCGGTACGGGTTCATGAGGATGTTTCACGCGCTCCTGCGCGGCGAGCTGGTCCACGAGCGCCTGCTGCGCAGACCGGACGGTGAGCGGGTGCTGACCAACGTCCTGCATCTGGCCGAGCTGCTGCACCGGGCTCAGGTCGAGGAGCGCCTGGGCGGTGACGGCATCATCAAGTGGCTGAGCGGGAGCATCGCCGGGTCGGACGAGCCGAGCGCCACCGACGAGCACCAGCTCCGCCTCGAAACCGACGAAAACGCGGTAACGCTCATCACCATGCACCGCAGCAAGGGGCTCGAGTTTCCCGTGGTGTTCTGCCCGTTCACCTGGGACACGCGGGATGTCGGCGATCCCTTTCTCTATCACGACCCCGCGCGCGGCAACCGTCCCGTTTTCAACATCGGCGGAGCGGGCGGTGAAAGCGGCGACGGCCGCGCGGCGGCGGCCCGCGAGCAGCTCGCGGAAAACGTACGCCTGCTCTATGTCGCCGTAACGCGGGCGAAGCGGCGCTGTTACCTGGTCTGGGGGCGCATAAACAACGGCTTCGGGTCGGCCCCGGCGTACCTGTTCCACAATCCGGGCGATCTTGAGGGCGACGGCATGGTGGAAAAGCTCGCCACCCATGTGAAGACCATCGACGACGACGCGATGATGCGCGGGCTAAAGGATCTCGCGGAATCCTCCGCCGGCTGCATCGAGCTCGGTGAAATCCCGGTAAAAGGCGCGCGCGTGTTCAAGGCGACCGGGGCGGAAGCTCCCGACATGCGGTGCAGGACGTTCGGCGGTGTCATTACGGGCGGACGGCGCGTAACGAGCTTCAGCGCGCTCGCGCAGGGATCGACCGCCGAGCGGGATTATGACCGCGAATACATCCAGCCCGCTGAGCCTGGTAGAGCGGAAGCGGGAAGCATATTCGATTTTCCCCGCGGCGCCCGGGCCGGAAGCTGCATTCACGCCGTGTTCGAGGATATCGATTACGCGCTGTCCGACCCGGCCGCGACCGAGCGGACCGTCCGTGAAAAGCTCGAACTGCACGGCTTCGAATCGTCCTGGACGGGCGCGCTCCTCGGCATGGTCTCGTCGGTGCTCGGTTTCCCGCTCGGGACCGCCGGCGAGGCCTGCCGGCTCGGAAAGCTCGGACCCGATGAACGCCTGCACGAGCTCGAATTCACCCTGCCGCTCGGGAGCGTCAGCCCCGCGGGACTAGGCCGCGTGTTCGAACGCGCGGGAGGCGGCGGCCTTGTCGGCGATTTCGCCGCCTCGATCGCAAACCTCGGATTCCGGCCCGTGAAGGGATTTCTGCGCGGCTTTATCGATATGGTCTTCGTCCACGAGGGAAGATACTATCTTCTCGACTGGAAATCGAACCACCTGGGCCACTCGCCGTCGGATTATTCGGCCGAACGCATCGCGCTGGAGATGACGCGCCATCATTATATACTTCAGTATCACCTGTACGCGGTGGCCCTGCATCGTTTCCTCGCGCTTCGCCTGGAGGGATACCGGTATGCCAGTCATTTCGGCGGGATTTTTTATCTCTTTGTCCGCGGCATGGATCCGTCGAGCGATCGGCCCACAGGGGTGTATTTCGACCTGCCTCCGGCCGGTCTGGTCGAGTCGCTCGGTCGCTATTTTGATGAAGGAGAGGCCGCGCGATGATCATGCCGGATGATGTCTTCAGCGCCTACGACCGGGCTTTCGCGGGTCTCCTTTGCCGCCTCGCCGGGGAGGAGAGCCGGGAGCTCTCGCTCGCGGCATGCCTGGCGAGCAGGCGAACGGCCGCCGGCGATGTGTGCCTCGACATCGTCGCCGCCGCGGAGGGCGCTCTTTCGGAATATCCGCCCGGGTTTCTCCCGGACGATGCCGGGCGCTGGATCGAAGCGCTCGTAAAATCTCCCGTGGTTGGCGCACCCGGCGATTACCGCCCGCTCATCCTCGACGAAAAGGGGAGGCTCTACCTCTATCGTTACTGGAAATACGAACATTCCCTGGCCGGCGCGATCGCCCGGATGAGCTCCCGCGCGCGGGCGGATTACGACGCCGCCCTCCTCGGCGAGGGCCTCGAGCGCATGTTCGGCCGCCCGTCCGGCGGGCCCGACCTGCAGCGCCTCGCGGCCGCGGTCGCGGTGATGAAATCGTTCACCGTCGTCTCGGGCGGTCCCGGCACGGGCAAGACGTCCACCGTCGTGCGGATACTCGCGCTCCTGGCCGAGCAGGCCCTCTCATCGGGACGGCACATGCGCGCGGCGCTCGCGGCTCCGACCGGCAAGGCGGCCGTGCGGCTCCAGGAAGCCGTGCGCGGGGCCCTTGATACTCTCCCGTGCGACCCCCGGGTCAGGCGGTGCCTTCCGGCCGAGGCCCTTACGCTGCACCGCCTTCTGGAAAGTCTTCCGGGGAGCCCCTATTTCAGACACAATGCCGGCAACCCGCTTCCATACGATGTCGTCGTCGTGGACGAGTCCTCCATGGCCGACCTGCCGCTCATGGCGAAGCTCGCGGACGCCCTGCTGCCGGACGCGCGGCTTATCCTGCTTGGCGACCGAGATCAGCTCTCGTCGGTGGAGGCGGGGGCAGTGCTCGGCGACATCTGCAACACCGGCGCCGAGCACCATTATTCGAAGCACTTTGCGGCCGAGGTCGCCCGTCTGACGGGCTGTGGCCCGCCCGCGTCGCGCGCGGGCGTACCGCCGATCTCCGATTCAATCGTCATGTTGAAAAAGAGCTATCGCTTCGACGAAACGGGAGGAATCGGCGCCCTCGCACGGGCGGTGCGCGAGGGGAACGCCGACGAGGCGGTGAGAATCCTTCGATCGGGAACCGACGGCGTCATACTGCGTGAAGACGTGGACGCGGGAACGCTGGCCAGTGCGATCAGGGTCAACGCGATTGAAGGGCTCAAAGCCGTGGCCTCCGGGCGCGAGCCGAGGGAAAGCTTCGCGCGCATGAGCGAACAGGCCCTGCTCTGCGCCCTGCGCCGCGGCGCGCTCGGGGTGACCGGGCTGAACGAAAGTGTCGAGCGGATACTCAGCGAAGAAGGGCTCGTCAATCCACGAGAGCGCTGGTATGCCGGCCGTCCCGTGATGGTGACGCGAAACGATTATTCCCTGGGGCTCTATAACGGGGACATGGGCGTCATACTCGACGGGGCCGAAGGGCTCCGGGCGTGGTTTCCCTCGGGAGACGGCGGGGCCCGCTCGCTCATGCCGCGCCTTCTGCCGGAGCATGAAACCGTTTACGCCATGACGGTCCACAAGAGCCAGGGCTCGGAATTCGATCGCGTGATTATGGTCATGCCCGAAAAGATCTCGCCGGTGCTCACCAAGGAGCTGGTGTACACGGGAGTGACCCGGGCGCGCCGATCGGTCGAGATATGGTCGCCGGCGGAGGTGCTGGCTTCGGCCGTGGAGACGCCGGTGCGGCGCGCATCGGGCCTGCGCGACGCGCTGTGGGGGAATTAAGTCCTTGCAATATTTGAATTATGCGCTTTGGATTGTGATTCCAGCATTCAATCGCAAGCGCGAGTTCGCGAAATCGTGATGAACCGGTCGGTATCCCGCGCGTGGCGGGTGAACGGCCTTATATGCGCCGGATTTCACGACAATTCAGCGGTCATGAACGCACACCGGAGGGGAGGAACGGAGCATGAGAAAAGCAACGACTCTGGCAATATTGACGATCGCCGTGCTGATGCTGTCCCTGTCGTCGTGTTCCGGTAAAAAGAAGATATGGATCTACACCAGCATCTATAAGGAAGTGATCGAGACGATGCGCGGGCCCCTCCAGAAGGCGATGCCCGCTGACGTGGAGGTGATGTGGTTCCAGAGCGGAAGCGAGAACATCGCGAGCAAAGTGAACGCTGAACTCGCCGCGGGCGCCACGCGGGCGGACCTCATCCTCACCAGTGATCCGTTCTGGTATTACGAGCTGAAGCAGGAGGGGAAACTCCTCCCTTACAAAAGCCCGGCGGCGACGGACATACCGGCCATCTACGTCGATCCTGACGGGGCCTTCGCAGGGGTACGGCTCCCTGTGATGGTGATCGGGTATAACTCCCGGTATTTTACGAACGAGGCCGATCTGCCTAAAAACTGGAAGGACCTCGCCGACCCGCGCTTCAAGCGGCTGATCTCGATGCCCAATCCGCTCGAATCCGGCTCCAGCTTCACCGCGGTCGCCCTCTTGCAGAAGCTGTACGGCTGGGACTATTTCGAAAAGCTCAGGAACAATGACATCATCGCCGCGGGAGGCAACAGC
>Ga0116154_10003755_pt1 | contig 10568 bp, 9 predicted proteins | sample AD_UKC030_MetaG_FD_89898 | JGI IMG/M metagenome (GOLD analysis project Ga0116154, IMG submission 89898) | Active sludge microbial communities of municipal wastewater-treating anaerobic digesters from USA - AD_UKC030_MetaG | ecosystem: Engineered > Bioreactor > Anaerobic > Digestate | place: USA...
ATCGCGTCGAACTCCTCGACCGCGAAGCGCCGCGTGTCGAACACCCGGTGCGCCGAGACCACGGTGTTGAAGCGCGTGGCCACCACCTGCTCGGGGTGATGCAGCAGGTCGTTGGCGAAGGTCTGCAGCGCGTTCGCCGAATCGGCCAGGCGGCGCGCCAGCGGCGTGCGCAGCTCGAAGGGCGACAGCACCGAATGCCACCAGGCGCGCAGCAGCAGCATTGCCTGGCTCGGCTGCGGCTGCGGGAACCACGGCCGCGGCGGCGGCGGCGCGGCGACGTGCGGCGTCAGGTCGTGCAGCAGCATCGCCATCCGGCTGCCGCCGGCAGCGTCCACCGCCGCATGATGGATCTTGATCAGCAGCGCGAAGCTGCCCTGCGGCAGTTCGAGCAGGCTGTCCAGCCCCTCGACCACGTAGATCTCCCACAGCGGCCGGTTCTGGTCGAACGGGCGCGCATGGATGCGCGATGCCTGGATGCAGAATTGCCGCCAGTCGCCCGGCTTGGGCAGCGCGATGTGGCGCACGTGGTATTCGAGGTCGAAGTTCGGGTCGTCGATCCAGTACGGATGGTCCAGCTCCATGGGCACGCGCAGCAGCTTGCTGCGGAACACCGGCAGCCCGGCCAGGCGGCTCTCGATGTGCGCGAGGATGCTCTTGAAGCGCACCTTGCCGCCGGGCGCGGTGCTCTGGTCGTAGATCGAGATCAGCGTGACGTTGGCGTTGCTGTGCAGCGTGTCGGAATACAGAAAGCCGGCATCGTGGGCGCTGAGTTGTCGCATGGCGTGGCCGTGTGGGTGGCTGCGGATGGGCCGAAGCATCGCATGCGCGGCGCCGCGCCGGCGTCGCCGAGGTGTCGCCCAGGCGTCAGAGCCTGTGAATAAGTCCGGCGCGCCCGAGCGGGTGCTCCCGAGGATGCCGATCGAGGCGCAAGGCACAGCCGCAACTCGGGCTGCGGCGAGCATCGGCAACGAGCAGCGGCGCCATCCGGGGCGGCCGCGCGGGTGTGTCGGGCTTGTTCACAAGCTCGCAGTGCGCGGCCCGGCGTCAACAATGCCACGTCAGAGCTTGCGCGTCTCGAAGGTGTTGCAGGTGGCCATCGCCCCGCTGTCCAGGGCCTTGCGGAACCAGTTCACGCGCTGCGCACTGCTGCCGTGGGTGAAGGATTCGGGCACCACCACGCCCTGGCTGCGGCGCTGCAGCGTGTCGTCGCCGATGCGCGACGCGGCGTTCAGCCCGGCCTCGATGTCGCCCGGCTCGAGCCAGTTGTTGGCCTTGTCCGCATGGTGCGCCCAGACGCCGGCCAGGCAGTCGGCCTGGAGTTCCAGCCGCACCGACAGCGCGTTCATCTGCTCCTCGGGCACGCGCCCGCGCATGGCGTCGACCTTCTCGGTGATCCCGAGCAGCCGCTGCACGTGGTGGCCGACCTCGTGCGCGACCACGTAGGCCTGCGCGAACTCGCCGGGCGCGCCGAGTTGGCTGCGCAGCGTGTCGAAGAAGCCCAGGTCGAGGTAGACCTTCTGGTCGGCCGGGCAGTAGAAAGGGCCCATCGCCGACTGGCCCATGCCGCAGGCGGTGCGCGTGGCGCCGCGGAACAGCACCAGCGTCGGCGCCTGGTACTGGCCGCCGGCCTGCCGGAACAGGCCGCTCCAGACGTCCTCGGTGCTGGCCAGCACGGTCGACACGAAAGCCGCCGTCTTGTCGTCGGCGGGCGGCCGCTGCGCCGGCTGCTGCAGCTGCGCCGATTCCGTCCCGGGAGCGCCGTCCACCAGCCCCAGCAGCGCCAACGGATTGATGCCGAACAGCCAGCCCAGCACCAGCGCGATCAGCAGCCCGCCGATGCCGATGCCGCGCCCGCCCACGCGCGGCAGGCCGCCGCCCATGCCCCCGAAGCCGCCGCCGGCGCGCCGGTCCTCGACGTTGTCGCTCTGGCGTTCGCCTTCCCACCGCATCGCCCGTCTCCTTCTGACACGCCGGCCCGCGGCGCGCGCCTTCAGGTCTTCGGCAAGGTCACGCCGCGCTGGCCCTGGTACTTGCCGCCGCGGTCTTTATAGCTGGTCTCGCAGACCTCGTCGCTCTCGAAGAACAGCACCTGCGCGCAGCCCTCGCCGGCGTAGATCTTGGCCGGCAGCGGCGTGGTGTTGCTGAACTCGAGCGTCACGTAGCCCTCCCACTCGGGCTCGAAGGGCGTGACGTTGACGATGATGCCGCAGCGCGCGTAGGTGCTCTTGCCCAGGCAGATCGTGAGCACGTTGCGCGGGATGCGGAAGTACTCGACCGTGCGCGCCAGCGCGAAGCTGTTGGGCGGGATCACGCACACGTCGGCCTCGATGTCGACGAAGCTGCGCTCGTCGAAATGCTTCGGGTCGACCACCGTGCTGTAGATGTTGGTGAACACCTTGAACTCGCGCGCGCAGCGGATGTCGTAGCCGTAGCTGCTGGTGCCGTAGCTGACGATGCGGCTGCCGTCGGCCGCGGCGCGCACCTGGTCCGGCTCGAAAGGCTCGATCATGCCGGTGGTGCGTGCCATGCGGCGGATCCAGCGGTCGCTCTTGATGCTCACGGATCTGCCCTCTTCGCCGGCGGCTCAGGTGCTCTTGGACACGGTGATCGTCGGGAACTTCGCCGAGAAATCCTTCGACCTCGCCGCGATGCCCACCGCCACGCGGCGCGCCACGGTGCGGTAGATCGCCGCGGCCTCGCCCTCGGGATCGGCCACCACGCTGGGCCGGCCGCTGTCGGCGTTCAGCCGGATCGACATCGCCAGCGGCAGCGCACCGAGGTACTCCACGCCGTACTGCTCGGCCATGCGCCGGCCGCCGCCTTCGCCGAAGATGGGCTCGGCGTGGCCGCAGTTGGAGCAGATGTGCACCGCCATGTTCTCGACGATGCCCAGGATCGGCACGCCGACCTTCTCGAACATCTTCAGCCCCTTCTTCGCGTCGAGCAGCGCGATGTCCTGCGGCGTGGTCACGATCACCGCGCCGGTCACGGGCACGCGCTGGCTGAGCGTGAGCGCGATGTCGCCGGTGCCCGGCGGCATGTCGACGATCAGGTAGTCGAGATCGCGCCAGTTGGTCTGGCGCAGCAGCTGCTCGAGCGCCTGCGTGACCATCGGGCCGCGCCAGATCATCGGATTGTCGGGCTCGATCAGGAAGCCGATCGACATCACCTGCACGCCGTGGTTCTCGAGCGGCTCCATCGTCTTGCCGTCGCGGCTGTCGGGCTTGGCGGCGGCGATGCCCAGCATCGTCGGCTGGCTCGGGCCGTAGATGTCGGCGTCGAGGATGCCGACGCTGGCGCCTTCGGCCGCCAGCGCCAGCGCCAGGTTGACGGCGGTCGTGCTCTTGCCGACGCCGCCCTTGCCCGAGGCGACGGCGATGATGTTCTTCACCCCGGGCAGCAGCTGCACGCCGCGCTGCACCGCGTGCGCGACGATGTTCACGTACAGGTTGGCGCTGACGTTGCCGACGCCGGCCACGCCTCGGGCCGCGTCGATCAGCGCGCGCCGCAGCGCCGGGATCTGGCTTTGCGCCGGATAGCCGAGCTCGACGTCGAAGGCGACGTCGCTGCCGTCGATGCGCAGGTTCTTCAACGCCTTCGTCGACACCAGATCGGCTCCGGTGTTGGGGTCGACGACGGTCTTCAGCGCGTCGAGCAGCGCGGCTTCGATGATCGGCATGGTCGGGTGCGTGGGGCGGGCGGTTTCGACGGGACGGCAGTCTAGCGGAGCCCCCGGCCGCGGCCGGCGGCAGGGGCATCGAGCCCGGGCGTGCGGCCGCGCCGTCGCCGTTGGGCCGGGCACGGCCCTGCGGCGGCACGGCAGCGGCGCCGCGTTGCGTCAGAAGCGCCGCGTGTAGGCGATGCCGATCTGCATCTCCTTCATCGAGACCGTCTCGGTCGTCGTGCCGGGTGCGCCGAAGCCGACGAACAGGCTGCTGCCGCTGACCGAGTTGCGCTGCGCGACCATGAGCATGCCGGTGATCTCGGAGACCGCGTCCAGCTTCCAGCCGGCGCCCAGCGTCCACTGGTTCTGCACCACGCCCGGCGCGATGAGGTTGAAGGTCACGTCCTGCGGCTGCACCGGGTTCTGCGTGTAGTTGTAGCCGCCGCGCAGCGTCCATTGGTCGTTCAGCCGGTATTGCACGCCGAACTTCCACACGTTGATGTCGCGCCAGCCGAAGCCGGCGCCGTTGCTGCCGCCCAGGCAGGCGTTGCGGTCGCCCATCGCGCAGTTCATGATCAGTGCGCTCGGGTTGCCGACCGACCTCACGCCGCTGTAGAAGATGCGCTGGAAGTCCAGCGCGAGCAGCCAGGCTTCGGTCGGCCGGTAGGCGGCGCCGAGCGTGAAACTCGACGGCACGTCGAAGTCACCGGCCTGCGCGAACAGGCCGCGGTAGTCGCTGAACGCACCCATCCACATCTTGGTCGCGTAGGCCGCGCCCGCCGCGAATTCCTTGGTGAACTGGCCCATCCAGCCGATGCGCACGCCGCCGCCCCACGCGCTGCTGTGGCCGTTGTTGGTGACGCTGCCGGGCGCGGTGGACAGCATCGGGTTGTCGAAGGCCTGCAGCCCGTAGGCCTCGAAGCGCTGGTACGCCAGCGTCGGCGCGACGCCGATCGACTGCCCCGGCATGAACTGCCACGACACGTAGGGCGCGATCATCAGCTGCATCATGTCCACGCCCAGCTTGCCGTTGCCGCACAGCAGGTTGTACGGGCCCGGGTTCGGGTTGAAGGCGGCACAGGCGCTCTGCGCCGGGATCTGGCCGCCGGGATAGTCGGTGTTCATGCCGCCGTTGCCGTAGACCGTCACGCCGAAGGCCAGGTCGGGGCGCCAGCGCCAGTTCCAGCCGAACTCGGGGATGAAGAAGTTGCTGCTGTCGCTGGTCACGCTGCCGTCGATGCCGGCCATGCCCGAGCCGGTGCGCGAGGCTTCGCGGTCGGGGCTGAACCAGCTCAGGCCCAGTTGCCACTGGCTGTCGAGGAAGCTCATCGCGCCGGGGTTGACGGCGCCGCCGAAGGGCTCGAGCGCGACCGCGGCCGCGGCGCCGCCCATGCCGATGGCCTTCATGCCGTAGCCGTTGGCGAAGTAGCCGTCGGTCGCCTGGGCGGCGCCGGCGGCGGCGATCAGGGCCAACGTCAGGGCCAGGCGGATCTGGGGCCGGCACGAAAGGACATGGCTCATCGGTGTCTCCTGGTGGGTGGGTGGTTGGGGACAGCAAAGGCGCGTCGTTCGGCCCCGGCGATCGGCTACCAATGCGCCAGCAGGCGCCCGTGCTCGACCCGGCTCGGCCGGCGCTCGAGCGCGCGGTCGCCGATCGCGATGCACGCGCCGCTGCGCAGGTCGAAGGCCCAGCCGTGCTTCGGGCAGGTCAGCGTCGTGCCCTGCAGCGCCGGCTGCGGGATGTCGGTCGCCTGGTGCGGGCAGCGGCTGTCGTACACGCGCCATTCGTCGTCGGCGCGGTAGACGAACAGGCCGCGGCCGTCGCACTCGACGCGACGCGCCGCGCCCACCGCCAGCGCGTCGGCAGCCATCAGGTCGTGCCATGTGGCGGACGCGGCGGACGCGGCAGACGTGGCAGACGTGGCAGACGTGGCAGACGCGGCAGACGTGGCAGACGCGGCGGCCGGCGCATCGTGCCGGAACTGCGGCAGGTCCATCGCCAGGATGATGTCGACCGCCCAGACGATCTTCGCCAGCCCCAGCGCCGGGAAGGCCATCAGCAGCGCGTCGAGGATCTCGGCCGGCGTGCAGCCGTCGCGCAGCGCGCGCTTCAGGTACTGGCGCAGGCCGCGCTCGGTCTGCGCGTGCACCTTGGTGATCACGCTGATCAGCGCACGCGTCTTCGGGTCGAGGTGCGTGCCGCAATCCTTCAGGAACGCGAAGTAGTGGCCCATCGCCTCGGGCCGCATCTTCGTCAGGTAGTCCAGCGCAGCGCTCATCGTCGTTCTTCGCCCCTTCGCCCGTCCACCCCTTCACCCGCCGGCCGGCCCGGCCGTCACCAGCACCGGGCACTCGGCCTGGCCCATCACCTTCTGCGCGGTGCCGCCGATCCACGCGCGATCGAGCCGTGTCGGCCCGTGGCGGCCGACCACGATCAGGTCGGCCTGCTGCTGCGCGGCCGCCGCGACGATCTGCTGGTGCGCGCGGCCGATCCGCACTTCGCCCTGCGCCGCCTGCCCGGCCGCACGCAGCCGCGCGAGCTGGCCGTCGAGCAGCGCCTGTGCGGCCGCGCGGCCGGCCTCGTCGGACACGACCAGCAGCAGGCTCAGCGGCAACGCGCATTCGGCCGCGACCGCCGCCGCGCAGTCGACCAGCCCGGCCTGCGCCGCCTGCGGGTCGATCGCCGCCAGCACCCGGCGGCGCCACAGCACCGCATCGCGCGGGCACACCAGCACGCTGCAGGGCGCGTGCGCGATCACCTTGCTGACCATCTCGCCGACCAGCAGGTTGGCCAGCAGGCCGCGCCGGCCGCGGCGCCGGATGATCAGCAGATCGGTGCCGCGCGCACGCGCCTCGGCCACGATCTCGGCGTAGGGCTCGGCGCCGCGGCGCACGCGCAGATCGAGCGCCACCGCGTGCGCGCCCGCCGCGGCCTGCAGCGCTTCGCGCCGCGCGGCGGCCTGCGCATCGGTGCGCGCGGCCAGCTGCGGCGCGACCGCTTCGTACTCCGGGTTGCTGGTCACCGGCAGCACCGCGGCCAGCGGCAGGCCGCAGCGCTGCGCCAGTGCGAACGCCAATGCCTCGGCGCCACGGTCGAAGTCGGTGTGCTCCGAGGCCAGCAGCAGGCGCGTGAAGGGCGGCGCCATCGTCAATGCCCCGCGGCCAGCACGCCCGATGCGGCCAGCACGACGACGGCGGCCTCGGCCACGCACAGCGCGGCGTAGGCGCGGTCGCCACGCCGCAGATACATCGGGACGAGCGCCAGCAGGCACAGCACCGAGCAGCCGGCAAGCACGGCGATGCCCACCAGCCCGGCGATGTCGCCGCGATGCACCAGCGCCAGCCAGCCCCAGCCGGTGGGCGAGCCGGTGAGCTCGAGGTAGCGCCCGACCGGGTGCTGCCAGATCTGCGGCAACCGCTCGGGCGGCACGTGCGCTTCGGCCAGGCCCAGCACGTAGGCGACGAAGCTGACGATCAGCAGCACCAGGCCGACGCGCGTGCCCCAGTCGAGCAGGCGCGCATAGCGCAACTGCTCGGGCGACTGCTGGACCTGGTCGTGTTCGCTCATAAGGCACCTCCGGGCTGCGCCCTACGGTGTTCGCCCTTGGGGCGGCCCGGCGGTATGATCGTGGAACCTCCGGGCTGCGCCCTGCGGTGTTCGCCCTTGGGGCGGCCCGGCGGGATGACTGCGGAACCTCCGGGCTGCGCCCTACGGTGTTCGCCCTTGGGGCGGCCCGGCGGGATGACTGGGGAACCTCCGGGCTGCGCCCTGCGGTGTTCGCCCTTGGGGCGGCCCGGCGGGCTCACGGCCACACCCCCATCCCCTTGAGCAGCGCGCGCAGGCCGGCGAACAGCAGCACCGTGATCACCAGCCGGCGCACCACCGCGCCGTGCAGCACGTGCAGCAGCCGCGCCCCGATGCGCGCGCCCAGCATCATGCCGACCACCGAGGGCACGGCCACCATCGGCAGCACCGCGCCTTCGTTGATGTAGACCCAGGCCGCCGACGAATCGACCAGCGACAGCACCAGCCCCGAACTGCCCGCCGCGAGCTTGACCGGCGCGCCCATCAGCAGGTTGAGCGCCGGCACGTTGGCCCAGCCGGCGCCGATGCCGAACATGCCGGCCAGCACGCCGATGCCGAGGAACAGCACCAGCCCCGGCACCGTGCGGTGCACCTGCCAGTTCACGACGCGGCCCGAGGCGCCGTCGAGGAACACGCCGTGCAGCGCCAGCGCCTGGGAGAGCCGGTCGGGCGCGGCCACCTCCGGGAACTCCGACTTCTTCGACACGGCCATCAGCACGACGATGCCGAGCACCAGGCCGCCGAGCAGCATCTGCACCACGGCCACCGGCATCGCCAGCCCGAGGAAAGCGCCGGCGATCGACGAGGCCGAGGCGAGCAGCGCCAGCGGCAGCGCCAGGCGCAGGCTGCCCAGCCCGCTGCGCAGCAGCGTCGGCGCGGCCGACAGCGCGCTCGCCAGCGCGACCAGCAGGCCGGCGCCGCGCACGAAGTCGAGGTGAAACGGGAAGAAGCTGCCGATGATCGGCACGAACAAGGTGCCGCCGCCGATGCCCGCCGGCACCGCGACGATGCCCATCACGAAGCAGGCGAGCAGCAGCCCGAGCGGCCACACCCACCAGGGCAAGCCCTCGGCCGCGGCGCCGGCGGCCGCCGGCGCTGCCGCCGCCAGCACCGGCAGCAGCAATGCGCCGGCCACGCCGAGCGCGCGCGGCAGGCAGCGCAGCAGGCCGGCGCCGCGCATCAGAGCCTGTGAATGAATCCGGCGCGCCCGAGCGGGCGCACCAGAGGGTGCCGATCCAGGCGCAACGCACAGCCGCAGCGCCGGCTGCAGCGAGCATCGGCAACGAAGCGTGGCGCCGCCTGGGGCGGTCGAGCGGGTGTGTCGGATTTGTTCACAGGCTCTCAGGCTGCTGCCTGGTGGTGCAGGTTCTGCGGGTGCCGCGCCTCGGCAAAGAAGATCCGGCGCTAGGCCGGCGCAGCGGCGCGCACGGCTTCGTGATCCCCGAGCGGCCCTTGGCGCCGAGCACGCCCGGGTTCAGCCGGTGGTCGCGGTTGCCGTCGATGCAGCGCACGCGGCCTTCGCGCCGGCGCACCCGGTTGCGGCATCGGCAGGCGCACCTGCCGCAGGTGGCTCTGCGGATCGGGTGGCCCGCCTGCGCGCCGGGATCGGCGATCGGGTCGTGCAGCGGAGCGTGCGCCATGTCCAAGTGTGCGGTGTGTTCGGCCGGCGGCGATGTGACCAGCCGGCGGCAGTGTGCCTGACGCGACCAGTGCCGGCACGCCTGCACAGCGCGTTCATCATGCCGCAGCGGCCGGCATGCTATTAGGCGCAAGCCGCCGTTGCAGCGAGTACCCCCACGATGGCGTAGAGCGGCCTACCCACGAGGGTTATGGGCCGCAACGCGCGTCTGTGATCCGATGCACGCGATTCCCCAAGCTGCCTGGGCGGCAGGCCACGTCCGTTCGAGCTCCGTTGAAGATCTGCATCGCCTCCGACAGTCACGACCGTGCCGACCCGCTGCTCGCGGCGGCGCAGGCGGCCGCACGCGCCGGCGCGACGGCACTGATCCACTGCGGCGACGTGATCGGAGCCAACACGCTGCGGCCGCTCGACGCGCTGGCACTGACGGTGCACGTGGTGCACGGCAACAACCTGGGCGATGCGCTGGCGCTGGCGCGCCTGGCGGCAGCGTCGCAGGGCCGGCTGCACTACCACGGCGGCGAGGCCGAACTCGTGCTGGGCGGCCGGCGCATCTACGTCACCCACTATCCGCACCAGGCGCGCGGCATGGCCTGCACCGGCGACTACGACCTGGTGTGCTGCGGCCATTCGCACGCCGCCGAGACGACGCGGCAACCCGACATCCGAGGAGAGCGCACATGGCTCGTCAACCCGGGCACCGTGGCCGGCATCGCCGGCGCGCCTGCCACCTGGATCCTCGGCGACCTCGAGCACATGCGCTTCGAGATCCGCACGCTGTAGCGCAGGCCGATCGCAGGAGACGGCGATGACGGGCACCGTGGCCGCCGACCCGATGCTGCTGGTGGTGGGCGGCGGCATCAGCGGCATGACCGCGGCGCTCGAGGCGGCCGAGGCCGGCCGCGACGTGATCCTGATCGAGCGCGAGCCCGCGCTCGGCGGGCGCACCGCGCAGCTGTACCGCTACTTCCCGAAGATGTGCCACCCGACCTGCGGGCTGGAGATCAACCTGCGCCGGCTGCGCGCCAACCGCCGGGTGCGCGTGCTGACGATGGCCGAGGTGACCGCGGTGCAGGGCCGCGCCGGCGACTACCGGGTCAGCGTGCGCCAGCGCCCGCGCTACGTCAACGAGCGCTGCACCGCCTGCGGCGAGTGCGCGCGCGCGGTGACGGCGCGCGTCCCCAACCCCTACAACTACGGCCTCGACCAGATGCCGGCGGCGTACCTGCCGCACGGGCTGGCGCACCCGCCGCGCTACGTGCTGGACCCTTCCATCATCGGCACGCCCGAGGCCGAGAAGGCGCGCGCCGCCTGCCCGGTGGGCGCGATCGACCTCGACATGCAGGAGCGCACGCTCGAGCTGGCCGCCGGCAGCGTGATCTGGGCCACCGGCTGGCGGCCCTACGACGCCGTGCGGATCCAGCCCTACGGCTACGGGCGCTTCCAGAACGTGATCACGAGCGTCGAGTTCGAGCGCCTGGCCGACCCTGCCGGCCCCACCGGCGGCCGTCTGCTGCGCCCCAGCGACGGCCGGCCGGCGCGCAACATCGCCTTCATCCAGTGCGCCGGCTCGCGCGACGAGAACCACCTGCGCCACTGCTCGCGCATCTGCTGCATGGCCACGCTCAAGCAGACGCAGTACGTGCGCGAGGCCTACCCCGAAGGCGACGCCAGGTCCA
>Ga0116154_10003758_pt1 | contig 10562 bp, 11 predicted proteins | sample AD_UKC030_MetaG_FD_89898 | JGI IMG/M metagenome (GOLD analysis project Ga0116154, IMG submission 89898) | Active sludge microbial communities of municipal wastewater-treating anaerobic digesters from USA - AD_UKC030_MetaG | ecosystem: Engineered > Bioreactor > Anaerobic > Digestate | place: USA...
ATAATTCCCCGGGAGATAAAAAAAAGAGATTTTAGCCGAACAGGGCACCGAGCCCTGCCATGCCGCTCTCTTCGTCTTCCTTCTTGTGCTCTTCCTTCTTCTCTTCCTTGGCGGGTGCTGCTGCATGGCCTGCTGCTGCGGGTGCTGCTGCTGCAGCGACCGGGACAACGGCTGCTGCCTTGATAGCGTCCTCGATGTTGACGCCTTCGAGCGCTGCAATGAGTGCCTTAACCCGTGACTCGTCTGCTGCTACACCTGCGGCGGAAAGTACTGCCTTGACGCCGTTCTCATCGACCTTCTTGCCTGCCTTGTGCAGGAGAAGTGCTGCATAGATATACTCCATTTTTTTCACCTCAAATCTCAAATGATTATTTTACCAGGCTCTTGATTGCCTGGCCTTCTCTGTACGCTTTACCGATAATCGCATCGACAACGTCTTTCTCGTAGATCGCAGCCTCGACTGCAAGCCCGCGTGCATCCCTCACTGCCTTTGTGAGGAGTGCCGGTGCGGTATCCTTCGTCGGGATCGCTGCTTCGAGCGACAGGGCGACTGCCTGCCTGTTTGCAAGCGCGATCTGTCCGAGGATTACGGTCTCGTCAACTGCAAGAACGGACGGCTCATAGATGCTGCCGTCATGGAATGCTGCCTGCAGGAGGACACCGACGTCCATGGGCTTGATATCGAGCTTGACCAGGATCGCTGCGAGTTTTGCCGGGATGACGCCGCCTTTCCTGACGACCGTCCTGGTCTCCCGGATCTTGACCTTGCCGCCTTCAATGGCTGCGGGGATGCCGGCCTGCTGGAGCTCGCCGACAATCGGGCCCGGCTTGAAGCTCGTGGGACCGCCTGCAACAACGATATCCTCCGGGGCTTTCTCCCCGGCCTTTGCCGCCATCTTGGTCTTGGTCTTCTCGAGCTGCTTGTAGAGCTTGAACGGGTTGTCGTTGGTGAAGATGATCGCCGAGTGACCGGAGATATACTTCGACAGGTTCTTTATGTCCCCGCCAATCTCCTCGAACGCGTGCCGGATCAACGTGTTCCTCGTCACCTTGATGACAGCCTTTCCGCGGAGGTTCCGGCGGATCTGCTGCACCTGCTGGGCGGGGATACCGTACATGTCGACAAGCCCGATGAGCTTGTAGGCCTTCACGTTCTTTTTGATCTCTTCGACCTCGTCCTTCTTCCACGCGGGGAGGTGGTGGGTGTATAACGCCATTATTCCAGCCTCACTGCGGGACCCATCGTGGTCTTGACAAAGACGGAACGGATGTTCAGGGGACCCTGTTCAAGGACAGATTCAACCCTCTTGACAATCGTTTCGATGTTCTCAGCGACCTGTTCCGGCTTCATTGCCGTTGTTCCGACCTTGGTGGAGAAGACCGTCTTGTCTTTCGTGCGGATCTTCACCGAGTTGCGCAGGCGCTCGACAATCGGGCGGATGTCCTGCTGTGCGGGGATCGGCATGGGCATCCTGCCCCGGGGCCCCAGACGGGGACCCAGGTACCGGCCGACACCGGGCATGACCGCCGTCTCTGCAAGGAAGTACCGGTATGTGCTGGCAACCTTCCGTGCTTCGCGGGGTGCACCACCGAGCCGCTCAACTTCTTCAGGGCCGATGATCAGGTCGACTTTGGCATCCTTTGCCTGCGTGACGATGTCGCCCTTCCCGATGACACAGATACCGATCTTTTCACCGATTCCGTGGGGGAGCATAATCGTCTCGTCGATACGATTCTTCGGCTGCGCCATATCGATATTCTTGAGATTGATGGTAATATCGATGCTCTCAGAGAATTTACGCTCTGGCGCCTTCTCAATCGCCGTTTTTACGGCATTCAAAATTTTGGCCCTATCAACCATCAGATTCCTCCATAGTTCTGCGACCGGACATGGCCGATCTCCTATGGTTTTCTCCTGTTTATTTCACGAGTACGCTGTCGTACTTGCCTGCGTTGACGTCAGCGAAGACCTCTTTTGCCTTCTTACCGTCAACGGTAACTCCCATACTGACACACGTGCCGATGACTTCCTTGACGGCGGTCTTCAGCTCGTAGGAGAGCATGCCTTCGAGTTTCATGTTGGCAATTCTTACAGCGGCCTCGAATGGCAGGTTTCCTGCCACTTTGACGTTGGGCTCTCCGGAACCTTTCTCGATACCGACCTCTTTTTTAATGAGTGCCGTCGTCGGCGGGATGCCGACCGTCAGCGTGAAGTTTTTCTTCGCGTCGACTTCGATCTTCACGGGGACCTGCATCCCGTTGAAGGATGCGGTCTTCTTGTTGATCTCGTCGACTACGGCCTTCACGTTGATACCGAGGGGCCCGAGCGACGGTCCAAGGGGTGGACCTGCCGTTGCCTTTCCGCCGGGTACTAAAACCTCGACCACTTCTGCCATAGTCTTTGCACCATGCCGTCCCTCCTGCTGAGGGTTCCGAGCTTGGGTCTGTAACTATTGATGGGAAGGGAAATAAAGGTGATGGGGGATAATGGACGTTGGATTCCGTGAAATACAACAAATGCCCGAACTAAAAAAAAGAAGATCAGGATGAATGCCAAACATCATGCAAGTCATCAATAAGATAGTACGATCCTTTACTCCCACCGATCACCCACATTTTATCATCAAAAACCACTGAGGTATGACCATGGCGAGGAAGAAACGCAGCTGATTCGTTGGCGGGCATCCAAGTTTTTCCGTCTTTCGAATACCATACATCGTTCTTATGCCACCCACCTATCACCCACACCTTGTTATCATATACCACGGAACTGAACTCCATACGATGAGAGAATGCAGCTGAATCCGTTGCCTGATCCCAATGGATCCCATCAGATGAATACCAAACATCATTTTGCCCATCGCCGTTCCACCAGCCTCCAATAACCCACATTTTATGGTTAAAAACTACGGATTTCTGTTCGGCACGTGCAGGAAATTCCGCTGATGGATTTGCACATTTCCAAGTGATTCCATCTGTTGAATACCAAGTATCGTTCACGAGCCGCCCGGTTAAATTCGATCCGCCAATTACCCACATCTTATTATCAAATACCACGGAACTGTGATCAGTGCGTCGGGAAAATCCGGGAGTTGCGGTTGCGAGATTCCAGATTTCACCATCCGTGGAATACCAGACACCATTTAAACTGTCATTATCACCTTCGCCTGCTATTATCCACATTTTATCATGAAAAACAACTGATGTGAATTTTATACGTGGCGAGAATGCCGGAGATGCATTTGCGAGGTTCCAGATTACTCCATCAGTGGAATACCAGACATCATTTTTATTTATTCCATCGGTTCCCCCAATTACCCAGAGTCTATTATTGAACGCAATGGTGGCATGTCCTGAACGCTGAGGAAAAGCCGCAGACGCATTTGCCAGTATCCAGATTTTTCCTGCAGTGACTAATCGTTCTGGATCGGTAATTGCAGGATCATCATGATTTGTTTCATTATTTATCTGATCAAGATCCGAAAAGGTTGGACGGGGTTGTTTTTCTTGAGTAAAGAATTCACAGCCCGCCAAAATTACCAATCCGAAAAAGATAATAACAATCGAGATTTTCAGGGGCGAAGACATACAGGCACCGGATTTACTTCGATTATTTTTTAGGATTTTCTCGAAAAAAGTTAGTTCAATCAGGTAAATATTTTGTGAAATATTTTTCGTAAAATGCGATGACTCTTAAAACGGGTCCCGCCGGTACCCATCAGGGAGGGGGCACACTCCATTCCTATAACAGAGATTCATGACCAATCCCAATCCGGCCCCATTTTCGCCTCCGTTTACCCCTTCCGGTACTTGAAATGACACTGTTTCGCAAAAAAACGACACTATTATTTTCGGATTCGAACAAAATGACCCCTGATCGCCGCAAAAATGGGTAAATCATGCCCGGAAAAATGTTTATTTAGCACTAATACAGCAGCCGATCTCCCCTCAGATCGTGCTTTCCTCTGAGCACAGGATCTCACTAAAATTCACCCAGCAAAAAGACGCCCCTATTCGCGTTCTGTTGAAGAACGCGTGTTGCCATGTGTTCCTGGACATGGCAAAAGGGGGCACCAGATCTTTATTTTCACGTCGGAGAATCGGGAAAATAGAGGGCGTCTGACATTTGGCGGACCCTGTTATCCGACGGAGAACTCTATGGAGGGCGGTTGTCTGACAAGCAGTGGCAGAGATTCTCCGACGGAGACCAGTACCCTTCGCGACCTATAATCCTTCCCTGATCAGGTTCACGCTATGGTTCCCGCTACATCTCTACAGGAGCTGGTTCAAAAAAGAACTACGTGGAACAAAAATAATGTTAACCGTTCAGCGACACTTCACCGGCCGGTACCGGCCGGGCGCACAGTTTCTTCTTGTGTACGTCCCGCATGACGCCATCGATCTTCCGGGAAATTTCCGGCGTGTAATACGCTTCCCCGCATTGCTCGCAGACATATGCGGGCACATCCTTGATGACGACAACCTCCTCCCCGGCGCGGGCGAGAAATTCGGTTCTGCCTTCCTGTAATTTTCCCTTGCAGAAGGTGCAGCGATCGGGAATCATCAGGTCCTCCTTTTTTTGAAATCTGTCCACTTTTCTTCTTCCGGAATATAGACGGTTATTATCCGGAGATGATCTGTGCAGAGTCCTACTACAACATGATAGGCTGTATGATTAATAAAACCAAGGATGAGAGTGGAAGGACAGGGTTCGTCATCGGTATATTCCTCAATGATTTCACCGGATGCAACAACTGACAGCAAATCATCCGTTGAGATGCTCCGCTCAAACATCCGGATGCGGGCATGGTGAGAGATCAGGACAGCGTCATCCTTCACGAATTGTGCTCTGCGTTTGATCCCTTTCATCATCCGCTCCTTGTTCTCATATGGTGTTCATTATACCGGAATATAACCGTGCGCTGCTCACGGCGTGAAAGTAACAATAACGTCAACGATCCGGACACGGGTTCAGTGTCCGCGTCCCTCAGGGGCTGACAGGATCATACGGGTAAAAGACGGGCTCATTGTTATGCAGGAATGTACGCTGGACGCTGATCTCCGGGCTCGTCCGCGAACTCACGTTCACCGTCAGGAAATTATACGGCATAATGGCGGACTTGTTCAGGGAGAACGACCATGAATACCCGGTTCCGTCCTTGACCGGGGACACAAGATATCCGGCCTTCCTGCCGGAATCCATGGATATGTTCAAATGCAGGTTCTCATCAGGCCCATTCCCCGTATTGACCTGTCCTGATAGCAGGATGGATCGCCCATCCGGATTATTCAAGGGAATGTTGAGCGTAAGGTTGGGGCGGGGGATCCCGCTGAGGGTAAAAATGCGGGTGTTTTCCACCGCGCCGTTTCTCCCGCTGGCAGTAATGGCATACTCTCCCCCCGGCCGGAAACCGTGCTCGCGCGTACTGACCTCCCATGACCAGGAATTGATACCGCAGGGTTCTGCACGAACGGAAACCTCAGCGCTGTACCCCCCGCAGCAGGGACTTACATTGCCCGAACAGGTCACTGTCGATTTCGGGCAGGGTGCGAATTCGGCAGAATACACCGCGATCCGGAGTGTCTCTCCCGGTGGGAGATTCGTTGTCCCGTGAAAGGCAATGATTTCGCCGGGGTAAAGGAGAGGGACAGGTGCGACAGAAATCCAGGGCCGCGAAGAATCCGGTATATCCGGTATCGAAAACCCGCTGGAATTCAACACCCCCGGGGACGGTTCGCCGGCATCAACCGTGTATTCACCGGATCGGAAATCATACGCGGAGGTGTTGATCTCCCGCGACCAGGAGTTGATCCCGTCTTTTCCGAGCCTGACTGTGACCGCGAGCGGGATCCGGTCGCCGCAGCATCCGTCAACGGAATCGTTCTTCATCCGCGGGCATTTCGTGCATTTGTACCGCGCCTCGTATATCCAGCTCGTGATGTTCTCTCCGGCCGGCAGGTTCGTAGTCCCGGATACAGTTATTGTGTCGCCGATGCAGGTATCCGGGACTGGATCAAAAGCGATCCAGGGGCGGGTTAAATTCCTGCCGATGGCAAAAGCTGGTTCTGTTGCCGGTTGAGATGGAGGAAGTGCCGGAGTTTCTTCCGGTGCAATCGAAACGTTATACCAGGTGCAGGCCGATACGCCGGCGGAATCATTGGATAAAACAACGAGATAGGATTCCGGCCGGAATTTTCTTGAATCGATGACACCATTAATCACGTTTCCCCCGTTATTTCCCTGCATGACATGGGTATGAAAACTGGTACCGACTTCTCCAGATGCTTCAGACCGGTTCACCAGATTATCCGTGATCGGCCATGTCAGGACGGTCACATTTGTCCCTGGCGCGAGATTCGTAGTTGCGGTAAGCAGAAAAACTTCTCCTGCGTGTCTTTCGCCAACGGGATCGATAACGATCCAGCCCGGGGAATGTATCGTCACGTTCCTGCATATCTGATCGACACTCTGCCCGTCAGAAGGGTACCAATTGGCCTGAGTATTCGGAGGAGACATGCAGCATGATACAAGACAGAGTCCCAGCAGGACGATCATGAAAAGAACGGTTTCATTGCGTCGGTCTGATGAGATCCCCGGTATCACGATAAAAAATCAGTTTGATCGGAGAAATATTTTCTGAAATATTTCTCATGCAACTTTCCCTCAGGAATACCTGCCATTAGCCCGAGTTTCCCTTGCAGGTATCTGCCGGATATCATCTCCCATCCGGCCCCATTCCAGCCTTCGTTTGCCCTATTTGGATGATGATTTGGCTATAATTCATCGAAAAACGGCCCTGTTGTTTTCGGATACGTCCAAAATGACCCCTGATTGCCGAAAAACCGGGTAAATCGTGCCCGGAAAAATCCCTATTTAGCACTGATACAGCGGCCGATCTCCCCTCAGATCGTGATTCCCTCTGAGCACAGGATCTCACAAAAATTCGCTCAGCAAAAAGACGCCCCTATTCGCGTTCTGTTGAAGAACGCGTGTTGCCATGTGTTCCTGGACATGGCAAAAGGGGGCACCAGATCTTTATTTTCACGTCGGAGAACCGGAAAAAGAGAGGGGGTCTGACCATTGGCGGACAGGGTTCTCCGACGGAGAATACAAGCATTTACCGAGCAGGATCGCGACAGGCCCGTCTTACCACACTTCAATTCATGGGGATTAGTGCAAATTTGATCTCTGTGGACCCAGACCAGACCGATCAGTGCAGACTCCTGTCTCCATCTTCCCGCTTCACTTCCGATTGCCGGAAGCAGCCGGTCTCGTGGTCGTTGACCATCCCGACCGCCTGCATGAAGGCATAGCAGATTGTCGGCCCGGCAAATTTGAATCCCCGCTTCTTCAGGTCCCGGCTCATGGCTTCCGATTCCGAAGAAGTTGCCGGGATTTCGCTCATCGAACCGACCCGGTGATTGATCGGGCGACCATTGGTGAACTGCCAGATGTAGGCATCGAAAGAACCGTATTCGTCTAAAACCTCAAGGAATTTTTTCGCATTGGTAACTGCTGCTGAAACTTTCAGCCGGTTGCGGATGATCCCCGGATCGGAAAGGAGCCGGGCAATGTCCCCTCCGGTAAAACGGGCGATGGCCGCCGGATCGAAATCATGGAACCCCTTCCGGTAGTTCTCCCGCTTGTTGAGGACAGTCTGCCATGACAGTCCTGCCTGAACTCCCTCAAGGATCAGGAATTCGAACAGGACCCGGTCGTCATGGACCGGGACGCCCCATTCCTCGTCATGGTACCGGAGCATCAGCGGGTCCGCCCCGGCGCCGGTCCATGAACAGCGTTTTTTTTCTCCCATCCAATCACCACGCATCAGGGACAAGAGCGCAGTTTTCCGATCCGCCCCGCTTATTTTGCTTCCTTGTTCTCTTCCCAGAGCCCGAAGGAGTTCCCCTCGGTATCCATGCAGTTGGCAAGATAGCCCATGCCCGGCACCGGCATCTTTCCCGTGATGAGTTTTCCCCCAAGGCTCTGGACCTGAGTCATCGCAGCATCAATGGACTGCACACCGAAATAATTCATCATGCGCTGGGAGGGGTCCATCCGCTTTCCCATGCCGCCGCCGACTCCCGGCGTCCCGTCAAGGTTTGTTGTGCTGATGAGATAGAAGTCCATTCCGGGCCAGGACTCGAATTTCCATCCAAAGAGATTGGAATAGAATTTCTTCGCCCGTCCGGTATCCTCTGCCGGTACATCAAAGTGGACAATGGCTGGCATCAGACTGTCACCACCCTTAATCGAGCAGGCAGGCTGATAAAAATATCCATTCATGGAACCGGACAGAGCAACAGATCGATAATCTAATGCAACCCGACAGAAGACCTTGAGACGATATTCCCGGTACAGCAGTTGGGATATCCTGTTCATTCCTTTTATAACGGACTGTGCGACCGTGCTCTGCCCCGTACATACACACCGACCCCTTCCTTGGCAATTCGCTCACAAAGGTTTCCGCTGCTCAAAAAGGCTACATCAAAACATTCTTGAGAAAAAAATTGCCGGAAAGTCGCGGGAGGCGCCTGGGGACAGACGGTTTACCTGGTAAAACCGGGACCGTGGGCGACCATACCACTCCACAGTGCGTTCTGCGTCCGGGAAAATGCGAATGCATATAAAATAAAAATTGAAATATAGTGTATGAACCTGCAGTGTTCCGGTGTATTTGTCATCGCGGTTGTCCTGCTTATGATATTCACCATAAACCCGGGCTGCACGACTGACCGGAATGCCGACCTGACTGACGCTGAGCTCCGGACAACATTTCTTGAGAATGCCGGGAGGATACAGGATTACCGTTCGGAATACCATGTAACAAAACCGGGCGGAAGGATCAGCTATGATTGGAAAGCCCCGGGATCTTACCGTATAGCGTATCTTGAATCTGAGAACCCGGCTGCGGGAACATCGTATATTGTGAACCTGACCACGGCCACGATATACAATGCAGAGGAAAAGACCTACCAGATACGACCGGATATGCGATTTCTGAGAGAATATGATTACCAGGACATGGTTCAGCGGATCGTAAAATCCGGGAAATTTTCTGTCATCGGCAAAATGACGGAGAACGGCCGGATGCTCTACGGAATCGAGATCGTTACCGAACCCTGGTCAATGGAATACACCACCTATGTCAGCTCAAAAGTGCAGGCATGGATTGATCCCGGTACCGGCCTTGCCTGGAACATATCCACGTATTATCCGTCTGATACGCTGAACAAGTATATACGGTATGATCAGATTGAAACAAATACCGGGATCCCGGACAGCCAGTTTATCTTTATTCCGCCATCAGAATCCACGATCCAGTGCGGGGCTGATTCCGGTATATCCAATACGGATGAATATGATCCCCGGAACCTTTCGCCGGCACTTCGGCCGGGCTGCATTGACTGCACGGAGGCCCTGCTTACAAAACCTGCAGGAGGGTTCAATGGCGAGCGTCTGTTGGTCGGCATGGTCGACTACCTGGGAACAGGCCGGGCTCTAAAGACTGATCCGCACGGGTCGGTCAATTACACATTCTATTCCCGGACCATGAACCCGGGCACAGTCCGTTACAATCTGTCCCGTGTTGCAGGCCTCTACGGGACGAATCCGATACCTGTCCCGGACACAATTTCCCTCCACATCGAACCCTATGAATTTTTCGCAGAGCCGGGCCACGAGTATTCTTCGCTCATGACGGTCCATGTACAACCCGGCACGGATCTCCACGAGAACTTCTGGATCCACCTCCACGCTGATGTGGAAGGCGCCCCTGATGCGATCACGGATGACTGGGTCCGGCTGGCTCTCGATGACGGCGGGACCATGAGCGGCATGGGCCTGTATCATTTCTATACCGGTGGTGGAGGGTACTGCCAGGAAGTGCTCGTACTCCCGCAGGGCGGGTCCGATCATGCCCGGTTCGTGATCCGGACTGGTGAGCTCGATACCGGAATTGCAACGCTGGCTCTTGTCACAGTCCCCTGCACCATCGATCACGGCCCGATCGGTCAGGACGAACGGCCTCTGTGGCCTGAGGGAATCCACGCAACCGTCTCACCCGAGAACTTCACGGTGCGGAGTTTTGCCAGTTACCTGCCGGAGATAATATTCACGGTAGATCCTGCCGTCAGGCCCGGGGACTATTGTTTCAGTGCAGTCAGCCGGACCCCTAGGATGGGAGGAGAATATGCCCCGTTCACCCTCCGCGTGGTTCCATCAGGCAGCTAGGATAGAACGGTGATTTCGGGGGGCCCCGCCCGGCACCCTCCTTCAACTTCCAGGATCAAAAAAATATAAAAACCCCTGCATGACCGCCATTTCCACAATCTTCCGATGCCAGTTCACCAACACCCCGGAATTTTCAGCCATCTGTCTTCCGGAGTTATCCCGGACTGCAGCCGTACAGCTATCCTCATATGGTTCCGGCTGTTACGTTTGAATACAGAAAAACCATCATGGACGCTATCGTTGCAAAGAATCTCCGTAAATCCTTCGGTCCTGTCATCGCTGTTGACGATGTCAGCATCACGATTCCGGAGGGCAGCATCTTCGGGTC
>Ga0116154_10003763_pt1 | contig 10557 bp, 20 predicted proteins | sample AD_UKC030_MetaG_FD_89898 | JGI IMG/M metagenome (GOLD analysis project Ga0116154, IMG submission 89898) | Active sludge microbial communities of municipal wastewater-treating anaerobic digesters from USA - AD_UKC030_MetaG | ecosystem: Engineered > Bioreactor > Anaerobic > Digestate | place: USA...
CCCGAGTGGCTCACCAACAGGCAGATCGAGGCGGCGCGCGTGGCGCTCAACCGCTACATCAAGCGCGGCGGCAAGCTCTGGATCCGGATCTTCCCGGACAAGCCGTACTCGAAGAAGCCCGCCGAGACCCGCATGGGCAAGGGAAAGGGCGCGCCCGAGTACTGGGTCGCCGTCGTCCGCCCGGGCACCGTGCTCTTCGAGCTCTCCGGCGTCGACGCGAAGGTCGCCGAGGAGGCCATGCGCCTCGCCGGGTCCAAGCTGCCCGTCAAGACCAAGTTCACGCTGCGCGCGGAAACGGAGTGAGGCCATGAAGAACTCGTTCAAGGAGCTTAAGCTCGAGGAGCTCGAGGCCAAGCGGGCGGAGCTCAAGAAGAAGTACTTCGACTTCCGCTTCCAGGCGGTGGTCGGGCACGTCGAGAATCCGCTCATGAAGCGGACGCTTCGCCGCCAGATCGCGCGGGTCGAGACCCTGATCACCCAGCGCGGCGCCGCCGGCGCGCGGTAAGCGACTAGGAGACCAAGGTGGATACGAACGTCCAGAAGGCGAACAAGCAGACCCTCCAGGGCATCGTCGTCAGCGACAAGATGGAGAAGACCATCGTCGTCGAGATCACGATGCGGAAGCTGCACCCTCTCTATAAGAAGTACGTGACCCGGTCCAAGAGGATCAAGGCCCACGACGAGAACAACGAGGCACACGTCGGCGACACCGTGCGCGTGATCGAGGCCCGTCCCATCAGCCGCGACAAGTGCTGGAGGCTCGTGGAAGTCGTCGAGAAGGCCAAATAAGGCAACGGGGATAAAGAGATGGTTCAAGTAGAGAGCAAGCTCAACGTAGCTGACAATTCGGGCGCCAAGATCGTGCAGATAATCAAGGTGCTCGGCGGTACCCACCGCCGCTACGCCTCGATCGGCGACATCGTCGTCGTCGCCGTGAAGGCCACGATCCCCAACTCGGCGATCAAGAAGGGCACCGTGGAGAAGGCGGTCATCGTGCGGACCCACAAGGAGTACCGCAGGCCCGACGGGACCTACATCCGCTTCGACGATAACGCCTGCGTTATCATCGACGCGAACAAGAACCCGAAGGGCAAGCGCATCTTCGGGCCCGTCGCCCGCGAGCTCCGGGAGAGGGACTACATGAAGATCGTGTCCCTCGCGCCCGAGGTCCTCTGAGGAGACAGGAATGGAAGTCATCAAATTCAAGCTCCGGAAGGACGACCTCGTGCAGGTCATCGCCGGCAAGGACAAGGGCAAGCAGGGCAAGATCGTCAGGATCGACCGCGAGAAGGGCAGGGCCATCGTGGCCGGCGTCAACATGGTCAAGAAGGCCATGAAGAAGCGGAACCAGAACGACCGCGGCGGCATCGTCGAGATCGAGGCTCCCCTCCACGTGTCGAACGTGATGATCGTCTGCAAGAAGTGCGGACCCACGCGCATCGGCTACAAGATCGACGGCGCCGCGAAGAAGCGGGTCTGCCGCAAGTGCGGGGAGGCGCTCTAACATGGCCGAGACCAAGAACTACGTGCCCCGGCTCAAGAAGATGTACCTGGAGAAGGTCGCGGGAGAGCTCAAGTCCGAGTTCGCCTACTCCTCCTCCATGCAGGTGCCCCGCCTGGTGAAGGTCGTCGTCTCCATGGGCGTCGGCGAGGCCAAGGAGAACAAGAAGCTCCTGGACGCCGCCGTGGGCGACCTCGCCATCATCACCGGCCAGCACGCGGTGAAGACGAAGTCGAAGAAGTCCATCGCGACCTTCAAGATCCGCGAGGGGCAGGAGATCGGCGCGAGGGTCACCCTCCGCGGCGCCTACATGTGGGAGTTCCTCGACAGGCTCATCAATGTCGCCCTCCCCCGCGTAAAGGACTTCCGCGGCGTCAACCCGAACGCCTTCGACGGTCACGGGAACTACTCGCTCGGCCTGACCGAGCAGATCATCTTCCCGGAGATCGACTTCGACAAGATCGAGAAGATCATGGGCCTCAACATCGCGATCGTCACGACCGCGAGGACCGACAAGGAAGCCAAGAGCCTCCTCGGCAAGATGGGCATGCCCTTCAGGAAGTAAGGAAGGTAGAGAATGGCGCGAAAGGCGATGATTCTAAAAGCCCTTAAGAAGCCGAAGTACATGACGAGGACCGTCCGCCGCTGCAAGGTCTGCGGAAGGGCCCGGGGCTATATGGGCAAGTTTGACATGTGCAGGATCTGTTTCCGGAAGTACGCTTCCGACGGACTCATCCCCGGCGTGACGAAGTCGAGCTGGTAGGAGGTAGCGATGAGCGTTTCTGATCCCATCGCGGACATGCTGACCAAGATCCGCAACGCGAGCGCGGCGCGGCACGAGAAGGTCGACATCCCGACCTCCAAGCTTAAGCTCGAGATAGTGAAGATCCTCAAGACCGAGGGCTTCATCAAGAACTTCAAGAAGATCCAGGCGGAGGGCGCCAACGTCATCCGCATCTTCCTGAAGTACGACGAGGCGAACGACCCGATCCTCCACGGCCTGGACAAGGTCTCCAGGCCCGGGCGCCGCGTCTACGCGGGATACAAGAACCTTCCGCGGGTGTTCAACGGCTACGGCACGGTCATCGTCTCGACCTCCACGGGCGTGACCACCGGCAAGAAGGCCGTCGAGAAGCAGGTGGGCGGAGAGCTCATCTGCACGGTCTGGTAACGAAGGGAAGCGCTATGTCGAGAATCGGAATACGGCCGGTCTCTCTCCCCCAGGGCGTCAAGGTGAGCGTCACCCCGACCCAGGTCACGGTGGAGGGGCCCAAGGGAAAGCTCCAGCAGAGCTACAATCCATTAGTCGAGATCGCCGTCAAGGACGGCCTCGTCCATGTCTCCCGGAAGAACGACTCCAAGCCGGCCAAGGCCTTCCACGGCCTGTACCGGAAGCTCGTCTCCAACATGGTCGTCGGCGTCACCGAGGGCTTCAAGAAGACCCTCGTGATCAACGGCGTCGGCTACCGTGCCGAAGTGCAGGGCAAGCTCCTCGTCATGAGCCTCGGGTACTCCACCGACTTCGCGGTGGCCATCCCCGAGGGCCTCACGGTCGCGATCGAGGCGAACAACCAGAAGGTCGTCATCTCCGGAAACGACCGCTGGCTCGTCGGCAAGTTCGCGAGCGAGGTCAGGGGTCTCCGCCTCCCCGAGCCCTACAAGGGCAAGGGCATCAGGTACGATGACGAGACGATCCGCAAGAAGGTCGGCAAGACCGGCGTGAAGTGAGGCCCGAAAAATGAGCGTCAAGGAATTAAGCGACAAGCTTAGGAAGCGCGAGCAGCGCAGGACCCACGTCCGCAAGAACATCGAGGGCACCCTCGAGAAGCCGCGGATGACCGTCTTCAAGTCGAACAACTACCTCTACGTGCAGGTGATCGACGACTCGGCGGGGCACACCCTCGCCTCGGCGAGCACGCTCGAGGAGTCCCTCAAGGGCCTCAAGCGCAACGTCGAGGGCGCCGGCAAGCTCGGCGAGGAGATCGGGAAGCGCCTCAAGGAGAAGAACGTGGCCGTCGTCGTCTTCGACCGCAACGGCTACAAGTACCACGGTATCGTCAAGGCGATCGCCGACGGCGCCCGCAAGGCCGGGATCCAGTTCTAGGGGGACCGCGTGGATAACAGGAACAGAAGGGACGATTCCGGGTCCCGCGACAACTACATGGAGAAGCTCGTCAAGCTGAACCGGACGGCCAAGGTCGTCAAGGGCGGCCGCCGCTTCTCCTTCTCCGCGCTCACCGTCGTCGGCGACCGCGCCGGCATGGTCGGGTTCGGATTCGGCAAGGCCAACGACGTGGCCGAGGCGATCCGCAAGAGCATCGACCGGGCCAAGCACAGCATGGTCCGCCTTCCCTCCAAGAACGGCACCATCCCTCATGAGGTCGTGGGCGAGTACAAGGCCACGAAGGTCATGATGAAGCCGGCCTGCCCGGGCTCGGGCATCATCGCGGGCGGTCCCGTCCGCGCCATCATGGAGGCCGGCGGCGTGACCGACGTCCTCTCGAAGTGCGTCGGGTCCCGCTCCTCCATCAACATCGTCCATGCCGTCTTCGAGGGCATCGACGGGATGATGGACGCGAAGACCGTCGCGAAGAACCGCGGCAAGACGCTGAAGGACCTGTGGGGTTAAGCCATGGCTAACAAGATAGAAATCACCCTCGTCAAGAGCCTGATCCACCAGAAGCCCCAGATGCGCGCCACGGTGCGCTCCCTCGGGCTCAACAAGATCAGCTCCAAGACCGTCAAAGAGGCCAACCCGGCCATCCTGGGCATGGTCCGGACCGTCCAGCACCTCGTCGAAGTGAAGGAGGTGGAGTGATGTCCGACTTCAACCTGCACGCGCCCGAGGGCGCGACCAAGCGGAAGAGGATCGTCGGCCGCGGCCAGGGCTCCGGCCTCGGCACCACCGCCGGCAAGGGCAACAAGGGACAGCAGTCCCGCTCCGGCGGCAAGACCTATCCCGGCTTCGAGGGCGGCCAGATGCCCCTCTACAGGCGCCTTCCCCACCGCGGGTTCAAGAACACCATGTTCCGCAAGGACTGGCAGGTCGTGAACCTCCGCGACCTCGAGACCAAGTTCGAGGCCGGTGAGACCGTCGACGGCGTGTCCCTGCGGGCCAAGGGCCTCGTGAAGAAGGCCGAGGGGCTCGTGAAGATCCTCGGCGACGGCGAGCTCTCCAAGGCTCTGACCGTCTCGGTGGACAAGGTCTCCGCCCAGGCCCTGGAGAAGATCCAGAAGGCCGGCGGCAAGGTCGAGGTCCGCCTAGAGAACAAGGCCGGCGCCTAACCGGCGTCTCGAGGTAGGGCATCATGGCAGGCAACGCGCTAACCGACGTCTTCCGAATCAAGGAACTCCGGGACCGGATCCTCTTCACGCTCTTCTGGCTCGTGATCTTCCGGCTCGGGGCTTTCCTCCCGATACCCGGCATCAACGCCAACGCCCTCAGGGTCTATTTCGAGGCCCAGGCCGGCGGCGCCGCCGGCGGAGTCACGGACTATCTCGACTTCTTCGCGGGCGGAGCCTTCAAGAACTTCTCCCTCTTCATGCTGGGCGTCATGCCGTACATCAGCATGCAGATCATCATGCAGCTGCTCCTCATCGTCTTCCCGAGCCTCAAGAAGGTCGCGGAGGAGGAGGGCGGCCGCAAGAAGATCCAGCGCTGGACCCGCATCGGCTCCGTCGCGGTCTGCGTCATCCAGGGCATGGCCATCATGGCCTGGGCCGACAGGATCCCGAACGCCATCGCCCTCTCCTCGAGGACGCTCTTCACGGTCACGGCGCTGCTCACGGTCACGACCGGCTCGATGTTCCTCATCTGGATCGGCGAGCAGATCACCAAGCGCGGCATCGGCAACGGCGTCTCGCTCCTCATCTTCGCGGGCATCGTGGCCAGGCTCCCCAACGCCACCTACGAGCTCATCAAGAAGATCCAGCGCGACGAGCTCAACCCGATCTACGCGATCGTGGTCCTCCTGATGTTCGTCGGGGTGATCGCCCTCGTCGTGTTCGAGCAGCAGGGGCAGCGCAAGATCCCGGTCAACTACGCCAAGCGGGTGGTCGGAAGGAAGATGTACGGGGCGCAGAACACCTACATCCCCTTCAAGATCAACCCCTCCGGCGTCATCCCGGTCATCTTCGCCTCCTCCATCCTCACCTTCCCGCTCCAGGTCGCCCAGGGATTCGGGGTCAACGCGAAGTGGCTCAGGGACTTCGCCTACTGGCTCACGCCCAACGGCTTCTGGTACAACCTCTTCTACGTGCTGTTCATCGTCTTCTTCGCCTACTTCTACACCCAGGTGACGCTGAACCCGCAGGAGATCTCCAAGAACATCCGCGAGAACGGCGGCTCGATCCCGGGCATCCGCAGCGAGAAGATGGAAGAGCACCTGACGAGGATCCTGAACAGGATCATCCTCCCCGGCTCGCTCTACCTGGCGCTCATCGCGCTGATCCCGAGCGTCGTGACCCATGTCTTCAATTTCCCGAGCCAGCTCGCCTACCTCCTCGGAGGCACGAGCCTGCTCATACTCGTCGGCGTCGACCTAGACACGATGTCCCAGGTGGAGGCGCTCCTCAAGATGCACCACCACGAGGGCCTCGTGCGCAAGGGCCACATCCGCTCGAGGAACCTGTAGATCATTTCGCCGAAATGGTGTTTAATAGCGGCTTACGCCGCGGGGGGAACCCATGAAAGTCAGGACCAGCGTCAAGCGCATTTGCGATAAGTGCAAGGTGATCAAGCGCAACGGTATCGTTCGGATCATCTGCGAAAACCCGAAGCACAAGCAGAAGCAGGGCTGAGGGGAGGAGGAAGCTCATGGCACGCATAGCGGGAGTCGACCTCCCGAACAAGCACGTGGAAATCGCGCTTACCTACATCTTCGGACTCGGTAGGACCAGCGCCAGGAAGATCTGCGAAAGCACCAAGATCGACCCGGCCAAGAAGATCAACGATCTCTCCAACGACGAGATCAACGAGCTCCGCAAGGTCATCGAAAGCGACTACAAGGTCGAGGGACGCCTCCGCTCGGAGACCGCCCTCAACATCAAGCGGCTCATGGACATCGGCTGCTACCGCGGCCTCCGTCACCGTCGCGGACTTCCCGTCAACGGGCAGCGGACCAGGACCAACGCCCGCACCCGCAAGGGCAAGCGGAAGACCGTGGCGAACAAGAAAAAGGCCTAACGGAGGTACGCTAAAGTGGCAGTCGCAAAGAAGAAGAAAGAGAAGAAGAGCGTATACGAGGGCAACGTCTACATCCAGGCGACCTTCAACAATACGATCATCACGATCACCGACCTCAACGGCAACGCCATCTCGTGGGCGAGCTCCGGCGGCCTCGGCTTCCGCGGCGCGAAGAAATCCACCCCCTTCGCGGCGCAGACCGTGACGGAGACCGCGGTCCAGAAGGCCCTCACGGTGGGCCTCCGCGAAGTCCACGTGTACGTTAAGGGACCCGGCGTCGGCCGCGAGTCGGCCATCCGCCAGCTCGGGGCGCTCGGACTCAAGGTCCGCAGCATCAACGACGTGACGCCCATTCCCCACAACGGGTGCCGGCCGCGCAAGGTCCGGCGCATCTGACGGAAAGGGGGAGACACTAGATGGCACGATACACCGGCCCGAGCTGCAGGCTCTGCAGGACCGAACAGAAGAAGCTTTTCCTCAAGGGCGCGCGCTGCAAGAGCGACAAATGCCCGATCAACCGCAAGGCCCTTCCCCCCGGGAAGGCTCCCAAGTCCCGGCCTTCCAAGCAGTCCGAGTACGCGGTCCAGCTCCGCGAGAAGCAGCGCCTCAAGAGGACCTACGGCCTCATGGAGACGCAGTTCCGCAACACCTTCGAGAAGGCTCTCCGCATGCCCGGGAAGACCGGCGAGAACCTCTTCGCGCTCCTTGAGAGGCGCCTGGACAACGTCGTCTACCGCCTCCGCTTCGCGACCTCCCGCGCCCAGGCGCGCCAGCTCGTCCTCCACGGCCATGTCGCGGTGAACGGCAAGCGCGTCAACGTCGCCTCGTTCACCGTGAAGCCGGGCGACCAGCTCACGGTCCTCGCGAGCGGCAGGAAGATGAACCTCGTGAAGGACGCACTCCAGGAAGTCGGGCGCTCCGGCGTCATGCCCTGGCTCGAGGTCGATCCCGACAACATGTCCGGCAAGTTCGCCGCGGTTCCGCACCGCCAGGACATCTCCGACATGGCGGACATCCGCGAGCAGCTCGTCGTCGAGCTCTACTCGAAGTAAGGAGTCGAAATGGCGCGGAAGAACCTACTCAAGGGTTTCAAGAGGCCGAAGGGCATCACCTACGAGCAGAGCGAGTCAGGCCCGGACTACGGGAAGTTCATCGCCTACCCCTTCGAGCCTGGCTACGGTACCACCGTCGGCAATACGCTGCGCCGAATTCTCCTTTCTTCGATCCAGGGCTACGCCGTGACGGCGGTGCGGATCGTCCGCTACGACGCGGACGGCGCGCAGCACATCGTCACGAGCGAGTTCGAGACCATCCCGGGCGTCGTCGAGGACACGATCGAGGTCCTCAACAACCTCAAGCAGCTCCGCCTGCGCCTCCCCAACGACGAGGAGCAGGCGACCTTCCTCTACGAGTTCAAGGGGCCCTGCGACATCGACGGCTCGACCTTCGCGAAGGACAAGCCGCTGGAGGTCCTGAGCCCCGGGGTCAAGATCGCGACCCTCATGGACGACGCCAAGCTCGACTTCGAGGTCCAGGTGGACCTGGGCCGCGGCTACGTCCCCTCCGAGGTCAACGAGAAGTACGTCGAGGTCGTGGGGACCATCCCCATGGACGCGATCTTCTCGCCGGTCAAGAAGGTCAAGTACTCGGTCGAGCCGACCCGCGTCGGCCAGCGCTCGGACTACGACAAGCTCGTGCTCGAGATCTGGACGGACGGGACGGTCAGGCCGGAGGACGCGCTCGCCGAGGCCGCCAAGATCGCCAAGGACCACTTCGCCATCTTCGTCAACTTCGACGAGGGCGAGGCCGGCGGCGACGAGGAGAGCGACGAGATCGAGGAGAGGGTCAGGCAGATCCTCAACACGCCGGTCGAGGAGCTCGAGCTCTCCGTCCGTTCGTCCAACTGCCTGAAGAACGCGAACATCAAGACCATCGGCGACCTCACGAGGAAGACCGAGGACGATATCGCGAAGACGAGGAACTTCGGCAAGAAGTCGCTCCAGGAGATCAAGGACAAGCTCAAGGAGTGGAACCTCGGCCTCGGGATGACGGACTACTCCGCCCTCCGGAACTACCTGAAACTGTCCATGAAGAAGGAAGAGACCGATGAAGCATAAGATCGGATTCAACAAGCTGAACCGCGTCCCGGCGCACCGCAAGGCGCTCCTCCGCAACATGACGACCGTGCTCTTCAAGCACGAGCGCATCGTCACGACGCGGGCCAAGGCCAAGGAAGTCCGCCGCGAAGCCGAGAAGATGATCACGAGGGCGAAGGAGGACTCCGTCCACAACCGCCGCACCGTCGGGAAGAAGATCACCGACGAGGCCATCCTCGCGAAGCTCTTCACCGAGCTCGGCCCCCGCTTCAAGGAGCGGAACGGCGGCTATACCCGCATCCTCCGCATCGGGGAGCGCAAGCACGACGCGGCCGACATGGTCGTCCTCGAGCTCGTGGACCGCAAGGAAGACGACAAGAAGACCAAGCGCGACGAGCGCAAGGCCGAGAAGAAGGTCAAGAAGGCCGAGAAGGCCGAGAAGACCGCGAAGGCCGAGTAAGGCCCGAAGGAGCAAAGCATGTCCAAGGCGCACCGCGGCAAAGGCATTCGCGAACTCTTCGCCTCCGGCCGGGCCACCTGCCCCGTCTGCAAGCGCGAAGGCGTGAAGGTCCTCTACGAGCAGGAGATCGACGGCCAGAAGACCAAGATCTGCAAGACCTGCAAGGCGACCATCGCCAACAAGAAGTGATCGAATGAAGGGCGGCGCCACGGCGCTGCCCTTCGATCCGCGCCGCGAGGCGCGACGGCCGAGGCCTCCCTTTCCGGGAGGCCTCGGCTTATTATGGACTCCGAGGCGCGCCCGATCCCGCCCTGCCCGCCCCCGCCCCGCGCGATGGGCGACGCCGCTTTTCCGCGCCGGGCCGCGGAAAACCGTTGCAATCCCGAGCGAACAGGATATATTAATAAATATCTCCTCAATGCCGCGCCGGAGGCGGGCGGGCGCGGTCAAGGCGGATCCATGGCGCAGGTACGGAAGCTCATCCTCGCAATTGCGGCGGCGGTCCTCGCGGGACCCCTGCCTGCGCAGGACCTGGCCTTCAAGGCCGCGCCCGAGCTCTACCTCCCCCTGGGCGCCGACGCGGCCCTCTTCAAGGCCGGCCTGGGTGCGGAATTCCGCGCCGACGCCGAGCTTTTCGGCTTCCTCTCCCCCTCCCTGGAGGCCGGCCTCGCGGGCCTGCCGCTCGACGGGCCGAGCGGCTCGGTGAGCCTTTCGCGGGCCGGCGCCGGCCTGGGCTGGGTGCTCTATCCCGGCTCGCGGCTCAAGGTCAGGCTCGGCGCCTCGGGAGGCCTCTACTCGGCGGCCTACGACGCGGACAAGGCCGGGGGGCTCTACTGGAAGGCCCTGGGGGAGGCGGGCTACCGCTTCACCCCCGGCTTCTCCCTCTCGGCCTCCGCGGGCTACCTCCGCTGCCTCCAGCCGGGGGAGCCCTTCTTCCAGGGCCTGTCCATCGGCATCGTGGCCGACCTCTCCGTGGGCGTCCTGGGCGAGCGCGGCTCGGGCGTCGCGATGAGCTCGGCCCAGTCCGGACGCGTCTTCCCGATCGCCTACGACAAGTACGCGACAAGGCGCATCGGGACCATCCGCGTGGAGAACAGGGAGCAGGGCGAGATCCGCGACCTCGAGCTCTCCTTCCAGGCGGGAGGCTACGGCGCCGGGCCGGTCGTCTGCGGACGGGCCGCCTACCTGGGTCGGGGCAAGTCGCTCGAGTTCCCCCTCTACGCGGCCCTGGGCGAGTCCGTCCTCGGCATCACCGAGAGCACGAAGATAGAGGGCCTCGCGACCCTCCGCTACAAGCTCCTCGACAAGACCGTCG
>Ga0116154_10003768_pt1 | contig 10553 bp, 7 predicted proteins | sample AD_UKC030_MetaG_FD_89898 | JGI IMG/M metagenome (GOLD analysis project Ga0116154, IMG submission 89898) | Active sludge microbial communities of municipal wastewater-treating anaerobic digesters from USA - AD_UKC030_MetaG | ecosystem: Engineered > Bioreactor > Anaerobic > Digestate | place: USA...
ATGCGAAAGATCATGTGCGGAAAATACCCCAAATGCGCCGTGACGGCCAACACCCCCCGCCCCCGGGAAAGAGCTTCATCCAGCCTGCGCCTGTGCTCGATCTCAAAACAGCTCGTCGCCTCGCTCAAATCCCGCGTGGCACAGATCATATCTGATATGACCCGGCCAAAATGACGGAAACTTTTTTTAAGAATGGCTTGTTTGTCCTGATCGCTCAATACTCTTTCGTAAGCAATATCAAGGCTTCGAAGCCCTTTGCGCTTAGCCCTTTTAAAAAACGTCGCGTATCCGATCATGATCAAGACGTCCATCACCTTTCGGATAACCGCCGCCGGGATCTTGCCGACGAACCATATCAGGGACATCAAAACATTCCAGGCAAAAGCACGACGTAGCTTTTTATATGAAAAGCCCTCCTCTTTGGCGCCCGCGCTGTGACTGCTCTGGTCTTCCATAAAAACTTAAACCTCATGCCTAAACGTTCTGAAACTGCGCCGAGTTTCAAAATAAAATCCGCCACCGACCGGATGTGTTAAAGTGGGAATGCGTTTGGGACTGCTGTCCCGCGTCACATGAACCGAAGAAATTTCAGGCGCTCAAACACGGTTGCCGCAAAGCCAGGCGGCCCGGCGGAAAAAACTAGCCCAGGATTTCTTTGACCTTTGCCACCATCAGTCTGGCGTGCAACGGTTTGGTCACATGGGCAATGGCCCCAAGATCCATTTCCGCCTTGATATCATCCGGAGAATCCTTGGCCGTTAAAAAAATCACTGGAATATCCTTGGTCGCGGCATCATCTTTCAAACGGCGGCACACTTCCCTTCCTTTTAGACCCGGCAGAATGACATCCAGAACGATCAAATCCGGCTTCTGCGTCTGGGCGATCTGAAGCCCTCGCTCACCCGAGGAGGCTGTCAAAACACTGTATCCGACCGGCAAAAGGATCTTCTTCATGGTCGTAAGGATCCCTTCGTCATCGTCAATGACCAAGACGCTCTTGCGCATATACTTCATGTCCGGATTAAGCAAAAGCTTGACCTTATGCTGGGCCAAATAAGCGCAGATCACCGCCGCGAGGCAGATCGTTCCTAAAAAGAGGCTGTTAAAAAAAGTGTTCTGATCGAATGATTGCAGCTCAATGACCTCGGGAAAAAGAGTGATCATCCATATCCCGACGGCAAAAAACGCGATATTCCCGAAGATCAGGATGGTCCGCCCCCAGCTCTTTCCGAAAGAAAGCCCCACGGCGCCGAAAAACAGCACCAGGCACATCAAAGAAACAGCTATGGCATAATGATAGACAACCGATGTCGCCACCGATGACAGATAATAAACAAATGACACCGCGTATAAAAGGGCCAACGTATAAGAAATCACCGCGATGCTTAACGACCTTTTTCTCATCGTGCCGATCATGAATTCTCCTTTTTAAATTTCTATTTCTTAGTATTTATATCAATAATAACACCAAACCCCAAACACACAAAACAGAAATATGCAAAAAAATCGCCGTATCGAGTAAAGACCGTCTGTCTGTTGCCGGCGACCGGCACGCGGGCGTTCAAATGCCCCGCAATAAAGGTCTCCTCGCCAGAAGAGCCCTTGATAACGCCCACCACCCGCCCCGAAGGATGGATGATGCCGCTGACACCGGTGTTGGCCGCGCGGATCATGGCCCGGCGATTACCAACAGCCTCAAAAACGCTCATTTGAAGATGCAAAAAAGGCGCTTTGGTCTTTAAGAACCACGCGTCATTGGTCAGATTGATCAAGACCTGTCCTCCAGACTGGACCATGCCCCTGGACACATCACGGACCGTATCTTCAAAACAGATCAGTGCCGATACCCCGACCTTAGGGTTCCCCAGTATAAAGACCGTTTTATCCGCACCCGGCGAAAGGTCTTCCATCGGGACAAAATTCCCGATAAAATTCAGCCACGGCCTTAAGGGAATGAACTCTCCGAACGGAACCAGATGGATTTTATCATAACGCGCGACTTCTTCTCCCTGGGCTGAAACAAAGACCGCCGAATTAAAATAACGCTTCCCTATGTGGCTCTCCGCGCCGAGAAGGATCGGCGTTTTAAGGTCTTTTGCCAAAGCCTTGGCCCGCTCAAAATATCGCGGCGATTCCCAACGATAGCCCGGAAGCGCCGTCTCAGGCCAGACGATCAGGTCCACATCCGTCGATCGACCAACCCCCTGACGGGAGAGCCGCTCTAGCTTTCCCATGATCTCATCCCAATTGGAGGGCGCCCATTTTTCAGATTGGAGGACATTGGGCTGGACGACCGTGACCTTCAAAGAACGCGGATCATCCGGTAAAAAAGCGTTGTTCGAAAGAGAAAAAAATCCATAGGCCAAGACGCCTATCAAAAGGGCGGCAGAAAACCCAAATGAAGACCACAGCGCCTGAGGATGCTCAGCCCCCTCACGCTGCGACCCATAAAACAATGCCATGTTGACCACAACCAGAAAAAAAGAAATACCAAAGACTCCCGTGACATCGGCGATCTGCAAGACCGGCAAAAAGCGATACTGACTGTGCCCTAAAGACGCCCAGCCAAAACCGGAAAACAGCTCGGCCCTCAAGAACTCCAACACCGTCCAACTGGCGGCAGCTAAAATAATCTGAAGAACTCCGGGCTTGAATTTCCGCCTCCAAAAAACGTACAAGACGGCAAATCCCGCGGGATAAAGGGCAAGATAAAGATTAAACAAGACCATCCCCGGCAATGTCACGTGGATCAACCACCAAAACATCCCAAAAAAATAGAACACTCCGAAAAGATAGCCCAGCCTCAAACTCTGACCGCTAGTCTTCTGTTGCAGCGCGATAAAAAAAGGGACTAAAGCGAACCAGGCGAGAAAACCAAGGTCATGCCGGGGCTGAGAAAAAACCAGCAGGACAGCCGATCCAACTGCCAAAAGTTCATCCCGGAAGAATGCGCGTTTTTTTAAAAAATCCAAGACCATGTGCGTGACCGAACATTGCCTGCGGGCCGTAAACACGGCCTTTTTATTGACCGCAGCATTTCTTATATTTTTTCCCGCTGCCGCAAGGGCAGGGATCGTTGCGCCCGACCTTCTCCCCGGCGCGCGAAACGGGCTGAGGCTTCGAGGATGGTTCTTCCTCCTCTGGAGCACCAAAATTCCGCGCAATGGCTGCCGACGGCGGCTGACGGTTCAAACTTGAAAAATCGCTATGGATCAAATTCTGTGGCACGGAATCAAACACGCCTTTCATCCGGACGTGCTCTGAAACGGGGCGAAGCTTAAAAACAAGTTCCGCCACTTCCTGATAGATCGAATCGAACATCGACTGGAACATCTCAAAACCTTCCCGCTTATACTCCAGGATCGGATCACGCTGCCCATAGGCTCGAAGCCCGACGCTGCCTCGCAACTGGTCCATGGCGTAAAGATGGTCCTTCCATTTCGCGTCGATCGTGTTCAAAACACCATCTTTTCCATCGTACGCATGGCCTCTGAACCAAGCTCGCGTTCCTTAAACTCATAGACCTGCAAAAGCATCTGACGCACCATATCCTGCGCCTGCTCATAGGTCTTGCTCTGAAGCTCCTGGCTTCTGACGGAAACATCACAATGAAAAGACGTCTTCAGGCACATGATCAGCCCGTTCCAGTCCCATTCGGTCTCGACATTGCCTCCATACAAATATTTCTCAACGGCCTGGTCAGAACATAAACTGACCACATCCAGGACGCGGTCCTTGACGCTCTCGCTTTCCAGGATGCTGCGGCGAAGACCGTAGACCGCTTCCCGCTGTTTGTTCATGACATTGTCATATTCGATCAGCTGTTTGCGGATCTCAAAATTAAAACCTTCCACTCGCTTTTGAGCGATACTGATCGAGCGGCTGATCAACGGGTGTTCCAACAGTTGGCCCTCTTCAGCCCCCAGTGTATCCATGATCCCCATCAATCGATCCCCTCCGAACAACCGCATCAAATCGTCCTCCAGCGAAATGAAAAACTTTGATGAGCCGGGATCTCCCTGACGTCCAGAGCGTCCGCGCAGCTGATTATCAATGCGCCTCGATTCATGCCGCTCCGTTCCCAGGACATGGAGCCCGCCAAGTTCAACGACGTGATCGTGCTCCTGCCGCGTCTGTGATCGGAACTCCTCAAGAAATTTCCGGACCCTCTTTTGATGCTCCTCTTCCCCTTCGTTTTCGCTTCGATTCTGTTCCGCCAGGCTGCGGGCGAGGAATTCAGCGTTGCCCCCCAGAACAATATCGGTCCCGCGGCCTGCCATGTTCGTGGCGATGGTGACCGCCTTAAAACGCCCGGCTTGGGCGACGATCTGGGCTTCAAGTTCATGATATTTGGCATTCAAAACCTGATGGTCGATCCCGCGCTGTTTCAGCATCGCAGAAAGGACCTCAGATTTCTCGATAGAAATGGTCCCGACCAGAACAGGCTGTCCCCGACGGTAATATTCATCTATTTCATCCACGACCGCTTTGTATTTTTCACGGACCGTTTTATAGATGCAGTCATTATGGTTCTTTCGCTTGAGCGGCCGGTTGGTAGGAAGAACGACCGTGTCCAGATTATAGATCTGCTTGAATTCGTTAGCCTCCGTGTAAGCTGTGCCGGTCATGCCTGCGAGCTTTTCATACATGCGAAAATAATTCTGGAATGTGATCGTGGCCAGGGTCTGGTTCTCGCGTTCAATGCGGATCCCCTCTTTCGCCTCGACCGCCTGATGAAGGCCGTCCGACCAGCGACGGCCCGGCATCATGCGTCCCGTAAATTCATCGACGATAATGACCTCCCCGTCACGGACCACATAATCCACGTCCTTCTTAAAGAACTCCTTCGCCTTCAGCGCCTGCAGGATATGATGACGGTATTCCACCGTTTCCATGTCATGCATATTCTCGATCCCGAACGCGCGGGAGGCTTTTTCCTCTCCCTGTTCGGTCAATGAGACGGATCTGTTCTTCTCATCAGCGACATAATCATAGCCTTTGGAAAGATCATCCAGCTCTTGCCCACGATGCTTCGCCTCGATCTCCTCGCCTTCCGTCAAACGGATGCCCCGCATGGTTCTGGCGATATCATGCGCCTGATAATACGTCGAGGTTGACTCTTCGGCCGGCCCTGAAATGATCAATGGGGTGCGGGCCTCATCGATCAAAATGCTGTCCACCTCATCAACAACGGCGTAATGATGCTTGCGCTGGACCATGTCCGTTTTAAAACTCACCATGTTATCGCGCAAATAATCAAAACCGAATTCATTGTTGGTCCCATAAGTAATGTCACTGCCGTAGGCTTCCTGCCGCTGGGATGGAGTAAGACCGTGGACAATAACCCCGACTGTAAGACCTAAAAATTCATAGATCGGCCCCATCCACTCCCGGTCACGCCTGGCGAGATAATCGTTGACGGTGACCACATGCACGCCTTCGCCCGTCAGCGCGTTAAGGTAAACGGGGGCGGTGCACACAAGGGTTTTTCCTTCACCGGTCGCCATTTCAGCGATATTCCCCTCATGAAGGATCATCCCCCCAACAAGCTGAACATCATAATGCCGCAGACCCAAAACTCGCCGGCTGGTCTCCCTCACCAGAGCGAACGCTTCCGGCAAAAGGTCTTTGAGCGCCTTGGCTTTCACCGCTTTAAACTCCGCGTATGCCTTTTCAATACGAAGAGCCGCTTCTTCACGGAGATCATTGGACTCGGCCTTCACATACTGTTCTTCAACATGTTCCAGTTCTGTCTTCTTTTCACTGACCGCCTGAAAATAACGCTCACGCAACTGAGCCGACTTTGCTTTGAGCCCCTCATCCGAAAGGCCTTGGATTTCAGGCTCGAAACTGTTGATCTTGGCAACGGCCGCCGCCATGCGTTTGATCACAGAAATCGACGGCAAAGGCAAGTCTTGCGGGACATGAATATTAACTTTGGGCTCTAAACGATCGACCGCCTTCTGGGCGCTCCTGACAACGTGCTTTCTGATCAAAAAATCGAACATGACAATTCCTTATTCTGGTTTCCAGCGTAAAAACGCCTCAATAAACATTGTGATATCTCCGTCCATCACCTTCTGCACGTTGCCGGTCTCGACATCTGTGCGGTGGTCCTTGACCATGGAGTACGGATGCATAACATACGAACGGATCTGGCTTCCCCACTCGATCTTCTGCTTTTGACCGTATTCCTTGGCCATCGCCTCTTCCTGCTCCTGGCGCTTTTTTTCATAAAGCCGGGCTTTCAAGATCTTCATGGCCATTGTTCTGTTCTGAAGCTGAGAACGCTCGTTCTGGCACTGGACCACAATTCCGGTGGGAAGATGCGTGATCCGCACGGCCGAGTCGGTCGTGTTGACGCTCTGACCGCCGGGGCCGGAAGAACGGAAAATATCGATCCGAAGCTCGTCCGGATTGATCTCGATCTCGATCTCGTCATCAACTTCCGGGATCACGTCGATCGAAGCAAACGATGTGTGGCGCCGCTTATTGGCATCAAACGGAGAAATGCGCACCAGCCGATGAACACCCTTTTCGCTTTTTAACAACCCGTAAGCCATCTCGCCTTCAATGTTCAGTGTCGCGTTCTTGATCCCCGCTTCTTCTCCATGGAGCATGTCGACCATGCGAACTTTAAAACCTTTCAGATCCGCGAAACGCGTATACATCCTCAACAGCATGCTGGCCCAATCGCAGGATTCTGTCCCGCCCGCGCCGGCATTGATGCTCAAGATCACATTGTTCTTATCAAATTTTCCGCCCAAAAACGAGCGCGTTTCCAGATCGATGAGCTCAGGCTCCAGCGCGCAGAGATCCCGGTAGACCTCCTCCAATGAGCCGGTGTCTTCCTGACAGATATCGGCCAACTCATCAAAATCATCGACTTTTTGCAAAAGAGCTTCGAACGGCTCAACAACGGATTTTAGATATTTAAGCTCCAAAAGGATTTTGTTGGCGCTTTCCTGATTATTCCAGAAATCAGGCGCGTTCATCAGTTCCTGAAGCTCTTCCATGCGGACGGATTTTTCCGTGAGATTGAAAAAATCCCGCAATTGAAAGAGTTTTTCCCGGAAAAACCGAGCTTTTTCTTTAATTTGATCAAACATAAAATATTATTATAAATAGAATTTTTAAATTAAATGGCGAGCTATTATAACACAAGGTCTTGGGTGGTCAACAAAGATAACGGGACAAACTTGCCATTAATGATCCAATAGCTCATCTGCCCATGGCGGATATGGTCTTTGTGGTTAAATATCAGCGATCCGTCGGATCCCCTTGATCTCAAGGTCGAATTCATCCCGGCTGTCGGCCCGCATGCGGGCGTCGTCTTCATTGACCAGCCCCGCGCGGACAAGGCCGACCAAGGACTTTTTGAAAGATTGCATCCCGAAAAGATCCCCTTCATCAATGAACGGCTGGATCTCATTGACCTTGCCTTCCCGGATCAGGCGGGCGACGGTCGGTGTGACAACCATCGTCTCATAAGCCGGAATGCGTCCCTGCCCGTCTTTGCGAGGCAAAAGCCGCAGGGAAATAACCCCTTTTAAAAGGGACGACAGCTGCATGTAAACCTCTTCATGCTGATACGGTGGAAAAAAGTTGACGATGCGGGTCAGGGTCTGGACCGCATTGATCGTATGGAACGTGCTCACCACAAAAGCCCCGAGCTCTGTCGCGGTGATCGCCGCTCGCATCGTGTCCACGTCCCGAATATTGCCGATATAAATAATATCGGGACTTTGCTGGGTCACGTGCTTTAATGCGTCCGGATAGGATGGAACATCCACTTCCAATTCCCGCTGATTAATAATGCTTTTCTTGTGTGTGAACAAAAACTCGATCGGATCTTCGATCGTAACAATGTGTTTCTGCTGGCGCTGATTGATTTCCTCCAGCATGGAAGCGATCGCCGTTGACTTTCCGCTCCCGGCCGGGCCGCACAACAAAACCAGGCCCGAACATTCCGTGCATAGTTTATTAAGGACCTGATGAGGAAGGTTGAGCTGCTCAAAAGAACGGATCTCTGTGCGCACGTGACGAGCGACCAGCGCAGGAGAACCGCGCTGGATGAACATATTGACACGGAACCGGCCGATGTCCGGTTCCACATGAATAAAATCGATGCCGAGATTTTCCTGGAACCGAGCCCTTTTTTCATCATCCTCGAGCAGGCTATCTGCGATCATGTGCATCTCTTTAACAGAAATCACGTGATCACCGAACGACTCGATCCGCCCGTGAACACGAAAGCGCGGGACCGTATTAACGGTCAAGAATAGGTCGGATGCTTCTTTTTCAATGACTGTCTGAAAGACCTGACGCAAATCCATAATGTCCCTTCCTGAAAATAGTCCGGATTTTTATACATTTATAGCATAGCATTTTTTTCAACTGTCCTGCTGAATAATTCCTCTTTTTTGAGCTTTTATCGTTTTTAAAACTTCGCGCTCCAGGGATAACAGCCTCTCCTTACGCCCATCATTTCTGCCGCAGTACTGACCCGGGCGTCCATCAGAACGAATGACCCGATGGCAGGGAATGATCAACGGAAAAGGATTTTTACGCAAAGCCGTGCCGACCGACCGCACTGCTTTAGGAGATCCGGCCTTTCTTGCCACCCACTGATAACTGCGCGTCTCTCCTAGGGGAATGCTCATCACGGCGGACAAGACCTTCCACTGAAACCGAGTGAGCTGATATTTTTTATCTTCGATGGATACTTTTATCATTTCTTTCCCCTGCGTCCTATGTCATGCGCCTGCCTGCTGGCAGGTCTTGTGCCCGATCATTCCCTTTGCCCTTAAGGCCCGGTGATAATTTAAGGCGAAACGATGCGCCTCGTCCCGGCAGCGCTGCAGCAACTGCAAAGCCAGCGAATGGCGCGACAGAGCGACCGCCCCGCGCTTTCCCGGCAAAAAAACTTCCTCTTCACGCTTGGCCAGGCCTATCAGCGGAACATCCACCCCCAACTCCTGGAGCGCGTCAAAAGCCGCTGAAAGCTGACCCTTTCCTCCATCGATAACGATCAAATCCGGGAACATCCTGTTCTCTTTTTTCAAACGTGAGTAGCGACGGCGGACCACCTCGGCGATCATTTGAAAATCATCAATACCCTTCACCGTTCTGATCTTAAAACGCCGGTAATTGGATTTATCGGGCTTGCCGTTAAAAAATGAGACCATTGACCCGACGCTGAACTGGCCCATGGTGTTGGAAATATCAAATGTTTCGATCCTCTGCGGAGCCCTCGGCAAACCCAATGCGCGCTGCAACTGCTCCGCCTCCTTAAAACAATTGATGTCCTGGTTGGCCGAGAACAGCGCGCCTAAAGCCCTGAGCCGGTCCCTCACCTTCGCAGCCTGCTCATAGTTCCGGCCGGCTGACAACTGCTCCATGTCTTTGACCATTGTTTTATAAAGGTTGTCCTTTTTTCCATCCAGGATCATCCGGATGCTGCGAACCGCCTGCTGGTAATCACGACGGCTTTGCCTCTTTACGCAAGGAGCCTCGCACAACCCCATGTGATGATCCAAGCATTCTTTGTCCGGAAAAGGATCACAGGTTCGAAACGGAAAAATGCGCCTTAAGATCGAAAGCGCTTCGCGGATCAAATGGGCATCGGTATAGGGTCCGTAATACACTGCCCCCGGCTGAAGCTCCCTGGGGCGCACAACCGATATCCGGGGGAATTCTTCCGCTGTGATCTCAATGAACGGATAACTTTTGTCATCCCTCAGGTCGACATTATATTTTGGCTTATGTTTTTTGATGAGCGCGGCTTCAAGGATCAAGGCCTCCGCCTCGCTCTCCGTGCGGATATGGTCAATATCACAGATCTTCTCAACCAGGAAATCCGTTTTGGAAATGGCCTTCCGCTTGCGAAAATAAGACTGCACCCTTTTGCGAAGATCCACGGCCTTACCGACATAGATCACCGCGCCATCAGCGTCTTTCATCAAATAAACGCCGCTGGTATGCGGCAGAGCGCCGATCTTGTTTTGTAAAAGGTCACTGAGCCTTTCTTCCATGCATCCACTCCAAGATCTTACAAGCCTGCGGGATCTTCAAGGCCAGAGCAACGACAAAATAGACAACCGTAGAAAGAAGCATCCCTGCGGCAAGGGCGATGATCTCGTTTAGCCGGGCAAGAACGGGCCATAAGCCTTGAAGGACCGCCCCTGCCACCAGAGACGAAAAGACCACGCGGACGGAGAAACTCCAGAGATTTGAAATAATGCCGTTGATCCTGCGTTCAAGGACCAAAAGGAGCGCCGAAAAATTGATCAGCGCCGCGATCGAGCTGGCAAAAGCGATGCCGGCCACTTTCATAGGCCCCATCAAAACAAAATTCAGCGTAGCATTGATCGCCAGGCACATCGCCGAAACTTTTACCGGCGTTTTAGTGTCCTGCAGAGCGTGAAAGGCCGATACCAAGACCTTTATACTGCCGAAGGCGAACAGGCCGATCGCGTAAAATAACAACGCTGATGAGGTGATCGAAGTCGAATAAGCATCGAACTCCCCTCTTTGAAAAAGGGCATGGATCA
>Ga0116154_10003770_pt1 | contig 10541 bp, 10 predicted proteins | sample AD_UKC030_MetaG_FD_89898 | JGI IMG/M metagenome (GOLD analysis project Ga0116154, IMG submission 89898) | Active sludge microbial communities of municipal wastewater-treating anaerobic digesters from USA - AD_UKC030_MetaG | ecosystem: Engineered > Bioreactor > Anaerobic > Digestate | place: USA...
CGCGTCGCCAAGTCATCCGACGAGGCCGTCCTCACCGCGAGCGCGACCCGGGAGGCCCTGGAGCAGACGAGGTCGGTCCTGGTCAAGCGCGCGGCCGCCGCCGACCGCTTCCTCTCCTCCGACCTCCCCAAGGACTACAAGGTGCCAGCGGGCACCTACGCCTTCTCCGTCGGCGACAAGAGCCTGGAGCTCCGCTACGCGGGCGGGAGCCTCCAGGACTTCGCCGAGGCCCTGACCCGCAAGGGCCGCGACGTCCTCAAGGCCTCCGTCGTCGCCGTGACGCCCAAGACCCAGGCCCTCGTCTTCGAGTCCCTCCGGACGGGCGCCGAGAACCGCCTCTCCTTCGCAGGCGAGGCCGAGAAGCTCGCCCCGGAGACGGGCGTCATCGAGCGGGCGCGCAGCGGCGCCTTCGACCTGGACCCCGGCAAGCCCGCGGCCTGGGAGCGGCCGCTGGACGCGCGCCTCGTCGCCGCGCGGACCGAGCCCGAGGGGCCTATCCTCGCCGTGTCGACGGGCGGCGAGGCCAAGCTGCCCTTCCCCGCGGCCGCCAAGACCCAGGGCCTCGTCCTCGAGCTCTCCTACCGCCTCGTCCCCCTGGAAGCCGGGGCCGAGCCGCCCTCCCCTCCCCCGGGTCCCAGCCTTCCCCCTGTGGGACAGGCGAGCTACGAGGAGCTCACGATCCAGGGCGCGCCCTCGGCCTCGCCCCTGCCGCCCTGGAGCCCCCCTCCCGTCCCCCCCCGGGTCGAGGACCGCGGCATGGCCTTCCTCCTGGGCCCGGGCGGCTCCTCCAAGCCCCTCCCCGCCCTCGAGGACTCCGCCGGGACCGCCGTCCTCAAGGTCGAGCTCGGCTCCCTCCTCCCCGAGGCCTCCGCCCTCGCCTTCCGCTCCCGGGACACGACGAGGCGCCTCGAGGTCGTAGGCGCCAAGGTCTACGACCCCGCGGAGTCGGGCGGCTACAAGCCCAAGCGCCCCGTCTCCACGGCCCAGGACGCCATCGTGGCCGTCGACGGCATCGAGGTGACGAGGACGAAGAACGACATCGACGACCTCGTGCCCGGCGTCACCTTGAACCTCAAGTCGGCGGGGGAGAAGCCCGTCCGCCTGGACGTGGCCCCCGACCGGGAGGCGGCCAAGGAGGCGGTGATAGCCTTCGTGGGCAACTACAACCGCCTCATGGCCGACATCAACATCCTCTCGCGGCCCGACGAGCGCCTCATCTCGGAGATCTCCTACTTCACCGAGGAGGAGAAGAAGACCGCGAAGGACAGGCTCGGCCTCTTCCAGGGCGACTCGACCCTGGGCCTCCTCCGCACCAGCCTCCAGCGCACGATGATGGAGCCCTACGAGACGGCCGCCGGTGCGGAGCTCGCCCTCCTCTCGCAGGTCGGCGTCGCCACCGACGCGAGGAGGCCGGGAGGCGGGGCGGGCTTCGACGCGGCCCGGATGCGCGGCTACCTCGAGATCGAGGAGGACCTCCTGGACAAGGCCCTGGCCGAGCGATTCGACGCGGTGAAGCAGCTCTTCGGCAACGACACGGACGGCGACCTCATCGCCGACTCGGGCGCGGCCTTCAGGCTCGACAACCTCCTCAAGCCCTACGTCGAGACCGGCGGCATCCTCTCCCTCAAGACCGGGACCCTGGACCGGCAGATCGCCTCCGAGAAGAAGAGCATCGAGAGCCTGGACAAGCAGCTCGTCGCCAAGGAGGACGAGCTCAAGCGCAAGTACGGCATGATGGAGGGATCGCTCAACCGCATGGAGAGCAGCTCCTCGGCCATAGACAACTTCACGCAGCAGCAGAGCGGCCAGTAGCCGCCTGGAAGGAGCCCCTCCTATGGACATCCTGGTGAACGGCGAGCCCCTCGCCCTCGAGCTCGCGCCCGGCGCGAGCGTCGGCGAGGCCCTCGCCCGGGCCGACGAGCTCCTCGAGGGATCGGGGTCGATCATCATCGGCCTCGAGCTCGACGGAAGGGCCCTGGACGCGGAGGGCTTTCCCGCGGTGCGGGACCTGCCCGCCTCCTCCGTCGCCCGCGTCGACATAGCCGTGGAGTCGGCGGCCGGCGTGCGCTCCAAGGCCCTCTCCACCCTCCTCGAGATCTTGGCCCTCGCCCGCGAGGCCGCCGCGGCCGAGGACTCGGCCGGAGCCGACTGGAAGTCGATCGCGGAGGGCGCCGGCGAGCTCGCGGAGGCCTTCGCCGGCCTCTTCTCCGCGGACGAGCTCTCCTTCGTCCAGGACATCGCGGCCCTCCTCGCCAAGGCGGCGGAGGCCGCGGGCGGGGCCTCGGCGCCGGACGGCGTCGCGGCCGGCCCCGACGCGGCCCTCAGGGCCGACATCAGGCTCCGCGCCGAGGGCGTCCAGGGCCTGGCCCGGGAGCGGCTGTCGGAGATCGAGGATCCCGCCGGGGAGATGCGCAAGGCCGCGATGCTCTACCGCAGCCAGGCCGCCGACCTGGCCGAGCTCCCGGTCCTCCTCCAGACGGGGAAGGACGAGCGGGCCATGCGGATCGTCCTCCTCTTCATCGAGACCTTCAACAAGGTCATCAGGCTCATCCCCGAGCTCCGCAGGCAGGGCTTCGACACCGACGCCCTGCGCGTCGAGGGCTCCTCCCTGCCGGATTTCTACGCATCCTTCAACGAGGTCCTGAGGAGCCTCTCCCGGGCCTTCGAGGACAAGGACGCCGTCCAGATCGGCGACCTCGCCGAGTACGAGGTCGCCCCCAGGATGGCCGGCTTCTTCGCCGCGATAGAGGAGGCGCTCCTACGGAAATGAACGCGCAGCTCGTCCTGGCCCAGCTCTACTGGAAGAAGACCGACCCCCGCGAGGGCACGACCGCCCTCATCGTCGTCGGCGTCGCCGTAGGCCTCCTCCTCGTCTACCAGATCGTCAAGCAGCTCGGCTCCGGAAAGGGCGGGCTCGCGGGCGGGTCCGGCTCCTTCAGCCGCGGCGCCTTCAGGCGGGCGGCGCGAGAGGGCGGCCTCGCGGAGGAGGAGCTCCGCTTCCTGGAGGAATACGGCAAGGTCTTCAGGATCACGAACCCGGAATTCCTCTTCAAGAACAAGGCCAAGCTGGACGGCTTCTTCAAGGAGGCCTACCGCTACATCGAGAAGAACTCGGAGTCGGAGCCGGCGGCCGAGGAGCGGAAGGCCCGGCTCTTCGCGATCCGGGAGCGCCTGGCCAAGCGCGAGGCCCTGGGCGCGCCGGTCACCTCGACGAGGCAGCTCGGCCGCGGAGTCCCCCTCTCCTTCATCGCGCCGGGCGGGGAGAACTACCCCTCCGTCATCGTCGCCGTCGAGCCGGGCGGGCTCGCCGTCGAGCCGGCCCGGGACCCCTACGGCGAGGCCATCCGCTTCAGGAAGGGCTCGAAGCTCACCTGCTACTTCTACACCAAGGGCCACCAGGGCTTCCAGTTCCAGGCCCGCGTCGCCGGCTGGGAGAGGATCGGCCCCCGCGAGGTCATGGTCCTGGCCCACAGCGAGGCGGTGACCGCCCTGCCCGCCCGGAGCCACGTCCGGCGGGAGATCCGCGTGCCCTGCACCTACTACCGCGTGGCGGTCACGACGACGAGGCAGCGCGGCAAGGAGAAGTCGAACGCCAAGGTCGAGAAGATCCCCTTCCCCGGCACGATAGTCGACATCTCGGCCGGCGGCCTCGGGATCCAGTGCGCGAGCCCGGTGGACGCGGGGGACTTCCTCAAGATCGAGTTCAACCCCGGCGGCGGCTCCCAGGCGGCCTTCGGCAAGGTGGTGCGCATGAACCGCCTCAAGGGCACGGGCGGGGTGATGCACATCCAGTTCGTGAAGATCTCGCAGCGCGGCCTGAACGCGATCCTCTCCTACGTCTACGGCTACGGCGAATAGCGGGCGGGGCGCTCAACTTGACTGCCGCCTTAGGCTTTCCGTACAATGACCTCATGAAGGTCGTCGGGCTCAAGGACATGCGGAAGAAGGACACGCCCCTCCACTACATCCGCGAGTGGAGCGGCGTGGCCGTGCTCGAGAACGCCGGCAAGACGGCGGAGCGGCCCTTCGTGTGCTCCATCGAGCGGCGCCCCGTGGGCGCCCCGGAGATCACCGCGCGCTTCCTCGAGGACCCCGAGTGGCCCCTCCTCCCCCTCCTCCGCTCCCTGAAGGAGCTCCTGGCCGAGCTCGACAAGAGCGGGGGCCTTCCCTGAGGGAGCTCGAGCTGTCGAGCCCCGAGGAGACCGAGGCCCTGGGCGAGCTCATCGGCCGAAGGGCCTCGGGCGGCCTCGTCATCGCCTTCCGGGGCGACCTGGGCGCCGGCAAGACCGTGATGGCCAAGGGCATCGCGCGCGGCCTGGGCGTCGAGGACGAGGTTACCAGCCCCACCTTCACCGTGGTCTCCGAGTACGAGGGGCGCCTCCGCCTCCACCATGTCGACGCCTACCGCCTCCTCGGCCCAGCCGACTTCGAGGAGCTCGGCGGCGAGGATCTCCTCGCGGACCCGGGCGGCGTCTGCCTCGTCGAGTGGAGCGAGCGCATCGAGGCCGCCCTCCCCCCGGACGCGGCCTTCGTCGAGCTCTCCGTCCTCCCCGACGGGAGGCGCAGGGCCCGCGCTTGGGGCGAGGCCCTCGAAAGGATCCTGCCGTGAACGTGCTCGCCCTGGACTCCTCCACCGACCTCCTCTCCGTCGCCCTGGTCACGCCCGCGGGCAAGGCCGAGGCGAGCCTGGACCTGGGCCTCAAGCACGCCGAGCGGATCGTCGACTTAGTCGACTTCTGCCTCTCCCGCGCCTCCCTCAAGCCGGCCGACCTGGACCTCGTGGCCTGCGCGCGCGGGCCCGGTTCCTTCACGGGCCTCCGCATCGGGATGGCGACCGCGAAGGGCATGGCCCTGGCCCTCGGGAAGCCCTGGATCTCCGTGCCGACCCTCGACTGCCTGGCCTGGGGCCGCGAGGCCTTCCCCGGCGCCGTTGCGCCCGTCCTGGACGGCAGGCGGGGCCGGGTCTACACCGCGATCTACGAGCGGGGGGCGCGCGTCACGGATTGGCTCGACATTCCCCTTGCGCGGCTGGCCGAGCTGCTCGATACTTACCCGGAAGCGCTCTTGACCGGCCCCGACGCGGACCTCTTCGAGGAGCTCGCGGCCGAGCGGAGCGGCTTCCACGTGGACCGCCGGGCGCGGGATCCCGCGGCGAGGGCCCTCGCGGCGCTCGCCGCCGAGGCCTTCGCCAGGGACGGAGGCTCGGCGCCCGACGAGGGCCCGCTCTACCTGCGGCCGAGCGAGGCCGAGGAGTCGGCCGACGCGGGCAAGGCGAAGGGGCGGGACGGCGGCCCTCCGTGAGGGACGGCCGGGACTCGGCGGGGACAGGGAGCGCGATGGACGATCCTGAACGCGACGGGCTGGAGGGCGTAGAGGACCTCGAGCCGATCGACGAGCCCGGCGAGGCCGCCCGGGACGCCGAGCTCGCGCGCGAGCGGCGCAGCCTCCTCTCCTCCCCCTGCCTCCGCGCCCTGGCGCGGAGCTACGAGCGCTCGCCCGCGCCCTACGCCGTCGTCGACGCCGAGCTCCGCCTCATCTACCGCAATCCCCGCTTCCGCGCCCTCATCGCGAGCTACGAGTACGAGGAGCGGGAGACCCTCCTCGCGACCTTCGCCCGCGCCATGCCGCAGGAGTCGGCCCTGGACCTCCGCGAGGCGGTCTCCGACGACGCGCGTGGCCGCCTGTGGAAGGGCATCCTCGCCCACAAGTCCAGGGACGCGCCGGCCCACTTCACGCGGATGCACGTCCAGCCCCTCTGGCTCACCTCGGAGCGCTCGAAGTCCCCGGAGGTCTTCGTCGTCTACCTGGACGACGTGACCGAGGAGAACAAGAAGCACCTGCGCGGCATGTTCTCCTCCCTCCTCGAGGCCTCGAAGATGAAGGACAACGACACGGGCCGCCACATCGAGCGGGTGAACCTCTACGCCCGCCTCCTGGCGCGGGAGCTCTACGGCGACCCGCGCTGGCCCGAGGTGGACGTCGACTTCATCGAGGAGATCGGCTTCCTGGCCGCGATGCACGACGTCGGGAAGATCGGCACGCCCGACGACATCCTCAACAAGAACGGGCCCCTGTCCGAGTTCGAGTGGTCCATCATGAAGGAGCACACGATCAACGGCGCCTTCATCCTCTCGAGCTACCCGACGCCGATGGCCAAGCAGATCGCCCTCTCCCACCACGAGTGGTGGAACGGCCAGGGCTATCCCTACAACCTGGAGGGGGCGATGATCCCCCTCTCCGCGCGGATCGTCAGCGTGGCGGACGTCTACGACGCCCTGCGCATGCGGCGCAGCTACAAGCCCGCCTACCCCCACGAGGTCGCGCTGGAGAAGATGCTGGAGGAGAAGGCGGTGCACTTCGACCCCGAGATCATCGACGCCTTCCTGAAGATCGAGGCGGGCTTCCAGGAGATCTACGAGGAGCACGAGGACCAGGGCCAGCCCGCGGAGGGGCGCCGCTAGGAAAGCCGCGCGCCGCCGCCGCGGCGTCCGTGCCGCGAAGGCCGCCGTCCGCGGCCGGCGGGGCGCGACGCGTCCGACGCCAGGGGAGCCCGACGCGCCGCGCGCGACGGAACAAAAAGCGAGGAGGCCGCCCGGGGATTCCCCAGGCGGCCTCCTTCGTCTACGGGGCGCGGCGCCACGTACCGGCGTCACTGCCCGGCGCCCCCTTCGCTACAGCTTCTTGAAGTAGGCGCGGCGCCGCTTGTGCTGGCGGCGCTCGAAGTCCTTCCAGAGGCTCTGCACCGCGTGGTTCGACTCGAGCTCGCCCGCGGTCTCCGCGGTCTTGATCCCGGCCTTGATGCAGTCCTGGGTGAGGGAGGTCATCATGAAGGCGATGACGCCCCTGGACTGGTACTCCTGCTTCACCGCGATGAGGTAGAGGTCGAGGCCCTCGGGCTTCGCGAGGGCGCGCAGGAGATGGAGCCAGCCGAAGGGGAAGAGGCGCCCGCCGCCCTTCTGGAGGGCGCGGGAAAGGCTCGGCATCGCGATGCCGAAGGCGATGAGCTCGCCCTTCTCGTCCACGACGAGCTTCGTGAAGCGGGGGTCGACGAAGCCCAGGTACTGCTTGATGTAGACGTCGACCTGCTTCTCCGTCATGGGCACGGTGCCGTAGAGGCCGGCGTAGGCCTCGTCCAGGAGGTGGAAGAGGGGCTTCGCGTAGTCGCGCTTGAGCTGGCGCTTGGACTTCCAGTCGAGGAGGCGGATGCCGGAGCGCTTGGAGATGAGCTCCTGGACGCGGAGCGCCTTCTCGGGGATCCACTCGGGGACCTTGACCTCGAACTCGAGCCAGTCCACGTCCTTCGCGTAGCCCAGGCGCTCCAGGTGCTCCCGGTAGTAGGGGTAGTTGTAGATCATCGGCATGGTCCCGAGCTCCTCGAAGCCCTCGACGAGCATGCCTTCCTTGTCGGCGTCCGTGAAGCCCATGGGGCCCACGATGCCCTCCATGCCCTTGGACCTGGCCCAGTCCTCGACCGTGCGCAGCAGGGCCTCGGAGACCTCGGGGTCGTCGATGAAGTCGATCCAGCCGAAGCGGGCGTTCTTGAGGCCCCACTTCTCCACGTAGCGCGGGTTGTAGATGCCGGCCACGCGGCCGACCGCCTTGCCGTCCTTGTAGGCCATCCAGTACTCGGCCTCGCAGAACTCGAAAGCCGGGTTCCTCTTCTTGGAGAGCGTGTTGAGCTCGTCGAAGTAGAGGGGCGGCACGGCGTAGGCGTTGCCCTTGTAGAGGTCGTACTGGAACTGGATGAAGGCCTTGAGGCCGCGGTCGCCCTCGACGCGGCGGATTTCCACTGGCATCGCTATTCCCCTTCCCGGCGGGCGGCCGCGGCCGCCTCAGCCTTCCACTCGGCGATATGTTGCTCGTGCGCGGCGATGGTCGCGGCCAGGATGATGTCCTGGAGCTCGCCGCGCCCGCCCTGGTCGTTGCCGTCCTGGACGTAGAGGTGCCTGAGCGAGCCTTCCGCGTCGGCGAGGCCGTAGGAGGGATCGACCTCCCTCCGCCGCTTGAGGCCCCGGAGCGCGCTCTCGTAGACCTCGTCGTATTTCTCTTCGCGCCAGCGCATGGCGCTTCCTGCTCTGTCGTCCATGGCGCCGCGGAGTATACTCCGGCGGCGGCGGCCCTGCAAGCCGCGTTCCCCCGCCGCGGCCGCCGGCTCCGCCCCCCCGCCAGGGCGAAAAAAAACCGGACTCCGCGAAGGAGTCCGGTTCGGTAGCGGGAGGGGGGATTGAACCCTCGACCCAGCGGATATGAGCCGCTTGCTCTGCCATCTGAGCTATCCCGCCACGATCGGGTCAAAAGGTATATACAGGCTTTGCCCTTTTTCGTCAAGAGGATAGGCTCGGGCGGCCCGCGATTTGCGGCGGGCGGACGCGCGCGCTGCGGGCGGACACGCCCCGCCCGAGCCCCTGTCGCCGCCTAGCGCTTCCCGAAGAGCTCGTCGAGGAGCTCTTCCACGGAGCGCCGCCCCGGCTCGGGGCCGGACTGCCCGCCTTGGCCCTCGGGACCGCCGGTCTCCCCGGTCCCGCCAGCCTGCCCCTGCGTGGCTCCGCGGCCCTGGCCGAAGATGCCGCCCAGGGCCTCGAAGACGCGGCCCGCGGCCTGCGAGAGGGGATCCTGCGAAGCGGAGAAGTCGCGGGCGTAGGAGTCGCGGGCGGCCTCGAAGCCGCGGAAGGGCCCGCCCTCCCCTTGCCCCTCCGCCCGGCGAGGATACTCGCCGCGCAGGACGGCCTCGTAGCCGCCGCCCTTCTCCCAGTCCTGGAGGGCCGTCATGCGCGGGGCGGCGAGGGGATGGTTCTCGTCCAGGAGGTCGAGGAGCTTCCAGAGGGAGTCGAGCCCCTCGGCCGAGGCGTCGTAGTCGCGGGCCTGGCGGAAGAACTCGTTCAGGTCCATGTCGGCCTGGAGGGGTCCGCCGGCCGTCTTCATGAGGGCGCGGTAGGAGGCCTGCGGGTCCTGGCAGGCGAGGAGGCCGGCCCGGTCGGCGGAGAGCTCGCTCTTGCGGTCCCACTCAAGGAGGGCGGCCCTGGCGGCGGCCAGGGCCGCGCCCCCGAGGAGGCCCCCGCCCAGGAGGGAGCCCGCCTTGAGGAGGAGGGCGAGGAGGGTCTTGTAGGCCGCGTGGCCCGAGGCTACGTGGCCCATCTCGTGGCCGACCACGGCCAGGAGCTCGGCCTCGTCCCAGAAGTCCAGGGCCGCGCTGGAGACGACGATGAAGGGGCGCTCGACGCCGTAGGCGGCGGCGTTCGGCTCCAGGCCGAAGGCGACGAAGGCCTCGGGCGCGGGCGAGACGTCGAGGACCCGCGCCGCCTCCTCGACGAGGCGGCGCACCTGCGGGAACTGCTCCTCGGAGACGCGGGCCGAGGAGGCCAGGAAGGCCAGGCGGTAGGAGCGCTCGAAGGTCGAGCCCGAGAAGCGGCGGACGATCTCCGCGGCCATGGGCAGGGAGGAGAAGGCGGCGAGGGCCGCCCGGTCGGCGGGGTGCTCCCAGGCCGAGGGCGCGATGTCCGGAAAGGCTTTTCTCTGCGGCATGCTCCAACTATAGCGCCCGCCCCGCCGGGAGGGAAGCGCCGCCGCTGGGCGCCTCGCCCGCCCCGCCGGGAGGGAAGCGGGGCGCAGGCGGGCCTCCGCGGCGCGAGGCCGGGCGGCGAGGCGAGGCGCGCCGCCCTCCCCCTCGACCCTTCCGCGGCGCCGCTGTATCATCCCGCCATGCAGCGAAAGCCCCTCCTGGAAAGGCTCAAGGCCCGCGCCGAAAGCTTGAGGCGCGAGACCTACGCCCTCTATCTCGCCTTCCGCGAGCCGGGCGTGCCCTGGTACGCGAAGGCCTTCACGGCCCTTGTCGTCGGCTACGCCCTCTCCCCCGTCGACCTCATTCCGGACTTCATCCCGGTCCTCGGCTACCTGGACGACCTCGTCCTCATCCCGGCCGGCATCGCCCTGGCCCGGAAGCTCATCCCCGCCCAGGTGCTCGCGGACTGCAGGGCGCGGGCCGAGAGGGAGCTCGCCGGAAAGAAGCTCACGAGCCGCTGGGCCGGCGCCGTCATCATCCTCGTCTGGACGGGCGTCCTGGCCTTGGCCGTGAAGGCGATTTTCTTCTAGCCCGCGGGCTGGCGAAGGCCGCGCCCGAGGCGTTAGGCTTGACGTAGCGAGGCCAGCCCGTGAACTACGCCCAATTCTCCGAGGCCCTTTTCGCGCAAATCGACGCGGCGCCGGAGATACCCCTGGAGCACGACGCGCGCGTCGTCATACTCTCCGACCTCCACGCGGGCGACGGCTCGGCCCGCGACGACCTGTCGCGGAACGGCGCCCTCCTCCTCGCCCTCCTGGAGCGCCACTACCTCCCGCGCGGCTCGACCCTGATCCTCAACGGCGACGTCGAGGAGCTGCAGAAGTACCGCCTTTCCGCGATCAGGGCGGCCTGGCCAGGCCTCTACGGCCTCTTCGACCGCTTTTCGGAAGCCGGCGGCCTCTTCAAGATCCTCGGGAACCACGACGAGGCCCTGGAGCTCGAGCGGAGCTACCCCTACCCCCTCTACCACGGCCTGTCCCTC
>Ga0116154_10003772_pt1 | contig 10539 bp, 11 predicted proteins | sample AD_UKC030_MetaG_FD_89898 | JGI IMG/M metagenome (GOLD analysis project Ga0116154, IMG submission 89898) | Active sludge microbial communities of municipal wastewater-treating anaerobic digesters from USA - AD_UKC030_MetaG | ecosystem: Engineered > Bioreactor > Anaerobic > Digestate | place: USA...
GACCTTGTTTAAGACCGTCGAACTGCCCTGCAAACCGGGCGCAGCGGCGTCGGCTCCCGCCGAGGCCACACGCCCGTTGAACCTGAGCCTCGGGCGGGTCGGTGAGGTTGCCTTCGTGGGTTTTGGCGGGGAGGTGTTCAACGGGATCGGCCAGGCAATCAAAAACGCATCGCCGTTCCGGAGCACATTCATCTTCACCCACTGCAACGGTGCCGCCGGCTACGTGCCCACGCGGGCAAGCTACGCCGAGGGCGGCTACGAGGTGCAAAGCAGCCCCTTTGCGCCGGGTGCGGGCGAGCAGTTGATCGAAGCGGCGCTCCAAGGGCTGAGGGACCTGCAGTGAGCCGTTGAGCCATGAGAACAATCCTCAGCGCAACTTCCGGCGCGTTCCGAGCCGGAGTCCTCGCGATTCTCGTGAGCCTTCCTTGCGTTGCCGAGAACTGGCCTGGTTTCCGCGGGCCTGGGGGTCAGGGGGTTTCCGCGGAGGAGAATCTCCCGTTGACGTGGAGCCTCACCACGAACCTGGCCTGGCGGGTTCAGGTGCCGGGGACGGGCTGGTCGTCGCCCATTGTCTGGGACGATCGCGTTCTCGTGAGCGCGGCCTCGCCGGATGGGACCTCGTGCCATCTGGTGTGCGTGGATGCCGACACCGGGGACATTGTCTGGAACAGGCAGGTCTTCAGCCAGGATCCGCCGCGCAAGTTGGCCGAGAATTCCCATGCCACGCCCACGCCGGTGACTGATGGGACGTTGGTTTACGCGGCGTTCAACGGGGGGCGTATCGTGGCCGTGGATTGGAAAGGCAACGTCCTGTGGAGCTGGCGCGATCGCCAGTTCGTCAGCAAGCATGGGCTGTCGGCATCGCCGGTTCTCTACGATGACCTGCTGATCATGCCCTTCGACGGCAACGGGCCAACCGACGTCAACAACATCGGCTATCTCACCGCCTGGGACGGGGCGTTCATCGCGGCGTTGGACAAGCGCACGGGGCAGGAGAAGTGGCGAGGCAAACGGGGTCTGTCGCGACAGGCCCACGTGACGCCGATGCTCAGTGAGGTCAACGGCAAGGCGCAATTGATCAGCGGCGCCGGCGATGTCGTGCAGGGCTTTGATCCTCAATCCGGAAAGCTGCTTTGGAGTGTGCAAAGTCGCGGAGAAGGCGTGGTGCCTGCGATTGTCTGCGGGCAGGGCCTCGTGTTCACGTCGTCGGGCTATGGGACACCCACTTTACGCGCGATTCGTCCTGACGGCCAGGGTGAGGTCACGGCGACCCACATCGCCTGGGAGTCGCGAGTCAACGTGCCCCTCATGCCGTCCTTCGTGTATGCGGGTGGCCTCTTGTTTTGCCTCAAGGAATCCGGCATCGCCTCCTGCCTCGAAGCCGAAACCGGCCAGGTGGTCTGGGTGGAGCGGTTGGGCGGCGCTTATGGAGCATCACCGGTCCTGGCGGAAGGCCGGCTCTACTGCCTGGCCGAGGACGGTTCGACCGTTGTGATCGGGGCCGATCGAACGTTCAAGATCCTGGCCCGAAATCCGCTGGAAGGCTTGTGCAAGGCATCCCCCGCGATTGCCAGGGGCCGAATCTTCATCCGTTCCGAGAACACGCTCTTCTGCATTCGAGACTCCCTGCGCAAATGAAGCCCATTCGACTGATCCTGGCGACGATCCCGGCACTGTTTCTGGCGGCCGTGACAACTCCGGTGCGTTCGGCCAGTCCCGAGTTCTACGTGGCGCCGCATGGCGCCGATACCTGGTCCGGCACCCGGCCCGAACCGAACGCGGACAAGACCGACGGCCCGTTCGCGACACTCGCCCGCGCGCGCGACGCGGTGCGCCGCGTGAACGGTTCGGGCACCAATACCCATCCGATCACGGTGCTCATCCGCGGCGGCGAATACCGGTTGTCCGAACCGCTGGTGTTCAATGCCGTCGATTCCGGCGCGCCCGAACGCCCGGTGATTTATGCGGCCTACCCGGGCGAGCGTCCGGTGTTCAGCGGCGGACGGCGGATCGGCGGATGGCGGCGGGGCGCGGACGGCCTCTGGTCGGTCGAAATACCCGAAGCCAAATCCGGACGCACCGTCTTTCGGCAACTGTTCGTCAACGGTCAGCGGCGCGAGCGGGCGCGCTGGCCACAGGAGAAATGGTTCACCGTGGCCGGGGCGGCGAATGCCAAGGAAGCCGGCTGGGCCGGCAGCCTGAGCGGGGTAAAAGACGACGAGCTGGCACGGTGCTCCTTCCGGTTCCGACCGGGCGACCTGCGCCCGGACTGGGCCAACCTGGAAGACGCCGAGGTGGTGGTGCTGCAGTTCTGGATGGCCTCGCGGCTGCGGATCCAGGCGCTCGATGAGCGCCAGAACTCGGTGCTGTTCACGGGCGGAAGCTGGCGACCATTAACCTGGTCGTTCGGCTACTACGTGGACAACGTTGCGGCGGGGTTGTCCGTGCCGGGCTGCTGGTACCTGAACCGCAAGACAGGGATTCTCCAATACCACGCTCTGCCCGGCGAGGACCTCACCCAGGCCGAGGTCATCGCTCCTGAGACGCTGCAACTGCTGCGGGTGGCGGGCGATGCCGACCGGGGGGAGTACGTGCACGACATCGTGTGGCGCGGACTAGCCTTTCGGCATACGGCGTGGGATTTGCCGGCGTCAGGGTACCATTACACCCAGGCCGAGCTGCCGGTGCCGGCCGCGATCCAGGTCACTGGCGCGCGCCGGTGTGTGTTCGAAGCCTGCGAGCTTTCACACCTGGGCGGCTGGGCGATCGAACTCGGACGGGGGTGCCAGGACAATCGGGTCATCGGTTGTGTCCTGGAAGACTTGGGTGCGGGTGGACTGAAGATAGGCGAACCGGCCGATCCCGGCAGCGACGCAGCGGAGGCGTGCCGGAACGAGGTGTCTGACTGCCGGTTTCGTCACGGATGCAAGGTCTACCTGGGTGCGCCTGCGGTGTGGGTGGGCCAGTCAGGTGGCAATCGGATTCGGCACAACGAATTCACCGGCCAGTTCATGTGGGCGGTGTCGCTGGGCTGGAACTGGTCTTACTTCCCGCTCAACCGTTCGCGGGACAATGTGGTGGAAAAGAACCATGTCTATGACCTGGGTACCGGCGTGTTGGGCACGCACGGCGCGCTCTACTGTCTGGGGGTGTCGCCGGGGACCGTTCTGCGCCACAATTACATTCACCACGTGCACGCGGCTGAGGCGTGGGGCGCGGGCGAAGGCATCATTCTCGACAACGGCTGCATCGGGATCGTGGTCGAGAACAATGTGGTGCATGACGCGGTGGCCGGCGGCTGGGGCTGTAACTTCAACTGCCTGGGGAACATCATCCAGAACAACGTGTTCGTGAACGGGCGCACCTATCAGCTCACGCGCTACGGCGACGCGCCCGAGGGCCCCCCGCCACCCAACGGTGAGGTGTTCACGCGCAATCTGGTGGTGTGGCGGGAAGGGCCGCTGATCAAGGAACGGGACTGGTGGTCGTTCGCGACCTTGTGGGACTACAATCTGTACTGGCAGTCGCGGGGCGAGCCGATCCGTTTCATGCGCTACACGTTCGACGAATGGAAAGTCAAAGGCCTGGACGTCCATTCTGTGATCGCGGATCCGCTCTTCGTCGATCTGGAGAAGAACGATTTCCGGCTGCGGCCTGAATCGCCCGCCTTCAAGCTGGGCTTCCGTCCGATCGACTTGTCGGACGTCGGACCACGCCAGGCCCGTTGATGGGGACGAGCGCTTCCTCGACCTGCTTGTCGCCCTCGGCCGCGTCGTCGTAGATCGCGGGTCGTGTGGTTTGGGCAGGAGCATCCGCCGGCAGGCCGGCCGAAAGCCCCCGCTTCTTCTTGTACACCTTCACGTAATCCACGACGAACACATCGGGGAACACGGTGTCCTTGATTTCCTCGGGCTTGGAAGGAATCTCCATGCTCAGAATCATGTACTCCTCGATGTGGGAGAGGCCGGCCCTGACCTCGTAGAAGCGGTATCCGTCCACGAAGAACGCGTACTTCTCCGGGGTCCATTCGAGGGCGAACGTATGAAAGCCCTCGCCGACACCCTTGAGGTAGCTCTGCATCCCGCGCGTGGTCTGCTGGCGCGGACCGTACGCCCAATGAACGTTGTGCGATACGATGTCGGTGCCCAGTTTCTTGAAGAACTCCATGATGTCGATCTCGGCGCCGTAAATTGCCGGATCTTCCCCCTTCGCGATCTCGGTCGATTGAATCCAGAACGCAGCCCAAATGCCCGGGGATTTCTGGAGCTGTGCCCGGCATTCGAAGTAGCCGTACCGGGTCATGAAGCGATCCTGTGTCCCCACCGCGCCGAGCAGAATCCGGTCGTTCTTCTTGAGGGCGTGCAGCTTGAGGTAACCGTCTCCGACCGTCACCGCCTCGGGCGACACATACCCCAGCGCTCGTGGTCCGACGCCGCGCACGGCCCACTTCTGGGGATCGAGCGCGTTTCCGTTGAAATCGTCCTCCCACACCAGTTCATAGCCCAGGGCCTCGGGAGTCTGGCGTACCGCAGAGATCGGTCCTTGAGCCGGTCGTTGCGCCAGGCCGACGAGGTTGCAGCCGAGCCCGACAAGGGCACAGAACCAGATCGTGGTCTGGCGGGACCGCCGTGGGTGTGGGTCAAGATGGGCTTTCATAGGGCTCAGTCGACGTCTACGTCCAGGGTTCACCATCTCCGGACGAAGGCCTTCGTGTTCACGGGCGATTGGGATCGTACACGTTGCGCAGGTCCGAGTCGAACGGCGCGTCGCGGAGTCTGGTTTCGGCGTTCACGGCGCCAGAATTCAACCGCCACCGAACCAGCCCGACGTCCCGGGGCGCTGGTTGCCCCTTCACGATGTCTTGGCACCGGTAGCCCGTCCCGAAGGCCGTGAGCATCGACCCGTCCGGCAAGAGGACGGTCGAGGTCGCCTGGCTGCTCGGATACCACGACGTTGGCCCCTCTTTGATGTGGCCGACCCAGTGGCGCAGGAGGTACTTGTGGTCCAAGTCCCAGGTCTGGCCGTGATCGCGGCTCACCACCGCCTCGATGCCAAACTGCGGAAAGCCATCCGGCGTGTTGACGTACCCCTTGCGCACGACGTACGTCATCACGATGTCTCCGCTCGGCAACAAGACCAGTGACGGGTGATGCCGGCCCCAGTCGTAGAGCTTACGCACGCTGGACCAGCTTCGGCCATCATCGGTCGAGATCGAGATGCCGAGTCCCTCGGTGTGGTCGATGACCTCCGGCTGCATCCGAGCCGGGGTATCGGTCCGGCACGCGGCAACGAGGTGACCGTTGGCCGCACGGAGCAGGGCCACCTCGCTGACCGCCTCCCAGTGGGGCACCTTGGCCGATTGGCTCCAACGCTTGCCCCCGTCCGTGCTGAAACGCAGGTACGCTTGCTGGTGCGCGGTCTTCACCTCGGGCGGCTTGAACCAGGTGTAGCCCGCTTCCACGAGTCGAGTGATCTGGCCAGTCTTGGCATCGCGCTCAACCAACGGCGGGTCCCACGTGTACCACGGCTTGCCGTCCGCAAGGGCTTCGATCGGCACGGATTCCTTCCAGGTTAGGCCGTAGTCCCGGCTGAACCACCGCGCCGTGCTGTAAAACAGCACGGTGCCTTCGCCCAGGTAACACAGGGACGTGCCCAGGCCTGCCACCGGCTTGCCGTCGGCCCCCGTCAACGCAGGTCTGGGTGAACTCCACGATGCCCCGCGGTCGTCACTGAACAGGATTTCGGCATGATGCGGGTAGTCGCAACTCACGAGCATCAGGAGGCGGTCCTTCTCAGGGATGTAGGCGAGATAAGGCACAGCCACCACCCGATTCCAGCTTTCCGTTACAATCTGGAACTGCGCGGGCAGGCGAACCTCACCCGCCGTCCCGTTGATCTGCCGAACCTCGTGAGATTGCCACGCCCCCGCGCCGGTCGCGGTGCGCGACAGAGCCAGCACCAGCGACAGGGCCAACCAATGGAGAGTTCTGCTTCTTTGCATGATGGTGTTCACCCATTTTCAGTGCCGAACCGTGACTCGGACGGGCGAGCCACCCTCCGTCGGCAATTCCCAGACCTCGACCGTGCCCCGCGGCTTGGCCGCAAGGGGACGAACGTCCACGCCCACCGCGTGGTAGCCGTTGGTCGGTGGACTCGCGGAACCGGGGGCTTCTCCGGCACGCTCTCGCCCTTCCCGTTTCCAAGGTTCGGTCTTGGACCAAGCAATAAGAAACGACAGGCCTTGGCCCTCCCCGTCACGGACCGTCAGTGTCTTCTGAATCTCCGGTTCCTTTTGGGCCGCAAAGTACGCGCCGTCCACGTACTCCAGGTGAACCCGCTCTGGCCGTTCGGCTCCGCCCTTCGCCGTCACCGCCAGTGTCCCACCTTCCTCGACTTTCAGGCGGTACACACTCTCCCCAGCGCCAGTTCGTCCGGGAAACGAGAACTGGACCGCTTCCGGGCGATCATCGGCTGGCCCGTCCTTGCGTTTCCAGGTGCGGATGTAGTCGATGCTGAACGTGGCCGGCAGCGCGTCGTCCTTGGGCAGGCCAAACCAACCGGCGAACGTTTCGCTATCGAAGCAGAGCGCCAGCGGTTGGTGCCAATGGGTGTTGCGCTCCTCACGGACGACCGCGCCATCGACCGTGAACCGCAAGACCTCCGGGTCCCATTCGAGGCCGTACACATGGAATTCCCGGGCCAGGTTGTAGGGCGCCTTCCAGATGCGGCTCTTGTGCCAGTGCACCGTCTCGACCAGCGTGTGGAACAGGTGCGTGTTCATGTAGTAGTTGGTCGGCTGTGGCCGGGCGCCAATCTCGAACACGTCGATTTCAGACCAAATCTCCGGGGTGATGTCGTAGAACCAGAACGCGCTCGATGCCTGCGAGTCCATCGCCCGGGCCCGAATCTCGAAGTAGCCGTAGCGGACCTTGGTTTTGCCCTTCACGAAAGCGGTCGTGTACGTGTGATACCCGGCGGGAAGATTCGGGAGCGATTCCTTCTTGGCGTCAAGATGGAGCATCCCGTTGGCGATGCGAACGTTCTTCGGGTTGAAGTAACCGGGTTGGCGGCCCATCCAAGTGGGGTTGTTCGGGAACCACTTCGACGCGTCCAGTGTCCCGTTATCGAACTCGTCGGTGAGGGCCGGGAACGGTTCCCACTGGCCGTGTTTGAGGGGGCACCCAACCTCGGACGCGGCAGCGGACACGAGCGTGGCGCACGCTACGCAAATGCGAGTGAGGCCAAGTCGGCCCGTTCGTTGAAATAGCGTGGGCGTTTTCATACTGCGGTTGGCAATGTCATTCCCCATCGAACATGGGCTTGGCCGTAACCGGAGCGATTCGCTCCAGTTGCTCAACGACGAAATCCCGGTAGCTCTTGGAGAACGCCATGCCGCCGTGCGAGATTGCGCCATGGGCTCGATCCGCGCAATCCTCCGGGCGATGATTAGCGAGGCTCCGCCCCAGACCAACCAGGCAGGCCATGGGTTCCTCTGCCATGGGCCTCGTCCACGGTTTGGGGTGTTGGACGCCGGGGCGACGCCGCTGCGCTGGGCGCCACCAGGACCCCATCCGAGAGCAGGGAGGAAGACCGTGCTGTCGTCTGGAAGGACCGCGCGCTGACGGCAGGCCTCCAGATCGAGGACCGCGATGAATGCCGAAATCGAACGTAACCTGGGTGAACAGCCGATCGCCCGCATCATGCGGGAGCACAACCTCAAACCGCACGACCTCGTGACGGCCTCGCCCGTGGAAATGACGCACAAAATGGTCTCGCGGGCGTGTAAAGGTAGGCGGCGTACGGCGAACACGCAGTGGAAAGTCCTCCAGGCACTGAACCGCGCCAGCGGAAAGAACTACTCCCTCACCGATCTGTTCAATTACTGAACCCACACATCAGAGCTGCGAACGCTCATGAGGCACCTGGATTCCTACTCCCGGGCGTCCAGTCGCACGACACGGCGGTAACCGCGGACCGCCGCTTGAAGGGCGAGCGCGGCGCCCAGCATCACGAGAGCGGCAGCATGGAGGATCGCTTTCACGCCGTGGAGCATTGCACCACCAGCAAGAGGCTTTCAATCGGACGCAACCTCCCGGGGGCGGCCCGTCCCAGTGGCGTCCTCAAACATAGGAAATACAGGAAGTCCCGCCCGCGGTGAGACGTCCTTCCCTGTAATCAGGTGGGGTCTCCCGCAGGGCCGATTGTATACTGCCATTGTATACTGTTTGCCCAAAATTGGGCCTCCGAGGGTCCATGTGGTTCAGCGGCTGCGTGCCAGCAAGACGCTCGGAATGAACGATTTGTCCTTGTCGGTGTCGGTCGGTCCAAATGGGTGGAAAGCCCCATGAAAGAACTTCGGATCAGAAGGTTGCAGGTTCGAGTCCTGCCGGACGCGCCAATTGATAGGCAAGGAGTTACAGAGAATTCACAAGGCCATTTCAAAAGCCAGCTTTTGCATTCCTTTTGCACTTTTGCAGACTCTCGCGCTCGAAACCGTCCATGTTCGCGCCTCGGCGGCGGGGGTTTTGCGGCGTCAGTTCCAGACCGCCGGCGGGCAAGAATTGCGGCGGGCCGGTCGGGGCGCGGGGGCGCGGCGTCCGGCCAGGGCGTTTTTTCAGGTGCGGTTTTGCTGCACGTGGTAGGCCTCGCCGGTCGGGGTCCGGGGCCTCGGGGTCCGGCCACAACCAATGGCGCCGCGCGTTTTCGTTGCGGACCGTCTTCCCGCCGGCCAGGGCCTCGGGCCAGGGTCGGGCCTCGCGCGGATCGCCTCGCTGGTCGGGCCAGGGCCTCGAAGCGTCAAGGCGGCGCCGGTCGGGGGCCTCGGGGCCTCGGGGCCTCGGGTTCGGCCACCCGGTCCCCTCGGGCGCCGACCTCGGGTCCGAGCGCGCCGCCGACACCCCCCCGACGCGACCGGGGGGAGGGGGGTCCGCGCGCGGCGGGGGGGGCCACGGGGATGGATTGATTGGGCGTGCCGAAAATTCTCCACCGTACGATCCGCCCCATCCACCCCGTCACTCTCCACAATGCGCCGCCAGCTTCCCAGGCTGCCCTTGGGCGCGTTTTGATGGTGGGCAAAGTGTCCGTGACATGGCGCGACGATGCGGACGCGCCCACGTGCAAAGGGGGTGGGGGCCTCGGGAACAAAAGGGTGGTAGTGGGCATCCAACGCGCTCGGGCGCAACGCCGGGCAAGCCCTGCCTGCGGCTGGACCCAAAAACCCTGGACCCCAAAACCCTTGACGTCTTGATGTGGTCCGCCGAAGACTCACCCCGATGAAAGCGGGCCAGCTTCTTGTCCTGGGCCTTCTGTCCGGCTGTGTGGCCGGGTGCTCCACACCCCGCAGCGGGTTGAAACCTTCCTCTGCGGCCGCCCCGATCACGACGTACAAGCAGGGCGAGGCCATTCTGTGCCTGACCAAGACCAACAGCGTACTAATCGCGCTGTCACAGCCAGAATTTGGCGCAGGGCAACCGCCTGCCGTGTTCGTGCTGGTCGCGAACACCAGCCCCCGACCATTCGTCCTCGGGCCGGCGTCGGTGCGCGTGCTGGGGGATGGGAAGCCCGTGAGGATCTACACCTATGAGGACTTGAAGCGTGGCATTGAAAAGGAGGCCAGCCGGGAGGCGTTCCGGGCGGTCATGGCGGCAGTCGGGGATTCCATGTCCGCTTCGTCGCCAACAGTCAGCACCACGAGCGGGAACTACAGCATGTACGGGTCAAGCGGGTGGACTGCGCACGGGAACTTCTCAGCCAATACGCACACCTATGACCCGGCGGCGCAGGCCGCCGCCCGCGCTGCTATCGACCAGCGCACCGACAACTGGCTGGCGCGGATCGCAGCCAACAAGGCGACTCAAGTGAACAGTCTTGATTGGATTCTGCGCGAGAACACGCTTCAACCGGGGACCTACGCGGGCGGCTTAGTGAAACTGCACCCAGAGGATTTGAAGAACGTGCGTGTGGTGCTGTTCACGGTGCAGGCTGGGGAGGAAGCGCACGAGTTCCCACTGGAAGTCTCAAAGTGAGCCTGGCCCTTCACGCTTAGGCTGCACGATCGGCACTCGGCTACAGCATTTCATCCGTGCACTTTTCTCGCATCGTGTGCGGCTTGTTCTCTTGCGTTGCGTTCGCTTCCTCGGCGGCGAGCTTGGGGATGACGGAGAGATAGACGCGCTCGCGGAGGCGCTGGGCCAGTTCGACGGCGAACCGGGCGGATTCGCCGAGCAGGGCGTCGAGCATGCCGCCGGGCTCGGGGCAGCACCGCCACCAGCACCAAGGCCCCTCCACAGTGCGGACAGCGCCCATCCCCCTCCTGCCCCCGCCCTTTCCCGCGTTCGGTTCCGGCTCCGCTGCAACTCGCCCTCGCGGGCGTGGGTGATCTCTCGCCGGCCCACGCCTTGGAGATGCTCGGCTTTCGCTGGGTAACATCACGCGACGCCGGTCACAGCAATTCACCGTCCTGTTTCCCGCGGGAGGCGCGGGGCTTCTTTGTCTTGGTGGCGGCTTCTTCTTCCGCGGCGCGTTCGAGGTTCAGGGCCA
>Ga0116154_10003776_pt1 | contig 10534 bp, 7 predicted proteins | sample AD_UKC030_MetaG_FD_89898 | JGI IMG/M metagenome (GOLD analysis project Ga0116154, IMG submission 89898) | Active sludge microbial communities of municipal wastewater-treating anaerobic digesters from USA - AD_UKC030_MetaG | ecosystem: Engineered > Bioreactor > Anaerobic > Digestate | place: USA...
AACGAGCACCGCTTCCGCTCCGAGGACAAGATCGAGAAGGCGACCCTCGACACGCACGAGATGCAGTACCTGTACTCGGACGGCGAGGGGCACCACTTCATGAACCAGGAGACCTACGACCAGGTCCGCCTCTCGGACGAGATCGTCGGCGACGCCATGAAGTACCTCCTCCCCGAGACGGTCATCGACGTCGACTTCTACGACGGGAACCCGATCTCGGTGGAGCTGCCGACGACGGTGAACCTGAAGGTCGTCGAGACGGAGCCCGGGATGAAGGGGGCGACGGCTTCCGCCTCCTACAAGCCGGCCAAGCTCGAGACCGGCCTCATCGTCCAGATCCCCCAGTTCGTCGAGGCGGGTACGGTAATCAAGATCGACACGCGCGACGACTCCTACCTGGAGAGGGCGGGCTGACCAGGACCGCGCTCTCCGCGGCCGTGGCCCTCGCCGGGCTCGCCCTCGCGGCGGGGTCCGAAGCGGCCGCCGCGAAGACCGCGCGCGAGGGCGCTCCTTCGGTCCTGGCCGAGGCCGCGCGGGCGCCTTCCGCTTCTCCCGCACCCTGCCCGTTCCGCGACCCCGAGGACGGCGGCTGCTTCTCCTCCGCGGATGAGGCCGACCTCGCCTGGATCGCCCGGGCCAGCGCCGCCGCGCCGCGCGCACCGAAGGTCGCCCTTCCCCCCGGCCTGCCGGCCGTCCTCGCCGTCGCCCGGACCCAGGCCGAGGAGCATCTCCCGCTCGAGGCCGACCCGGACGGCGAGGAGCCGTACGAGGAGGGGAGCTGGGCCGCGGGCGCGAGCCCCGCCGCGCCGCTTCCGGCTCTCTCCGAGGAGCAGCGCTCCTTCTGGCGGGACCTCCGGTCGACGCTGAAGGGCCTCGTCGTCCGCAAGAAGGACAGCAAGCCGGCGTCGATCCCCGAGGAGGAGCTCGCCGCGCTCTTCGCGACCGGGTTCCCGCTCCCGATCGAGGCGTTCCCGAAGGAGAAGCTCCGCGACACCTTTGACGCGTCCCGCGGCCGCCACAAGAGGCACCACGCGATCGACCTCGGCGCCCCGAAGGGGACCCCGATCGTGGCCGTGAGCGACGGGAAGATCGAGCGCCTCGGGCGCGACCGGCGCGGCGGCATCGTCATCTACCAGCGGGACTCGACCGGCCGATTCGTCTACTACTACGCCCACCTCGCCCGCTATGCGCCCGGCCTGAAGGTCGGCGACACGGTAAAGCGGGGGCAGCAGATCGGCGAGGTCGGCACGACGGGTCGCACGTTCGGGGCCCATCTCCACTTCGCCATCTTCCGCGACGCCGACGCCCCGAACCCCTGGAAGGGGCTCGTGGTGAACCCGTACCTCGTCTTCTCGGCGCTCGTCGGCGGGAAGTGACCCGCGGCGGCGTGCCGCCCGCCCGGTACGCGCCGCTCCCGTCTCCACGTTCCGGTACGCCTCTCCGTTGACCCTCCGGGGCACGGGCGCACAGAATCCGGTCATGAGCGAGCGCGTCCCGTTCCATCACTCGGCGGAGCGCTTTCCGGAGCCGCTCGCCGAAGCCGTCCGCCTCGCCGGGCTCGCCGACCGGCCCTGGGCGGACGCCCCGCCCGAGCCCGACGGAGGCCCGGCCCTCTACCTCGCTTCCTCGCCCGTCCCGGAGGCGCTCGCCCCTCTCCTGCACGACGGCTCCCCCGTCGTCGCCCTGTCCTGGGGCGAGCCGGCGGAGCTCCCGATCCCCGTCTTCTCCCTGCCGCCCCACGCTCCGCCGGCGGCGCTCGCGTCGATCCTCTCGGCCGCGGCCGAGGTCTCGGCGGCGCGGGCGGCCTCGGCGTCGCTTTCGCGAAGGCTCTCCGAGGCCGAAGAACGCGTCAGCGCCCTGAACCGGATCGGGATCGCGCTTTCGGCCGAGCGGGACCTCGACCGCCTCCTCGAGAAGATCCTCACGGAGTCGCGGCGCTTCACCTCGTCGGAGGCGGGGAGCCTCTACCTCCTCGAGGAAGGGCCCCACGGCCGACGGCTCCGCTTCAAGCTCGCCCAGAACGACGCGGTGAAGTTCGCGTTCTCCGAGCGGACGATGCCGGTCGACGACGCGAGCCTCGCCGGCTACGTCGCGGGCCACGGCGAGTCGATCGTCCTCGAGGACGCCTACGCCGTGCCGGCCGGTGCCCCGTATCGCCTCAACGCGGCCTTCGACGAGCAGACCGGCTTCCGGACCCGCTCCATGGCCGTCGTCCCGATGTCCGACCACACGGGCGCGCTCGTCGGAGTCGTCCAGCTGATGAACCGGCGCCTCCCGGACGGCAGCCCGGCCCCGTACCCTCCGGACCTGATACCGCTCCTGCACTCTCTCGCGACGCAGGCGGCCGTGTCGGTCAAGGCGAACCAGCTGACCGCTTCCATCCGGAAGCTCTTCGAGGACTTCGCGCGCGCCGCGATCATGGCCGTCGAGCTGCGCGACCCGACGACCGCGGGTCACAGCAACCGCGTGGCCGACCTGACCGTCTCCCTCGCCCGCCTCGTCGACCGCGCGGACGACGGCCCCTACTCCTCCGTCTCGTTCTCGCGCGAGGAGATGCGCGAGCTCCGGACGGCGGCGCTCCTCCACGACTTCGGGAAGGTCTCGATCCCGGAGCGGGTCCTCGTCAAGGCGAAGAAGGTCGACGAGGAGGCGATCCTCCGGATCCGCGACCGGTTCGACTTCGCGCTCGAGTCCGAGGACGCCCGCGACGGCCGGAGACTCCTCGAACGGCTCGCCGAGGCCGGCATCCCCCCTTCGCCGGAGGACCTCCGCCTTCTCGACGCCGCGCGCTGGGACCGGGCGCAGGAGCTCGAGGAGATGTTCGAGGAGGTCCGCCGCGCGAACGAGCCGACGATCCTCCCCGAGGAGGCGGGCGGCGTCCTCCGGCGGCTCCTGACGCGCTCCTATCGCGACCGCAGGGGCGTCGTGAGGTCGCTGCTCCAGGACGACGAGTTCCAGCTCCTCTCGATCCGGAAGGGAAGCCTCTCGGTGGAGGAGCGGACCCAGATCGAGAGCCACGTCTCCCATACCTACCGGTTCCTCTCCTCGATTCCGTGGACCCCGGACCTCGCCCGGGTCCCGGAGATCGCGCACGCCCACCACGAGAAGCTCGACGGCTCCGGGTACCCGCGCGGCGTGCGGGCGGACGAGATCCCGGTCGCGTCGCGCGTCATGACGATCTGCGACATCTACGACGCGCTGACGGCCTCGGACCGGCCCTACAAGAAGGCCGTGCCGCGGGAGAAGGCGCTCCGGATCCTCGAGGACGAGAGCCGCTCCGGCCTCCTCGACGCCTGGCTGGTCTCGGCCTTCGTCGGCGGGAAGCTCTGGCTCCCCTCGGGGCAGCCTTGAGGGGCGCGGGGCGCGCCTCTCTCCTCTTCCTCCTCGCGCTCTCTCCGGTGGCGCCGCTTCCGTCGGCCGCGGCCGCCGAGCCCGGGCGCGCCCTCGTCCCGCGCGGGCGCTGGCACCTCGAGGCGCCAGGGCCTCCGGAGGTCCGCTGGTCGGTCCTCTTCCGCCGCAGCGACGCGGAGGACGAGACCCGCCTCCTCGTCGAAACCCCGGGCGGGCGCTGGTCGCTCCTCTCGAAGCAGCCCGCCTCCGGCTCCGACACACGCGAGGAGGTGACCGACACCGCGCTCGGCGAGACGGTCTCGCGCGTCCTCACGCATGCGCCCGTCGTCCTCTTCCCGGAGTGCGCGTCGGTACGCCCTCCTGACGCCTGCCTCGTCCTCGAGGGGACGCGCGGCCGCCTGGCCGCGCCGCTCTCGGCGTTCTCGAAAGGAGAGGCCGCCGCCCTGAGGCGGAAGGCCTCCGCCGTCGTCTCTCCCGACTTCCTCCGACGGCTCCGGGGACTCGCGCCCGCCCTCCCGATCGCCGACCTCGCGTTCTACTCGGAGGACTTCCTCGCGCTGCTCGACCCGGCGCTCGCGAGGCCGAAGGGGCCGCCGCTCGTCGCCCCCCGCCGTCCGGGCTGCACGTTCGACGCGAGCTTCGGGTGGCCCTGCACCCCCGACGAGAGACGGCGCGAGGAGTGGCTCTTCCGCCGCCCCGCCGTCGTCACCCCGGAGCGGACTGGTGCTCGGGACGAAGGAGGTCGAGGACCGTCTTGACGGGCGCGAAGGTCTCGATCGGCACCTCGACGAAGAGCGTGTTCCAGAAGGCCATCGCGCCGTTCCAGAGGCCCGGCCGCTCGAGCGCCAGGAGCGGGACACCCTCGTGCGACTTCTTCGAGACGAAGACCGCCGCCTCGTCGACGAATCTCGGGAGGTCCCACGGGCGTCCCTCGCCGTCGCGAAGCGCGAGGACGAGATCGACGGGATTGAAGTGCGTCCCGGAGCTCCAGAGCGCCCTCTGCGCCGGGTCGGAGAGGTCGACTTCGGCGCTCTCGACGATCTGGCGGGCGAGCCTCCCGTCGCGGCCTCTCCCCCAGAACGGCCCGCCGCCGGGCTCCCCCTCGTTCCTCACGACGCCGCAGACGCGCAGGGGGCGCGCGAGACGGGCGCGCACCCACCGGCGGCGCTCGTCGTCCGGGAGCGTGTCGGCCTCGGCCGTCGCCTCCCCGAACGTCTCGCGGAGGTAGGAGAGCGCCTCGTCGGCCGCTCCAGGTGCTCCCGCGTCGAGGAGCGAGACGAGGTTCCGGACCCTCCGCTCCACCTCGAGGAGCCTCCCCGCGAGCAGCTTCTTCCAGAGGAGCGTCGGGCCCTTCCTCGAGTCGGGGACGACGTTGTCGACGTTCTTCACGAAGACGACGTCCGCTCCGAGGGAGGCGAGGTTCCCGAGCAGGGCTCCGTGCCCGCCCGGGCGGAGGAGCAGCTCTCCCTCCGCCGTCCGAAAGGGACTCCCGTCGAGCGCGACGGCGAGCGTGTCGGTCGCGCGTTCCTGGACCGAGAAAGAGACGTCGAGGCGGGCGTGGAGCCGGCGCTCGAGGTCCGGCCGGCGTCTCTCGAGGAGCGCCTCGAAGCCGGCCCGCGCCTCGTCGGCGACGGTGAAGTGGACCGGAGTCCGGCCCGAAGCCGAGCGGACGGTCAGCGCCGCCTCGACGAGGTGCTCCTCGAACGGCGTTCGCGCCCCCTCTTCCTCGAGGTGGAACGGGACGAGCCCCTTCGGACGGGAGGCCAGGCCGAGCCCCGACGGCAGGAGGAGCACCCCGAGCAGCTCGGCGAGGCGCGCACGCGGATCGGAGAAGACCGCCTCCCCCGCGGCCGCGCGCAGCTCCCCGGCGAACGGCAGCTCCTCGAGCCCCTCCACGAACCGGACGACCTCCCCGGCCGCCGCGTCGCCCCGCGCCGCGCGCGCGCTCCACTCCTCGAACGGGGTCTCCGGCTCGTCGAGCGTCTTCCGGAGCGACTGGAACATCCGTGTCGCCGCGCCCGAGGCCGGGACGAGCTTCGAGAGGCGCCCCTCCTTCTCGGCCTCCTCGAAGAGGGCGAGAAGGTCGCGGTGGCGCTCCTCGGGGAGCCGCTCGATCCCGTCGCCTCGCGTGCAGGGGCGGACGAGCGCGGCCGGGGCGGGAGGGTTCGTCAGGAGCTCGACCTGCCGGGCCGCTTCGGCCGGATCGATTCCGGCCCGGGCCAGCGTCGAGAGATCCCGCTCCGTGAAGAGGCCGCCCACGGTCACCTCGCCGTCCGCGCGCCCGCCTCCGCCTCCTCCTCCAGGAGCCGGAGCAGGTACTGCCCGTACTCGTTTCCCTTCATCGCACGAGCGGCCTCGCGAACCTCGTCCGCCCCGATGGTGCCCATCCGGTAGGCCACCTCCTCGAGGCACGCCACCTTGAGCCCCTGACGCTCCTCGATCGCCTGCATGAAGTTCGAGGCCTGCAGGAGCGAAGCGTGCGTCCCGGTGTCGAGCCACGCGACCCCGCGGCCGAGGACCTCGACGTTCAGCTCGCCCCATTCGAGGAAGACGCGGTTCACGTCGGTGATCTCGAGCTCCCCGCGCGGCGAAGGCTTCAGGTTCGCCGCCACGTCGAGGACCCGGTTGTCGTAGAAGTAGAGCCCCGTCACCGCGTAGGAGGACCGGGGCTTCGACGGCTTCTCCTCGAGGCTCACCGCACGCCCGTCGGCCCCGAACTCCACGACGCCGTAGCGCTCGGGATCGCGGACCCGGTAGGCGAAGACCGTCGCGCCGCTCTCCCTCCGCGCGGCCGCCTGGAGGAGCTCCGGGAAGCCGTGCCCGTAGAAGATGTTGTCGCCGAGCGCCAGGGCCACCCGTCCCTCGCCGACGAACTCGCGTCCGATCAGGAACGCCTGAGCCAGTCCGTCCGGGCTCGGCTGGGCCGCGTACTCGATCTTCAGGCCGAGCCAGGCGCCGTCCCCGAGGAGCCGCCGGAACCCCTCCTGCTCGTGCGGCGTCGTGATGACGAGGACCTCCCGGATCCCCGCCAGCATGAGCGTCGAGAGCGGGTAGTAGATCATCGGCTTGTCGTAGACGGGGACGAGCTGCTTGCTGACGCCGCGAGTCACCGGGTGGAGACGCGTGCCGGATCCCCCGGCGAGGATGATTCCCTTCACTTCGGACTCCTCGCTCCGATCTTAGCCGGGGAGGCCCGGCCCGGGCGCTTCCGCGCCCGTCCGGGCCCCGTCTCGGGCTACGATCCGGCCATGCTCCGCCTCCTGCGCACCCCGCTCCTCCTCGCGGCGCTCCTCGTCGCCCTCCCGGGCGCGGCCGCCGACACCCACCCCTTCTCCATCCACGACATGCTCGCGATGGACCGGATCTCCGACGTCCAGCTCTCGCCCGACGGGACGCAGGCGGCGTTCGTCCTCCGGACGACCGACCTGGCCGCGAACCGCGGACGGACCGACCTCTGGCTCCTCGACGTGAGGTCGAAGGGCGTCCGCCGCCTGACGACGCACGAGGCGGCCGACTCGAGCCCCCGCTGGGCGTCGGACGGGAAGAGCCTCTACTTCCTCTCGACGCGCGGCGGCTCCCAGCAGGTCTGGCGCATTCCCCTCGCGGGAGGCGAGGCGGAGAGGGTCTCCAGCGAGCCGCTCGACGTCGACAACCTGGAGGTCGCGCCGGGCGGGAAGCTCCTCGTGATCTCGATGGAGGTCTTCCCCGGGAAGAGCCCCGCCGAGACGAAGGCCGCGCTCGACGCGAAGGAGTCCGTCAAGGCGAGCGGGATGCTCTATGACCGCCTCTTCGTGCGGCACTGGGACACCTGGAAGGACGGGCGACGGAACCACGTCTTCGCGCTCCCGCTCGGCGCCGACGGGAAGGCGGCCGGTGAGGCGAAGGACCTGATGCCGGCGATGGACGCCGACGCGCCGCCGAAGCCGTTCGGCGGCCTCGACGACGCCGCGATCAGCCCCGACGGGAAGACGCTCGTCTTCACCTGCAAGGACGTCGGGCGCGAAGAGGCCTGGTCGACGAACTACGACCTCTGGGAGGTCCCGACCGACGGTTCGGCCGCGCCGAAGCGGATCACGACGAACCCGGCCTGGGATTCGACTCCGCGCTTCTCTCCGGACGGGAAGACGCTGGCGTACGCGGCGATGAGCCGCGCGGGCTACGAGGCCGATCGCTTCGAGGTCGTCTTCCGCGACCTCGCGACCGGGAAGGACCGTTCGTTCACCCTCCGCGCCGGTCCCGGGAAGAACGACGACCGCTCCCCCGCGAGCCTGACCTGGTCGGCGGACGGGAAGTCGCTCCTCGCCACCGCCGACCACCTCGGCCAGAAGGCCCTTTTCGCGATCGACGCGGCGACCGGCAGGGCGAAGATCCTCCTCGCCGACGGCTCCGTCGACTCCGCCTCCCCGCTCGGCAAGGACCGGATCCTCTTCGCGCGTCACTCCCTCCTCGGGCCGACCGAGATCTACGCGATGCCGGTCGCAGGCGGCGCGTACGAGAAGCTGACCTCGATCAACGACGCAAAGGTCGCCGCGGCCCGCTTCGGCAAGCCCGAGCAGTTCACGTTCACGGGCGCGAAGGGGGACACCGTCTACGGCTGGATCGTCTACCCGGTCGACTTCGACCCGGCGAAGAAGTACCCCGTCGCGTACCTCATCCACGGCGGCCCGCAGGGCTCCTTCGGGAACGACTTCCACTACCGCTGGAACCCTCAGGCCTACGCCGGCGCCGGCTACGCGACCGTGATGATCGACTTCCACGCCTCGACCGGCTACGGCCAGGCCTTCACCGACGCCGTGAACGGCGACTGGGGCGGCGCGCCCTACGAGGACCTGATGAAGGGCCTCGACTTCGTCCTCGGCAAGTACGCCTTCCTGGACGGGAACCGCGTCGGGGCGCTCGGCGCGTCGTACGGCGGCTACATGATCAACTGGATCCACGGCCAGACCGACCGCTTCAGGTGCCTCGTCGTCCACGACGGGAACCTCGACGAGCGGATGGCCTACTACGACACCGAGGAGCTCTGGTTCCCCGAGTGGGAGAACGGCGGGACGCCCTGGACGGCGAAGAGCTTCGGGCACCACAACCCGATCGACTACGTGAAGAACTGGAAGACCCCGACGCTCGTCATCCACGGCCAGAAGGACTTCCGAGTCGTCTACGCGCAGGGGCTCTCGACGTTCACCGCCCTCCAGCGCCGCGGCATCCCGAGCAAGCTCCTGATCTTCCCCGACGAGAACCACTGGGTCCTCAAGCCCGCGAACTCCCTCCAGTGGCACGACACCGTGCTCGGCTGGCTGGACGAGTGGCTGAAGAGGTGACGGAGTGAGGCGCGGCGCCACCCCTGGCGCCGCGCCTCTCGATGGTCCGAGAGCGCCCGGCGAGAGCCGGGTGCTCTCGTTTCCGAGGTGCTCGACGAGCGGCCGCGAACGATCCTGGGGAGGCGGTTCTCAGCCCTGGTCGAAGAGCGGGACGTCGAGCCCCGAGAGCTCGTCCTTCCGCTCGCGGAATGCCGCGCGCGCCGCGTCGACCTCGTCCGCGGCGCGGCGGAGGTCTTCGTTCCAGCGGTCGAGGAGCGACTGCAGCTCCGGCGCGAGGGGCTCCTCGCGCTCGACCTCTCCGTATCCCACGTCGTCCCACGAGAGGTGGGGTGTGCCGGGCACCGCGCGCAGGTACGCCCGCTGCACCTCGTCGGGAAGGCTTCGCCCGCGCTCCGCGACGAGCGCATGGACGCAGGCCGGGACCTCGCGCGGGGCGTCGACGAGCCGCTTCAGCGCGAGTTCCGCGGCTCCGGCGAGCGCGGCGTCCGAGGCCAGCGGAAGGAAGAGCGCGGCCATCTCCGCGTAGAGGGCGTCCGGCGCCTCCTCCGGCGGCAGGAGGTGCTCGCGGAGCGAGGCCTCGCGCGCGGCCTTCGTGCGGAGCGTTGCGAAGAACGCCATCCGCGCGCGGGCCTCGCCCTCGTCCTTCGGGAGCCCGACGTAGAAGCAGCGGCCGAGCTCGGGGACGAGGGAGGGGCGCTCGAGGGCGGCCTCGTCGAGGAAAGAGAGGAGCGTCTCCGCGGAGTAATGAAAGCCGGTTCCGGTGACGCGGCGGCGCGCGAGGAGGAGCGCGAACGCGAGCGGCGGCCCGCTCAGGTAGAGCATCCGGTGGAGGAGGATCTCTCCCATCACGGCGTGGTGCGGGTAGTTCCGCTGGAAGATCCAGTTCACGGCCAGGAGCGCCGTCGTCGCCGCGTCGTCGTCGCCGCGCCGGTGGGCGAGCTCGGCGGCGTCGAGGAGGAGCTTCAGGGAGGTTCCGTCGCCGAGGCCGAGCGCGAAGAGGAGCGTCGGCGGGACGGCCCGCTCGAAGGCGAAAGGCTCTGTGGCCCGGAGCGTCGCGTTGCGGAGCTCGACGCTCCCTTCGCAGAGGAGCTTCCCGACCAGGTCGGCGATCGCCACCTGGAGGGCCGGCTCCGCCTCGCCCAGGACTCGGAGGAGCGAGGGAAGGAGGCGCGCGGCGGTCGCGTTCACGAAGAGCCACTCCTCGAAGCGGAGCGCGAGCGCGAACCGGCGCCTGGGGTCCTCCTCGTTCACGACGCGCCAGACGAGCTGCTCCGTTCGCGGGTCGTCGTCGTCCGCCGTCGCGTTCTCGTGCGCCGTGCGCCGCCGCGGGACGCCGCGCGCCGGGTCGAGGGGGGGCGCCTGCAGGCGCCTCTCGAGACGGCAGTCGGTGCCGCAGGACGGGCAGTCCACCCGCTCGGCGTCGTCCTTCCACTCGAGCGCCTCGCCGCAGCCGGGGCAGAGCGTCCGCGTCACGACGGACTGCCGGAAGCCCTTCGACCTCACCCAGGGCGTCGCCGACGGGTCGCCTCCCGCCTCGGCCGAGGCGGCGTCGAGGAAGAGACGGAGCGGCGCTCCCTCGACCTCCGGCTCGACCTTCCTCAGGCGTCTCTCGAGGAGGGCCGGCGCGCCGCAAAAGCGGCACGTCACCTCAGGGGCGTCCTCGTCGAGCTCGAGGGGGACGCCGCACGACGGGCAGAGGCCGCGTTTCGTCCGGAAGAGGACGCGCGGCAGCTCGACGCTCATCTCCGCCGGTCGCCGCTCAGAGCCGTTTCAGCCACTCGGCCTTCTTCGCGTCGTACTCCTCCTGCGTGATCGCGCCGAGGTCGAGGAGCTCCTTGAGCTGCTTGAGGCGCGCGACGGGGTCG
>Ga0116154_10003778_pt1 | contig 10531 bp, 14 predicted proteins | sample AD_UKC030_MetaG_FD_89898 | JGI IMG/M metagenome (GOLD analysis project Ga0116154, IMG submission 89898) | Active sludge microbial communities of municipal wastewater-treating anaerobic digesters from USA - AD_UKC030_MetaG | ecosystem: Engineered > Bioreactor > Anaerobic > Digestate | place: USA...
AACCTTTCGCCCAGTCACAACGGCCTCATGCAGCAACCCCAGGTCTTTACCGAACTCAGACGCACCACGGTCTCCCATGACACACCCTTCTTTCTCTCGACGTTCGTCGAGGTCTGGGCATCCCCTTTTATGGAAATGCACTGCGGTGAATTAATATATGAAGAACAAATTTATCTCGCCAAAATATACCACCGATACAGTTTGCAGTCAACCAGAAAAGTTCGCTTGAACAGCGAACTTTTTAGACTTTATAACATTATAACTTTCAACTTTATAACTAATTTTAGATTACATAACTCTTTTAATATTCGGATCTTTCGGTTGTGCTGCCTGGCCTCCACCTGACGCCCAATATTCGCTAGTCCTATACACACGTGTTTCCTCAAATTCTTTATCTTTTTTGATAAGTTCTATGAGCTTCTCTACGAGCGCCTTGGGATTGCTGTCAAAAACAACTTTTGGATTGTGAGTCTGTCTGTGGCTTCTTTCTATTATTAACTTGAGCGTTTCGTCTGTATCCCACTCCCCCTCCAGAATACCGATAGGCTTCTGGTCTTCGAACGCCACCGTAAACTCATGGATCGTTCCGATTCTGCCGGGACCGATAATAATAGCATCCGATGTCCTAGTCATGAGCATATCTCGCCCGACATATCCGAATCCGGTGTAGATGATAAGGTCCATAAATTCAAGAGGCAGATTGTATAGAGAAACATGCTCTCTTGGACCGGATGCAGGTGAAAGACCGACAGAAATACCGCCGGCCTCCTTGGCACCTCTCGCAGACCATATCGGCACACCGGTAGTTGCACCCGTTATACATATGGCGCCCTGTCTCACTATCTCTCTCCCGAGCTCCTTACAGGCCTCAAAAGCATTTGTGTTGGCCAAATGTTCTGTCGCGGCCGAACCGGAAACAGCTATCTTGGGTTTTAGGTTGGCGTGCTTATCTACACCGAAAGGGTTATCCGCCAATGCTTTTGTTTCGTCCATAAATTATTTATTTATTATTAATTATTTATCAATTATGAGGTGCGCGTATTTGGAGGCAGAACAAGGAAAAAATTGAGGCTTACGACAATATGTATAAATATACTTTGAGGAGTAAACGAATTTTTTGACGCAGTTATGCACCAAATACGCGCACCTCTAATTAACTTAATAAATGGAACTCTCTGTATGCAGGGGCTACGGCATCTATGGCCAAATTGTCTCTTATCCTTTGGACCAAGAAAAGAGATGATTTTGGTTCCCCTAGGACAACGAAAACTTTTTTAAGCTTATCAGAAGTCGCATTAACGAAATTTAATAGGTCGTCCGAACCCTTGTGCGCAGAATAGCCCGACAAGGTAACAACTCTGGCATTTACATTAACCGTGTCTCCCATTATTTTCACAGTCCTAGCCCCCTCCTGAAGGATTCTGCCGAGAGTTCTGGTGGACTGATAACCGGTCAAAAGAAGAGTGCTCCTAGGGTCTCCCAGATAATTCTTTTCGTGGTGCAGTATTCTTCCTCCTGTCGACATACCGGACCCCGCTATGATGATTTTCGGGTGATGATAATCTTTAATAGACACAGACTCCTCCGTTGCAAGCGTTTGAACTAATTGCGGAAAGGAAAAAATCTCTCCATTTTTAGTTTTAGAAAAAATTTTTTGAGCCTCAGGATTTAAATAATCGACATACTTTCTATAAATATCCGTAACCTTAATAGCGAGCGGCGAATCCAGATAAACTCTTACCAATGGTATCCTGCCCTGAATCATCATTTCTTTAATTTCAAACAATATTTCCTGTGTTTTCTCGATAGAAAATGCGGGCAACATAAGCGTTCCTCCGGAATTCATCGTATCTTCTATTATATCTTCCAACGCCTCCTTACTCTCTTTGTGAGACGCATGGTTCCTGTCTCCGTAAACACTTTCCAAAATTAAGTAGTCAACATCTGTAACCATCTCGGTATCGTTGAGAAGAGGGGATGGGCTATTGCCCAGATCTCCCGTATAAAGTATTTTTTTTCCGGCATGAAATATCTCGAACATCGCGGAACCGATTATGTGCCCAGAATCTCTAAAAGTAATGGTTAGGTCGTCTTTTAATTTTATCCCCTGTCTGTAAGGAATCGTTTCCCAAAGCTTCATGGCGTTTTCAACCTCTTCTTCGGTATACAAAGCCGGCTTATCTTCCGCCTTGGCCTCTTTTCGCAAAACCCCCAAGCTGTCTATGAGCAATGCCTCTGTAATATCTTTTGTCGGCGGAGTCGAAAATATTTTTCCGCGGAACCCCTCCCTCACCAACCTCGGAATAAGACCGACATGGTCTAAGTGCGCGTGAGAGACAAAGAGATAATTTATCTCCTCAGGATTATACGGAAAAGGACTTCTGTTCGTTCTATCTTCAATCGTCTCCCCCTGCATAACGCCGCAATCAAGAAGTATCTTTAAACCCTGCACCTCTATAAGAAAATTAGCACCCGTAACCGTGCCGGCCCCACCATAAAAATTAAATTTTAATTTATCGTTCATCTAAAAATATGAAAACACCTATATATTATATCCTAAAAACAAAAGACCACACAGCAAAAGGTGTGGATAGAAAATAATCTCTCGAAATTGGGTTCACCCTGTTGGGTAAAAATTTCTTTTTCTCAAAGAAATTTTAAATTTTATAAATAAAATTTTACCCAACAGGGTAAAAAGAAAAGACCCATCGGAGACAGGTCTTTTCACGGCGGTTGATATGCCAATCCTAGAAGAATCCAGGTGGGTGCCATCGATGTTGCACCACGGTGTAACAAAAGAAACGGCTCCCGTGCTTATATAAATAGCTAGTTGGCATATCAAGCTGCCTATTTAATTATATCAAGAAAAAAATTCTGCAAAAACATAAAAAGTGGATAACCCCGTAGCAGAGCAAAGCTCACTACAGGGCAGGCCCCGATAGGAAAGTTCGAATTACTAACGTGGATTTTTTGACAACGCCTCTCGGAATTCGCCTACGGCTCCATCTGCCTTAACTTAAACTTATCAGAGAAACTTCCTACGGGGCGGGCCCCGATAGTAAAGCGGAGCTTACTACAGGGCAGGAACCGGATATCACTCTTATTAAGATTGGCCAATATACTGGATTGCCACGCTCCGCTCGCAATGACGCTAAAACAAAACCATTTGGACGTGGAACGCCCAAATGGTTTTAATTCGCCTGCCTGCCCTGCGTGCGCAGACAGGTAATTCTTAATTCCTAATTCACAATTCTAAAAATTTATATTTTGGATGCAGAACGAGGAGAAGACGAGCATTGCGACGAAGCTGTATGTAGATATACTGCGAGGAGCAAGCGGAGTCTTCGACAAAGTTATGCACCAAAAGAGAAATTTTAATTATTCTCCCCTGTCTTCTGGTCCGTATACAAAGGTATAGTCAGCCCTATTATAATCGAACAATTCGTCCTTCTTAAAAAATCTTTTTACTTCCGCCTCTCCCGCTTCCACGCTATCTGAGGCATGCACGACGTTCTGATTGCTCATTGCAAAATCGCCTCTTATGCTACCGGCGTCTGCCTTGTAGCCCATTGTTGGGCCGACAATCAATCTGACTGCCTCAACGGCCCTATATCCCGACAACGCCATTACAACGACCGGAGCAGATTGCATAAACTTTTTTAATGAATGAAAGAAAGGCTTATCTTTGTGATGAGAATAATGCTCTTCCACCAAAACATCGGCCAGCTCTATCATTTTAAGACCTATAATCCTAAGTCCCTTCCTCTCAAATCTTGCGATTATCTCCCCCATTAAGCCTCTGACAACACAATCGGGCTTCATTATTATAAGCGTCTTCTCTTCTGGATTCTTTGCCATGGATATTCAATTATTAATTAAAAATTACTAATTACTAATTTCTTTTTGTCATTGCGAGCGAAGCGAAGCAATCTAGAGTATAAGATATTCCCCGGGTTGCCTGCCTGCGCAAGCAGGCTTCGCTTCGCTCGCAACGACGCGCTGTCAACTAAAGCGGCGACGGCGTAAGAACCTCCGCCCCATTCTTTGTTACTAATATTGTTTTTTCAAAATGAGCGCTTCTTGAGGCATCCTCGGTCTTTACCGTCCATTCATCCTCGGCTTCATAAATAGCGTCGCCGCCCTCATTCACCATCGGCTCTATCGCAATAACCATCCCCTCTTTCAGAGTTAGGCCGGAATTTTTCTTTCCATAATTCGGAACGTATGGAGGCTCGTGTATGGCATACCCGACGCCATGACCGGCAAGCTCCCTTACTATTCCAAATTTATATTGTTTAACAAATTTCTCAATTGCATACCCGATATTCCCTATCTTGGCGCCGTCTTTCACTTCTTTGATTCCAATCTCTAGGGATTTTTTTGTAACGTCTATAAGTTTCTTGGCGGCGCTGTCTATCATTCCCACCGGTACAGTTATGGCCATATCTGTGAAGAGGCCCTTATGCTCCAAACCAATATCCAAACTCACCAAATCCCCCTCAGAAAGGGCCTGATTTGCGGGAATCCCGTGAACTACCTCGTCATTCAAAGACACACAAAGGGCCGCAGGAAAGGCTGTTTTGGCCCCATAGGGCCTATACCCTTTGAAAGCCGGCTTATCTCCGCCTTCTATTATTAGTCTCTCTGCGATGTCGTTGAGCTCGGTCTGCTTAACACCGGGGCGCACCGCTTTCGCAATCTCACCCAATATGTAAGAGAGGCGTTTCCCGCCTTCTCTCAAGATCTTTATATCTTCCGGCTTTTTAATTGTTATTTTTGATTCTCCCATATTTTTTCCAATCTGCTCATTATGTCCTTAAATATCGTAGGTATATTAGGCTCCCCATCTATCTGCAAGAAAATATAGTCAGGATTATTTCTATAATAATCTATAACCGGAGCAACCTCCGCATCATAAAACTTCAGTCTCTCGCGTATCGCCTCCTCTGTATCGTCATCTCTCTTTCTCAAAAGCTATCTTTTTACGGCGCTGTCGTAAGAAAGATCTATAAATACGACGACAACTTTTTCTCTCTTGTAAAATTTAAATGCGCCGTCCAGAAGTATCGCTTCCTGCAACTTCCTAGGCATACCATCTGTAATAACGTGCTCGTTTCCTTTAAAATTATCAGCAAAAAATTTACCCCACATTGCGACCGGCAAAAATTCTTCCACCAAGAGCCCATGTTCCAAAACGTGACGGATGAGCTCACCCGTATAAGTATTTTCTTTCGCGAGCGCTCGCAAAAAATTACCGGTTATTATATGAAAAATCCCGCTATTTTCAGTATTATTTTTCTTTAAATAATCCTCCAGTAAGTCCGCCTGCGTCCCCTTTCCGCAACCTGATCTGCCTATAAAAATAAAGGTTTGGTTTTTCCTCATGCGGTTATTCTAGCACAAAATATTAAAAACGAAACCGCCGAGGAGCGAGGCTTCCCGGCGGTTTTCCATAATTCTTAATTCCTAATTCGTAATTCCCAATTCCTTTTTAGTATTCTCTCATTGAGATCTGAGCATCAATCTGTCTTACGAGTTCAAGCACAACAGATACCACGATCAGAAGCGCCGTGCCTCCTATGGCGAGTGACGAATCACCTGTGACCGCCCTCATAATAAGCGGCAGAATAGCTATGAACCCCAAGAATAACGAACCGACAAGAGTAAGCCTTACTAATACGGAATTCAAATAATCTGTAGTAGATACGCCCGGCCTAATCCCAGGAATAAATGCTCCGCTCTTCTGTAGGTTTGAAGATATAGAATCAGGATCAAAAGTAACTGCTGTATAGAAGTAGGTAAAAAGAACAACAAGCAAAAAGTATGCCGAACCGTAAATAAGCTGGTTATTCAAAAGAGCAGACAAGAAATCAGAAATAGTTGTAAGTGTCGGAATGTTTAATCCCGATAAAAACTTCACGAACATCTGCGGGAACAAGAGGAAAGAAAGAGCAAAAATAATAGGAATAACTCCGGCCTGATTAACCCTCAAAGGAAGATAGGTGGATGTCCCCCCATAAACCTTATTGCCTCTTACTCTCTTTGCATATGTAACAGGGATTGGTCTTTCCGCCTCGCTAATCACAACAACACCTGCAACAATTACTATTGCGACAATCAAGAAACCTATATATGTAGGGAGCTGTGACAACTCAAACTTATAAGCGAGTTCACCGGCTGTGGTTGGAATTCTGGCCACGATACCCGAAAAAATTATGAGAGACAAACCATTCCCAATCCCGTACTCGGTGATAAGCTCACCAATCCACATAAGAAGAGTGGAACCGGCCGTTATAACCAAAGCCATAACCAACTTATCAAACAGGCTGGATCCAACCAAAAGAACCCCCTGATTACCCAATATAGTGAGGAAAGAGAGGCCCTGGAAAAATGCTAGAGGGACAGAAAGAAGTCTTGAGTACTGAGCGAACTTTATTCGCCCCGCAGAACCCGCCTCCTGGTACATCTCCTTCATTTTCGGGAAGATCATGGTCATAAGCTGCATTATGATCGAAGCGGTAATGTATGGGCCAACACCCAGCATAAAAATAGAGAGATTTGATAAACCTCCTCCGGAAAAGATATCCATCAATCCAAAAACCTGGCTTCCGGCAAAGAATTTTTCAAGAGCCAGTCTGTCTACACCGGGAACAGGGATAGTCGCTCCTAATCTGAATATCATAAGAGCAAACAGCACAAATAGCATTCTTGCTCTAAGATCATGATCTGCGAGAGCTAATTTTATTTTGTTCCAGATAGAAGACATATAAATAAGAATTATGAATAAAGAATCAAGAATTAAGGGACAAAAAACAAAACACGACGTGGGTTATTTTACAGAGCCACCGGCCTTTTCTATAAGTTCTTTCGCCTTCTTTGAAATTTCGCACCCGACAATGTTTAACTTTTTTGAAACATCGCCTGCGCCCAATATTTTTACGGCGGGAACTCTCCCCTTTTTTGTAGAAATAAGATTGTTTGATAGTAAGGATGAAAGATTTACGACATCGCCGTCCTTGAATACCTTAACAACGTCCTCCAGTTTTACTGTTGCAGGTCGAGGATTATTTACCGAGGCGAATCTGTAGCCTCTCAATTTAGGTATCTTCTTTATAAGATCTCTGAGTTCAGGTCTCAACTTTCTACCGGATCTGGCCAGCTGTCCTTTGGTGCCCTTTCCAGAAGTTGTCCCTCTCTTTCCCCCTCTTCCGACGATCTTTTTCGCCTTATTTGGGTGAGCTCTTTTTATTTGATGTATCTGCATATAATTGAATTAAGAATTTAGACTATAACAATTTAAGAGCCTTTACCGTGGCTTCGGCGTTGTTCAAAGGATTCTTTGTTCTTGAGTGGAACTTGCTGGATACGTCAGAGATGCCGGCCAATGTTAAAACGATTCTAGCGGAGCTTCCTGCGACCAATCCCTTTCCTGGAGCCGGCCTCAAAACGACTCTTGAGCTTGAAAACTTTGCGGCTGTTTCGTGAGGTATAGACATTTTCTTTGTTGTCTTTACCTTTACCATGTTCTTCTTTCCGTTTTTGATTGCCTTCTCGATAGCGGATGATGTATCTCCGGCCTTTCCTGTGCCTACTCCCACAGACCCCTTCTTGTCTCCGACAACCAAAGCGACAGCAAAGGTAAATCTCTTGCCTCCGGCGGTGATACGAGCCACTCTTCTAATATTTAATATTTTGTAGTCAACATCCGGCTTAACAAATCCCGGTCTGCCATCCGGCTTTTTGCCTGAGAACTTTTTGCCTCCGAATCCAGGCCTTCCTCCTCTGAAAGGTGTTCTAGCCGGTGCTCCGTTTGGTGCACCTCCTGTTACTGCCTGTGGTTTTGGGTTGCTGTTATTTTCCATAGTATTTTTTAAAACTCCAATCCATTAGCTCGAGCGTTCTCGGCTACGGCTCTTACTCTTCCTGTGTAAATGAAACCTCCCCTGTCGAAAACGACTTTCTTAATCTTCTTTTCTTTCGCTTTTTCGGCAACGAGTTTTCCTACCTCACCGGCTCTTGCGAGCTTTCCGCCCTTCTTTATATCCATGTCAGAAGCGGAAACCAATGTCTTTCTTGAGACATCGTCTATTATCTGAGCATAAGTGAATTTGTTTGATTTATACACAGAGAGTCTTGGCTTTTCAGCTGTTCCAAAAACTTTGGATCTGATCCTTTTTTGTCTTCTTGCTCTCTTTGTTTCTTTTGTATTTCCAGATTTCATCGTTTTATTTTAATTAGGAGACGGTTTTCTTACCTTGCTTAATCTTGATAACCTGTCCCTCATATTTGATACCCTTACCCTTATATGGCTCAGGCTTCTTTAGAGAAACGATCTTTTCTGCAAATTGTCCGAGCAATTCTTTGTCCGAGCTTGTTAGTGTGATAACGTTCTTTTCAACCGTGGCCTTGATGCCCTTTGGTAATTTTACTTCAACAGTATGAGAAAAGCCCAAGCTAAATGTAAGTTTCTCTCCGGCCAGCTGGACCTTAAAACCGATACCTTCAACTATCAAAACTTTCTTAAACCCTTTTGTAACTCCCGCGATCATGTTCTTTATATGAGCCATATATGTTCCCCAGAGCGATCTGAGGAAAATTGACTCTGCTGTAGGCGTGGAAGAAATCTCTCCGTTTGCTATCTCCAACTTTATTTCAGGCTTAAAATCTCTTACGAGCTCACCAAGCGGACCCTTTATTTTCACGACCTGTAAACCCTTTTCAAGGGCGATTGTCGCTGTGACTCCGGCCGGTATAGCTATTTTTTGTTTTCCTATTCTAGACATGTTTGTTTACCAAATCTTAAAAAGTGCTTCACCTCCAAGACCTTTCTCGACGGCAGCCTTTCCTGTGATTATCCCCGCCGTAGTAGAAAGAACCAAAATGCCCTTCCCGGACGTAGCGTGCCTGGCGCCATCCTTAATAGCCTGCGCTGTAACATAAATCCTTCTAGATGGTTTGGAAACCCTCTCAGTGCCGCTTATCCTCGCTTTCTTAATACCAACAGCACCGTTGGTAGAAGCGACACGCACGAGATCCATCTTGATTTGTCTTGCACTGGCAATCTTGTCATTACCGGAACTCTCAACTGCACTCAAATAACCTTCAGCTTTAAGAAGGTTGGCGATTTCTAGTTTAATTTTTGAAAATGGAACAGAAACAGAATCCTTGCCGGATACGGCAGCATTCTTGATTCTTGTTATCATATCTGCTATTGGGTCTCCTACCATGATGATTTTCTTATTCCCGGAATTTTGCCGTCATTGGCATATTCCCTAAAACAAATACGACAAAGACCGAAGTCTCTCATAAAACCTCTTTTTCTACCGCATCTAAAGCATCGCGAGACTTTCCTAGTACTGAACTTAGGAGTTTTCGCGGCTCTTGCTATTACTGATTTCTTTGCCATAAATGACTAATAAATTACTCAAACAAGCTTAAAAACTATTAAAAAACACCCTTTTGAAACTGGGGTCTATACTACCAAGAAGCATATTTAATGTCAAACCCCATAGTGAAATTTCGGCTCATTAAATATATTGAGGCACTTAAAACGCGCTAAAGTCAAATAACGCGTTATGGTTCAATAGCTTGGAAACACCCGACATGATAGAACATTAACAATAACAGCTAATAAATTAAGAATATGTACTCAATTAGCCCCTATCTACCCAAATTAAGAAGAGATGCAGCATATATGGCAGAAAGAGTCGGTGTGAGGGCCGCGGCGAGGTATTACGGCATTCCACCTGGCACCGTCTGTAAATGGAAAAAGAAAAGACGGATACACGGACACCATCCGATACCCACCCTGTCCTCCAAACCGAAGCATCACCCCCAAACACTGAAGAGAGAGATTGTCGAAAAGATAATTAAGGTAAGGGTTGAGACCAAACGATGTGCCGAGGTCGTCCACAAGACACTTTTGAACGAGGGAGCGGTGGTGAGTCTGAGTAGCGTGAAGAGAACATTGAATCGAGCCTATCTCACCAAAAAGAAGAGCCCGTGGAAGAGACTGCATTTCACAACTTCCCGTCCTGATGTTGCAAAACCGGGCGATTTAGTTCAGCTGGACACGATACACCTGATGACTGACAACAAAAAGCGTATTTATGTATACACGCTAATAGATGTCCATACAAGATGGGCTTATGCGCTGGCCACAGACAAGATCGGTGCGGGATATAGCGTGAGGTTCATACACAACGCGCAATTAAACGCTCCGTTCAAGTTCAACCACTTGCAATCAGATAACGGACCGGAGTTCTCTAACTGCTTCTCTCTTGGCGCAGGTGTTGCGCATAGGCATTCACGTATCAGGAAACCGAACGACAACGCGCATATCGAAAGATTCAACAGAACTATACAAGAGGAATGCTTAGACGGATTATTAAAAACTCCAACGGTCTTGAATTCTGCGATACAAAAGTATCTAAAATATTACAACGAAAAGCGCCTGCATTTTGGAATTAATTTGCAGGCGCCAATACAGTTTTTAACATCAAAGTGTTTCCAAGCTATTGATTAGAAAACG
>Ga0116154_10003779_pt1 | contig 10528 bp, 8 predicted proteins | sample AD_UKC030_MetaG_FD_89898 | JGI IMG/M metagenome (GOLD analysis project Ga0116154, IMG submission 89898) | Active sludge microbial communities of municipal wastewater-treating anaerobic digesters from USA - AD_UKC030_MetaG | ecosystem: Engineered > Bioreactor > Anaerobic > Digestate | place: USA...
AGCCGGTGATCTCGGTGGTCGTGCCGCTCCTGGTCCAGGCCTCGACCAACGCGACCAGCCAGGCCAGCCAATCCGCCAGCGGGACCGGCGGCTCGGGAGGATCATGATGAGCTCCACACGCGCCTCATCCGGTCGTCTCGGGGGCAGCCCCCTGATTGCCTTTGAACTGCCCGGGAGGCATGTACCCGAAGCAGTCAATGTCCGACTCTCAACTCTCAACTCTCAACTCTCAACTTGTCAGTCCGCCCCGCGCCGCGGATCGGTGTTGATCATCGTCCTCTGGATTGCGTTCGGCCTGGTGGCCGTCGCCCTCTACTTCGCGCAGTCGATGCTCTTCGAGCTGCGGGCGGTGGACCAACGGATCGCGGGCGCGCAGGCGGAGCAGGCGATCGCAGGCGCCACCTACTACGTCAGCAATGTGCTTGTCCAGGTCGAGACGCCGGGAACCTGGCCCGAGGTCGATCTCAGGACCTGGGAGGCCGTGCCGATCGGCGAGGCGACGGTGTGGATCCTCGGACGCGGCCAGCCGATCGTCGAGGACGAGCCGGTGTTCGACCTGGTGGACGAGGCCTCGAAACTCAATCTGAACACGGCCACCCAGGAGATGCTCGAACAGTTGCCCCGCATGACACCCGAACTGGCCGCGGCGATCATCGACTGGCGCGACACCGACGACGACGTGACCACGGGCGGCGCGGAAACGCAGATCTACCAGCGATTCCGTCCGGCCTACCGCTGCAAAAACGGCCCGTTCGAGTCGGTCGAGGAACTGCGCCTGGTCGCGGGCATGACGCTCGAGATCCTCTACGGCGAGGACGCCAACCTCAACGGCATCCTCGATCCCAACGAGAACGACGGCGACGCCTCCCCGCCAGCGGATAACCGCGACGGACGCCTCGATCCCGGCCTGATCGAGTACCTGACCGTGGTCAGCCGCGAGCCGGGCACGCGCGGCGACGGCTCCGCGCGGATCAACGTCGCGAGCTCGAGCCAGGAGGAGTTGCGGACGTTGCTCGAAGAGCAGTTGGGCGAAGAGCGCGCCGGAACCATCCTCGGCCAGGTCGGCACCAACAACAGCGGCCTGGGCAGCCTGCTCGAGTTCTATGTCAAGAGCGGGATGACGCCGGACGAATTCTGCCAGATCGAAGGGGACCTCACGGTCTCGACCAACAGCAGCCAGGCGGGCCTGATCAATGTCAACACCGCCAGCGAAGCGGTGCTGGCGTGCGTCCCGGGGATCGGACCCGAACTGGCCCCGACGCTCGTCTCGCAGCGCCAGCCCGACGCGACCACCCTGCCCACGGTGGCCTGGGTCGCCGACGTCCTCGAGCAAACGAATCTCGTCCAGGCCGGCCCTTACCTGACATCGCGCACCTTTCAATATACGGTCGATGTCGCGGCCGTGGGGCGGTACGGACGCGGCTTCCGGCGGGCCCGCTGGCTGTGCGACACGGCGGACGGCACGCCCATGTTCATCCGACGCCTGGACGTGACCCACCTGGGCTGGGCGCTGGGGACGACCGCCTACGATCCGGCCCTCTTTGCGAACCGAATGCGATGAAGACCTGGCTTAAGCATGTTCCCTTTCAGCGCGGCCCGGGCGGCACCCTGCTGGGCCTGGCCCTCGAAGCCGGCCGCCTCGAAGGTGTGCTGGTCCGGCGCACGAACGGCTCCGGCGAGGTCAAGGCCGCATTCGGCGCCGCCCTCTCGCTCGATCTGTTGACGGACGCCCCCGAACTCGTCGGGCGCGAGATCCGCAAACACCTCGATGCCGCCGGGATCCGCGAGCGGCGATGCGCCGTTGGCCTCCCGCTGGGTTGGGCCCTGACCATCCAGGTGCCGCTGCCTGACTTGCCGCCCGCCGATGTCGACGGGTTCCTTCAAATCGAGGCCGAGCGCGGCTTCCCGTACGCGCCCGAAGCCCTCCTGATGGCGCAATCCCGGTTTCGCACCCCGGGCGGAACCGACTGTGCCACGCTGGTGGCCATCCCGCGCGACCACGTGACACGGCTCGAAGCTGTCCTGCAGGCCGCCCAGCTTCGTCCCGTGAGCTTCTCGCTCGGCATCGCGGGCCTGCAGCGCGCGGAGGCCGAGGCGTCGCAGGGCGTCATGGCCCTTGCCCCCAGCGACCACAGCATCGGCCTGCAGGTCTCTTGCGGCGGCGGGGTCGCCGTGTTGCGCACTCTCGAAGGCGTGTTCGAGATCGAGGGCGGCACACCCCAATTGCAGGCCGACCAGGTGGCCCGAGAGACACGGGTCACCCTGGGCCAGTTGCCCGCCGATCTCCGCGAGGCAGTCCGCCGCCTGCGGGTCTTCGGACGCGACAACTCGGCGGACGCGCTCGTCGAGCATTTGCGCCCGCGCTTCGAGCCAATGGGCATCGTCGTCGAGCAGGTTCGGGATTACTCGGCATCGGACACGGGGTTGCGCTTGCCTCCGGGAACACCCGTGTCCGCGGCGCTGGCGCTCGCTGTGCAGGGCCTGACGGAGCCGAAGACCGGATTCGAGTTTCTGCCTCCGCGCGTCAGTGCCTGGCAACGGCTGACCTCGCGCTACAGCTCGCGCAAGGTGGTCTGGGCGGGGGCGGCGGCCGGGGCGGCGGCCGGGTGCGTCGCATTGGGCTTTCTCTATCAGCAATGGCAACTGTGGTCCTGGGACAAAGAATGGCAGGCCATCAAAACGCGCGCGACGGCCCTCGAGCAGATCCAACAGCAGATCAAGCAGTACCGACCCTGGTTTGACGATTCCATGCGATCGCTAACCGTGCTCCGCCAGCTCACGGAAGCGTTCCCCGAGGACGGAGCCGTCTCCGCCAAGACCGTCGAGATCCGGGATGCCACGTCAGTCACCTGCTCGGGCACGGCGCAGGATCATCAGGCGCTCATCCGAACGCTCGAACGCCTCCAGACCGCAAAGCAGGTCTCGGACATGCGGGTCGAACAGATGCGCGGGCGATCGCCGCTGGAATTCAAATTCAATTTCCGTTGGGTGGAAGGAGGGGGATCATGAATCTAGGCCCGGTCAAAGGCCGCCAGCAGGGGTTGGCCATTGTCGCCATCCTCAGCGTCGCATTGCTCGCCGGCGATCGCCTGCTGCTGACGCCGCTGACCAAGACATGGAAGGCCCGCGCGGAGCGGATCGCCGAGTTGAAACAATCCGTCACACAGGGCATGGCGCTGATCGAAAGGGACGACATCATTCGAAGCCGCTGGGACACGATGCGGACCAACACGCTGGACAGCGAGATCTCGGTCGCCGAAAGCCAGGTGCTCAAGGCCTTCGACCGCTGGTCCCGCACGAGCGGAGTCAGCATCAGCTCCCTGCGCCCGCAATGGAAGCGGGCGGCGGGCGATTCCATGACCTACGAATGCCGGGCCGACGCCGCCGGGAGCCTGTCGGACCTCACCCGATTCCTCTATCAAGCCGAGGCCGACCCGCTCGCCCTTAAGATCGATGTCGTCGAACTCACCGCCCGCGACACCGATGGCCAACAACTGACGCTCGGGCTCCAGGTGAGCGGACTTCTGTTGAAAACCCCCGGATCATGAAAGCCCTCCAATCGATTTCCATGTCGGTCGGGATCCTGGCGCTGATCGCCTGGGGCGGCCCGGGCGTCCGGGCCGCCGAAGAGGCCGATGCCGCCTCCCAAGACAATTACGGGGGGTTCCGCATCATCAGCGAACGCAACATCTTCAATGCCAATCGCTCCGGACGCGCATCCCGCCGCCCCCGCGAAACGCCCCGCCCTTCGCGAGTCGACACGCTCGCCCTCCTGGGCACAATGAGCTACGAAAAGGGCCTGTTCGCCTTCTTCGACGGCTCGGACCCCAAGTACCGCGCGACCCTTAAACCAGGGGGAACCATCGCCGACCTCAAGGTCCTCGACATCGGTGCCAATCACGTCAGACTGGACGTTAAAGGCAACAAGCTCGATCTTAAGGTCGGTTCACAGTTGCGACGGGAAGACGACGGCGAATGGAAGTCGCCACCCGAGACGAATCGCCCGGGGGTTGGACCGCCCGCCCCGCCGCCGCCAGCTCCGACAGCGCGTCTGAAACAACGACTGCAAGCAGCAGAACCGAGAGCGGTTCCAGCGGTTCCAGCAGTTCCGGCAGTTCCAGCAGTGATACGAGTGAAGCTTTGAAACGATTGCTCGAGAAACGAGAAAGGGAGATGTAATGAAGACCTTTGACACCGTGCTCCTCGCCCTCCCCGGGCTCGCCGGCCTCGCCTTGGCTGTGGCCCTCTTTGGCGCCGAACCGGCGCCCGACGCCCCGCCTCAAGATGCGCCGCCCGACACCCTGCCAGCCCAGCTCGATGAACCGCAAGGGGAGGACCCCGCCCCGGACGCCCAACCGGCGCCTGAGATGACGCCCCCCCAGGTCGAACCTCAAGCACAACCCGCGCCGCCAGCTCGAATCGAGGAGGCGGATCCGGACAGTCACGACCCGGATGCCGACATGGATCCCCCGCCGATGGATGAACCGCCACCCGCCACCCCGGAAGACGAGCCCGCTGCACCGGACAATCCGCCCGATGCGCCCGCGGCTGCCCCGGCTCCGGACCAGCCCAAGCCCAAGGACACAGACCCCTCGCCCTCCGCCGACTCAGCCTCGGGCTCTCTGGACACTCCTTCGGCCCCCGCCCAACCCGTCAAGCCCGGCGAGAAGGGACTGCGCCTCAACTTCCGCGGCGTCCCCCTCGAAATGGTGCTCAACTACCTGAGCGAAGCCGCCGGGTTCATCATTGTGCTCGAGACCGACGTGCGCGGCAAAGTGGATGTCTGGAGCAACCAGCCCCTCGACCAGGAAGAGGCCTTGACCCTGCTCAGCACGGTTCTGAACAAGAACGGATATGCGGCCCTGCGCAACGGACGCATCTTGACCGTGATCAGCCAGGGCGACGCCAAGAAGCGCGACATCCCCGTGGTCAGCGGCAGCGACCCGGAGCAGATCCCCAAAAAGGACGACATCGTCACCCAGATTGTCCCCGTCCGTTTCATCAATGCCACCCAGTTGACCACCGACCTCGCGCCGCTGATTCCGTCCTCGGCCACGGTGACGGCAAATCAAGGCAGCAACGCGCTCCTGATCACCGACACCCAGACGAACATCCGCCGCGTCGCCCAGATCATCAGGGCCCTCGACACCTCGATCGCAAGCACCTATATCATCCGCGTCTTCGCCCTTCAGTATGCCGACGCCAAGTCGCTGGCCGCAGCCATCAAGGAGGTGTTCGCATCGCAGGATACGTCCTCGCGCTCGAATGACCCGCGCGCCCAGTTCTTCAATCGCTTCATGGGCGGAGGCCCGGGCGGCCGAGGCGGAGAAGGCGGCGGAAACGACGCCAACTCCGCGGGACGCGCCGGGTCGAGCCGGGTGATCGCCGTTGCCGACGAGCGCAGCAACGCCGTGGTGGTGAGTGCCCCGGAAGACGTGATGCTCTCGGTCCAGGAACTGGTCAAGGCCGTGGATGTCGAGATTGAGGACGTGACCGAATTGCGCGTGTTCCGACTCAAGTACGCCGATCCGCAAGAGATGGCCGACCTGCTCTCGAGCCTGTTCCCCGACTCCTCGAACACACAGGGCAGCCGCGCGCAAATGCGCTTTGCCGGAGGCCGGATGGGCGGCCCGGGCGGCTTCGGCATGATGGCCGGCAATGCCAGCTCGACCGCCAGCGATCGGTTCCTCAAACAGACGCGCGTCGTCGCCGTCGCCGACCCGCGCACCAAGTCGGTTGTGGTCAGTGCGTCACGGTCCATGATGGAACAGATCGTTCCGATGATCAGCCAACTGGACGCCGACCCGGCGAAAAAGCAGAAAGTCTTCGTTTACGACGTCGAGAATACCGATCCTCAGGCAGTGCAGGAGGTGATCCAGAGCCTGTTCCCGGAGCAGAACTACAGCAGTTCGAGCATGCGGCGCACCAGCACAACCCAGCGCCAAAACGTCAATCAGTTGAACACCCGCCAGACTCAGACCCGCAATCAGAACACGGGCGCTCGGACCGGCACCTTTGGAGGCACTGGCTCTCGCTGAGCGAGACGCCCCCCTCGACGAGGTCATCAAAGAAAAGGCAGATTATGCGAAACTCGATGAAGCGTGTCATGGCCCTCGGCTTGAGCCTCGGGCTCCTGGCCGCAGGAAGCGCCTGGGGCCAGGGATTCGGTTTCGGCGGCGGCACCGCCGGCCGGTCGCGCAGCACCACGACCTATCCCACCAGCACGGAGATGGGCGGCGCGACCGTCTCCTACGACCAGGAAACGCGCAAGCTCATCGTCATCACGGACGAGGAGACCGCCGGCAGCATCAGCCAGGTGGTCACCAACCTGAATCGCCCGGCACCCCAGGTCCTCATCAATGTCGTGTTCCTCGAAGTGACCCACCGGAAAGGCGCCGACCTCGGCGTGCAAGGCAACTGGACCAAGACAATCCACACCGACACGACAGCCAATGTCCTCCAGCAGTTTATGGGCGTCCCCGGACTCACGTCCGGCTCCGGCATCTTCAATGTCGTCGGCAGCAACTACGAGGCCACCCTTCGCGCCATCGCCGAGGCGGGCAAGCTCGAAGTCCTCTCCCGCCCGACCATCCTGGCCCGCAACAACCAGGAAGCCACGATCACCGTCGGCCAGTCCGTTCCCCTGATCACAGGGGTCAACTACGACAGCTTCGGCAACCAGCGCAACGCCATCGAGTACACCGATATCGGCATCATCCTGCGCGTCACGCCCTTCGTCACATCCGACGGCCTCGTCGAGATGATCGTCTCCCCCGAGATCTCGAATCTCTCCGAGGAGACGGTCGCCATCACCACCGGCACCAACAGCGTCGGGTCCCCCATTATCAACCAGCGGTCCGCCGACACTGTGGTGGTGACGCCCGACGGCCAGACGATCGTGATTGGAGGCCTGATGCAAACGACCAAGAGCCAAAGCCAAAGCAAGATTCCCCTCCTGGGCGACATCCCGCTCCTCGGGTTCGCGTTTCGGCGGACGGTCACCAACGACGAGAAGACGGAGCTGCTGATCTTTCTCACGCCGCACATCGTGAGGACCCCGATCGAGACGGCCAAATTGACGCAGGATGCCCGCTCGGACGCGCAGATTGTTCCCAAGGCGTTCACCGAGGAGGAACTCAACCGCTTCATCGACAGCGTTCCAATCAAGGACCAGAGCCCCCCTCCCAAAGCCAAGAAGAAGAAGAAGTAGCGCCCCACACATCGACATTGGACTCCACGTGAACCTCGAACGACGCACAGGACTGGTCATCGGCACGCTGGCGGCGGTCTGGCTGGTCATCGTCGCCTGGCAGACGATCGAACACAAACGGGTCCAGCGCGCAGCCCGCCAGACGCTCATCGACCGCGCCAAAGACATCTCGAACACCGTCGGCCTGGTCATGCGTTCGCAACGCCGCTTCGGCATCATTTCGAGGGAACGGCTCGAGTCCGCTCTCGGCTCCCTCATCCGACCGGGCGAACTCAACGCCGTGGCTGTTCTCAATGACCTGGGCGACGTTGTGGCTTCGGCCGGATCCCCCATCGAGTTCACTACGCGCGACCTCGATCCCAGCCGCGAATACTGGGCCGACCGCACCGTCACCTTGATGAACCTCGTCGACTTGGGCACCAACGTGACCGCCGAGATCAGGGAATCTCAGCCCACGCTCGTCCTCCAGCGCGAAGACATGCCCAGACCCTTCGGCACCAACAGCCCCGCCGGAATGTTCCCCGGCCCTCCTGCGAACGCCCCCCCAAACGCCCCTCCCTCTTTCACCAACCAGCCTCCCTCGATCGACGACGCCCGTGACCGCGACAATCCCAGGCGCTCGAGGGGGTGGCGCGGACGCGGCGGGCCGGACGGCAACCCGTTCGGGCGCCCGTTCTGGATGAGCGAGCAGCAGTACAAGACCGCCCTCCAGCAAAAGGGCGTGCATGGCTTCCTGCTGGTTCTCTCGACTCAATCGCTGCAGGCAGCTGTCCGGCAGGACTTCTGGCTGCGCGCCATCATCAGCGCGATGGCGGCGATCTCGGTGACGGGCCTGGGACTGGCGTGGCAGAGCCTGACCAAAACCTCCGAACTCGAAGTGCGCCTGATCCGCGCCTCGGAACTCAACGCCCGCCTCAAAGAGATGAACCTGGCCGCGGCCGGCCTCGCACACGAGACCAAGAACCCGCTCAACGTCATCCGCGGCCTCGCCCAGATGCTGTCCAAACAGGCCAACGCGTCCCCGGAAATCCAGCGGCAATCCGATGGCATCATCGCCCAAACCGACCGCGTGACGGCCCAACTCAACGAGTTCATCAATTACTCGAGCCCGCGCGAGGTGCGCCGCACGGCCGTCAACCTCAACTCGGTCGTCAGTGAGGTCGTGCGCGCCCTGGGCTTCGATCTCGAGGAGAAGAAGGTGCGGCTCGAAGTCGCCCCGGGCATGCCTTCGATCGAGGCCGACGAACAACTCCTGCGCCAGGCCTTGTTCAACCTCCTCCTCAATGCCACCCAGGCAGTGGCCACAGGCGGCGAAATCCGCGTCAGTGCCGACAAGACCGGCGCCACCGAAGCGCACCTGGACATCCGCGACGACGGCCCCGGCGTGCCGCCCGAGCACCGGGAGGAGATCTTCAAACCTTACTTCACGACCACCGAGCGCGGCACCGGTCTGGGCCTCGCCGTGGTCCACCAGATCGTCCTGGCCCACGGCTGGGACGTCGCCTGCCTGCCCAACGAACCGCGCGGCGCCCTCTTCCGCCTCAGCCACCTCCGCCTCGCAAACTGAGCCCCTCGCCCTCAAGGTTGCATGCCGGGCGGATTTGGACACAATCCACGAAAAACAACCCGAACGCACGTCCGTCCATGCCCATCCTCCTCCATCGCCCCTCCAACCGACGCGACTTTCTAAAGACCACGACTCTCGGCGGCGCCGCACTCATTCTCGCGGCCGGCCGCTCCGCCGCGGCGACCGACGCAGGGGCAAGCGAGTTCCACCTCGCCCTTCTCTCCGACACCCATATCCCGGCCGATCGCACGGAGGTCTATCGGGATTTCAACCCTTGCGACAATCTCGATCGGGTTGTGCCGCAGGTGATCGCGGCCCGGCCGGAGGGCGTTGTCCTCTGCGGTGACGCCGCCCGGCTCGAGGGGAAGCTCGAGGATTACCGGCAACTGCGGGCCCAGATCGAACCGCTTGCGGCCGCGGCCCCGGTCTTCATCGGGTTGGGCAACCACGATGACCGCGCCAGTTTCCGCAAGGTCTTCACCTCGCCCGCCGGCACGCTCGCCGCCATCGACGGCAAACACGTGACCGTCATCGAGCACCCTGGTGTGCGCGTGGTCGTTCTGGATTCGCTGCTCTATCCCAACAGGGTCGCCGGGCTGCTCGGGAAGGCGCAACGCGCCTGGCTCACGAGCTCCCTGCCGACGCTCGCCGACCGCCCGCTTGTGTTCTTTGTCCATCACACGCTGGGGGAAGGCGACGGCGACCTGCTCGATGCCGACCGGCTCTTCACCATCGTGCGACCGCACCGCCATGTGAAGGCCATCTTCTACGGCCACTCGCATGTCTGGGAACTGGGTGAACGCGATCGGCTCCAGCTCATCAACCTCCCGTCCTTGGGCTACAACTTCCGCGACCAGGACCCGATCGGCTGGGTCGACGCGCGGTTTCGGTCCGATGGCGTTTCGCTCACCCTTCGCGCTGTGGGCGGCAATCGAACGGATGACGGCAAGACCTTCGACGTGCGGTGGATCTGAGATTCGCCATCTCTATGTCCACGTTCCGTTCTGCGCGCACAAGTGCGAATACTGCGCCTTTTTCTCGGAAACCGCCAACGCCGACCTGATCGACCAGTACGTCACCGCCCTGATCCGCGAGCTGGACCTGGTCGCTCCGGACCTGCGCCCGCGCACCGTCTACTTCGGCGGAGGCACACCCTCGCTCCTGAACCTCCGCCAGTGGGAGCGAATTCTCGACGCGATGGGCCGGCTCGATTTGCTCGGCGCCGACGAATGGACGGTCGAGGCCAATCCCGCCACCGTGTCGCTCGACAAGGCCAGACTCCTTCGATCCCACGGCGTCAACCGGATCTCGATGGGCGTCCAATCGCTCGACAAACCCCTCCTCGAACGCCTCGGCCGCATCCATACCCGCGACATGGTGTTCCGTTCCTTTGACGCACTCCGGCGCGCGGGTTTCGACAATCTCAACCTCGATCTCATGTTCGCCATCCCGGGCCAGACAATGCCGGTGTGGCGCGCCACACTCCGCGAGGCGATCGCCCTCGGCAGCGAACACCTCTCCTCGTACGAAGTCATCTACGAGGAAGACACCCCCTTGTTCGAACAGCTCAAGGCCGGTCGCCTCGACGCCGACGAGGATCTCGCTTGCGACATGTTCGAGGAACTGGCCGCCCAGGCCTCCACGCATGGCTACCGCCAGTACGAAGTGGCCAACTTCGCAAAACATCTCGGCCCCCGGCCCCCCGACGAGGTGCCGGATCGCGCCTGCCGGCACAATGTCAATTACTGGCG
>Ga0116154_10003783_pt1 | contig 10515 bp, 10 predicted proteins | sample AD_UKC030_MetaG_FD_89898 | JGI IMG/M metagenome (GOLD analysis project Ga0116154, IMG submission 89898) | Active sludge microbial communities of municipal wastewater-treating anaerobic digesters from USA - AD_UKC030_MetaG | ecosystem: Engineered > Bioreactor > Anaerobic > Digestate | place: USA...
AGGCGGTCCTTATGGAAAATCGTTTTGATGAAGCCGTTGCCCATGAGTTCGGCCCTGGCGATGACGTTGGTGCCGTATTCTTTCTTCCGGATTTCGATATCCAGACCGAGTTGACGGGCTTTTTCTTCCTTCAGGCCAACCCGGGCCACGGGAGGATGCGAATAAACCACGACAGGGACGGTGTCGTCGGAATGTTGGGCGGCGGGATCGGCAAACAGGAACCGGGCAACGGTTCTTCCCTGAGCGGCAGCCCGGTGAGCCAGCAGGATTCCGCCGGTGACGTCGCCGACGGCAAAAATGCCGGGGACACTCGTCTGCAGATGTGAATCGACAACAATTCCCCTGCCGCTGTAAGCAACACCCAGACGGTCCAGTTCTGCCCGCCTCAACCGGGGACGCCGGCCCGTACTCACAAGTGAGTACTCGGACTCAACCTGGAAAGGTTGATTTGCCCGGATTGCCCGCAATGTTACCCCTCCATCCGTTTCCATAACCTCCTGGACGGACGCTGCGGTGTGGATATCGATGCCCTTCTTTTTCAGTTCTCCGGTCAATAAATCGGCTACATCCTGGTCTTCATAGGGCAGAATATGCGCCATGAGTTCGATCAGGGTAATTTTTACGCCAACCTCTGCCAGGAATGTCGCAAACTCGACGCCAATGGCGCCGCCGCCGATCACGGCGAGACTTGCCGGGAGTTTTTCCATCTGCAGAAGGGTGTCGGAAGGGATGATGCGGTTGGCAAAAGGGATCGTCGGCAGGGGGGAGACTTCGGAACCCCATGAGATCACAATGTTATGCCCGTATTGACGCTCGGTTGCGCCGGTGGGGTGGACCATTTCCACTTCACCCGGGGCAAGGATGGCGGCTTCGCCTTCCATGCAATCCACGCCCAGATCCTGGAGGGATTTACGAACGCCGAGCGCGGAGACCTTGACCATCTGGGCCTGATGACGCCTGACGGCACTGAAGTCGAAAACGGTATTCTCTGCCGAGACGCCTAGCCTTTTCCACGTTTTGATTTCCTGGTAACGGCGGCTGCAGGCCAGAAGCGCTTTGGTTGGGATGCAGCCCCGGTGGGTGCAGGTGCCGCCCCAGTCACCGTTTTCGATGATCAGGACCTGCCGGCCCAGGCGTGCCGCTTCCAGGGCGGCGGCGTGACCGCCGGGGCCGGAGCCGATGACGATCAGATCGTAGTTCATGGTTCTCTCCTCTCACATGGCCGCCGCATGGTAGGAACTCCGGACCAGGGGACCCGCCATGACAGCTTCAAAGCCCATGGCCAGTGCAGTCTGCCGCAGGTCCGCGAATTCATCGGGGTGGTAATATTTGTGGACCGGCCAGTGGTTTCGTGTCGGCTGCAGGTACTGGCCGATGGTCAGCCGCCGGCAGCCCGCCGTCCGCAGGTCTGTCATGAGCCGGATGATATCGTCATGTTCTTCCCCCAGGCCGATCATGAAACCGCTTTTCGTGTCGATGTCCGGCGCCTGTTCACGGACGCGACGCAGGAGTTCCAGGGAACGCTTATAGCTGCCTGCCGGTCTTAATGCGGGGAAAAGCGTTTCACTGACCTCCATGTTGTGATTGATCACTGCCGGCGCCGCTGCCATGACCGTCTGCAGCGCCGGAAGCGAACCCTGGAAATCGGGAATCAGGACCTCGACCGTGCAGGCAGGATGCACTTCCCGGAGCCGCCGGATACAATGCGCAAACTGAGCCGCGCCGCCGTCTTCCAGATCGTCCCGGGTTACGGAGGTGATTACGGCATAAAAGAGGCTGAGGTGTCTGATGGCGGAGACGATCCGCTCCGGTTCCCCTGCATCGACCGCCGGGGGTGAACCGTAGCGGATATTGCAGTACCGGCAGTTGCGGGTACAGCAGTCACCCAGAATGAGAAAGGTGGCTGTGCCCGACTGGAAACACTCGGCCAGGTTGGGGCAGCGGGCTTCCTGGCAGACCGTATGAAGCCGGCAGGAGGAAAGAAGATGGGTTACCCCTCCCGTCCTGTCTGTTTGAGGCAGCCTGACTTTCAGCCACGGAGGCTTGCGCAGGATTGGCGCGGCAACGCTCATCCGGTCCGCCCCCTATTTCCCAGGCCAGCAGACATTCGGCTTCCGCGCGGCCAGGACGTCATCCAGCCGTTTCACCGGCGTGGTGTAGGGGGCGCCCTTGACCCGTTCCGGATCTTCTTCCGCTTCCTTCGCGATGGCGATCATGGCGTCGCAGAAGGCGTCCAGGGTTTCTTTGCTCTCCGTTTCGGTGGGTTCGATCATGATCGCTTCGGGGACGATCAGGGGGAAATAGATCGTCGGCGGATGTACGCCGTAATCCAAGAGGCGCTTGGCCATATCCAGGGTGTGGACGCTGTGATCTTGAACCTGCCCGTTCCCTGAAAAAACGCACTCGTGCATGCATGTCCGGTCATAGGGAAGATCGAAATACGGAGCCAGGCGTGCCTTGATGTAGTTGGCGTTAAGGACGGCCATGTCGCTCGTCTGTTTCAATCCCGTCGCACCAAGGAGCCGCAGGTAGGTGTAAGCCTTCACCATGACGTTGAAGTTTCCGTAGAAGGCTTTCACGCGGCCGATCGTGTCGGGATAATCTTCCGCCAGGGTATAGCGGTTTTCAACCTTGATGATGCGTGGAACGGGCAGGAAGGGAACCAGTTTTGCTCCGACACCGACGGGTCCGCTGCCGGGTCCGCCGCCTCCATGCGGGGTCGAGAAGGTTTTGTGGAGATTAAGCTGGATCAGGTCGAAGCCGATGTCCCCCGGGCGGGTGTGGCCCAGGAAGGCGTTGGCGTTCGCCCCGTCGCAGTACAAAAGGCCGCCCCGGCCGTGGATGATCCGGGCTACGTCCGCGATATTCTTTTCAAAAAATCCCAGGGTGTTGGGATTGGTCAGCATCAGTCCCGCCACGTCTTCCGTCATGGCCGACTCAAGCACCGTCAGGTCCACGCCGCCCTCGCTGCTGGAGGGGATGGTGACGGTTTCGAATCCACAGAGGGCGCCGGAAGCCGGGTTTGTGCCGTGCGCGGCGTCGGGAATGAGGATGCGGCTTCGCTTTTCACCCTTTTTCTCGAAATATTTCCGGCAGATCATGATGCCCGTCAATTCTCCCTGTGCACCGGCGGAGGGCTGGAGGGTGAAGTCGGCCATGCCGAAGAGTTCGCAGAGCATCCGCCGCAGTTCGTCCATGAGGGCCAGGTTCCCCTGGCCGAAGGCTTCCGGCGCATAAGGATGAAGACCCGTAAAACCGGGCAGTTTTGCAGCCTCTTCCGTGATTTTGGGGTTGTATTTCATGGTGCAGGACCCGAGAGGGTAAAATCCGAGATCCACGCCGAAGTTACGCCGGGCAAGGGCCGTGTAGTGACGGACCAGGTCCAGTTCGCTCACCTCCGGCAGGTCGATGTCTTCCCGAAGGAGTCCCTCGCCGATCACTTCTGCCAGGGGCGTTACGGGGACGTCGTTTGCGGGAATGTCCGATGCCCTGCGGCCGGGTCGGCTCTTTTCGAAGATTAAATCCATTTCCGCCTCCTTTCCCTAACGGACCGTCGCCGCAACAGCTGCGGCATGATCGATGTCGTCTTTGCCGAGCATTTCCGTGGCGCAAAGAACCAAGCCGTTTTGCAGTTCCGGATAATCCTTGGCCAATATATAACCGCCGACCACACCCGCCTCCTGCCAGGCGGCGTTGACCTTGAGGGGGTCCGGACAGTTCAGAACGAATTCGTTGTAGCAAGGACTGGAAAAAGGGGCCTCCCATCCGGGGAGGGCGGAAAGTTTCTCCTTGAGATACCGTGCCTTGTACACATTCAATTCCGCGAGTTTCCTTAAGTTTTTCCCCAGGCTGACCAGGTAGACGGAGGCCGCCAGGGCGCACAGGGCTTCATTCGTGCAGATGTTGGAGGTGGCCTTTTCACGCCGGATATGCTGTTCCCGTGCCTGGAGGGTCAGGACGAAACCCCGGTTGCCGTCCAGATCGACGGTCATGCCGGAGAGGCGTCCGGGGACTTTGCGCAGCAGTTTCTCCGATGCAGCAAAGATGCCCAGGTAAGGGCCGCCGTAGTTCAGGGGATTGCCGAAGCTCTGGCCTTCGCCGCAGACGATGTCTGCCCCAAAGGCCCCGGCCGGCTTCAGGAGGCCCAGGGACGTCGCATCGGTAAAACCGGCGATCAATAAAGCCCCCGTGCCGTGTGCAACCGGTTCGATTGCCCGGAAATCTTCGATGATCCCGAAGAAATTCGGACTCTGGACGCAGACGGCGGCCGTCCGGTCGTCCATGGCGGCCATGAGCGCCTGCGTGTCAACCCTGCCTGCGGTGTCGCAGGGAATCTCCGTCAGCGTGTAATCGTTGGCGGCACAATAGGTACTGACGACGCGCCGGTATTCGGGATGGACGGTGCGGCCGATGAGAATCCGGCTGCGGTTCAGGGTTTTTCCGGCAAGGACCGCCCCTTCCGCCATGGAAGACGCCCCGTCGTACATAGAGGCGTTGGCGACGGGCAAGCCCGTCAGGCGCGCGATCATCGTCTGGTATTCATAGATGGCCTGCAGGATCCCCTGGCTGATTTCCGCCTGGTAGGGCGTATAGGCCGTGTAAAACTCGGAGCGCCCGATCATGTGGCCGACGACGGCCGGAATGTAGTGGTGATAGGCGCCGGCCCCCATCAGAGTCATGGTGGGAACGGTATTTTGCGTGCTTAAAGCGGCCATGTGCCGCCAGGCTTCCTGTTCGGAGAGGGCCGGGGGAAGATCGGGCAGTTGGGGTAACCGGTAGGCGTCCGGGATGTCCCGGAAGAGATCATCAAGGCGGGAAACCCCGATCGTCTGGAGCATGGTCGCGATATCGTCCGGCGTGTGCGGTGTATAGTCCATAATTTCACCCGAAAATATGTTTTAATGGCCCGCGTCTTTTCCCACGGCAATCAGGCCCGTGTAGGCCGCCGCATCCATGAGGCCGTTCAGTTCCGGCGGGTCGGACATGGCGATTTTCACGATCCAGCCTTCGCCGAAGGCGTCCTCGTTGACCAGCTCCGGCTTATCCTGAAGCACTTCGTTGACGGCGACGACTTCGCCGCTGACAGGGGAGTAGATGTCTGAGACGGATTTGACCGACTCGATGACCGTGACCGGGTCCATCTGCTTGACCTTTTTCCCGATATCCGGCAATTCCACATAGACGATGTCCGTCAACAGATGCTGGGCGTGGTCCGTGATGCCCATGGTGATGGTACCGTCGCCGTTATCGAGGGCCCACTCGTGTTCTTTGGTGTAACGACGGTCATTCGGGTTGGGTTTCGCCATACCTTCCTCCTGGTGGGTACTGAATTTAATGTGGTGATTTTATGTGGAAACCGCCAATGATATCGATAGGTTGTCAAATGCAAGCGGTCGGAAGGGGCAGAGAATTCGCAAGCAAGTGTCCCATGAAGGTTTCCGAGAAATCATTTACACCATTGGATGGAAGATTCACAAGAAGCAATTGCCTTTTGCGGTAAAAAAAGACGGAAATTAGGGGAAGGCAAGTTATTTACTCATTATTTTCGAAGAACAAAACATGCCGTGGGGGAAAACTCCCCAACCGTCTGAATGCATTAAATAATCAATCATGATTATCCGCCGGGGGCTCCCGGTGTATTGAATTATCATCGTTTCAATACACTATGAATCAAGCCAGGCGCTTGTAAAAGGGCAGTTTGACCACCCGTGCCCGGGCCGGCCGGTTCCGGATGTCGATATCGATCTCCGTGCCCGGTTCCTTCATTGCTACGGGTACATAGGCCATACCGATGGCCCGGTTAAGCGTCGGGGCGAAGGTGCCGGACGTGACAACCCCGATGTCCCGCCCCTCCTTGAGGACCCGGTAGCCGTGGCGGGCGATCCCCTTGTCCACCATTTCAAAGCCGACCAGCTTTCTGCCGATGCCTTCCGACTGCTGGCGCTGCAGGGCGTCCCGGCCGATGAAGGGCTTTTTTAGGTCCACCAGCCAGCCGTAAACCGCCTCGAACGGCGTCGTCTGTTCGTCGATTTCGTTTCCGTAAAGCGTCATGCCGCACTCTAGCCGCAGGGTGTCCCGGGCCCCCAGGCCGACGGGGACCAATCCCTGTCTCGCCCCGGTGTCGAGCAGCAGATCCCATATTTCAGCGATGCGCTCGGCGTCGGCATAGATTTCAAAGCCGTCCTCGCCGGTATAGCCGCTTCGGGAAATAAGGGCCGCGATGCCGGCGACGGTCGAGAAAACGAAATGGTAAAATTTGATCGCCGACAGGTCGGCGGGAACGTGGGGTTGCAAAATGGCCGATGCCCTGGGGCCCTGAAGGTCGATTTTGCCGATGGCGTCGGAGCGGTCGGTGACCGTGATGTTGGTGAACCCTTTTTCGTTTTTGACTTTCAGAATCCAGGCGAGGTCCTTCTCTTTCGTTCCGGCATTGGTTACGAGACGATAGTGCTGATCCTCCAGGAGGTAAAAGGTCAGGTCGTCCAGAATCCCCCCTCGTTCGTTGGTCATAACGCTCAGCTTCAACTGCCCGACTTGCTGCCCTTCCAGGTTTCGGGACAGGATGAGCTGCAGGAAATCGAAGGCGCCCGGACCGGTGATGTCGATTTCCCCCATGTGGCAGATGTCGAATAGACCCGCCGTTTCCCGGGTTCTTTTGTGTTCCTCGATGATGCCCGTGTACTGGACAGGCATGGTCCAGCCGCCGAAGTCGGTCATCGTCGCCCCCAGGGTGAGGTGACGTTCATACAGGGGCGTCTTTTTCATGATGCAACGATGCCTCCTTATGCAGAAAATAAGGATGTTTCTGATGTTTCTCCGGGGGAAGGGGATACGGGCCGGTCAATAATGAATGAGCAACGGTGTCAATCACGTCATCCTTCCTTCTGGAGCAGACGGGGATTTGGTAAAAAACAATGTAATCGGCGTATTAGATTAATCGCCATGCGGTGCGACGGGTATGACGGCGTTACTTTTGTTCAAGCCCGATAGGAACGAATTACTATATGGGAGGGTATATTTCAAGTCCAAATTGCCTTCCCGGATCGGTGGGAGGTCGATCAGGAAATACCCGGTGTAAACCCGAAGGTGACAGCAGGACGGAAAAGAAATCTCTTGGTTTTCCAGATGACATCCCCGGTGAATCGCTTTGACATAACCGGCATTTTCACCTATATTTGCTCCCGTTTGAAAACAAACTTTCCTTTTTAGCGTGGACGGGTTTTTATGATGGGCCGGATCGGGAGACTGTGTCGTAATACCTGATTAACGTTCGTGGTCATTCTGAATGAAGTGAAGATTCTAATAATGACGGAATGTTGAGATGAAGAGATTCTTCGCCTGGCGGCTCAGAATGACGTCATGACACAGCATCCGGGGGCGGAATGATAAAACATTTCAGCATTTCTTGAAAGGAGCGGACGCATGAATTTAATGAAGAAGGCCAAAACGGGACGGGAGATGCTCGATTCCTGGCAGGAGCTGGTGGGGGACGGCAATATCGAGGACATCAAGGGCGTGTTTCAGGTCTATGCGGACAAGATGCCGGATATCCTGAAGAATTTCACCCATAAACCACTGGTGGAGTCCCTGGAACGCGGGGTCCTCGATCCGAAGACCCGGGAATTGGTACTGGTGGGGATGCTGGCAGCCATGCAGTGCGGCCCAGGGCTTATCTTTCACATCCAGGGTGCGGTCAACGCCGGGGCGACGGAGGCGGAAATCCTGGAGACGATCTACCTTTCCGCCTACGAGCATGCCAAGGTTAATATTGCAGCGCTGGGCGAAGGGGTGGCTGAAGGTTTCCGCCGGGCGGAAAAGATGAAGAAAGCCAAAACCAAGAAGAAATAAGGCGGTTTCTCTGTGGCAAAGGAACCAACAGCGGTGACCCCGGCCATCCGGGTCTTCCGGGAGCAGGGCATCGCCTTTGTTCTCAAACCGTATAAATATGAAGAGCGTGGCGGCACGGCGGTCGCCTCCCGGGAACTGGGCGTCGATGAGCACGGGGTCGTCAAGACTCTCGTCATGGAGGATGAACGGAAAAATCCGCTGATTATCCTCATGCACGGCGACCGGGAGGTTTCGACCAAGGATCTGGCAAGAACGCTGGGGGTGAAGATGATCCAGCCCTGCGATCCGGCCACGGCCAACCGGCACACGGGTTATGTTGTCGGGGGGACGTCCCCCTTCGGCACCCGAAAACAACTGCTCGTCTATATTGAAGAAACGATTCTTGACATTCCTATGATTATTATTAATGCCGGCAAAAAGGGCCTCCTGGCCGAGATCGCCACGGCGGACCTGGTGCGGGTCCTGAAACCCACACCGGTGAATGTCGCCAGGTAGTTTGCTGAAAGAGGGCTGTGGCGTTCCGGGGCGTTTTCATGCAAGAGGAAAGCGGCGTTTAACAAACCCTTCCCAGAACTTGGGAACCCGACCCGGTACGAATCCCCTGGAGGATAGCGGATCGTGGGTGGGTTGTCATTTCGAGCGAATGCGAGAAATCTTGCTTTTCACTTAAGATTTCTCATCGCTTATGCTCCTCGAAATGGCAGCTATGAAAGAGGCCTCATCAAGTCTAGGCATAACAATATGTCATTCTGAATAAAGTGAAGAATCTAATCATATAAGCTATACAGAACAAAAATAGATTCTTAGCCAAAGATAGGCTTCGCCCACAAACTTCCGATCACAGTGGGCATAACCAACCCTATGGACTGCTGCTTTCGAAAGTTTGGCGTCGAATGTTCTTGGCATTTTCTCCGTATATTATCTCCCCCGGCTTTCGGTCTTTATTGCCATGAAATACCCAGGGGTGAAGCTCCAATACTGCTGATTTTATGACACAATTCCTTATTTTTCATTTAATGAAGTAGGATTGTGCAAATTTCGAAAAAAACCAGATTAGACTTATTGATTGTTCGACTGGCATTGATAAAGGAGGTATACGCATGGACATGTGGAAGTTCTTTAACATCGCGCATCGGGAGCACATTCTCTGCAATCCGATGAGTCTTGAGAAACTTGAACAGCTTGTCACACTTCTGCCTCTGAAACCTGGGGCACGCGTGCTTGATATCGCCACCGGAAAGGGAGAGTTTCTCATCAGGCTTGCAGAGCGGTACCGACAAATGACAGGAACGGGAGTTGATTTCTCGCCCTACTGCATTGCTGATGTCCACAAGAAGCATCAAGAACGTGTTCCGGATGCCCGACTCCATTTCTTGGAGATGGACGGGGCCAATTATGTCCCGGAGACCTTAGAGAGCTTTGATCTGGTAGCCTGCATCGGCGCGAGTTGGATTTATGGCGGGCATCGAGGGACGCTGAACGCGCTGCAGAATATGGCAGCCCCGGAAAGTTGGATCGTTGTGGGAGAGCCGTTCTGGCGGCATGAACCGGAAAGAGAGTATTTAGAAGCGATCGGACTGACACGGAACGACTTCGGAACACATTATCAAAATGCAGAGGTCGGGCGAGAGTTCGGATTGGAGGCGGTCTATACACTTGTAAGCAGCCAGGATGACTGGGACAGATATGAAGGTTTGCAGTGGTATGCCGCGGAAACCTGGGCGGGTGATCATCGGGATGATCCAGATGTCGATGCCGTGCTGAAGCGAGTGCGTGAGAGTAAGACAGCGTATCTGAGGTGGGGACGGGAAACGCTGGGGTGGGCGATTTATGTGTTCAAGAAAGGGGGGTATAGCACATTTTCAGTTGGTTAACGCGCCTTATGGGCATGCCCATGACGATCCCGATGAGAAAAGAGGCATCACCGCCTCCGAACAGCCCTTCCACCGGATCGGCGGGAAAAGGCACCCGCCACCCGGTGAGCTTCATGTTCTCCCCTGAATCCTCAAAAATACCCTTTACCGCCGCTTCCGAGCGTCAGGAACGAGCGGGCGAAAAACAGTGACGGGTCCTATTTTCCTCAAAGCTCGCTTCAGACGGTCCACTTTAACTGGAATTCAACCTCTTGCTGCCGGTCTTCCCGTTCATGCTCGATATTGACAAGGGCATTGGACGGTACGGTCAGGCGTTCCCCGCCGATCTGGATGCGGAAGGGTTCGCCTTTTTCAAGGCAGTCTGCCAGCCGGCGGAGTTTTTCAATGAATTGTTTGGTGGTGTAGGTTTTTTCGAGGTCTCTGTCCCGTGATTTTTTTTTAACGGCCATTTTATATCTTCTCCTTTTTTCCAATAACGCATCAAAGGTGTTGATCAACCTGTCGTGCTTATGTGGGCAGTTCGTGGGCAAGAATGCGGAAAAACGCATCCCTCGACTGGCGTTCGATCCACGGTTTATGACCGCAGTTCGGCAGGAGGATGAATTGAAAATCCTTCAATACGGCAATCAACGGCACCTTGACCGCTTCAGCCGGGTGGGGATCATAATCGCCGTGAACGGCAACCACGGGGCAGCGGACGTTTTCCGCCTGGGCCAGAAGTTCCCCTGTCCGTCTCATTTCGGCCGCTTCCTCCCACACCTTTTGAAAAATATCCCCCCGGTATTCGATCAGG
>Ga0116154_10003787_pt1 | contig 10510 bp, 7 predicted proteins | sample AD_UKC030_MetaG_FD_89898 | JGI IMG/M metagenome (GOLD analysis project Ga0116154, IMG submission 89898) | Active sludge microbial communities of municipal wastewater-treating anaerobic digesters from USA - AD_UKC030_MetaG | ecosystem: Engineered > Bioreactor > Anaerobic > Digestate | place: USA...
CGGTTGAGGGGATTTCGAAGGGCTCAGGCGAGGTATTTGGAGGTTTGTTTCCATCGCGGGCACGCGTCGGGACGGGCGTTTGCTGGAAATCCTCGCCCCGCCTCGCTTAGGCGATGATTTGGGTCATTGCTTATGGTTTGCAGGGATTGCATGCTCTCGGCTATCAACCGGACGCGCTGACCGCCGCCATGACCTGGTACCTGGCCGAGACGCAATTGCCGGATGGCTCCTGGGCTGGTCTCGACTTCCGTCCGCCGATAAAAGCAGGGCAAATCATGGGAACCGCTCTCAGTGTGAAGGCTCTGCTGGATTACCCCTCCGAGTACCGAACCCGGCCGGTCCAAGAACGCATCGCTCACGCCCGGCGTTGGCTGGAGCAGGCCCAGGCACCGGACTTCACCCAAATGGTCTACCGGTATCTCGGCCTGGGCTGGGCGGGTGGCACTCCCTCCGAGCTGCAGTCAGAGATCAGCAATTTGCTCGCCCTGCAACGCGCCGACGGTGGCTGGGCCCCCCCGGCAGGCCTGGAGAGCGATGCTTGGGCCACGGGACTGACTCTCACCGCGTTGCATGACGCAGACCGGCTGGTGCCCACCGATGCAGCCTATCGACGAGGGGTCGAATTCCTTCTGCGCACTCAATTCGAGGATGGCTCTTGGTGGGTGAAAAGCCGCACCTGGCCCTTCCAGCCGCACTTCGACAGCGGCTTCCCTCATGGCAAAGACCAGTGGATTTCCGCGAGCGGCACCTCTTTGGCCGTCATCGCCTTGCTGAATACGCTCGAACCGGTCGCTCCCGGCAAGAGCTTCCCCTCGGCGCAAGAGCTGATCGCGAAATACAGCAAATCCGCCAGCCCCACGTCCGCCCCCGGATTGGTGTCAGCCAAGGAAGGCGCCGCCCCCCCGACCGACGCGACCTTCGTGCGCGACATCAAGCCGATCTTCGAAAAGTCGTGCCTGGCCTGTCATGGTGGCGACAAGCCCAAGGGCGCTCTCGACCTCGGAACCGTCGCCAATCTCATCAAGGGCGGCCAGAGTGGTCAACCGGCCATTATCCCAGGGCAACCCGACGCCAGTCCGTTGCTCCGATTTGTGCAGGACAGAATCAAAGACCTGGAAATGCCGCCGCTCGGCCGCCGAGCCAGGTACCCCGCCCTAACAAAAGCGGAAGTCGGGATGCTGCGTGACCGGATTCAGCACCAGGGCGATTTACCGGCCAAACCCTGAGCGCCCGGAGAACCCGACCTCTGACCGGCAGGTCTGAGGTCGAGCCAGAGATTCCAGTTAGCTAACAGCAACTCGAAATGCGTAGGCAAGACCTCGACCGCTGGCGCGTCCTGTTGGCTCTCAGTGCGGCGACTTCCATTCATGCGGAAATGTCCTGGCCGCAATTTCGAGGCCCGAACGGGGCTGGCGTGGCGCCCAACGCCACGCCGCCGGTCCGCTTTGACCGGTCCACGAACCTGCTCTGGAGCACATCTGTTCCGATGGGACATTCGTCGCCGATCCTATGGAATGGGCACATCTTCTTGACGGCGATAGCGGAAGGCAAACTGCTCACGCTTTGACCGGACCGGCAGACTGGCAAGGACCTGTGGCGCCGCGTGGCGCCGGCTAGCCAACTTGAAAAGACCCACGAATTCAGCAACGCGGCCGCGTCGACACCGGTCACGGACGGGGAACGCGTTTACGTCTATTTCGGATCCTGCGGGCTCCTGGCCTACAATTTCGCTGGCGAACAAGTCTGGACCCACCCCCTGCCTCTCCTGCCAAATCGCTACGGCACGGCCACGTCTCCGGTCGTGTTTGGCGGTCGCCGCCCTCGCCCAAGCAGGACTCCTTCTCTTTCTCCGATGTCTGAAGTCACCCGTATCCTGGCGGCCATGGAACAGGGCGAACGCCGAGCGGCCGAGGAGCTTCCGCCGCTCGTGTACCAGGAACCCAGGAACCTGGCCGCGGTGGGGATGAGGCGCGACCTGAGGCCACCTGAAGCCCTAGGCGGCAGGAGCGCCTATTCCGGTCATCAACAACGCGCGTCCCCGCGACCGTAACGCCGAACTTAGTAGATGATGGTTCCTTCGATCGTGGCGCCGTAGGTCGTGGTCATGGTCATTGTCACCAAGTCAATCGTGACCTCGAAGTCTTCGAGTACGCTCCCAGGGAAGACGCTGCCGGTCGCACCCGCAAAGCGTCCCGTACCGCCGGTTATGGGGAAGGCGCCCCCTTGTAACTCATAGAAAAACTGATCCCCGTTCGCGGCCGTGACGATCCCCTCATGCGACAACACGGTGAACGCAAAGGGGTCGAGAGACACCTCCATTTCTCCGGTCGTATAGACCGTGGAAAGTCCGAGGTGACTGTGGATTCCCGCGCCCGTGGTTTCATAGCTGCCACTGACCAGATTGACGACGGTGGTGAACGTGCTCGAACCTTTGAACGATCGTGGCACGGGGTTCTTCTCGCTGCCGAGGGCCGAAAGGCCCAGGATGCACGCGCCGAGGGTGATCAGCATCAGAGGTTTGCTAACGATCATAACTACTTCCTTTCCGTGTATTTGGTTTTGTTTTGCGGCGTTCTTCAGGGCGGAGGTGCTGTTTCTATCACCGGCGCACTGGCGTCGGCCCGCGCGTCCGTCCAAGGGCCGCAGGGGTAGTAATCAGGAAGAAGCTGAAAAGGTTACAGAATCCCAGGGCATAGTCATGAAATGGAGCGGCGACGCCCGCCTGTGCCGGTAGGCAGTGCCCGTCGCCGGCAAACAGTGTCTTCACTGGTGCTGGCCGGGGACGAACCGTCCCCGCTCCGGCCTTTTTGCGTTCGTGAATTGGTCCTTACAGGATTATGGGTTCCCGCTTCGAGCTTTGTCGTGCGCTGCTCAGCCTCGAACGTTCAACGCGCAACGTTCAACGCTGAGCCGGGAACCGGGAACCCTGAACCCTGAGCCTTCTCCGCCGCCTCGATTTCTTCCCAGGATGGCGCTCGCCAAAACAACGTCCGGCCGCCAATGCCGATGGCAAAAAGGGTGTTGCCGTCGGGGGAAAAGCCAAGGCGGGCAAAGAAGCCCGCTTCGCCCGGCAGCGTCGCCATGTCCCGACCGGTGGCGACGTCCCAGACCTTGACGAGGCCCCGCGCGCTGCTGCCGGCGCTGACCAACCGCCGCGAGTCCGGTGAAAAGGTCAGGCCGTGTAAGGCACTCGCGTAAGCCACGCCGACGGTGGTGGTTTGTCTCGTCGCGATATCCCAAAGCGTGATCACGCCATTCAGCCCCGCGGCCGCAAACCATTTGCCGTCAGGGGAGAATTTGACCAACGTCAGGCCTCCAGTACCGCATGGCAAGGAGTACCGAAACGTCCCGGTCAGGATGTCCCACCACGCCGCGGTTCCATCGCGGTAGGAGAACGCCAGCGTCCGCTCGTCGCAGGACATGTCCGCAGTCAGCGGTTGCGTGACCTCGACGCCCCTCAGCTTGATTTCGCGCCACGACACCGATTCCCATAGTTTGAGGACGAACCGCCAGTCGGAACCATAGGCAGCGGAATGGAGATACTGTCCCCCCGGCGAGAACTGGGGGCCGATAATAAAGGCGGCTTCTGGATAGGCGAGATTGGTGACCAACCGATGAGCCGGGAAGTCCCAGACCTGGACGAAACCGTTCGTTTTGCTGAGCGCTAACCAACGTCCGTCTTTTGTCAGGTCTAAACCTGTGTGACCTGTCCCCAAAAACGACAGGGTCTCGAGTTTTTGCAGCGTCGCCGCGTCCCACCGCGCGATTCCTGGCTCGGTCGAGTTGGCAGTCAGGAAGCTTTGGCCATTGGGCGCGTAAGCCAGACCGTAGCACCAGACCCCCGTACCCAACGACACGAAACGGCTGGCCGGACTTCGCTTCGGGTCCCAATAGCGCACCGTACCGTCCCTGGCGCCCGTCACGAGGTCTTTCCCATCGGGCGACCAGGCCACGGCCCAGATTTGAGCCGTGTTCCCCTGGAAGCGCCGAGGCTTGATGTTGCCGGCAAGGTCCCAGTCCCAGAGGCGGAGGCTCTGGTCGGCGCTGACCGAGGCCAGGGTTTGGCCATCGGGTGAGAAGGCCAAGCCGGCGACCCAGTCGCTGTGTCCATTCAGAATCCGTTCGGTGCCCGCCTCCAGGTCCCACACATGCACGTTGGTGCAGCCGAATTCACACCCGGCAGCGAGCCGCCGCCCATCAGGCGAGAACGCCAGCGCGGTGATCGCGCCGGCCGGCAGCGGCACCTGGAGCGCCGCCCTTTCCGTCCAGGACATGCGTTCCCACAACCGGATGCGCGGTTCGACCTCGCCGAGCGCCAGCCATCGACCGTCGGGGGAGAAGAGGATACAGCCGTAGTGGTCGGCATCCATTCTCCCCCGGCGTACACTCGGGAGGACACCGACCGAATGCGGCTCTCGCTTTCCGGCCATGGCCTCCCCGGCCGAGGTCGCGTCTGCGACTATGGCCTCGAAGCGTTGCGCCGGCGAGACCGTGATCGGCTTCGTGACGAAGTTCGTCAGAACGCTCTGCGAGCTAACGTTCCACACGCAACCGGTGCCGTTCTCGGCCAAGGTGGCTAACTGTTGGCCGTCGGGCGAGAACGACAGCGAGACCGCGAGGCCGGCGTGCGGCAGACGCGCGACCTCTTTCTGAGCACTCGGGTCCCAGAGAGTGACCACCGGCTGGCCACTGGCATCGCGGTTGCCCCAGGCGAGGAGACCCCCTTGTGGCGAAAAGGCCAGGGCCTTGGAGGCTAGGTCCTCACCCGTAGCTTGCAGTTCGGCGACCGACCGTCCCGAAACGGCGTCCCAGAGAGCAACGGCACCCCCCTTGCGACGCACCGCCAGCCACTTGCCGTCCGGCGAGAACGCCAGCGCCCAGACCGCGTTGGAGTACTGGCAGAGCGGGAAACGTTCCTCGCTAAGGCTGTGCGCCCAGAGGTAGCGCCATTCCCAACCACGGAGATCGATTTCAGATTTCAGATTTCGGATTTCGGATTTGCCGGCGGGTCGGTGACGGTTGAGAAGTTCACGGGCGCGGCCCAGGTCGTGGTCTTCGAGGGCCTGCTGGACCAGGTTCATGTCGGTGGCGTAGGCATTGCGCCGGGCAGTCAACTCGGCGGCCTTGGCTCGCTCCAACTGGCTGAAAATGCCCACAAACCCTCCGACAATCGCCAGCCCCAGGCCTGCGATCAGGCCCGCGACAAGGGGTTTGCGCCGACACCAACGCCACGTCTTGCCGACCGGGCCAAGCGGGCGAGCCAGGATCGGCCTCTGGTCGAGCCAACGCCCGAGTTCCTCAGCCAGGGCCTGCGCGCTGGGGTAGCGCCGGTCGGGTTCCTTTTCGAGGCACTTCAGGCAGATGGTCTCCAAGTCCGTGGGCACCGCGGGATTCAGCAGCCGGGGTCGGAGCGGGTCCTCATGCAGCACCCGCCGCAGGGTGTCGGCCAGCGCCTCGCCGACAAACGGCGGTCGCCCCGTGAACAGTTGGTAGAGGATCGCCCCCAACGCGTAAACGTCGCTGCGGCGCCCGATCCGGCTGCGCTGACCGGCGGCCTGCTCCGGCGGGATGAAGGCGGGAGAGCCCAAGACCTGACCGCTTAGCGTGATTTGGGAGGGGGGAGTGGAGAGTGATGAGTTGAGAGTTGAGAGTTGGGAGTCGGCGAGGCGCTTAGCCAGGCCAAAGTCGGTTACGCGCGGCTGATCGTTCTCGTCGATCAACACGTTCGAGGGCTTCAAATCCCGGTGCAGAATGCCGCGCTCGTGCGCGAAGTGGACCGCTTCGGCAATCGTCCGCACCCAGCCCGCTGACCGCTTAAAATCCGAAACCCGAAACCCGAAACCCGAAATCACTTTGGCCAGCGTCGGTCCGGCCACATAGTCCATCACCAAGTAATGCTGCCCCTCGGCGAGGCCAACCTCATGTACCGCGACGATGTTGGGGTGTTGCAGGCTGCCCGCCGTGACCGCCTCGGTCCGGAACCGATGGACCGTCTCCTTGTCCACCCACACGCTCAGGGACAAGACCTTCACCGCGACGTACCGATCCAGGCTGAGCTGCCTGGCTTTGTACACCACCCCCATGCCGCCTCGGCCGATGCACTCGATCAATTCGTAGGCGCCCAGCCAACACGGCAACGCGCCGCCCAGCGGACCACTGGAGACCGAGAGAGTTGTTGGAGCTTCGGCAACGGGCGGTTGTTCCGCGACGGCCGCGTCGGCCGCCTGCCCCAGCAGACACTTGGGGCAGAGCCACAGCGGCGTGCCCGCGGGTAACACTGTCCCACACTGCGGACATGTGCGTCTTGAGCTCATCGGTGGTTTCGTTCTGAACCGATGTGGCTCACCCCGAGAACGCCGCCCGGAGACTGCGCAACTCTTCTTCGAGATCAGCCGGGGTGTGCACGGTGTGCGCCACCTGCTCCCGCAGCAGGTCCCGATACCGCCGGCGCAGGCGATGCACCGCGACTTTCATCGCGCCCTCCGTCATCCGCAGACCGGCGCCCAGCTCGGCGTAGGTCAGGTCGGCCTTGTCGCCGGACAAGAACGTTCGGAGTCGTAGGAAGAGACTCTTCTTACCTTCCAAGCTGTATTCTTCCTCGATGCGTTGGTAAGTCGTCTCGATCAAGTTCGCCGCCCAGGCCCGATCGAACAGACGATCCGGCGAATTCAGATCGGCGGCGTCCAAGCGATAGCGTTGTTCGGCCTTCTCGCCGTCAAAGGGAACGTGCCGGCTGGTGCCGCCGCGTTTCCCCGCGGAATCCCGTTCCTGTTCGTTCAGGAGAAAGCGCTTTACCGCGCAGAGAAGGAACCAGCGGAATCTGCCTCGCTCCGGATGCACCGCCGCCAGATAGTCCTTGGCCAGCAGCCGGGCAAAGAACTCTTGGGTCAGGTCTTCGGCATTCGCCGGCGAATACCCGGAACTGCGTACGTAAGCATACAGTGGATACCAGTAGGTCCGGCACAACTCTTCGAGAGCGGCGTCCGCCTGGGGCGACGGCGCTCCGCCTGCCGCCAGCACGACGCTCCAATGGGTCGTGGTGAACTCACAAGGCACATCCGCGGCCCTCGGGGGGCGGACTTCCTGGGACATGGAGCGGTTTATACCGCCGGACCACCGCCAGGGAAAGGCCAAAGCGAAACCGTTTTCGAGACTGGTTGGCGGAGAGAGTCTGCCGTGAACTTCGTCGAATTCAGCGGGAAAATCCCGACGATGGGCTCTCAGATTTCGTTGCCTACGTTTGCCGACAAGACACATGCTGAAACGCTGCGGCCACGCACCATTAGCAAATAGCGGTCAACATGCGTCTGACCCTTGGAAACATTGGGTCTTCTGGCGGTTTGGCCACTGTGGCGAGTGATTGAAGGTTGTTTGTGCGGCACAACCACCAGGTGCAGTGGCGCTTGTTCGCGCATTGCTAAAGCAGGAGTTACCTTCCCGTGGCTCGAACCCGGTTACGGACACCGAGCGATTCAATGGTTCGGGTGAGAACGCGATCGAGGCTTGGCCCCCGGAAGAAATGGCTACCCATCCCTTACTGCGACCGAAGGCGGCAGCCTCGAGAGTTCCGGTCGGGTCCATTTCTACGCTTGCTAAACAGCCTCCGTTGGCGGTACTCAGGACTTGAGTTTCAGCCCGCTGGTGCGCAGCAAGCGTCCGGATTTGGACTGCGCGCCTCGGGGCAGCGAGAGGAGACCGGTATGGAGACTGCGGAGAGCTGCTGCAAATCGGCAGCGCGAACCAGCGCTCAGTTTCCCGGCACGCACTGGAGCGTCGTGCTGGCAGCCGGGGATCCGCAGTCGCCCGCGTCCGCTCGAGCCCTCGAAACCCTCTGCCGCACTTACTGGTTCCCGCTCTACGCGTTTCTCCGCCGGCGGGGATCCTCCACTGAAGACGCGCAGGATTTGACACAGGAGTTCCTCGCGCGCCTCCTGTCCACCCACGCCTTGAGCGCCATGGAGCAGGCGAAGGGGCGGTTCCGCTCGTTCTTGCTCGCCTCGCTCAATCACTTTCTCGCCAACGAATGGGATAAGGCCCGCACCCTTAAACGGGGGGGAGGCCAGCCGATCGTGTCCCTGGACGCGGCTGAAAGCCGTTATCGGGTCGAACCGAGCGAGTGCCTGTCGCCGGACTGCATCTTCGCACGCCAATGGGCGCTGACGCTGCTGGCCCAGGTCGTCGTCCACCTGCGCGAGGACTATCACGCCGCCGGGAAAGGCGCGCTCTTCGAGGCTCTGCAGATCTATCTCTCGGGCGAGAAAGGCCTGCCTCCCTACCGCGAGACGGCCACTGGGCTGGGGCTGAGTTGCGACGCGCTCAAGAAGGCGGTCGAGCGCCTCCGCCACCGGTACGGCGAACTCTTGCGAGAGGAGATTGCTCACACCGTCAGCGATCCAGCCGAGGTGGACGAGGAAATCCGCTACCTGCGGAGCGTGTTGGCCTCGCCATGATCGCTGTCACCTTTGGCCGGGAAACCTTCTGTAATGACTGGACGTCGATTGAGTTGAAGCACGCCATGTCACTCGACCCAGCCAGAACCTGCCCCGAGTGTGGCGCCGAACTGCCGGCGGGCACTGTGCCCGGCCAATGTCCGCATTGTCTGCTGGGCCTGGGATTGGCGGTCGCCGGGCAAGTAGCGGAGGGCGAAGGACGGAGAAGAGAAGCCCGAACGCCGAAGTCAGGGGCAGATCACCAGCCGATCACCGACAACGCTCCACTCTCCACTCCCCACTCTTCACTCTCCACTACCTTTGGCGACTACGAACTGCTGGAGGAAATCGCCCGTGGCGGGATGGGGGTGATCTACAAGGCCCGGCAAAAGAGCCTGGACCGGATCGTGGCCCTCAAGATGATGCTGGCCGAGCACCTGGCGACCAAGGAACAGCTCGAACGCTTTCGCACCGAGGCCCAGGCCGCAGCCCAACTGCACCACCCGCATATCGTCGCCATCCACGAAGTGGGCGAGCACGCCGGTCAGCACTTCTTCTCGATGGACTTTGTCCCGGGGCGGAACTTGGCACAAATCATTGCGGATTTCGGATTTCGGATTTCGGATTTCAAACGGAGCGGGCGGTGGATGAAGGCCATCGCCGAAGCGGTTCGCCACGCCCATGAGCACGGTATCCTGCACCGGGACCTCAAGCCGTCGAACATCCTCATCGATGAGGAAGACCAACCGCGGATCACGGATTTCGGTTTGGCGAAGCGGCTCACCGGCGGCTCGGAATTGACGCTCAACGGCCAGGTGCTGGGCTCGCCGAACTACTTGTCGCCGGAACAGGCTGCGGGCACTCACACGAAAGTGGGGCCGGCGAGCGACGTGTATGCGCTCGGCGCGATTCTGTACCATCTCTTGACGGGCCGGCCGCCCTTTCAGGCCGACACCCTGACCACACTCCTCCGGCAGGTTGTGGACACTGAGCCGGTCGCGCCACGCCGGCTCAACCCAAGTATTCCCCACGATCTGGAGACGGTCTGCCTGAAGTGCCTGGAGAAGGACCCGGGCAGGCGGTACGGCACCGCGCAGATGGTGGCGGAGGAGGTGGGCCGGTTCCTCGAAGGCAAACCGGTGCTGGCGCGGCCGGTGGGACGGGTGGCCAAGAGTTGGCGCTGGTGCAGGCGCAATCCGCGCTTGGCTCTGGCCACAGGCACGGCGCTGTTGAGCCTGCTGATCGGGTTGGCCGGCGTCACCTGGCAATGGCGCCAGGCGCAGTTCGAGCGTGCGCGCGCCGAAGCCGAGGCTCTGCTGGCTCGTCGTAACGCCTACGCCGCGGACATGAACCTGGTCCAGCAGGCGCTCGAAGCCGGTGAGCTGGGCCGGGCGCGCGAACTGCTCAACCGGCACCGACCCGCAACTTCTTCCTCATCAACCATCAATCTCCAACCATCAATCGATCTGCGTGGTTGGGAATGGCGCTACCTCTGGGCGCGGTGCCAGGGCGAAGAGCGCTTCACCCTCTGCCAGTACTCGAACGCCGTATGGGCGCTGGCCTTTTCGCCCGACGGCAAGTGGCTGGCGGTGCGGCGGAGGCGCGGTGCCGTCGCCCTCAGGGACGCTGTGGCGAAGCGGGCAGTGGCCGAGCTGCCAGGCGCGGGCGATTACTGCGCGTACAAGGCCCTGGCCTTTTCGCCCGCAGGGGATGTCCTGGCTTGGGGCAACCAAGGGGCCGATAAGACCCCGCAGGTCAGTCTCTGGGACCTGCGTGCGCAGCAAGAAACAGCGCGGTTGCCGCACTCGGCCCTCCTCGTGTCGCTGGCGTTCTCGCCCGACGGGAAGGTGCTCGCCACCTTGACTGAAGACGGCACCGTGCACATCTGGGATGTCGCGTCCCGTCAAGTCGTGACCAACTATGTCACCGCACCCGTCGCCGTGTTCGGCGATCGATCCTCGCTGACCGCGCCGGTGACGCCAACCTCGGCAGGCGGAGGTAGCGTCGGATCGAACGAATCCGACGCCTCATCCGTCAGGCCTCCGTCCATCCGAGCAGCGTTCCACACTTTCCACTACGGC
>Ga0116154_10003788_pt1 | contig 10509 bp, 7 predicted proteins | sample AD_UKC030_MetaG_FD_89898 | JGI IMG/M metagenome (GOLD analysis project Ga0116154, IMG submission 89898) | Active sludge microbial communities of municipal wastewater-treating anaerobic digesters from USA - AD_UKC030_MetaG | ecosystem: Engineered > Bioreactor > Anaerobic > Digestate | place: USA...
CCGAGTTCAGAAGCTATGTTGACACAAGTGCGAGAAAACGCTGATTAATTGATCATTGGCATTGAGCAATGAGCGATGAGCACTGAGCATTGAAATTCCTCTTCAATCGCCAACCCTATTCCATTCCGGATCACTTTGGAAACATTTTACACCGAGAACGTTTCCGGTACTGTTTTTCCCTACCTTCGCGGCCGTTTTAACTCTTACTTGTTCGCCAATGAACCAGGACATCGCCAACATCCTCCAGAAAACCCGCGAAATTTCCGGCAGCGTCAGGCTCCGCAACATCACTATGCGGCAGATCGCCGACCGTATCGGGGTGCCCTATGAAACCCTCAAGGAGCACTTCAGCACCAAGCAGGCCCTGGTGCGCCAGGCCCTGGCCTTCGAACGGGAAGGATTCAAAAGCATTTTCGATCAGTATGATTTCGACGGAACCAATGCCATCGACATCCTGATGATCGTCAGCCGGGAAGTGTCCCAGCGCTACCGCCAGGTAAGCCCATCCCTCACCCTGGAGATCAAAAAGTATTTCCCTGATCTCTACGAGGAACACCTGAAAGCGCGCATCGACTTCATTTTCAGTAAAATAACCATCAACCTCACCAAGGGGATCAACCAGGGGATGTACCGCAACGACCTCAGCATAGAACTGGTGGCCCGGCTCTACATCAGCCGGCTGCTCGACATCCACGACCCCAACTTCTTTCCCCCGGACCGCTTTTCTTTCAGCACCCTGTTCCAGGTGATGTTCGAGGACTTCATCCGCAGCATCGCCACCCCGGAAGGACTGTCGTATTACGAGAACCGCCGCGAAAAACTGGACTTTGTGGTTGCCTGACACCATGGACGAAAGGTTTACCGACATACTGACCAGGGCCTGGGAGGTGTTCCAGCGTTACGGGATACGATCGGTGTCCATGGATGACCTGAGCACCCGTCTGGGCATCTCCAAGAAAACGCTGTACACCTTCGTGAACAACAAGACGGAGCTGGTGGAGCAGACCCTGTATTATCAACTTGCCTATGCGCGTTCGATGATTAAGGACTGTCCCAGGCCACCGGAGAACGCCATCGGTTTTCTGCTGGAGATGAGCCGTGCAGTATGTGCCCAGCTCAGTGCCACGCATCCCGCCCTGCTGTACGACCTCAGGAAATACTACCCCGAGGTCCTGGAGAAATTCGTGGCCATGCACCGCAGCTTTTATTCCGAGGTGTTCAGCCGCAACCTGGAGGAGGGCATCGCCCAGGGCATGTACCGCCAGGATATCGACAAAGATTTAACGATAAAATTATACCTGCATAACATTGAGCATTTCTTTGGTGAAGAGATTGCCTCCGGGCAATCGGTGAGCTCGACCCAGATGTTCCGGGTGCTGTTCGGCAACCACATCCGGTCGATCGCCAGCCCGGAAGGCCTGGCCTATTTCGAAAGCAAGGAACTGGACTATACCCTTTAACCCATCATGAAAAGGACCCTGATCGCAATACTTTGCCTGGCAACGGGCCTGTTCCCTCCCCTGCTCCAAGCGCAGCAGGGCCAGGGGCTCAGCCTGGCCGGCGCCCTGGAATATGCCAGGGAACACAGCCCGGAGCTGAGGAATGCCCGGACGGACGTGGAGATCGCACGCAAAAAGGTGAAGGAGACCACGGCCATCGGCCTGCCCCAGGTCAATGCCAGCCTGGCCTACAACAACTATCCCAACATCCCCACCCAGCTGCTGCCCGACTTCCTTAGTCCGGTGATCTACTCCGTGCTGCAGAACGAAGGACTGGTGAGCGAGGTGCCTGCCGGGGTCAACGATCGGCTCTTCCCGGCCCAGTTCGGCACCAGGCATAACCTTACCGCCCAGGTGAGCGCCAGCCAGTTGCTGTTCAACGGACCGTATATCGTCGGACTGCAGGCGGCCCGCGCCTTTGTGGAGTTCTCGCGGGTGCAGGAGCAGCATAGCCTGACCAGCGTGGAGGAGGCTGTGAGCAATGCCTATTACCAGGCCCTGGTGGCCGATCGCAGCATTGCTCTGCTCGACTCTACCCGGGCCAGCCTGGAGCTCATCCTGAACGAGACCCGCATCATACATGCCCAGGGCTTCATCGAGGAGACCGATGTGGACCAGCTGGAACTGCTGCTCTCCGACCTGGAGGCCAGCGTGGCCAACACCCGCAACCAGCAGGTGCTGGCCTACCGCCTGCTGAAGTTCCGCATGGGCATGCCCCTCGACCAGGAAGTGGTGCTGGGGGACAGGCTGGACGGGATGCTGTCTTCGGTGGAGGCCCAGCTGCTGCCCGCATCTGCCTTCGATCCGGAAGGCCATGTAAGCTTCGCCATGGTACGCAACCAGGAAACCCTGAACCGCCTGGACATGAAGCGCTACCAGTCGCTCTACCTTCCTTCCCTCAGTGCGTTCTATTCATACCAGAAGACGGCCCAGCGTTCCGAGTTCGACTTCACCGATCCCGACGGGAAATGGTTCCCCACCGAGGTGGTCGGCCTGCAGCTCGACATCCCCTTATGGAGCAGCGGCAGCCGGCGCTACCAGGTTCAGCAGGCCCGCCTGCAACTGGATAAGTCGGGGGTGCTGAAGGAACAAGTAAGGGAAGGACTGAAGCTGGAAGCCGCCAACGCACGCAGCGGGCTGGAGAACGCCTGGAAGATCTACCGCAACAAGGAAAAAGGCATGGAGACCGCACGTAAGATATACGAACGCACCCGCATCCGCTACCGTGAAGGCATGTCGTCGAGCCTGGAGCTGCAGCAAACCTACAACCAGTGGCTGCAGGCCGAGTCGGACCATGTCCTCTCCATGCTGCAACTCTTTACCGCCAAAACCGCCTTCGATAAAGCCAACCGTACATACTGAACACCCCATGAAACCCAATCTCATGTACCGTAACATAGTTTTCGCGGCCCTTACGACCGCACTGTTGACTTCCTGTGGCAACACCGGTGCGCCGGAGGACAAACAGCAACAACTGGCGGCCTTTGAGGCCCAGGTCGCTGATCTGAACATGAAGATCGCCACCCTGCGTGCCGAGCTGGGTAGCGATTCCACCCTGGCACTGAGCGCAGCCGGTCAGGTCCCGGTAAGCCTGAAACCCTTACAGTCCGAGCGCTTCGAGCATTTCATCGAGGTGGCCGGCACCCTGGAAGCCGTGAGTGAGGCCTTCATCAGCCCGGAGACGGGCGGGCGCATCCGCCAGGTGCTGGTGAAGGAAGGCGAGCGGGTGAGCCAGGGACAGGTACTGGCCCGCCTGAACTCGGACGTAACGGAAAGCAGCCTGCGCGGGGTGAAGGCCCAGCTGGAGCTGGCCACGGCCATCTTCACCAAACAGAACGAACTGTGGAAGCAGAAGATAGGCTCCGAGGTGGACTTTCTGCAGGCCAGAAATGCCCGGGAAACCCTGGAAAGCCAGTTGGAGGCCATGCAGGCCCAGCTGGAAATGTCGGTGATCCGCTCCCCCATCAGCGGAGTGGTGGAAGAAGTGAACCAGAAAGTGGGGGAACTGGCGGCCCCCGGCATGCCCATGATGCGCATCATCAACCTTGAAGAACTCTATGTTAAAGCCGACGTGGCCGAGAGCCACCTTCCGGCCCTCAGCCCCAGGGACCCGGTGCGCGTGAGCTTCCCCACCTGGCCGGAGCTGGAGATGCGCCCCTCCATCGACCGCATCGGCAATGCCGTTCATGCCCTCAACCGCACCGTGACGGTGCAGGTGAAGGTTAGGAATACCCCCGACCACAAACTGAGGCCCAACCTCATGGCCAACCTTAAGTTCATGGACTTCGCGTCCGACACCGCCATCCTGGTACCCTCCATCTGCATCAAACAAGACCTGAACGGACAATACCTCTATGTAGCCGATGGACAAAAGGAATCCATGAAGGCAAAAAAGGTTTACATCCGTTCCGGGCTCACCTACAAGAACCAGACCATGATCACCCGTGGACTGAAAACGGGCGACCGCGTGATCGTGGAAGGGTACAACCTGGTAACCGACGGCAGCGATATCCGCATCTGACCCTCCCAACCCAAGAACCAACATGATGGAAGATAAGACGACCGGGCAGGGTCAGGTAACACGGGATTTCTTTCTGACCCGTATCGCCCTGAAGAACAAGACCACGGTATTCCTGCTCACCGGGGTGCTGCTGGTCTTCGGATTGTACTCCTACCGCAATCTGCCCAAGGAACTGTTCCCGGAGGCCGTGTTCCCCTATATCATGGTGACCACGGTCTACCCGGGAAACTCTCCCCTGGACATAGAAAACCTCATCACACGCCCCATTGAGAAGGAGATCGAAGGCATAAGGGGGGTGAAGAAAGTCACCTCCAATTCGGCCCAGGATGCGTCATTGGTGTTCGTGGAGTTCAACTTCGGCATCGATGTGGATGCTGCCATGCAGGACGTGAAGGACGCGGTGGACCGCGCCAAGGGCGAACTCCCCAACGACCTGATGGATGATCCCGTGGTGGCGGACATCGACTTCTCGGAATTTCCAGTGATCACGGTGAACCTGAGCGGGGACTACAGCCTGAATGAGCTGGACAATTTCGCCGAATACCTGGAGGACGAGATCGAGGGGATAGACGAGGTAAGCAAGGTGGACATCGTGGGCATGATGGACCGGGAGATCCAGATCAACGCCGACCCGGTGAAGATGCAGATGATGGAAGTATCGATGGACGACATCGAGAATGCGGTGAAGGCCGAGAACCTCAATATTTCCGGGGGAGAGCTGCTGATGGAGGACGTGAGGATGTCGCTGCGCACCGTAGGAGAGTTCCTTACAGTGAAGCAGATCGGCGACATCGTAGTGAAGAACGAGAGCCAACGGATCGTATACCTGCGTGATGTGGCCAGCGTGGCGGACGGCTTCGCCGAACCTGGCAGCTTTGCCCGCCTCAATGGCCAGCCTGTAGTGTCGCTGCAGGTGGTGAAGAAAAGTGGTGCCAACCTTTTATCGGCCATCGACCAGGTGTACGATGTACTGGATGAGGGCCGGGAAAAAGGCCTGCTGCCGGAGAAGCTGGAGGTGAGTACCACCAATGACCAGTCGGAGATGATCCGCCTCCAGCTCAGCAACCTGGAGAACAACATGCTGATGGGGATGATCCTGGTGATCCTGGTGCTTTTCTATTTCCTGGGCACCCGCAACGCCCTGTTCGTGGGCCTGGCCATCCCCACCTCCATGCTGCTCAGCTTTGTCGTGATCAGCCTGATGGGCATGACCGTGAACATGATGGTGCTCTTCTCCCTGATCCTCGCCCTGGGGATGCTGGTCGACAATGCCATCGTGGCGGTGGAGAATATCCACCGCTTCATCAGTGAGGGAAAATCCCCGACGGAGGCTTCCCGCAGGGCGGTGAGCGAGATTGCCATGCCCATCATCTCCTCCACGGCTACCACCCTGGCCGCCTTCTTTCCGCTGGCCTTCTGGAAAAGCATAGTGGGAGAGTTCATGAAAGACCTGCCGGTGACCCTGATCATCGTACTCACCTCCTCCTTGTTCGTGGCCCTGGTGATCGTGCCGGTGTTCACCGCCACCTTCATCCGCCCGAAAGACCTGGAGCGCAAGCCCAACCGCCGGCGCATCCTCAGGATACAGGCCGTGCTCGCTGTCCTGGCTGCAATGTTCTACCTGCTGGGGTGGAACACCATGGCGAACCTGCTGGTATTCACCATGGTGATCACCCTGCTCAACATCTTCTTCTTCGGGCCTATGGGCAGCTGGTTCCAGGCCAAGGGCCTCCCCTGGCTGGACGAGATTTATGCGAACACCCTGCGTTTTGCCCTCAGGGGAAAGCGACCCTTCCTCTTTATCCTCGGGTCCTTCCTGCTGCTGCTGTTTACCCTGGTGCTGTTCGCCCTGCGTCAGCCCAAGGTCCTCTTCTTCCCTGACAATGAACCCCAGTACCTCAACATCCTCACTACCTTCCCCATCGGCACCGACATTGAGCGGACCAATGCCCTCACCCTGGAGATGGAACAGGTGGTAGACAGCGTGCTGGTCCCTTATCAGGGCATCCTCAAATCGAAGCTTACCACCGTGGGCGAAGGGGCCTTTGGGGAGAATGAGATGGGTGTGGTGGGAGCCATTCCCCACCGCAACCGCATCACGGTGAACTTCATAGATTTTGAAGACCGGGGAGGGGTTAGCACTTCCGAGGTACATGAGAAGGTATCCGAAGCGCTCATCGGCCGTTATCCCGGAGTACAGGTGGCGGTGGAAAAGAACAGCATGGGGCCCCCGGCCGGTAAGCCCGTGAACATTGAGCTGAGCGGCACGGACTACGACCGCCTGATCCTGCTGGTGGATGAGATGCGGCAATACATCAATTCAGCATCCATCCCGGGCATCGAAGGCCTCCGCATGGACCTGGACGTGGGCAAGCCGGAGCTCATCGTGAACATCGACCGTGAAAAGGCCAGGCGTTTCGGGCTTTCCACCTACTCGGTGGCGGCCACCCTGCGCACCTCCCTCTACGGCAAGGAGATCTCCGATTTCAAGATAGGCGAGGATGAATATCCCATCCAGCTCCGCATGGACCGGGACGCCCGCTACGACCTGCCCACCCTGATGAACCAAACCATCACCTTCCGCGACAATACCACGGGCCAGATCCGTCAGGTCCCGATTTCAGCGGTGGCTGACATCTCGTACAGCACCACCTACGATGCGGTGAAGCGCAAGGACCTTGACAGGGTCATCACGCTGTATTCCAATGTATTGGAAGGTTATAATGCCAATGAGATCAACGGAAAGCTGAAGGAACTCCTGCCTTCCTTCCCCATGCCCGAAGGGTATAAGTACGAATTCACCGGGGAGCAGGAAGAACAACAGGCCAGTATGGAGTTTCTCATGCAGGCCATGATGATCGCCATTTCGGTGATCCTGCTCATCCTGGTAAGCCAGTTCAATTCGGCGGTCAAACCGGCCATCATTATGGCGAGTGTGGTGTTCAGCTTCATCGGGGTCTTCGGTGGGCTGTCTACCTTCCGCATGGACTTCGTCATCATCATGACCGGCATCGGCATCGTGTCCCTGGCCGGCATCGTGGTGAACAACGCCATCGTGCTCATCGACTACATTGATCTGCTGAAGGCCCGCCGTCGGGTGGAGCTGGGCATGGAAGAAAACGGGCTACTGAGCGAGAAGGACTCCACGGACTGCATCGTTCAGGCCGGCCGTACCAGGCTGCGCCCGGTATTGCTGACAGCCATCACCACCATCCTCGGACTCATCACCATGGCGGTGGGGCTGAACATCAACTTTGCCACCCTGCTCAGCGATTTCGACCCCCAGCTCTACTTCGGGGGAGATATGGTCGCCTTCTGGGGGCCGATGTCCTGGACAGTGATCTTCGGTCTGACTTTTTCCACCTTCATGACCCTGGTCATCGTACCCTGTATGTACCACCTCACCTATCTGCTGAGGGTGAAGATGTTCGCCTGGAGGAATCCGGGGCGCTCGCTCTGACCTCAGCGCAGTAATTCCTGAGCCTCGCGCAGCCGGCCTGCGCGGAAAAGGGCGCTGTACAGGTTATCCCGGTTACGCAGGTTGCCGGGGGCCAGGTCGTATGCCTTGCGGAAGGCCATAGCCGAGGAGTCGAACGATCCCAGCTGGTAGTGGATCACCCCGAGGTAATCCCAGGCCTGCAGGCTGAGGCTGTCGGCATGGCTCCACCTTCTGAAGTAGGGCAGGGCTTCCCCAAGCCGGCCCGAGCTGAGGTACATCCTGCCCAGGGCCCTCAGGGAGGCCGTATCACGGGGCTGGCGCTGCAGGATCATTCCCCTGACCTTCATCCTGTCCTCCATGCTGCCAGCGTCCGCCAGACGGCGAAGGTTGTTCCACACATTGGGCTCCTTCGGATCGAGGGCCAGTACCCTGCTGTAACACCCCAGGGTGCTGTCGAGCAATCCTCTCCCCTCATACCAGGTGTTGCCATAGTGGAACCAGGCATCCATGAAGGCAGGGTGGATGCGCACCGCCTGCCGGAAAAGGGTCAGGGCGGTGTCGAAGTATTCACGCCTTAGAAGGGTGTCCTGGGCGTTGCGGGCCTCGTAGGCATAGAATTTGGCGGCGATATTGTTGCTCTTGGCCGAGTTGGAAGATATCCTTACATCGTGGGTGTATAGGGTAAAGTCGTCCTTCCATACCTTGTTCCGGGTATAGGTGTGATAGGAGAAGAAGGTCAGCATGACCAGGATGAGGGCAGGGACCAGGGCTTTCTTACCTTCGGAAAGGCGTGCAGAGAGCCCGCTGAAGGTGGCGGCCAGGGCCAGGCAAAGCCCTGTGGAGGGAAGGAAGAGGAAGCGCTCGGCCATGAAGGCCCCCAGGTTGACGGGGATATTGCTTACAGGAAAAAAGGCGATAAAGAAGAACAGCAGGCCGAAGGAGGCCGTAGCACGCCTTTTGATGCCCAGGATGGCCAGGAGGAGAAGGGCCAGGGTGAGGGCCAGGGGAAGCAGGGCATGGGAGGTGAACAGCCTTGTGAGCGGGATATGGTAGGGATAGTAATCCCAGGTAAGGACGGCAGGATAGAGCATCAGTCGGTAATAATCACCGAAGGTCCTCAGAATGGTGCCATAGCGCTCATTCAGGCTGGCATGGAGGAAGGGATTGTCCATCAGCTCAGGGGAGGAGCCCGTCTCGGGTGTGCCGAGCACGGCCAGCCTGATCAGCAGGTAAGCCAGCAGGGGGACAAGGAGTGCCGGGAGGTAGGCAAGCAGGGGGCGCAGCCTGCGCTCCCCCTTCCAGAACAGCGCCAGGGGTATGATGGCGAGGAAAGCCACTGCGTTCTCCTTGGACATCAGGGCCAGGAACAGGAAGAGGGCGATCCCTGTCCCGCCTTTCCACCGCAGGTCTGCGCCCTGGCCCAGCGCCAGCCGGAGCGCCAGAAAGCCGAAGAGGGCGGATAGCAGTTCGTCCCTGCCCTTGATGTTGGCCACCACCTCTGTATGCAGGGGGTGGGCGGCATACAACAACATTGCGGTGAATGCCGCAAACTCCCACCACGGCTGCTTCCCCGGGGGGAACATCCTACGGAATATGCTGAACATGACCAGGACCAGGAGTATATAGATCAGGACATTGACGGCATGGCTCAGGTGGGGGTTCTCGCCAAACAGCTCCATTTCCAGGGCGAAAGTGACCAGGGACAGCGGCCGGTAACGGCCCCCGCTCAGGTCCACCTCCTGATCCCCGAGGTACCCAGCGAAGAAATGCTTTCCCAGGAGGTCGGGGATCCCCTGTATCCCCTGTTGGGTGAACTGGTTGCGGGTGATGGCATAGAGGTCGTCCAGGGCATAGTTGTTGGGAAGGGTGTTGACATATATCGCTGCCGGGAGCACGGCCAGGATCAGTGCGAAGCCATATCGCCGGATGAAGCCGGGGGATGTTGTTCGTGAAGTACTTTTCATAGCGCAGATTCTACTCTAAAGAAATGATTATGAAGCAAGAGCAACAGCAACAGCAGGGACAAGTACACGCATCCAGCAGCCAGAGGTATATGTCCGGCCAATCCTCACCACAACCCGCCCTATTTTCTTTCCTGGCCCTAAATTTATGGAGTAATATTGTGTGGTTCAGGCAACGCTTTGCTATGAGCACAGTCTTATGTCCAGAACATACGGGATGGCCCCGGAAGAAACGCTGATACAAGGATGTCAGGCCGGTAAGCGCAAAAGTCAGTCGCAGTTGTACCGGATGTATGCTCCGCAGATGCTGGGCGTATGCCTCCGCTATGCCCCAGACCGGGCCACGGCGGAGGACATCCTGCAGGACGGGTTCATCAAGGTCTTCCTGAACATCGGAAGCTACCGGGGGGAAGGCTCTTTTGAGGGCTGGATCCGCAGGATCATGATGAACACTGCCCTCAGCTGGTTCAAGGCGAGCCGCAGGCAGGGATTCCCGGAGGACATCGACGGGATGGAGGAGCGCATTGCCGCCGGGGAGGAGACAGAGGAAGGAGAAGCCCTGCTGGCACGACTGAAGCCCGAGGAGGTAATGGCCCTTATTCAGCGCCTGCCCGAAGGGTACCGCATGGTGCTCAACCTGTATGTTTTTGAGGGGCTCTCCCACCGGGAGATCGCCCGGAGCCTGGAAATCACGGAAAACACCAGCAAGTCGCAGCTGTCGAAGGCCCGGCGTTTTCTGAGAAGGCTGCTCGAATCGGAGGAAAAGGAAAGAGAATATATACCAGTACAACGATGAATACCGACCATCGCATGGACGAACTGCTGCGGCAGAAACTGGGCGGGTACCAGTTGGAGCCTTCTCCCGGGGTGTGGGAAGGCATCAGCGGCCGCCTGGAGCCACCCCCAACCACAGGCTGGAAAGCCTGGCTGAACACCCTAATCCTCCCGTTGGGCGTGATGCTGATTACGGGGGGCTTCTACCTGTTCCCGGGACAAGGCCAGCAGGCCACCATTGCAGCCGCACCGGCAGTGAAGGTCATGGAACCCGCTCCAACGGCCGAAAAGAACACCCCGACCTTCCGTCCGGCA
>Ga0116154_10003789_pt1 | contig 10508 bp, 9 predicted proteins | sample AD_UKC030_MetaG_FD_89898 | JGI IMG/M metagenome (GOLD analysis project Ga0116154, IMG submission 89898) | Active sludge microbial communities of municipal wastewater-treating anaerobic digesters from USA - AD_UKC030_MetaG | ecosystem: Engineered > Bioreactor > Anaerobic > Digestate | place: USA...
CGTTTAGCTTCTGAACGTGATAAATTATCAGTTGTAAACGATCAAATAGGAACGCCAACTAACGCTGTCGAGTTAGCCGAAGTTTTAGTGAAGATAATTAATGAAAATTCAAAACTGAACACGGAACACTTTGGTATTTACAATTTCTCAAACGAAGGCCAATGCAGTTGGTATGATTTTGCTAAGAAAATATTTGAATGTAATCAAATCAATATTAATCTAGAACCCATTCCAACCACTAATTTTCCAACACCGGCAAAAAGACCGGGGTATAGTGTGTTGGATAAAAGTAAAATAAAGAATACATTTGGAGTTGAGGTTAAGTATTGGGAAACGAGTTTAAAAGGCTCTTGATTAACTTTTAATACAGAAACAATTGATTGCATTGTATAAAATAGAATTACAAAAGCAAAAATTTGAAAATATTATTACATAAATTTGAAAAATTAATTAAATATCCCCCAAAAAAAATAAATAAATTTTGGACGAAATAAAAATTTCAATTGTAGTTCCTCTTTATAATGAAGAAGCGGTCTTTGACAAGCTCATAGAACGTCTTTTGAATGTAATTAATCAAACAAATTTTACATGTGAGGTTATTTTAATAAATGATGGTAGTAGAGATAAAACGCCTTTATTAATTGAGCAAATATGTAAAAAAGACAAACGTTTCACAGGTGTTTTATTATCTAGAAATCATGGACATCAATTAGCGGTTTCATCTGGATTATATTATGTTAGAGGTACAGAAGGTGCAATGATTATTGATGGAGATTTACAAGACCCTCCTGAGTTAATTAATGATTTTTATAAATTAATGGAGGAAGGTTATGATGTGATTTATGCTGTTAGAAAAAACAGAAAAGAATCTGCATTAAAAAAGTTTGCCTATTGGATTTATTATCGTTTGCAACAAAAAATATCAAATTTTACAATTCCAATTGATAGTGGTGATTTTTCTATGATAAGCAGAAGAGTTGTTGACACTATGAATTCAATGCCTGAACAAAGTCGATATTTAAGAGGAATGCGATCTTGGGTAGGATTTAAACAAAAAGCATTTGAATATGATAGAGATGAGCGTCAGGCAGGCGAAACAAAATACAGTTGGAAAAAATTATTTGAACTTGCATTTAATGGAATATTCAATTTTAGTGATTTCCCCGTAAGAATTATTACTAGATTAGGTCTTTTTACAATTTTTCTATCGATTATATATTTCATATATATTATGTATAATAAAATAATGTATCATAATATACCTCAGGGATTTACAACTTTAATTTTTGCAATTATACTTTTTAGTGGTGTACAACTTTTATCATTGGGGCTAATAGGTGAATATGTATTGAGAATCTATAATCAGGTTCGAAACAGACCATTATTTATTATTGATAAAGTAATTCAGGGAGGAGAACAAAAAAACAAAAAATGAATCACGATTATTACAAAGAATACTATTCGTTAGAGCGAAAACATTGGTGGTTTAAAGCCAGAGAGGCAATAATTAAAGAATATATTCAATCACTAGTAACCAAAAGACTTTTACAATCAAAAGAGATACAAATATTAAATATTGGATGTAGCACAGGGAGAAGTTCAGAATATTTATCAGAATTTGGTAAAGTAACCTCAATAGAATATGATGAGTTTTGTTGTGAATTTGCCAGAGAAAAAACAGGTTTAGAAATTATTCACGGATCTATAACCGAGTTACCTTTTTCAGTTGAAAAATTTGATTTAGTTTGTGCTTTTGATGTGATTGAGCATGTTGATGATGATCAATTAGCCGTAAACGAAATGAAGAGAGTTCTTAAAGAAAACGGAATCATTTTTATTACAGTTCCCGCTTTTATGAGTTTATGGAGTCATCATGATGAAATTAATCAACATTTTAGACGATATAAATTGCATGAAGTAGATCGTTTATTCAAATTTGATAAAAAAGGTAAAACAATTTTTTCATCCTATTTCAATTTTTTTCTTTTTCTTCCAATTTATTTATTTAGAAAGTTAAGTAATTTATTGAAATTAGGCGACAAAAGAAAAGGAGCGGGTAGTGATTTTGAAACGTTTAATCCCGGTTTAGTCAATACTTTACTTTATTATTTAATGAAAACAGAATCTTATTTTATAAATTCAAAAATAAGTTTCCCTTTTGGAGTATCAATTTTACATGTTTGGAAAAAATAGATTATGAAAATTAATAATTGGATAAAAAATAATCAATGGCTACTTTTAATTTTGTCTTTTGCCGCTTTCTTAAGATTATATCGAGTTGATTTTCAAAGTATTTGGTTAGATGAAATTTTAACCATGAATGATGCTAATCCTAAATTAACACTTAAAGAATTTTATGACGGAATTATGTTTTGGGAATTTATTCCTCATTTATATTTTTTATTAGTAAAATTTTTATTTGAAATATTTGGCTATACTACAGTTGTTGCACGTGTTTTTTCAGCATTTATTGGGATAGTAGGAGTTTATTCAATGTATTTGTTAGCTAAAGAAATATTTAATAAGAATGCAGGGTTAATAGCAGCAGCTTTATTGACAGTTAATATTTTTCACATCTCGTTTTCACAAGAAATTAGGCCTTATGGGATGTTATTTTTATTTACGGTATTGGCTTTTTATCGACTTGTTATATTTATCAAAAAGGCATCCTTAAAAAATGCAATTTATTATGGTTTTTTTGCCGGACTTATTTTAAATGCTCATTTTTTCGGATTTATAACTCTTTTTGCACAATATTTATTATTACTTTTCTTTCTAATTCAATCTACAAAAGAAACAAGAAAAACATTTTTTATTAATTCCTTTGTATCCGGTATAGTTACTTTGATAATTTTTCTACCAGCTTATGAAGCTTTTGTTAGAGTGTCGGAAATACAATCATTTTGGTTACAAAAACCAGGACAAGACGCCATTACAAAACTTTTTAATGAATTTTTTGGTAATTCAGAGTTAATTGTATTTGTAATCCAATTTGTAATTATTTTTTATGTAATAAATGTTTTTAAACTAAAAGAACAAAAAGCAGACTATTTAGGTATTTTAAAAAACAAATTACTTTTTTGTTTTATTATCACCTCTGTTTGGTTGTCAGTTTCTATAATAATTCCGCTGTTAAGATCTCATCTAGATGTTCCAATGATTTTAAGTCGTTATTTTATAAATATTTTACCTGCAATTATTTTAATTATTTCAGCCGGTTTGTATTTGATAAAAAACACATTTATTAAAAAAACAATCATTATTATACTTTTAATTTTATCATTGATAGATTTATTCGCCATTTCAAAATATTACCATACAATTAGAAAAAGTCAGTTCAGAGAATTAACCAATGAAATTTCTCAAAAAAACCCGGATAATGTAAAAGTCGTTGCATATTGGAGTTGGTTGTTCCCTTATTTTTTTCAAAATAATCCAGCAATTCAAATTGAAGGAAAATCATTAGAAGATTATGTAAAGGGATTAATAAATAATACAATTAAAAAAGAACCATTTTGGTATGCTGATGCAAATTCAAGACCATTTTCACTCTCTGAAGATCAACAAAAATATTTAAATGAAAATTTTGATTTAATTGAAAAATTAGAATACTACGATGCTTGGGCAAATTATTATGAGCCTAAAAATGCAGTAAAAATGTTAGATACAGAGAATTTAGATTTAAAAATATTTAAACCGGTCAGTTTTGATGGGAACGGCAACATGATGATTTTTGAAAATAGTAATATTCGCTCTTCATTTGTTTTTCTTGAAAAAGGAAGTTATAAACTTATAATTAATGGAAATAGTTTGCCGGAAAAACCAATTAATAATGAGAATGCTCGTTTGAAAGTAAAAATAAATGGGAACGAAATAGGTAATTTTGAATTAAGTGAATTTAAAAATAAGTCAGAAAATAGTTTTAAATTTATTCATAAAAGTGAAGAAAAGATAAGAATACAGCTTATTTATGACAATGATTTAGCACAAAATAATCTTGATAGAAATATCGTTATTTATTCTATTAAAATAATAAAAGAATAATTTTTTGTAAAATGTAAAAGTGAATGAAAATTATTTAATTTTGTCACACTAAAAAAAATAAAAAAATGAAAAATAAAATTTTATTAATTGCCTTGATAACTTTTAGTTTTTTAGTATCATGTAAAAACGACAAAGAAGCTGAAAAGACTGAAAATGAAACTATTAAAGAGAAAAAAAATGAATATTTTAGTGTAGAAATTGATGTTGTCGCTTCTAAGGAAGACAATTTTTCGGTATATTATACTGAAGATGGAACTATTAATTTTACAGGAGAAAAAGCTGTTTGGAGTGGTGTTTTAGCACAAGATGCCAGTCAAAAAGTTACTTTTAAATTACCAGAGGAAGTAATTCCAACTCATATTCGATTCGATCTTGGATTAAATAAAGAGCAAGGAGATATTATTGTTGAGAAATTTAAATTTGATTTTTACGGAAATTCTTTCGAAGCCAAAGGTTCGGACTTCTTAAAATATTTTATTGCCAATGATCAAGTCAAAACGGAGATTGACGAAGCGAAAGGAACTATAAAATTCCTCAAAAATCCAAACGGATTTGTAGCACCATTTTATTATCCTCATCAGGCATTATTGGATGAAATTGCCAAAATAACAAAATAAAAAAAATTTAACTTTTATCAAAAAGCTACAAATTGCCATAAAGCATTTGTAGCTTTTTAATTTTAAAAAAGTTAATTTTACAATTCACATTATCAGAATGCTAAAGCGGGGGATTCAATTTATTAGAAACCAAAATCAATTAAAAAACCTAACCATTTATGGCCTTGGTCAGTTTTTTAATTTGGTCACACCTTTACTTGTTGCCCCACATGTAATTTCAGTTTGTGGTATTGAAGGTTATGGAAAGGCCGCTTTTTCAATGGCGTTGTTTTTTTTTCTAATAGTTTTTATTGACTATGGTTCAGATATTAATGGTGTAAAAGAAGTTTCGTTAAATAGAGATAACAATAAAGAACTCCAAAGAATATTTATTTCAACATACCTCGCAAAATTTATTCTTTTGATTTTGGTAATTTCTTTTACCTCTTTATTTTTTTACACAATTCCTTTTTTTTCAAAAGATAAATTTCTTTACTTGTTTAGTATTCCCATTTTAATTGGACAGTTTTTTAATCCAACTTGGTTTCTTCAAGGAGTTGAAAACTTTAAACAAATAACAGTCATCAACATTTTATCTAAAATAATTTATTTAATTGCAATTTTTACTTTTATTTCAAGTGAAGGAGATTATGTTTTTATAAATCTATGGTGGGGAATAGGTATGATTTTTGCAAATGGACTAAGTTTTTTATTTATCCTATTTCGTAATTCTTTTAATTTTAGAAATGTAAAAAATGAGGATGTTATCTTTCACCTAAAATCCGGTTTTTCTATTTTTTCATCACAAATATTTATGTCACTTCAAATGTATGCTCCTATTATAATGATTGGATTTTTTGGAAATGATATTTTAGCAGGGATGTATCGTGTTGTTGATCAGGTTGTTGTTATATTCAAGACATACATTCTATTATTTTTCAATTTCGTTTTTTCTAGAGTTTGTTACTTAATTGCCAAGAACAAAGGGCAAGGAATGCGATATTGGCTGGTGTTCAACGGAAGTAATTTTATTTTTATAACTATTTCAATGATTTTAGTTTATTATTTTTCTACTGAAATCATTCTATATTTTAAACCATTCGACACAAATAATTTAGAAAATATATTACAAGTAGCAGTTTTTATTCCTTTATTAATGGCTGTTTCTGTGCCTTTTAAACAATTAGTTTTAGCTTTTGGTTATCAAAAGAAATATGTTCAAACCACTATGGTAGTTGTCATTTTTACTTTACTAAGTATTCTTTTTGTTTTACCTTATTTTGGAATAGTTGGAGTGATAGCCGTTTTAATAATTGCCGAGTTACTCAGTATTTTTATATTTTCATTTGTTTTGAAAAAGAAGATATTTATCATTCAAATTAAAAAACAATCGTATTTTTGAAAATTGATAGATAATACTATTGTAAATGCTCAAAAATCTGTTTCAATATTTACTTTCTAAATCTGGTAAAAATTATACAATTGACCAACGTATTCCTGACAGCCTAATTTATCAAACGCTAACTAATCGTTTGATTATGTTAATTCGTGGCTATTTCAAATTATACAGAAAAGTCTATGTTGGTAGTAATTGTCGTTTTTTAAATATTAGAAATATTTCAATTGGTCAACATGTCACTATTGAAAACAATACAACAATTGACGGTTTTGCCTCAGAAAAAATTTGTTTAGGAAATAATGTAAAAATTGGAGCCTATTCAAAAGTTACTTGCACAAGTCATTTTTCCAAATATGGAAAAGGATTAAAAATGGGAAACAATTCTGCAATAGGTGATTTTACTCATTTTGGAGCTTCTGGTGGGATAGATATAGGTAACGATGTTATCATGGGTTCCTTCATCAGTTTTCATTCGGAAAACCACAATTTTGAAGACACTACAAAATTAATTAGAGAACAAGGTGTCACCTCAAAAGGAATAAAAATTGGCAATAATGTTTGGGTGGGTGCAAAAGTGACTTTTCTAGACGGAACAGTTATTGGCAATCATTGCGTAGTTGCCGCAGGTGCTGTCGTTAATGGATCTTATCCTGATTTTTCAGTTATTGGAGGAATTCCTGCAAAAATTATTAAATCAATTAAATAAAATGGGATTCAAAATTCAGAAAGAACTTGTATATCAAATAATATTTATTATTTGTGTTGCTGTTCCATATTTGAATAATTATGAACTCACTTTTATAGTATGGTCTATTACAGCTTTGTTGACCATTAGAAAAAAATATTCATTTTCTATTTTAAAGTTGATAGTTTTTTTTTTAATTATATTATCAATTGCTTTTATATCAAGTATAAATCAAAATTTTAAATCTTATAATTTTATTAGAGATGTTGCCTATTTGTTGAAACCCGTATTAGGATTGCTAGTGGGATATCAATTGTGTAAATCTCATTTTAAAAACCCTTTAAATACAGCGATTAATGCAGGTGTTTTTATTGCCGTTGTTCATTTATTAATTGTAGGATATACCATTTTGTTTCGCTCTGTAAGAACTATGCACGAGCTTAGAATGTACGCAGGATATTTTAGTGATTATGAAATTTATATACTTATCCTTTTAATTTTCCATAGAGAATTTCAAATTAATATTCCATTAAAGAAAATAAGATGGTTTATAGTTATTATTTCACTATCAAGCTTTTTCTATTTAGCTAGAACAAATTTTATTCAGTTCATTATTTTATTTTTAGCCTTAAAAGGATATTTTGTCTTGACTAAAAAATCTATTGTTGTTTTGACAACAATAATAATTACAACTTTAGTTGGATACTCAGCAATTTATGTTTACAATCCCAATCGGGGAGCAAAAGGATTTGAAGCTTTTCTTTTTAAAATTAAAAACGCCCCAATTGAACCATTTAAAACAAAAATTGACGTTACTAACTGGAAAGATTTTAATGATAACTATCGGTCTTATGAAAACATCCTAACAATAAGACAAGTTGGTAATGCAGGAGTTCAAGATATTCTAATTGGTCAAGGCCTTGGTTCGTCAATTGATTTAAAAAAAGAGGTTTGGCTTCAATCAAGTTATATGCGTTATATTCCTTTTTTGCATAATGGTTTTATGACTATTTTTTTAAAATCTGGTTTGTTAGGTGTTTTAATATTGTTGTTATCTATTATTTACTTTTTCAGGATTAAAAAATCAGACATAAAATTAATTCAAAACATAAATTATCTTTTTTTAGGAACAGGATTGTTTTTATTTATTTCTTATTGGGTTTTTATGGGTTTTTATTTCACTGTTGATACAAAAACAATTATTATTGGGTTTCTTATCAGTTATAAAGAGTTGTATTTAAAATCAAACAAAATTCTTGATAAATGAAAAATATACTTTTTATTCATCAATCTTCGGAACTTTATGGTTCAGACAAAACATTATTATTGTTTTTGACACATATAGACAGAAAATTATTCAATCCAACTGTAATACTACCATGCAATGGTCCTTTATGTTCGGAATTAGAAAAAATTGATATAAAAGTAGTAATTGCACCGGTTTTAAAATTATACAGGAATATGTTTTCTTTCAAAAATATATTTCTATTCTATAAAGACTATAAAAAGTCAATCAACTTGATTGACACTTTACATAAACAAACAAAATTTCATATAATTTATTCTAATACTTTAGCCGTATTGTTAGGAATGATATATGCCAGGAAAAGAAAAATAAAACATATTTGGCATGTTCACGAAATTATTGTTCACCCTAAATTAATTGCAGATATATTTCCAAAATTACTCTATCGATTTACGGATGTAATTATTTGTAACTCTAACGCTACAAAAAACAATTTAATCCAAAGAATTCCTGAGTTAGCTTCTAAAATTAAAGTAATTCATAATGGAATTGAAATAAAAGCAGCAACAAATAGTATTCAAACTAAAGAAGATTTTGGTTTTTCGTCTTCAGATATTGTCATTACTTTGATAGGCCGAATAAGCAGGTTAAAAGGGCACAAATGGCTTATAAACACCTTTTTAAATCACTTAAGTCATATTGAAAATATTAAAATTTTGTTTGTTGGCTCACCAGTTAAAGGGCAAGAATATTATTTGGAAGAAATAGAAAGTAGTATATCTAAAAATGCATTGGTAGAAAGAGTTAAAATATTACCATTTATTAGTGATCTATCACCAATATGGCAAATTACCGATATTGCCGTAATTCCTTCCACTGAAGCAGAGTCATTCGGACTTGTAGCTGCCGAGGCAATGCTTGCAGAAAAACCAGTTGTTGCGTCTAATCACGGGGGATTAACTGAAATAGTTGTTCATGATATAACCGGTTTTTTGATTGAACCTAGTGATGAAATTGGACTTTCAAATGCATTATTTAAACTTATATCAGACAATGATTTAAGAGTAAAATTTGGAAAAAATGGAAAAAGTAGAATTTTAGATGAATTTACAGTAGAGAAATATGTTTCTAAAATCACAGAAATTTTAAATCATATTTAATTATAAAATAATCAAACACTACATCTAATTTCCTTATTTTTGCCCGTTTAACATTTTAAAAAGAATGAAAATAGCCATTCTCGGAACCCGCGGTATTCCAAATTATTACGGTGGTTTCGAACAATTTGCCGAATTTTTTTCCGTTTACCTGGCTCAAAAAGGGCATGAGGTATATTGTTATAATTCGCACAATCATAAATTTCAGGAAAATAACTTCAAAGGTGTTCATATCATTCACCAACACGATCCGGAATATAAATATGGAACGTTTGGTCAATTTATCTACGATTACAATTGTATTTTAGACTCCCGCAAAAGAGATTTTGATATCATTCTGCAATTGGGTTACACCAGTAATTCGGTTTGGTTTTTTATGCTGCCTAAAAAAGCAATTATTATTACCAATATGGATGGAATCGAATGGAAACGTTCAAAATATAACCGTCCGGTGCAACAATTTTTGCGTTTTGCTGAACGGTTAGCGGCAATCAGCAGTGATTATTTGGTTTCAGATTCCATTGGAATTCAAACTTTTTTGAAAAATAGATATAAAAAAGAATCTACTTATATCGCTTACGGAGCTTATCCTTTCACCAATCCAAATGAATCAATTCTAACGGAATACCAAGTTGAAAAAGAAAAATTCAACATGATTATGGCTCGTTTTGAACCTGAAAATAATTTTGAAATGGTGTTGGATGGTGTGGTTAAAAGTGAAGACAAAACCCCAATTTTAGTCATTGGTAATCACAATACAAAATATGGAGAATACCTGAAATCAAGATATAAAAACCAATTTAACATCAAATTTTTAGGAGCTATTTATAACCTTGAACATTTAAATAATCTTCGCTATTTTTCTAAATTATATTTCCATGGTCATTCAGTTGGCGGAACCAATCCTTCATTGTTGGAAGCAATGGCCTCCAAAGCTTTAGTTTTAGCCCACAACAATGATTTTAATCGTGGTATTTTAAAAGAAAACAGCTATTATTTTTCCAATGCAGAAGAAGTAAAAAATTTACTGCTCAAAATCAAAAAAAATGATAACTTGCAATTCATTCAAAATAACTTTGAAGCCATTGTAAACAAATTTAACTGGGAGAAAATAAATGGGGAGTATCTTCAACTTTTTGAGCAATGTATGGCTAGACATCAAGCAGGAAAATAAACAACATTTTTCTTTTATTCCCTTTTTGTTGGTGTTGTGTACTATTCCGATGGCTTATGGAATAAACAATGTTTTTTTAGCGATATTCTCGCTTTCCGTTTTAATTAAATATTCCTCTTCAACATTCCGACTTCAAAAATGGCTTTTACCTGCTGTGGCTTTATTTTTATTAATGCTGCTTTCTTACTTTTGGAGCATTGATAAAGA
>Ga0116154_10003793_pt1 | contig 10500 bp, 9 predicted proteins | sample AD_UKC030_MetaG_FD_89898 | JGI IMG/M metagenome (GOLD analysis project Ga0116154, IMG submission 89898) | Active sludge microbial communities of municipal wastewater-treating anaerobic digesters from USA - AD_UKC030_MetaG | ecosystem: Engineered > Bioreactor > Anaerobic > Digestate | place: USA...
AAGACGTCGCTTTTGCGCATCCCCGCCATGTACATGCAGCGGGCAAGCTGGTTGGTCCAGTTGTCGATATCCTTCTGGGTATGGAAAATGACCGTCGCCCGCCCCGTGGTGCCTGATGAGGAATGCATGCGGACGATTTCGTCCTTTGACACCGCAAGAAAACCATAGGGCCATTCTTCCCGCAGATCGTCCTTCGTGGTCAGGGGTAGCTTCGTCAAATCGTCCAGCGTCTTGATATCTTCTGGAAATATACCCTTTCCCTTGAACAGTTTCCGATAATATGAGGACCGGGAAGTACTTTCCACGGTGGCTTGCAGTCTTTCCAGTTGCATTTTGTGCAGTTGATCCCGGTCGATGGTCTCGATCTCTTTTTCCCAAAACATATGCGCCTCCTGAGATAGATGGGTAGCCCATCTTCTACAACTCGGCGCCGTTTTTGGCAAGACAAATATCCGTATTAAAAGACGATACCTTAATCCTTTTCTCCTTGTATAAAGATAGTACCGGCGGCCTTTCCGCTTGACAAAAAACTGTCTTTCCGGCAAGGTTCCGCAAAACCCGTCACGATAGCGTGCTAAATTTGACTGTTACAAATTGCCGGTGGAGACGGTCACCCAACTTCATTCATGTTTTTTCGGGGGGAAACGGAATGGACCGCAAAACGCTTAATCAGTGCACGTTATCCCGCAGCGACATCTTCCCATTCAAAACTGTTCAGACACGGCATGGCGTCTCATACCATCATTCAGGGAGGTTTTCATGCAACTCCGGCACATCATTCTGATTTTAATCACTGTTGTGTATGCGGCTTACTACGTTGGCGTATCGAAGGGTATGATCAAAAAGGATGTCCGCTACGGAAATGAAGCTGAATCCCGCACGGCCCTGCAGAGAATCGTCGACGCCGTTACACCTGACAGTCCAGAAGAAAAACGTCTGAGAAACAAGGATACACTCGAGGAGCTTCATTTCCAGTTGAATCTGGCCAGGAAAAATTACGAATCCTACGTCGAGTGGCGGTCGGAAGCGATCAATAACCCGCCGGAATGAGAACACGCGAGAGAACAGCTCCGGGTTGAGCTGGAAAACGACAAGCGACCGGAATTCAAAGCCAGAATCGAGGAATACGAAAATAAGATCGCAAAACTGGGAGGGAAGTAACTCTAATATTTTATATTTAGATTCGTCTGTAGATTAATCCCTTGTCAGACGCCTCTCCTTTGTGGCATATACCTCCCATTTAGAATGGAGCACATTGATGGAGACGGTTACACCATACACGGACAAGGTCACAGGGGTGATTCTTTCAGGGGGAAAGAACACGCGCATGGGCGGGCGGAACAAGGCCTTCATCGAGTTCGAGGGGGAGCGTCTGATCGACCGGACCGCGCGGATCTTCAGGGCCCTGTTCAAAGAGGTGATCCTGGTGACGAATTCTCCTCTGGATTATCTGGAGCAGAATGTCATGATGGTGACGGATATGTATAAGGACAAAGGCGCCCTGGGGGGTATTCATGCGGGACTCTTCCACGCCACCCGGGAAAAGGCCTTCTTCGCCGCCTGCGACATGCCCTTTCTAAACCTCGAATTCATCAAGGCCATGATTGATCTGGCCGACCGTTACGAAATCGTCGTCCCCAGTCCCCCCGACGGCCTGCAGCCCCTGCACGCCGTTTATCCCCGCAAGTGCCTGCCCGTGATCGAAAAGCTTTTCAGCCAGGACAAGCTGAAGATCATCGGCTTCTACCCCGGTTACACGATTCATAAAATACCACCCGAGGTCCTGGTCCGTTTTGACCCCGAGGGCAAGATGTTCGCCAACGTCAACTCCCTGGATGAACTCATGAAAGTAATTCCCGAAGGTGGCCCCTCTTAAGCAATCAATCGACTTTCCGAGAAAATAGGATGGCGTTACCGCATATCCCATAACTGGGGAAATGTCAGCCATCCCACGTTTTTGAAAGTTTAAGACTGGTTTTTCCACATCAATTTGCTTATAATTTTATCAACTACCGAGAACCCAAAGAAAAGGACACGCTGTGCCTGAAAATACTTACAGAATTATAGAATTGGTGGGTGTAAGCACGATTTCTTGGGAGGACGCGGCCAAGAATGCAATGGACGTGGCTTTCAAGTCACTGGAGGAAATGAGGGTTGCCGAAGTCGTCAATTTGGATTTGACCATCGATGAGGATAACGTCATCACATACCGTGTTCGCCTGACAACCTCCTTCAAATACATAGATACATGGTGGATTCTTAAGGATGAGTACTGAAATTTGCCGGAATAAGCGGTAGAACCGTAGGGTGCGTTAGCGGCAGCGTAACGCACCGCGAGCCTTTCATTCCTTCCCAATACGACCATCGATGAAGGGTTCCTTGAACCTCCGCCAATGATCATCTTATATACCCAATGCCACATACAGAATACCTCACCCGGTCGAAAATTTCTGATGTAATCCGGCATAATATCATGAATATCTTTAATTATCGGTGCGTTACGCTGTCGTTTAGCACCCTGCATCTGCATCTATCAAATCTTTAAATTCACAAAAAACAGGCGGCTGGGGGAAACCCCAACCGCCTGAACAGACTACTCAATCAGCCATCGTTATCCCCCGGAAAACATTCATTTATGAAAATCTCAGCTACAAAACTTCCGAAATCAATTTCTTTTTCACCTTTTCCTGATTACCGGCAGCAGGAAGCAGGTCCCTTTCTAAGGTACGCCTTGGCCAGTGAGGTGTTGACATGAATCACGCCCTTGTTCAGGTCCTTTAAGGGGTAGTCCTGGCCGATCACCGGCAGAGCGTCTGCCTGTTCCTGAGTACGTAAAACCGTGCCCGCGGGGACATAGCGACCCTCGGGAACGGTCACGCCCATGAGGATGCAACCCGGCTCCACGACACAGCGCTTGTTCACGAAGGACTTGAAGACCAGAGACTGCATGCCGATGAAAGAATCATCAAGCACCACCGAGGGACCATGGATCTGCACCTGGTGCGCCAGGGAAACGCGGCCACCGATATAAACGGCGTATTTCTTTCCATCAACCTCATAGAGGTTCTTCTCTACGGGCTTGCCGTGCTCTTCCGTTTCCAGAGCGTGGATCACCACCCCGTCCTGTACGTTCGAGTCGTTGCCGACGAAAAGGGGCTGTCCCTCGTCGCCCCGGACACAGGCGCAGGGTGCCACCATGACGTTTTTCCCCAGCATGACGTTCCCGATCACGCTGGCCAGGGGATGAACGTAAGCCGTGGGATCAACTACAGGCGTGGATTCCTGAGACGAAAAATCGGTGATGACATTACTTTCAATCATGTTCTTAACCTCCTTTATTCCAATGAATTCTTTTCACGCTTGTTCTTTTCCAACCGCAGCAGTTCCTGCCAGGCCTCATCGACTCTTTTTTCAGCCTCCTCGATGCTTCCCTGGTTGTCAATGACAATCCGGGCATATTTCACCTTCTCTTCGATGGACATCTGGGAGGCGATACGTTTTTCGGCATATTCACGGCTGTAGCCGTTGCGCAGGATGAGCCGCTTCAACTGCTCTTCCGGTGGAATATAAACCAGTAAAACCAGGTCGAACCGCGCCTGGGCGGCGATCTCGATCAAAAGGGGGATGTCCGTCAGGATGATGGCATCCGGCCTTTGAGATTCGATCTCCGCCATCCGTTTCTTCCAAGTCCGAAACACGGCCGGATGCACGATTTCATTGAGACGTTTCAGCTTCTCGGAATCGCTGAAAACCATAATGCCCAGTTTGTTACGATCGATGGTCCGGTCCGGGTTGAGGATGTTTTCCCCGAAAGTCGCAACGATCTCCCGCCAGACCTCGGTGTCCGTCTGTTGGAGCTTGTGCGCCGCTTCATCGAGATCTATTAAAAACGCCCCCTTCTCGACCAGCAGCCGGGCGATGGTTGTCTTCCCGGTCGAAATGCCGCCTGTCAGTCCCACGTTCAACATGGCTGGCTTTTACCACAGGGCTGCAAGGATGGGCAAAGGAAAATTGTGCTGACAATCCGTGGTTGACAGGTCGTTCAATACGACGTAGAAGCGGTGATGTTCGGTTCTATCCTTTGTATATCGGATTGATTTATTGTGATCGGAGTCCTGTCTCTTGTTTTCACGCGATGAAATTATCGGAAACCTGAGCCTGGTGGGAGGCGTCGCCCTCTTCAGCACCGTGGAGGTTGCCAGCAAAATCATCGGCCCCCGGGTGGATCCGATTGTCCTGACCTTTATCCGTTTTTTCGTCACGGGCCTGCTTTTGATCCTGATCAGCCTCCCCATGCTGCGTTTGAGGGCGGAGCCTTTCTCCCTCCGGGATTACGGTGTGTTCCTGATGAACGGTCTGATTGGGATTACCCTGGCCCTGAGTCTTTTTCACACGGCGATACTTGTTCTGGACAAGGCCGCGTCGGCGGCGGTCATCTTTTGCATCAACCCGGTATTCGTTGTGATACTGGCCCGCTATATCAATCATGAATCCTGGAACGGCCGCAAATGGATCGGTGTTTTTCTGGGCCTGGCTGGGGTTTTCTGCTTCGCCTACGAATCGGGGGTGTTTGCCTGGCATTCTCTACACGGCCTGTCCCTGATGGTGCTGGCGGCTTTTCTCTTTGCCCTGAGCACCTGCATTTCGCGCCGCGTGGTGGGGCGCTACGGGGCGCCGGCTTTGATGGGTTTCTCTTCCCTGGCGGGCAGTTTGATCCTGTTGCCTCTGGCGGCAATCCGTATTGAAACGGCGGGACTCGCCCTCATCATCAGCGCAGCGATGCCGATGCTGTACGTCACGCTCATGGGGACGTCCCTTGCCTATTTTCTCTATTATTACGGATTGTTGAACACGTCGGCCCAGCGGGGTGGCATGATTTTCTTTTTGAAACCCGTGCTGGCGAGTCTGCTGGCGGTCTGGATCCTCGAGGAAACGATCAACGCCTACATGCTGGGGGGGATTGCCCTAATCCTTTCAGCCCTCTTTCTTGAGCTTCCCCGGGAAATACGTCTCCGAAATCGCCGCGGGCCTGACCGTCCTTCCCCTAACTCTCGTGTTTCTTGACGTTCCGCTGGAAGATGATGCGGAGTCCTTCCAGGGTAAGCATGTCGTCCACCTCGTCAATCGTCCGGGATTCCGAGGCCACCACAACCGCGAGACCGCCCGTGGCAATGACGTAAGGGTTGGATTTGGCTTCTGCTTTCATGCGCTCCACAATACCGTCCACCAACCCCGCGTAACCGTAGATGATACCGGCCTGCATGCCGCTGATCGTGTCCTTGGCGATGATCAGTTTGGGTTTCGTGAACTCGACCCGCGGGAGTTTCGCCGCCCGCCTGAAAAGGGCCTCGCTGGATATGACGATACCGGGCGTGATGCACCCTCCCATGTATTCGCCTTTCGGCGAAATGTAGTCGAAGGTCGTCGCCGTCCCGAAATCGACGACGATCAGGTCCTTCTTGAATTTCTCGTAAGCGGCCACGGCGTTGACAATACGGTCCGCGCCGATTTCCCGCGGATTGTCGTAGAAAATCGGCATCCCCGTTTTCACGCCGGGTCCGACGATCAGGGGGGTTATCTGGAAGTATTTCTGACAGACCGGTTCCAGAATGTTCAGCATGGGCGGCACGACGCAGGAGATGATAATGTCCTCAATCTGCTTGGAACTGATATGGCTGGATTTATAGAGCGAATAAATCAGCATGCCGTATTCGTCGACCGTATGGTCGATAACCGTTCTGATGCGCCAGTCGTGAACCAGGACATCGCCGTCATAGACCCCCAGGACCGTATTGGTATTTCCCACATCAATAACCAGTAGCATGATTTCTCCTTCTATATATTCTTCATGATTTTACAGTTGAATGATCGAATCTATCCGTCCTTTTTGATCAGGAGGGAGATGTCGGCCGCCTTGACCGAATGGGTGATGGCGCCGACGGAAATGAGATCGACGCCTGTTGCCGCGATTTCCCCGACCGTTTCCAGGGAAACGTTGCCCGACGCCTCGAGGGGGACCTTGCCGCCGACCTGCGCCACCGCCTGTTTCATCTCCGGGATTGCCATGTTGTCCAGCATGATCACATTCGCGCCGCAGCCAAGGGCTTCCCGCACGTCGTCGAGATTGCGGCACTCCACTTCGATTTTCAAAAGATGATGCGCCTTCTGGCGACACCGGGCGACGGCTGCGGTGATGCCCCCCACGGCGTCGATATGGTTGTCCTTGATCAGAATCCCGTCGCTCAAGCCGAAACGATGGTTATACCCGCCGCCGACTGTCACGGCGTACTTGTCCAGGACACGAAATCCCGGCAGGGTTTTTCGCGTATCGACTATCTTCGCCCGGGTTCCTCTGACCGCTTCAACATAACGTCCGGTCGTGGTGGCAATACCGCACATACGCTGAAAAATATTCAGCGCAACCCGCTCCGCTCGAAGGATTTGGCCCAAATTTCCGTTGATTTCCGCAATGATTTTGCCCCTCGCCGCTTTTTCTCCGTCGTTCATCAACGCCTTAACTGCAAGCGCCGGATCCACGAGGTGGAAGACTTCGGCAAAAATCGCCAACCCCGCCACAATCAGGCCATCCTTGGCCATGACCACAGCCGTACCCTGCTCACCACCCGAAAGGACGGATGTGGTGGTGACATCCCCCCACCCCAGGTCTTCCGCCAGGGCATTTTCAATCAATGTTCGGATGCGCTGCTTTTCCATTTTCACTAATCTGATCAATAATATAGAGAAATCAGCCCTTGATTTCCTCAAATTTCCGGTACAGGTTTTCCAGGATTGTAAATTTATCGCGCAGGGTCTTATATTTCAACTCTTCCTTTTCGATTACCGCCGGCGCCGCCTTGTTGATAAAATCCTGATTGGCGAGTTTGTTCGCCACCTGCTTCAGATCCTTTTCCATCTTTGCCATTTCCTTCTGCAGACGGAGTTTTTCCGCGGAAATATCAACCACGCCTTCAAGAAAAACGAAGATGCGCATGGCGCCAACCACGCCCGTTGCCACGCCCTTGGGTTCGTCCATGTCTCCGGCGATCGTCAGTGCTTCCAGATTCGCCAGGTTGATGATGTAATTGCGATCCCGGGATATCAAGGTCTTGATACCCGGGTCGGGAGCAGAGATGGTCACCGTGATTTTCCGGGAGGGCGGTACGTTCATTTCGCCCCGGATGTTGCGGATTTTCGTGATGACTTCCATCAGCAGCGACATTTCCTTCTCTGCCGACATATCCCTCGCGGTGTCCTCCGGTTTCGGGAAGGAACTCACCATGACAGATGTCCCGTCATGGATGCATTTCTGCCAGATTTCCTCGGTGAGGAAGGGCATGAAAGGATGGAGCAACTGGAGGGACGTCTTCAAGACCATGTATAGCGTCTGCAGGACTGCTTCTTTCTGCCCATTCTCTTCCTTGCCGTAGAGAACGGGCTTGATCAGCTCCAGATACCAGTCGCAGAACTCATGCCATATGAACTGATAGATGCTGGCCGCGGCTTCGTTGAATCGGTACGCGTCAAGATGGCGGTTGATGTCGTCGATGGTCCTGTTCAGTCTGGCCCGTATCCAGCGATCCGGCAGGAGACCGCTCCCTTCTCCGGGCTGATCGTATTTCCCGGCATAACCGTTCAGGTTCATCATAGTGAAACGTGTGGCGTTCCAAATCTTATTGATGAAGAACTTGTAGCCCTCAATCCGCTCCTCCGACATGCGGACATCACGCCCCTGAGCGGTAAAGGCCGCCAGGGTAAAACGGAACGCATCGGCGCCGTATTTGTCGATCATATGCAGGGGATCGATGATATTGCCCTTCGATTTGCTCATCTTGTCCCCTTTTTCATCCCGCACCAGGGCATGGAGATAAACATCCTTAAACGGCACATCTTTCATGTTGTACAACCCCATCATCATCATCCGGGCCACCCAGAAGAAAAGAATATCGAAGCCGGTAATCAGGAGAGACGTGGGGTAGAAGGTTTTCAAGGCCTCTGTTTCATCCGGCCAGCCGAGGGTGGAAAAAGGCCACAATGCCGAGCTGAACCAGGTATCGAGGACGTCCTCTTCCTGGCGCAGCTTCTCTGCACTGCAGTCGGGACAACGGTCGGGATCGGTCATGGAAACGATCACCTTCCCGCAGGCATCGCAGTACCAGACGGGAATGCGGTGCCCCCACCAGATCTGACGGGAGATGCACCAGTCGCGGATGTTGTTCATCCACTCAAAATAGGTTGCCTCCCAGGTTGACGGAACGATGCGCGTATTGCCGAGGACGACGGCGGCAATGGCCTCCTTGGCCAGGGGCGTCACCTTGACAAACCACTGTTTGGAAACGGTGGGTTCGATGTCGGTTTTACAGCGGTAACACTGGCCGATATTATGCGCATAGGGTTCCGTGCCGACAAGATAACCCTGTTCCTGCAGGTCACGGACCACATTCTCCCGACAGGTATAGCGATCCTGACCGTGGTAAACACCGCCGTGCTCGGTAATGACGGCGTTTCCGTCCATAATTTTGATGATTTCCAGGTTATGGCGCAAGGCGATGGCGAAGTCGTTGGGATCCGACGACGGTGTAATTTTCACCGCACCGGAACCGAATTCCATGGTCACGTAATCGTCCGCAATCACGGGAATTTTCCGGTTGACCAAGGGCAGGATGACTTCCTTGCCGATTTTATCCTTGTAGCGCTCGTCGTTGGGGTTGACCGCCACGGCCGTATCGCCCAGCATGGTTTCGGGCCGCGTGGTGGCGACGATGATCTCGCCGCTGCCGTCGGCGTAGGGATAACGGATATTCCAGAGGAAACTCGCCTCCTGGTGGTATTCGACCTCCAGATCGGAAATGGCCGTATGGCAACGGGGGCACCAGTTGACGATATAGTCGCCCTGATAGATCAGCCCTTCATTGTAAAGCCGGACAAAAACTTCCCGGACGGCCTTGCTCAACCCCTCGTCCATGGTGAAGCGCTCCCGCTCCCAGTCGCAGGAACTGCCCAGTCTTTTCAACTGGTTAATGATGGCGCCGCCGTATTTTTTGCGCCATTCCCAGACCCGTTCGATGAATTTTTCACGGCCCAGATCGTGGCGTGAAATGCCTTCCTTGGCCAATTCCTGCTCCACGACGTTCTGGGTCGCAATGCCGGCATGATCCGTTCCCGGCATCCAGAGGGTGTTGAATCCCTGCATCCTTTTGTAACGAATGATGATGTCCTGCAGTGTATTGTTCAGGGCGTGCCCCATATGCAAAATGCCCGTTACATTGGGCGGGGGAATCACGATTGCAAAGGGGGATTTCTCGCTTTGATCTTCCGCGTGGAAAAACCGATTTTCCAGCCAGTACGCATACCAGCGCTCTTCCGCTTGATGGGGTTCAAAATTTTTACTGAGTTCTTCGCTTGACATAACCTGCTCCTGATTCGTCATCCAACTGCCCCGAAAATCATCGCTCAAAAATCACGATCCCCCTGAGATCGACGCCGACGGCGGATTCAGAGGGAGTAAAGCGGATAAGGATCCTTCCCGGGGATATATCTTCCGAATGTTATAATTTTCTTTGCTGTTAGTTTATTTTTAAATCCTCTTTCAGTTTTCGTGCAATCAACAGAGCCTCCGCTCCCGACAGGGGAGCCAGGGGCGCAAACGCATCTTCATTTGCGTTTTTCTTCTCCATAATGCCCCGCGACGTCACCACCATGACGGCCTCGTAATATGGATAATCGGCTTTGACATCTGGGAAAGGCGATGAGCTCCCCTGAAACGGCTTTTTCAATTCCGTATTGCCGGTCAACCTTTCGAGGATGTCTTCCATGATGACGGCATAGGCCGCCCGGTTGACGCCTTCTTCCGGTCGAAACGATCCATCGGGGTACTTCGTCAGTCCCTTGATCCCCAGTTTCAAAACCTCTTCAATGTGTACCCGAAACGGGTGCTCCGCAATGTCCTTGGCGGAGGTCTTTCCTTTTTCCGCTTTTTTGTCCTTTGCTTTATCCATCACTGGAGCGGCGTTCGGATCCTGCCGGCTTAAGATTTTTTCCAGTTTGATCTCTTCCACAATGATGGCGGCGCAATCGGCGCGCGTGATGCGGTCCGCCAGGGCAATGGTTCTTCCGGTTTTGGTTGAGGCCATGGCCCCCTGGATTTTTTGGATCCGGTCCGCCTGAATCCCCGCTTCCTTCACATGCCTGTCGTTAATGGCGATGACTTCCCGGAACATCTTCCCGGCTTCATCAAAATTCAGACTGTCCCGGAATGCAAAGCCCATGTAGAAGTAGGCATCGCTGTTTTGGGGATCGATTTTGGTCGCGGCGTCAAAGGCCTCCTTGGCTTTCAGAAACCACCGCTTGTCCCGTTTATCTTGGGTGTAAATTCTGATACGCGCCACCTGGCAGAAGACCTTATCCTCGTTCTGTTTCGCATACTTGCAGCCGTTTTTCAGATCATCCAGGGCCTCGTCGTATTCGCCCTGGTAGATTCGGGCAATGCTCCTTCCGATCGCG
>Ga0116154_10003794_pt1 | contig 10499 bp, 12 predicted proteins | sample AD_UKC030_MetaG_FD_89898 | JGI IMG/M metagenome (GOLD analysis project Ga0116154, IMG submission 89898) | Active sludge microbial communities of municipal wastewater-treating anaerobic digesters from USA - AD_UKC030_MetaG | ecosystem: Engineered > Bioreactor > Anaerobic > Digestate | place: USA...
CCCGCGCCATTCCCGCAGCTCCCTCAAATGAAAATCGGCATAGGCGGCCAGCGCGACGGTGAGGGCAAGGCGCGTCAGCTCCACCGGCTGAAAATAAATAAACTGCAGGTCGAACCAGGACTTGCTGCCGCGCAATTTGACTCCGAAAACCAAAACGCCGATCAAGAACGCGAGGCTGATGAGGTATATCCAACGATAATAGGTCAGGAGGACTTGGTAGGGAAGGAACACGATGAGCGTGGCGCCGGCCAGCCCCACCAGCAGGGCCGTGAATTGGCGGCTGAGGTAGGCGTAGGATTGACCGCCGTGGGCGGTGGCGGAAAAGATGAACATTAGCCCCATCAACGACAGCGCCAACACCGCGCCCAAAAGTCCCCAATCCAGGCGGGCGACCAGCCGCACCACCCACGGGTCGTTGGAAACCCGATAGAACCTCGGGACGATCTCGGCGCTCACGTTTTTTTCTCCAAGGGAAACGCCGCGTTGATCGCAGCCCGCGCCACGGGACCGGCGGCGGCGGACCCTCGGCCGCCGTTTTCGACGCACACCACCACCACGAGGGACGCCGGTTCCCCCGGACGGCCTGCGTAGGCGGCGAACCAGGCGTGTTCCCTCCCGTGCGGGTTCTGCGCCGTCCCCGATTTGGCGCCCACAACCAGGTCGGGTCGATGAACGCCGCGGCCGGTGCCGACCGTGACGACGCCCTGCATGGCGAGTCCCAGTCTCTCCCAGATGCGCTGGGGCATTTCGACCGTCCGCCGGAGAACGGGCGATTGCTTGAAGAGGACGCGTCCGCTTCGGTCCACAACGCTGTCCATCACGAAGGGCTTCCACAGCTGGCCCCCGTTGGCCACCGACGACACCATCATGGCCACCTGCAGCGGCGTGGCCGCCACGGCCCCCTGACCGATCGCCAGGTTGGCGGTGTCTCCGTCGAACCAGGGGACTTTCCGATATTCCTTCTTCCAGGCGCGGCCGGGGATGAACCCGGCCGTTTCCGACGTCAAATCAATCCCGGTTTTCTCGGCGAAGCCGAAGGCCCGCGCCATCCGTTCGATGGCGTCCGGCCCGGTGCGAATCCCCAGGTTATAGAAATAGACGTTGCACGACCACGCCACGGCGCCCATGAAATCCTTTACGTGGTGCACTCCCCAACAGCCGAATTCCTTGGACCCCACATAAAATTTCCCCGGACAATTAAAAGTCTGCTTGATGTCCCAGTCGGCGTCGAAGAGGGCCGCGGCGGCGTCGACGATCTTGAAAACCGAGCCCGGCGGGTAGGTCCCCTGAATGGCCCGGTTGAACAACGGCAGGCCGGGATCCGTCAGATAGGGGATGACGCTGGCGGACGGGTCGAAATCCGGAGAACTGGCCAGCGCCAACACCGCCCCGGAACGCGGGTCCACCACCACGGCGGCCCCCTTCTTCGTCTCGGACGCCTTCAACCCCTGCTCGACGGCTTCCTGCAGGCGGCGGTCGATGGTGAGCGTGGCGAGAGGGCCGGGGCGAGGAGCGATCCGGCGCATGACGTGCACGTGGCGGCCGCCGGCGTCCATCTCGAACTGGATGCCGCCGTCTTCGCCCCGCAGGATATTTTCGTAGACGCGTTCGATGCCCATCCGGCCGACCAACTGGCCCATGCGGTACCCTTCTTCCCTCAGGCGTTCCAGCTCGGCCGAGCTGATCTCGTCCACGTATCCCAGCACGTGGCTGCAGAGGGAGCCGTAACGGGCGCGGCGTTTCGGTTCCACGACCACGCTGACGCCGGGCAACGAAAGCCGTTTTTCAATCAGAGCCAAGGCCACCGGGCGCGGGATGTCCGCCGAAATGCGGGTCATTTTTCCCGTCAAACGGGCCTCGGCGAATTTGCGCTTAAGCAACGGTTCCATGGCGGGGAACCACCGGAGGACGTCGTCTTCGACGTTCCGATGGGCTTTTTCAGGAAGGGCTTGGGCGGAATAAAAAAGAGAAAAATTGGGTGCGTTCTCCAGCAAAACGTCGCCGTGGCGGTCCATCACCACCGCGCGCGGCGCGCGAAGGGGAATGATCTGCGTCCGGTTCATTTCGGCCAAACGCGCCATCTCCGAACCCCGCAGGATCTGCAACTGAAACAGGCGCAAGCCCAGCACCGCGAAACAAGCCGACACGAAGATCGTGATGGCTTTCAGTCGCCAATCCGCCAACACATCCACGTGCGGCCGATTGTCGGTCACGAGGCCCGCTCCTTTTCCATCCGGCTCCAGAGTTCAAGCCACTTCCTCCAGAAAAGGAAGACGAGCGGAGCCAGGGCGAGGTTCAGTGCGAATTCAAAGAAAGCGGTCCAGAACGAAAAGTGCCGCGGGGCCGTCAACGAACGGAAAAAATATTCCAAGACGAACAGCCCCGCCATGAAGAAAAAACTGCCGAGGAACGCCAGGGTCAGCTGGGTCGCCGGTTTTTCGGCGTTCAGCTGCCGAGAGGCGCGCCCCGCGACATAGCCCGTCAGCATCAACAGGAAACCCTGGGAGCCGAACAGGCTAACGCCGAAAACATCGAGAGAAAGGCCCCACAAAAGCCCCAGGGTCTGCGCCAAGTCGGTCTTTCCCATGCCCCCCAAGGCCAAGGCCGAAAGCATGAGCCATTGCGGCGTGGCCGAGGCCGGGAACGCGATGCCGAGCAGGACCAACTGCAGCGCCCAGCCGACGAGGAAGCTTGAAAATCCGAACAGCCAGGGACTCATCGGCCCCCCCCAAAAAAAACGTTTTCCTCTGTCGAACGCCGCCGGCGCGTCATTTGCCCTCCGAACGGCGAGACAAGAGGAGCACCTCTTGCAGGCGGCTGATCCTGACCGCCGGCTTCAGATAGACCCTTTTAAAACTCTCATCGCTCCCCCCCTCCACAGACACCACCGTCCCGAGGAGGACCCCCTCCGGGAACACGTGTCCCAGGCCGGCGCTCACCACCTCGTCCCCCACGCGCACATCGCTGTCGGACAAGAGGTAATGCATGACCAGGCGGTTCATCCCCTGCCCCTCGACGGCCCCCTCTTCCCCGGTACGGGAAAGCCGGGCCGACACGGCCGACAGAGGATCGGTGATCAACAACACACGGCAGGTGCGCTCGTAAAGCTCGACGACCTGCCCCACCAGGGCGAGTCTTTCATTCTGGACGGTGAGCACGGGATCGGAAAGTTTCACCCCATGGCGGAGTCCCTTCTGTATCAAAATGCTGTGGAACCAATCATTGGCGTCCCGGGCCAGAACACGGCTCGCCCGGGAAGAATAATCGGGAAACGGCGACACGCCGAGAAGGGCGGAGAGCCTTTGGTTCTCGTCCGCCAAAGCCGCCAAACGCAGCTCGTCCAGCTTATCGCGTTCCCATTTGGTTTCGTTCCGACGGTATTTGTCGTCCAGGCGGATCATGCGGGACATATTGCGGCCGAAAGTCCCCCACGTTTCCATTTGGCTGATCACCGGGAGGCTGGGGGAGAGGAGGTACAGGCAGGTGTGCTTGAGCGTGCGGACAAGGGAATCCGCCGACCAGGAGAGACAACCCAGGCAGAAAACCGTGTAGAGAGCTACCAGGAATTCGGACAAATGACGTTGAAGCAAAGAAGCCTCCGCTTCACAAAATCCCGCGAGGGACCCGGGAAGCTACACGAGGGGAGACGCCGGAGAAGAACCGAGGGGGGGTGTTCGACGAGAACCGGACCCTGTCAGGAAGAAAGCAGGACGCGCTGGTAACGTTTCATGTTATCCAGCTCTTCCAAGTACCGTCCACAACCCAAGGCCACGCAGGTGAGGGGGTCGGCGGCGCGGGTGACCGGCAATTCGGTTTCCTGGGACAAAAGCTCCGGAAATCCGCGCAAAAGACTGCCGCCGCCGGCCAAAACGATGCCGCGATCCACCAAATCGGCGGACAATTCCGCCGGAGTTTCCTCCAAGGTGGACTTGACCACCTCGATGATGAGCTTGAGCGGTTCGGACAACGCCTGGCGTATCTCTTCCGACGTAATGGTGATGGTCTTGGGCAAGCCGGTGACCTGGTCCCGCCCCTTCACATCCAGAGTCTGTTCCTCCGGAAGCGGGAAGACGCTGCCGATACGGATTTTCACATCCTCCGCCGTGGTCTCCCCGATCAGAAGGTTGTACTTCCGTCGAAAATATTGCACGATGGCCTCGTCCATTTCGTCGCCCGCAACGTCCAGCGACTTGGAGACCACCATCCCTCCGAGAGAAATGACCGCCACCTCCGTGGTGCCGCCGCCGATATCCACGATCATGTTGCCTGAAGGTTCAGAAATCGGCATTTCGGCACCGATGGCAGCGGCCATCGGTTCCTCGATCAAATACACCTCGCGGGCGCCGGCCTGTTCGGCCGACTCCCGCACGGCCCGCTTTTCTACTTCCGTGATGCCGGATGGAATCCCGATCACGACGCGCGGGTGGAGCAGGCTCCGGCGGTTATGGACCCGCCGGATGAAGTATTTGATCATCTCCTGTGTAACTTCGAAATCCGCAATCACGCCGTTCCGCAGAGGCCGAACGGCGAAGATGTTGGCCGGGGTTTTCCCCAACATCTTTTTGGCCTCCAGGCCGAAAGCCAGCGCCCGTTTGGAGTCCCTCTCAATGGCCACCACCGACGGTTCACGGAGGACAATGCCCTGTCCCTTGACGTAGACCAGGGTATTGGCCGTGCCGAGATCGATGCCCATGTCGTTGGAGAAGAGGCTGAAGATGTAGTTAAACATGGGACTCGTCGATGGAAGGACGGGAGACCGGTTTATCCGGAACGGCGGGGCCACTCTTTAGCAAGACATCCCCCTTAAGAGCGTGCAATCCTACTGGATCAGCTTAATGACGGCCACTTCGGCCCCGTCGCTCAGGCGGCGACCGAGGCGGTGGATGCGGGTGCATCCTCCCGGGCGCGTCTGATACCGAGGAACCAGGACGTCAAAAATCTTCCGCCGGACCTCTTTGTCCGGGATATCCGCGCCGACCTGCCGATAGGCGGTCAACGTTTTTGTTTTGGCAACGGCCAAAACGTGTTCGGCAAAACGCGACACCTCCCGCGCTTTAGGATAGGTGGTGCGCATCTGTTCGTGGCGGAAAAGGCTGGCCGCCATGTTCCGCAAAAGAGACATCCGCGCGCCCGTGGGCCGGGAGAGTTTTCGTCCCGCATGCGTTTTCATGTTGTTCGTCCGCTCCTTTCCCGAAGTCCGTCGGCGGCGACCGGGCCCGACCCGGTCAATTTCCCCCGCCGACCTTCATGCCGAGATGAAGTTCCAATTCTTTCAGCCGGTCACGGATTTCATCGAGGGATTTCTTCCCGAAATTCTTGAAGTTGAGAAGTTCCTCTTCCGTCTTCGTCACCAGTTCACCGATGGTCTTGATCTTGGCGGCCTTCAGGCAATTGGAGGCGCGGACCGAAAGTTCGATGATGTCCACCGGCTGGGACAAAAGCTCCTTGGTGCGGGTGCTTTCGTCGGCGACGGGGGCCGGGGCGGCCTTGGGCTCTTCCTTCTCCTCGAAGGTGATGAAACCGGAGAGAGAATCCTTCATGATCTTGGCCGCATAGGCCAGGGCGTCCGCCGGCGTCACCGATCCGTCCGTCCATATTTCCATGATCAGCTTGTCGTAGTCGGTCATCTGTCCCACGCGGGCGTTTTCCACTTCGTAATGCACCTTGGTGACAGGGGAGAAGAGGGCGTCCGTCGGAATGGTGCCGATGGGCTGGCCTTCCTGGCGCAGCCGGTCCGCCGAGATGTAGCCCCGGCCGCGGCTGACCTCGATCTCCATGTCCAGGTCGCCGCCCGCATCCACGTTGGCGACCACCAGATCCGGCGTCAAGATTTCGACGTTGCTGTTGGCTTCGATCTCCTTGGCCTTAACCTCCCCTTCTTTCTTCACCTTCAGATGGAGGGTCTCGGGACCGGAAGAATAGAGTTTCAGGCGAAGTTGTTTGAGGTTGAGGATGATGTTGATGACGTCCTCCCTCACTCCCTTGAGGCTGGAGAATTCATGCTGGGCTCCCTTGATGCGGACCGCGGTCACCGCCGCGCCCTCCAGGGAGGAGAGCAGGATGCGGCGCAAGGAATGGCCGATGGTGTGGCCGTAACCCCGCTCGAACGGTCCCGCGGTGAATTTTCCGTAGCGAGGCGTCAATGTGGCCGTGTCGGTCTCCAGCTTCTGCGGCATTACCAATCCAAATGTCATCATGTGTCAACTTCCTCCTTGAATGTCAACACCCGTCCTTCAAAACCGTCGTTCTTGCCTGAAAAGGACCGGCGAAAAGATATCTTCTATTATTTGCTGTACAACTCCACGATGAACTGCTCGTTCACCGGATAGGACATCTCCTCCCGGGCGGGCCACATGTTCACTTTCCCCGCCAAGGCGACCCCCTCGAGCGCCCCCGCCTCCGATGATTTCTTCACGACCTCGGCCAGGTTCCCCTCCAGCTCGAGCCAGGTGGGAAGCCCCCGCTGAACGGCATGCTCCAGGGACCGTTTGACGTAGAAATTGCCACGCAACCGGTCGATCAGGGAGATGCGGTCCCCCGGTTTCGTTTGATAGGACGGGATGTTGATGCAGCGGCCGTTCACGTGCACGTGCCCGTGCAACACCTGCTGGCGCGCCCCCGCCAAAGAAGCGGCAAAACCCAGGCGGCGCACCACGTTGTCCAGGCGGGTCTCCAAAATCCTGAGAAGGTTCTCTCCGGTGTTCCCTTTTTGCCCGGAAGCGACCTTGAAATAACGCCGGAACTGCCTCTCCAGAACTCCGGAAAGACGGCGAGCCTTCTGCTTTTCGCGCAGGCGCTTGCTGTACTCGGTGGGCTTCCCCGCCCGACGATGGGCGTGTTGACCGGGCGGCAGAGCGGCGCCGCCGTGCGTCTTGTCGATGACGCACTTGGTGGAACAGCGCTCCCCCTTCAAAAACAGTTTAACGCCTTCGCGGCGGCAGACTTTACAGACAGGTCCTATGTATCGAGCCACGCATGTCTCCTTATTTTAAAAGTTCAAAGTGAAAAGTTTGAAGTCAGAAGTCGAATCGTTTTCGACCCAAAACCTCACACTTCCGACTTCTTCCCCGAAACTTGTCTTAGACCCTTCTCGGTTTGGGCGGACGGCACCCGTCGTGGGGGATGGGCGTCACGTCCCGGATGGAAAGAATCACCAACCCGGCCGCCTGAAGAGCGCGGATGGCCGTTTCGCGGCCGGAGCCGGGCCCCTTGACGAACACGGACACCTGTTTCACGCCCAACGCCACCGCTTTTTTGGCGGCGACATCGGCGGTCACCTGGGCGGCGAAGGGGGTCCCTTTCTTGGTCCCTTTGAAGCCCGCGCTTCCCGCCGTTCCCCAAACGATGCAGTTCCCCCGCTCATCGGTGATGTTGACGATGGTGTTGTTGAACGAGGATTGGATATAGACGCGGGCGACCGCGATGTCCTTCCAAATCTTTTTCCGGACCTTGGCCGGGGCGCCGGCCGGCTTGGAGGCCGCCGGCTTTTCTGTTTTCTTAGGTTCGTTGGCTTCCGCCATAAATCACCGCCTTCTGGATTTTTCGAAAAAGGACTGCCGTTAGGCCGTCGCGGCCGCGGCCGGGGCCTGGGCGCGCGACGCGCCCACCGTTTTTCTCTTTCCGCGCCGGGTGCGGGCATTGGACTTGGTGCGCTGTCCGCGCACCGGCAGGTTGCGCCGATGACGCAGGCCCCGATAGGTGCCGATATCGATCAGGTGGCGGATATTCTGCTGCACTTCGCGGCGCAAATCGCCCTCCACCTTGTAATTCTTTGAAATCTCCATGTTGAGCTTGGACGCCTCCGACTCCGTCAGGTCTTTCACCCGGGTCGTCGGATTGACGCCCACCTCCCGGCAAATGTTGCCGGCGGTGAAGCGTCCGATCCCATAGATATATCCCAGCGCAATCTCGATCTTCTTATGTTTCGGCAAATCCACGCCAGCGATTCGTGCCATGATTTATCGCACCTCCAAAGTTATAAAAATGCCGGGAGCCGGGGCGGAGAACCGGAGACTTCCCGGTCGTTCCGTCGACCCGCCCGACCTATCCCTGCCGCTGTTTGTGGCGGGGGTTGTCACACACGATATAAATCTTCCTCCGCCGACGGACGACGCGGCATTTTTTACAGATCGGCTTCACCGATGCCCGTACCCTCATACCTTTTCCCTGTAGATGATCCGGCCGCGCGTCAGGTCGTACGGCGACAACTCCACCCGCACCTTATCGCCCGGCAGTATCTTGATGTAGTGCATGCGCATCTTCCCGGAAATGTGCGCCAACACCCGATGCCCGCCCTCGATTTCCAGGCGGAACATGGCGTTGGGCAACGCTTCCAAAACCGTCCCTTCAACCTCTATCTTTTCTTCTTTCACCATAAATTTTCCCGTTATCGAAATATCGTCAATGGGGCAGGGTCAATATCTCCGGCCCGGCCGAGGTGATGGCCACCGTATGCTCGAAATGCCCCGCCCTCTTCCCGTCCTGCGTCACCACGGTCCATCCGTTATCCAGAACCCGAACCTTCCAATGTCCGAGGGTGATCATGGGTTCCAGCGCCAGGGTCATCCCCGCTTCCAACCGAACGCCGGTGCGGGGCGAACCGTAATTGGGGACCACGGGCTCTTCGTGCATCTGGCGGCCGATGCCGTGGCCGACGTAATCCCGCACCACGCCATAACCGCGGGACTCGGCGTGCTCCTGGATGGCATGGGAGACATCTCCCAACCGGCCCCCCACGCGCGCCTGCTCGATCCCTTTCCGCAAACACTCGCGCGTCACGTCCAAAAGTTTCTGGCTTTCCGCCGGGACCTTCCCGACGGCAAACGTGGCGGCGGTGTCGCCCACGAACCCTTCCAGGGTCACGCCCACATCGACGCTGACGATGTCCCCTTCGCGCAACATCCGCGAGGCGTCCGGGATGCCGTGCACCACCTCCTCGTTGATGGACACACACAGGCACGCCGGGTATCCCCGATAGCCAAGGAACGTCGGGATGCCGCCGGCCGCACGGATGAATTTTTCGGCCAACCGGTCGAGCTCCTTGGTCTTGATCCCGGGACGAACAGCTTCTCCCACTTTTTCAAGGACCTGTCCGGCCAAACGGCCGGCATGACGCATGTGCTGCAAATCTTTTTCCGACTTTAACTCGATCCGCCGGGCTTCCGAACTCATTTTTTGAAACGATCCAGCACCTCGTAGATCGCCCTGGAAACGGCGTCCACCCCTTCATCGCCGTTAACGGTGGATAAAATCCCCTCGCCGCGATAATACGCGATCAGGGGCTGCGTCAAATCGTTAAAGACCATCAGGCGTTTCCGAATGGTCTCCGGCTTGTCGTCCTCCCGCTGGCCCAGGGCCCCGCCGTCGGCGTCGCACAGCCCCTCCTGCTTCGGAGGCTGGAACGCCAAATTGTATATCTTGCCGCACTTCGGGCATTGCCGCCGGCTGGAAAGACGCTTCACCGCCGCCGCCTCGGATAACTCCAAACTCACCACGGCGTCCATTTCTTTCTTGCCCTTCGACAAAAAACCGTCGAGCGCCTCGGCCTGCGCCACGGTGCGCGGGAAACCGTCCAAAAGGAACCCCGCCGCGCAATCGGATTGCGCCAGACGGCGGGAAATGATCTCCACCGTCAGCTCGTCCGGCACCAGGCCGCCGGATTTCACGTATTCCTGGACGCGCAGCCCGACGTCGGATTTTTTGGAAATCTCATCCCTGAAGATGGCGCCGGTAGACACATGGGGGATGCCGTACCTTTTCTGAAGACGTTCGGCCTGTGTTCCCTTGCCGGACCCGGGCGCTCCCAATAAAACGACGTTCATGACGGCCTTCTTTCCGAGATCAGGATGCGCCGACGTTGAACCAGCGTCCTTTGATGCGTCCGTGCTTCATAAAGCCTTCGTAGTGCCGCATGATGAGATGGGACTCCAACTGGCCCATCGTATCGAGCGCCACGCCGACGACGATCAAAATCGAAGTGCCCCCGAAAAAGAAGGGAGCGTTCAAACTGCGGCGGAGGTAGTCCGGCAACACCGCCAGGGCCGCCACGAAGAGCGCGCCGCCCAGCGTGATGCGTTCCAGGACTTTTTGAATGTAATTGGCGGTGTTCTCCCCCGGCCGGATGCCCGGGATGAACCCGCCCCACTTCTTGAGATTTTCAGCCAAGTCCGTCGGATTGAACTGCACCGAGTTATAAAAATAGCAGAAAAAGATGATCAGCCCCGCGTAGAAAAATTCATACCACCATACCCCGCCGTTCCACCACTGGGATATCTTCGAGGCCCACCCCGCGTTGGGGGCGAACGAGGCGATGGTCACCGGAACGGACAGAAGGGAGACCGCGAAAATGACGGCGATCACGCCGGACTGGTCCACCTTCAACGGCAGGAACGTGCTCGCGCCGCCGTACATCTTCCGGCCGACGACCCGCTTGGCGTATTGCACCGGGATCTTCCTTTGGCCCGTCTCCACCCACACCACCAGGCCGGTCACCACCACCA
>Ga0116154_10003795_pt1 | contig 10498 bp, 8 predicted proteins | sample AD_UKC030_MetaG_FD_89898 | JGI IMG/M metagenome (GOLD analysis project Ga0116154, IMG submission 89898) | Active sludge microbial communities of municipal wastewater-treating anaerobic digesters from USA - AD_UKC030_MetaG | ecosystem: Engineered > Bioreactor > Anaerobic > Digestate | place: USA...
CGTATCCAGCCGCTTCAAATCAGGCACCCGATTGGCTCGCCAGCGCTGGATTCCCCCTTCCACCGTCTTCACCCCCGAGCGCAGGGCGCCTTCCGACCGATGGCCCAGTTCGGCGGTGTCCAGCGCTTGCTCCAACGCGCCGCCGAGCCAGCGCAAAGCGGCATCCGGCAAGCGATGAATCAGGCCAAAGCATTTCAGGGTGAGGTCCACCGCGACCAGCACGAACACCACCAGCAGGCCGGTGACCACCACCGGGCCGGTAACGTTGCCGCTGGCGGCATTGATCGCCGCTACGATGAACAACCCGCTGACCAGTTGCAGCAGGTAATAGCTGATGATCGTCGCGGCCAGCAGGCCGAACACCATCAGCGCCGGCCGCAGCAGCAGCGCCAGCAGCAGGAGGTAGCCGTTCAGCGTTTCGGCGGTGAAACCCTTGCCGTTGCGCAGGTGCCAGATCGCCCACAGGGGCGCCGCCAGCAGGGCCTCGAACACCAGCAACACCCACTGCAGCGCCCCGACGGTCCAGATGATGAACGGCACCAGGGGAAGATAAATCGCCGCCATCAGGGCGAAAGCGAGGAGGGCGAGGGCGATCATACCGACGATCAGCCCGCCCAGCGACAGCGCCCCGCCGGTTTTTCCGTCCCATTGGCCCAGTACGTCGGTTATACCGCCGACCAGGGTCGCCAGCTTGCCGGCGGGCATGATCTGCACGAGGGCGGTGGCGCCGACCAGCGTCAGCACAGCCGCCAGCAGGGCGTGCCCCAGGCTGGCCAGGGCGAACAGCGGATGCACCGTGCCGAACAGGTGGTGCTGGATCCAGTCCAGGGTCCAGCGCAGAAAGCCCCGCGAGGCGTCGTCGAGCCGGCTGTTGTTCGGATCGCCCTCGAGCAGGCCGGTATCCCGGTCGGTTTCGGCTTCGGCCAGCAGGGCGGTCAGGCGGTCGAGGGTATGACGGTACGTTTCCACGTCCTCCAGCGGCAGTTTTTCCCAGGCCCGGATGGGATAGGGCTCCGGCACGTTCAGGGCCAGCTTGTTTTGGTATTCGCTGAGGGCGGCCAACCGGTAGAACCAACTGCCCGCCGAGAGCCAACCCTCGTCCTTGGCCGCCGCCGCAAACTCGGCGAAAGCGCGCTGTCCGGCCAAATCGACCGCGGCCAGAATCTCCGCCTGCAGATTCTGTACGTAGTGTTCGGCGGCAGCATCGATCAGGCTCAGACACTGCCGGTGGGTCAGACGGCCGGTGGGATCGGTCACGCACTCGGTCAGGGCGCCCTGGCCCTGGACGATGCGCTCGGCCAGGGGCTTGAGTTCCTCGCGCAGGCGGAGCGCCGTCCGTTCGTGCGCCGCCATCAGCGTGGTGGCGAGGGCTGCGCGCACGTCGTCGGCGAATCCGAACAACCGCGCCACCCAGTGCAGGAAGCCGTCCAGCGCGTCGAGACCGGTGGCGCCCTGCTCGGGCTCGATGCCCTGATGCGGTTCGCGAATGACGAAGCCACCGCAGGCCGCCTCGCCCATGCCGGTCACCGACCAGCGTCCGCCCCGTTCCTGGTAATGGCCCAGTTCGCCGGCGCGACTGACATAACGGACCTCGTAGCGGGCGGTTCCCCGCGCCGGCAAAGTCTTCACCACCTGCTCGCAGACGTTGGAGGCCAGCATCGCCACGGCCAGTTGCCGCGCCTGGGGCGGCGGCGGCGGTGCGAAAATCGTAGTTTTGGCGAATTGATCGACCGCCGTCGACCAGACGGCGTCGGCCAAGCCGACCCCACTCAGCGTGACCCACAACACGATGACCTGGATGAAACTGTAACCGTTGACCAGCGGGATCAGCATCGAGGCGGAGAGGACGATCCGGATCGGGGTCCAGGTGGTGGAACGGTCCTGTAAGATTGCTATACATGTGACCTTATTATTGCCGAATCGCCTCTTCTCCCGTTCAATAACACAAGGAAAACCGTGTAGACAGAAGGTTGAATGAGCTATCGATCTGTTCACAGTTCCCGTTTCGCTTTGACACGAGGTATCTATGGTCAATCCGTCGTACCGTGACATTGCACTTCGTTATTGCGTAGATGATTTGCCTGGCGCAAGTGTCCTTGGAGCGCGCCTCCAGAAAATTCTGGACTGTCTCCAGCTTGGCAGGTCCGTAACTCCGCTATCTCTAGCTTTTCTCCAGAAGCAAGGCTTGGGGGCTTTGTACCGCCTGGCTACCGGTACGTTATCCTATGACAGCTTTCGGGAACGGGCGCTTTCTGAGCAATCCGTTCGGATTGAGACTGCTACAGCCGCCAGACTGAACCGCGAAGCCGAAGAGCGCGCCCGCGAAGCCGAAGAGCGCGCCCGTGAAGCTGCCATGCAGGCAAAGATGAAGCTGGCTTTAGAACAGGCTGAGGCGGCTCGCCGGGCCAGAGAAAGCGATCCCCAGTACATCGCGAAGCTCAAGCAACAAAAACTGCGAGCCCGATACGGGGTTGACACCTACGTCGAGCCACACTGCTTCAGTCGGCTGATGGACATCTTGAAACGTGTGGATGCTGGCCAACGGTTGAGTCTGGAGGACTTCGTTTGGCTGTCTTCGGTGGCCGAGGATTACTTCACCAAAGAGTTGCGAGCTGCCTATCATCGACTGGAAGCGGACTTTTTCGCTGATGAGTTCAAAAAAACGCACGACCCATGGGCTGCGGTCAACGCCAGCGGCCATTATCGCAAGTGCAATTGTGCTGGTGATGCTGACTCGCTACTGAAAACCATCCGCGTCGAGAAGCAAAAGTCACCCAAGCTTAAATCAGCCCTCTGCACAACGCATGGCGGAGTCATGCGCGACCTTGGACGCTGGGATGAGGCCCTACAACTCGGTGAGAAAGCGCATGTGCTCAGGCCTGATGATTTCCGCCCTTGCACCCTGCTGGGCGCCGTTCATATGGAGACGGGCAATTACGGCCTGGGCCAGGAGTGGTACGCCAAGGCGGTCGAACGAGGTGCTACGGTTGACGACGTCGATCAGGATCTGCGCAACATCTTCTTCCAAGCTGACCAGGCCAAGCAGGTAGAAATGAGAGAATTTCTGCTCCGCGAAGATCCCGTCCGGTATGCATGGGCAAAACCGAAAGCCAGGATTCATAAAGGGCGACCGCAACCTTAGAAGCCCCATTTCCAGCGGACCATACGCGCTGCGCGCCGTTGCGTCCGTTACGACCGACGAACGAGCCGCCGCCGACCTCGACCGGCAGGCCTTTGCCGGGCTGCGCGAGCTGGCCTGGCGAGCCGCGCGGCGGAAGCGCAACGACTATCGGCCGGTGGCGGCCGATTATCGGCGGCTCATCCAGGCGACGCGCTCCTATCTCGACCATGCCGCGATTCAGGAGGTGATCGGCCAGCATGGCTACACCCACACCGTGCTGATGCGCTTGCTGGACGAGGCGCGCCGGGGTGGTGTGCTCCCGCCGGCTCTGTTCACCTGGATCAAGGGGGTGGACCGTCCGCTGTGGTACGCCCTGACCTCGCTGGGTCGCCGGGCGCCGTTCGTCGAGGCGCTGGGGGCTTGCGCGCACTACGCCGCCGAGCGGCGGATGGGGAGCGCGCTGTCCGGTCCAGCGGTGGAAGGCGCGGTGGAGGCGCTGGCCGCCGCTCTCCCGCGCGCCACCCGCCCGTCGAGCCGGGACGCGCCGGCAGCGGAAGACCATCCCTGAGCGCCCCATCTGGAGGAAGCCCATGTTTCACGTGAATCCAGCCACGCCGACGCTTCGGCTGACGGCTACCGTTCTGCTGGCGCGTCAAGTCGACCACCTGACGCTGATTGCCCTGGCTGGCGTCCGTGCGCTTGATCTCCGGGTGGAGTCGGTGCCGGAGCGCGGCGGCCATGCGCTGGTGGCCGAGTTCGCGGTGGAGTCGGAGACTTCAGGCCATCGCCGGGTGCTGGCGACTTATCCCACCGAGGCCGAAGCGCTGCGCCAGCTCGACCGGTTGACCCGATCCCCGGGGCGGTGGTCGGCGTGGCTGGCGCGAGGCACCGCCGGGCTGGCCATCCTGTTCGCGATCTGGTTTCTGTTCTTCCTGCCGGTGGAGGGCGACCGGCTCGCCGTGCCCACCCGCAACGGCGCGGGCCGGGGCGAACCGGTGGCGCCGGTAACCCGGACGCCGCTGCCGCGCCCTGATCGCGGCGAATGGCCCCCACCGGCGCGGGTCGACGATCCCGCCGCCAACTCGGTTAGCCCGGCCCGCAGTGAAGCGGCGGGCCGGCTCGACCGGTAAGTACGGGGCCGATCCACGATGTCCCATTCCACGCTCCCGCGCGGGGTCGATCCCGATCAGGTGGTCCATCCCCGGTTTTACCTGCGCGACATTCAGACCCCGTTCCAGCGGTTCAAGCGAGCGTGCCGCCAGCCGCGCCTCCTGGGCGTGGCGAGCCTGGTATGGGCCGGGGTGGTGTATCGGTATCCGGCCGTGCTGGACCTCGGCCTGCTGGCGGGAATGGTCCTGGTCGTGGTGGGTTGGCGCCTCAAGCCCCGATTGCCGCTGAAATTGCCCGACCGTTATCGGGGTACCGATCCCCACGATCTCAAGCCCGGATCGGAGACGGAATGCCACCGCGCGCGGGGGGTGTTCCATCTCGGCAACGACCGGCGGTCCGGCGCCGAGTTGTACGTGACCGAGGACGAAGTCCGCACCCATCTGCTGATCCTGGGCGGAACCGGCGCCGGCAAGACCGAAGCGATGCTCGGGCTGGCGGCCCAGGCGCTGCTGTGGGGGTCCGGCTTCGCCTTCAAGGACGCCAAGGGCGATACCGCGCTGTGGGCGAAGACGTTCGCGCTGGCCCGGGCCTGCGGGCGCGAGGATGACCTGTACGTGGTCAACTACCTGACCGGCGCCGCGACCGTGGATCCGGACGCGCCGGTAGAACGACGGCTCAGCAACACCTTCAACCCGTTCGCTACCGGCTCCGCCGACACCCTGACCCAGTTGCTGGTGGCGCAGATGGCGGAGGCGGGTGGCGATTCGGCGACCTGGAAGGACAAGGCCATCGGCCTGCTGACCGTGGTGGTCCGGGTGCTGGTGGCGCTGCGCGACCGGGGCGTGGACGAGCGGGGCGAGCCGTTCACCTTCGACGTGCTGGCGCTGCGCCGGGCCTTGCCGCTCGATGCGCTGATCGACTGGTCCCTGCGCGCCGAGCATCAGGTGGACGGCTTCACCCTGCCGGCCGCTGTCCAGGCCGGCCTCCAGCATTATCTGGACAGCGTGCCGGGGTTCCGGGAGCCGCGCCAGCTCTGGGAACATCAAAACCCGGAGGTTCCGTTCACCGCCGAGATCATCCGCGCGCGGAGCTACCCGACCTAGCCGGAGCCGCAGACCTACGTGCAGCACGGCTACCTGGTCAATCAGTTCAACCGGATGCTGACCCAACTGGCGGACGTGTACGGCCACATCTACCGGGTCCGGCAAGGCGAGGTGGATTTTGCCGACCTGGTGCTCAATCGCCGCATCCTGCTGGTGCAGTTGCCGGCGTTGGAGAAGAGTCCCGACGAGCTGGCCAGCCTGGGCAAAGTGATCGTCGCCGCGATGAAGACCATGCAGGCGGTCGGTCTGGGGGCGCGGCTGGAGGGCACCCATCGGGAGGTGATCGTCAGCAAGCCGCTCAACGCCCCGTCGCCGTTTCTCGACTTCAATGATGAGTACGGCTACTACGCGGTCAAGGGCTTCGCGGTGGTGGCGGCGCAGGCCCGCGCGCTGGGCTTCGCGGTGTGCTTCGGCGGGCAGGATTCCCCGAGCTTCGGCAAGGAATCCAAGGAAGAAGCAGCGGCGATCTTCGGCAACACCCTGATCAAGATCGCCATGAAGATCGAGGATGCGCAGGAGACCTTCGATCTGTTTCAAAAAACCGCCGGCGAAGCCTGGGTGACCCCGACCAGCGGCTTTGCCCGCCACGACAACGCCTGGCTCAGCCATTATTATCACGATACCCGCAGCGCGGGCGTGGAGAAGCGCTCGCGGATCGACCTGCTCGACATTCGCGAGCAGCGGGCGGGGCAGGCGCACATCTTTCAAGGGTCCACCCTGATTCGCGCCGAGTTGTTCTACGCCCGGCCGCCCACCGCTCCGGCCTATCGGCTCAACCGCTTTATCGAACTCTTGCCGCAAACCCCGGACGCTATTTTGGCCCAGCAGGACCGGCCGGCGACGCCTGAGGCATTGCGATAGCCCGATCCGAACGGCTTGCGCGCGGCCATCGGCGCGATTCTGAACACGCCGAACGCGCTGCTGGACCTCCTGGACCTCCCCCACCGTCCCGAACTGGCGGCGCTGCGTCGGAGCGATGATCCAGCCCCCTTCGTGACGGGCCTGATCGCCTGGGTGCTGGACACCTGTCGGACCCAGGAGCGCGAGTTCGTCGCCGCGTTGGCCACGGTCGAGGCGGGGGAGGGGATGGTGACGCCGGCGGAGGAAGAGACGCTGTACCACGTCGGTCTCAGTGCCGGGCAACCCCCACTGGACGTCTATCAGGACCAGCCGGACGATGGACTGTCGGGGACTGGTTCCGACCTGGAAACCGTCCGGTTTACCCCGATCACTCCCATCGGATTCCAGGAAGCAGCGCGCCGGCTCGATCCCGATTTTGCCCACCTGAATCCCGCTCCGGCCCACCGCTCGGATGCGCTGCCGCGCGCGGCGGTGAGCAGCCTTGGGGTGCTCGATGCCGGGGACGTCCTCGCCCAAGTGGAACCGAACCGCGAGCGGATTCGCTCGGACTGACCCTGCTGGAGCGCACGATGAACGGCCGATTCCTCCCTACCCTTTCCATTACCATCCTGGTCGCGTGCGTCGCGAACCCCCGGATCGCCGCACCGGACCCGTTACCCACCGAGCCACCCGCCCCGTCGGCGGGTGTCCCCGTTTCACCTCCGGTTGCCCCGGCGCCTGCCGAAGCGTACCCGGCGGCGATTCAAACGCTGCTGGACCGTGGAGGTCGGCTGGCCGGGCGCGGAGTGGTGGGCGATTTGCCCTTCTGGACGATCGAGACGCCGGCTGGCCAGCAGACCTATGTCACCAGCCCGCGCGGCTTGGTGATCCGGGGGCAGGTGTACGACTCCGGTGGGCTACTCAAGCTCGATACCACGGCGGCGGTCCCGGTCATCCTCGATCCGGCCCGCCAGCGCCGCGAGGGGCTTGAGCCGCTACTCGGTGGGATGGATCCCGTTCTCCCACCATCTGCCGGACTGACGGACGGTTCGCCGCCGGCGCCGGCGCTCGATGACTCCTTGGCGGCGGTGGAAACTCTGGTTCGGGGGACGACTGGTCCCGAAGCGGTCTGGGCGGATCTCGGTCAGGCGACCGCGATCGAAGAAGGTTCCCGTGACGCCCCGCTGGTCTATGTGTTCATCGATCCCTATTGCCCGTATTGCCACCAACAGTGGCGCCTCCTGCGCCAAGCCATCACGGATGGCAGGCTCCGGGTCCGCTGGGTGCCGGTCGTGGTGCTCGAAGCCTCGAAGCGTCAGCTTCCCCGGGTCTTGGGTCTGCTGCCGCCCACCGACGCCGAAGGGCTGGCGCGCTGGATGACGCGGCACGTTGGCGAGTTTCGCACCGACGCCCAGGCCAAGTTGGCGCTGGCTCGCAATCAGGCGTTGTTCGGTCGGCTTCAGGCCAATAAGGTTCCGGCGCTGCTGTACCGGGCGACGGATGGTCAGGTCATCCTGCGGTCCGGTTTGTCGCCCTTGGCGCCCGCGGTGACCGCGCGATGACGCCAGGCCGGCATAATGACTCACTCGCTCACCGACTCAAATATTCACTGACTTATCGACTTACTGACTCACTGACGTACAGACTCATAAACTCACTGACTCACATGATCACTCATCCATTCGCTCTCCGAGCGACATCCGCCGAGGTGAAAGCATGAGCGCTCCGCAGAATGTCCACGTGAATCCCCTCTACCTGGGAACCTATCTGGCAGCCCGGGTCCCGATGGCGACGGCAACGGACCAACTGGCCGCATCGGAGCCCTTCCAGAAGAAGACCGATCAGCCCTTATCCCCACCGCGGATGGAAGGCAGTATTCAGATCGCGGACGCAGCTCCACCGGTCGAGGGTGAGGCAGATCCGCAAATGGCAGTCCGACAGCGGCTCGCGATGATTTTGGCGGGCGGCGCGCTGCACGCGGACCTGGTGGCTGCCGTTCTCGATCAACCGACCACCGAATCGCTTACCATCGAGGCGCTGGAAGCCGATCAGGTCCAGGCGGGCCAGTGGATCGAAGCGACCACGCAGGAGTTGGCGCGCGCCTGGAACGGGGCCAGCGCCGGCGCTACCGACGCGGGCGCCTCGACGCCCGTTGGCCGGCTGCCGGACGAGCACCGTTACGAAATCGCGCGGTTGCTGGTCGATGTTTTGCGCGAGCATCCCGACGGACCGATGCGGATCGAGCCGGCACGCCTGGCGACTTATCTGACCGCCCCCGAAACCGCCGACCGGTCGGTCGCTCCGGATTGGGGGCAACGGCTGGCGGAAGCCCGCGCGCTGGCCCACGTGCTGGACGCGGCCCTGCGCTGCGACTTCCAGCGGGAGGTGAAAACGGTGCTCGGCGAAGCCTGGACCGCCATCGCCGGGACCGCCGAGCGGCAGGCCGACCAGATCGATCAGGTCCTCGCCCTGGCTCCCGAAGCGCGGCGGATCGCCTGGCAGCGTCTGCTGGATGTCGGTGGCGTGCTGTATGCCGCGACGTTGGCGCGGGTCCATCGCGATTCCGTGCGGATGATTCAGGCCTATCAGGACTGTCTGAACGCCGGGGATGCCGCCGGCGCGGACCGGCTGGCGCGAGCGTACCAGGATCGCCGCCTGGGGTATGCGGGGGTTGCGCATTATTTCCAGGTCGCTGTCGAACCCCTCGACCGTTGGACACGGGCCAGCTTGGCGAGTCCACCGGAACCCCCAGTACGGGAGACGCCCGCCGCCGCGTCGAGAAGCCCACCCGGCGCGGTCCGGCGGCGGCCACCTGCACCGGCCGCGCCCGGCGGGGGAGGGAACGGGCCATGACCGACCCATACGACGTGATGGGCTCCGACCGGAACGACCGCTGGCCGCAACGGATCGCGGCGCTGGCGCGGATCGTGGACCACCTCGCCCCGTCCGGGCCGCTCGATCCCGATGCCTGGCTTCAGACCTTGACCCTGGCGCGGTTGATCGAAGAGCTGTCGAGCGAATCCGGCGTGGCGGCCGCCTTGCGCGGCGACATCCGCGATGATCTGCAGCAACTCCCTGGGTCTGCCGAGGGCGACGCGCGCCGGCTCCGTCTCTACCACGAAGTCACCTGCTTGCTGCTGGCCGGCGGCGTCGAACCCCTGACCGCCACCGAGATCGAGGAGTTGGGCTTGTCGCCCTGGGACGAGAGCGAGGAGGCGTGATGGCGGCTTCTACCCGTCGCGGGCGCGGTTCCCACCCCGATCTTTATCAGGAAGTGACCGATCGCATCGTGGCCATGATCGAGGCCGGCGCCGCCCCGTGGCGCAAGCCCTGGACCATGCTTCGACTCCCCGGCGTGCCCGCCTTGCCGGTCAACGCCGCGACCGGCCAGCCCTATCACGGTATCAACGTGCTGCTGTTGCTGCCATTGTCCATGCTGTTCGGCGATCCGCGCTGGTGTAGCTACCGGCAGGCCGAAGCGCGCGGCTGGCAGGTGCGCCAGGGGGAACGGGGAACGCCGATTTGTTTTTACAAGCTGCTGGAGGTCGGGCCGGAGGATCGGGACGACCTGGGAGCGCTGGTGGGGGAGGGGGATGAAGCGGTCCGGACCGTGCCCCTGCTGCGGCGCTCCACCGTGTTTCATGCCTCGCAGATCGACGGTATGCCGACGCTGGAGGAGGTCTACGGCGCGGGCGAGCCCTCGCCGGAGGCGGCGTGGGACGCGGAGGCCCGCCTGGAGGCGCTGCTGGCGCGCAGTGGCGCCGCGATCGAACACCGGGGCGCTCGCGCCTACTACCAGCCGGGCGAGGACCGCATCGTTCTGCCGCCACGCGGGCGGTTTCCCAGCGCCGCGGCCTACTACGGGACGGCCTTTCACGAGCTGGGGCACTGGACCGGGCACGAACGGCGACTGAACCGGCCGTTCTCCTTCGACCGGAGCGCGCCGGACTACGCTCGGGAGGAGTTGCGCGCGGAACTGGCCAGCGCTTTTCTCAACGCCGAACTCGGCTGCCAGCACGATCTGGACGAGCACGCCGCCTATCTGGCGATGTACCTGGAACTGCTGCGCCAGGACCGGAAGGAAATTTTCCGGGCGGCTAAGGATGCTCAGGCCATCGCCGATCTGATCCTGGACCGGCATCCGCGCCTGCGGTTGGAACGGGGAATGGCTGTGCCCCGGACCGGGTCACCGGAGCCCGACGGGCGGATGTCCGCCACCGCCGATCCTCCGGCGCCGATTCGCACCTTCGACGATCTCCTGATCGCCCACCAGCGCCTGATCGGCGGGGCGCTGCGGGAGGTCGTCCGGCGTGGCGACGATGAG
>Ga0116154_10003800_pt1 | contig 10486 bp, 11 predicted proteins | sample AD_UKC030_MetaG_FD_89898 | JGI IMG/M metagenome (GOLD analysis project Ga0116154, IMG submission 89898) | Active sludge microbial communities of municipal wastewater-treating anaerobic digesters from USA - AD_UKC030_MetaG | ecosystem: Engineered > Bioreactor > Anaerobic > Digestate | place: USA...
AATTTTGCCTGGTGATTATTGTGAGGGGGAAACACCCGTTCCCATTCCGAACACGGAAGTTAAGCCCCTCAACGCCGATGGTACTGCCTTAGGGTGGGAGAGTAGGTCGTCGCCAGGCTTTTTATTTTAAATGGCGCCCGAACGGCCGGCAGGCCCATTGCCTCGGCCCCGTAGCCTCCGGTCTTGTGTTGCGCGGGCTTATCTGCTATCCTCCTCTCGCGCCTCGGCGCGACCATGCGTATACGCATCTCCAGCGCGAAGATCGTCATCTTCGCCTACTTCATCGGCATCATACTCGCCGGCTCCCTCCTCTTGAAATTGCCGGTATCCTGGAAGGGCGCGGCGCCTCTGCGCTATGTGGACGCCCTCTTCACCGCCACCAGCGCGGTCTGCGTCACCGGCCTCATCACCGTCAACACGGCCCAGTACAGCCGCTTCGGCCAGGCGATCATAATCCTCCTCATCCAGACGGGGGGCTTGGGGATCATCACCTTCGCGACGATCTACCTCGCCGCCCCGCGCAAGCGCATTTCCCTGGTCAACCGCTCCATCATCAAGGATTACTACATCGAGGAGGTCGAGTACCTCCCGAAGGAGATGATCCGCCACATCCTCACGATGACCCTCGCCATCGAGGGCCTCGGCGCCCTGCTGCTCTTCATCCGCTTCCGCCGCCTTCCGGGGGGCGCCTTCGTGGCGGTCTTCCACGCGGTCTCCGCCTTCTGCAACGCCGGCTTCTCGACCTTCCCCGATAGCCTCGAGGGCTACGTCGGGGATCCCATCGTCAACTTCTCGATCATGGGCCTCATCCTCCTCGGGGGCATCGGCTTCATCGTCATGAAGGATGTCGCGCTCTGCCTGCGCGGCCGCAAGCGCTGGCTCTCCTACCACTCGCGCATGGCCCTCGGCATGTCGGCCGTCCTCGTCGTCGGGGCCGCCCTGGCCTTCCTGGCCTTCGAGCATGGCAGGGCCCTGTCCCACCTCGCACCGGCGGAGAAGGCCATGGCCGCCCTCTTCCAGGCCGTGACGCCGAGGACCGCCGGCTTCGATACGGTGCCGCAAAGGACCTTCTCCACGCCGAGCGTCCTGGTCACCGTGATCCTCATGTTCATCGGAGCCTCGCCGGGCTCGACGGGGGGCGGCGTCAAGACGACGACCTTCCTCGTCGTCCTCCTCGCGGCCTTCCGAGGCGCCGACGATCGCGACAAGCTGAAGGTCGGGACCCGCTCGATCCCGGCCTCCGCCATCATCAAAGCCGTCGGCGTCCTGGGCAAGGGACTCGCCATCGTGGTAGCCGGCCTCGTCCTCCTCCTCCTGGCCGAGAGCGAGCGCCCGGGAGCCTCCCTCGGCCTGACCCCGGCCCTCTTCGAGGTAGTATCGGCCTTCGGGACGGTGGGGCTCTCGCTCGGGATCACGGGCTCGCTCGGGGACGCGTCCAAGGCCGTGCTGATCGCTACGATGTTCGCGGGGCGCGTGGGCCTCTTCGCCATGAGCCTGCCCCTCTCCGCGAGGCGGCTCGAGCGCTACGCCGATTTACCGAGCACCGACGTGCTCATAGGATGACGGGGGTGGAAGCATGAGGCAGTACGCCATCATCGGGCTCGGGAGCTTCGGGCTTCGGATGCTCGAGAAGCTCGCGGCGGTCGCGGACGAGATCGTCGTCATCGACCGGGACGCGGACGTTATCGAGCGCTGCAAGGACCTGGTGCGCAACGCCTTCATAGCCGACGCCTCGGACGTCGACGCCGTCGAGCGCATCCTCCCCGAGGGCCTCGACGTCGCGGTCGTCGACGTCGGGGACAACATCGAGGCCGCCATCCTCGTGACGAGCAGCCTGAAGAAGCTCGGCGTCGGCGAGATCATCGTCAAGGCGAGCTCCGACCAGCGGGGCGAGATCCTCGAGCTCGTCGGCGCCACGCAGGTGGTCTATCCCGACCGCGAGGCCGCGGCCCAGATCGTGCCGATGCTCGTCTCCCCGGCCCTCTTCAGCTACATGCCCCTCTCCCCCAGCCTCGTCATGGCCGAGGTGATGATCCCCGCCCGGTACACGGGCCTCACCCTCATCGAGGCCAACCTGCGGCAGCGCCACGGCATCAACGTCATCGCCATCCGCACCGAGGGTACCCAGGACTACCGCTACTTCTCGGCCGACTACAAGCTCCGCGCCGACGACATCCTCCTCGTGGCAGGCAAGGAGAGCGAGATCATCGACATCTCCGGAGCGGAGCGGAAGGCCGGCAAGCGCCCCGTCCTCGAGGTCTTCGCCGATCTCTTCCGCGGGAAGCCGAAGAAGAGCTAGGGGCGCTGAGCCTAGTTGTTTACACTAACGCGAATACTGTCATATTGACCCGCCTTACCTCCCTCGGCTAGAATCCTATCGAGGCGCCGGAACAAGGCGCCGCGTCGCGATCCGGCGCAGCCGCCCGGGGAGACTACCTCGCCCGGGCGATACCGCGCGGCGAAAGCCGGCCGCCCCATTGGCGGCTTCGATCTCGCCTGAGCGGACCTCCCGCCCGGGCGGAAAGGTATCGGCTCATGGACATCTTCACGAAGTGCTTCGAGTTCGACGAGGACAAGAAGGCGATGGAGAAGGGGCTCTACCCCTTCTTCCAGCCTCTGGAGGGGACCGAGGGGACCGAGGTCACGATGGCCGGGCGCAAGGTCATCATGCTCGGCTCGAACAACTACCTCGGCCTGACCTTCCATCCCAAGGTCCGGGAGGCGGCGCAGAAGGCCATCGACGTCTTCGGCACGAGCTGCACGGGCAGCCGCCTCATCAACGGCACCCTCTGCATCCACGAGGAGCTCGAGGCTCGCCTGGCGGCCTTCATGCGGCGCGACGCGGCCCTGGTATTCTCCACGGGCATGCAGACCAACCTCGGCGCCATCTCCTGCCTCATCGGCCGCAACGACATCGTGGTGACGGACAAGGACGACCACGCCTCGATCGTGGACGGCTGCAGGCTCGGCATGGGCGAGGTCAAACGCTTCGTCCACGGCGACCTCGAGCAGCTCGAGCGCATCCTCGAGAAGATCCCCGAGGACAAGGGGGTCCTCGTCGTGGTGGACGGGGTCTTCTCGATGGGCGGGGACATCGTCGACCTGCCCAGGCTCGGGCCCCTGTGCCGGAAGTACGGCGCCCGTCTCTACGTGGACGACGCCCATTCCATCGGCGTCCTCGGCGGCGGCCGGGGCACGGCGGTCCACTTCGACCAGGGCAAGGACGTCGACCTCACGATGGGCACCTTCTCGAAGAGCTTCGCCTCCCTGGGCGGCTTCGTGGCCGGCGACAAGGACGTGATCAACTGGATCAAGCACAGCGCGCGCTCCTTCATCTTCTCGGCCTCCCTGCCGGCCTCGAACGTGATGGCGGCGATGGCGGCCCTCGACATCATGGAGAAGGAGCCGGAGCACGTGGAGCGCCTGTGGGACAACGCGCGCTTCATGATGAAGAGCTACCGCGAGCTGGGCTTCGACATCGGCCGGACCCAGACGCCGATCATCCCCATCATCGTCGGGGACGACGAGAAGTGCTTCATGCTCTGGAAGGAGCTTTATGAGAACGGGGTGTACACGAATCCCGTGATCCCCCCGGCCGTGCCCCAGGGCATGTCCCTCCTGCGCACGAGCTACATGGCCACCCACACCAAGGCGCAGCTCACCAAGGCCCTCGGGGTCTTCGAGAAGGCGGGGCGGAAGCTCGGCCTCATCTAGCCCCCGCGGCCGCGGCCGGGCGCCTCGCCTCCGGCCGCGGCCCCGCGGGGCCCCGCCGCTCGGCTGGCTTCCGGGCCCGGCATGCATATACTAGGAGTCATCGTGTCGCGCAAACGGGCCCCGGAGGGGGATAGGGCTTGATCGATCCCCGGACGGCCGCGATCCTCATGCTGATCGGCGGCATCGAGTGCAGCCTCCTCTTTTTCGCGGCGGGCGCGATGCGGCGGAAGACCGCGGCTTGGATCAACCCGCCCTCGCTGTTCTGGGGCATCGGCACCTCGATCCACGTCCTCGGCGTCCTCGCCCTCCTCGGCCAGGGGCGGAGCTCGCCCTGGATCGGGATCATCTTCGCCAACTCGGCCATCCTCCTCGGCCAGCTCTTCATCCTCGCCGGGCTCCGCCGCCTCGTCGGGGCATCCTGCGCCTTCCGCCGCTACGCGGCCTCGCTCCTGGCCTATACCCTCCTCGCCGTCCTCCTCACCTTCCGCTTCCCCTCGGCCTCCCTGCGGGTCCTCATGTTCTCCCTCGCCGTCGGCGCCTTCTACCTCGAGGGCGCCATCCTGTGCCATCGCGCGAGGAGCTCGGTCACGGGGCCCATAACGGCCCTGATGTCGATAGTCTTCGTCCTCCTCTGCCTCTTCTTCCTCGCGCGGGCGGCCTTCACGGTCCTCGAGCCCCAGGCTTCGATCTTCTCGCGGAACCCCTTCAACGCCGCGACCTTCGCGGTCTCCAATTTCGGGCTGATCGCCTGGTGCCTCGGCCTCATCCTCATGCAGAACAAGCGGACGGAGCGCGAGCTGGAGCGAGCCATCGACGAGAAGGCGGTCCTCCTCCGCGAGCTCCAGCACCGGGTCAAGAACAGCATCTCGGTCATCGCGGGCCTCGTGAGCCTCGAGTCCTCGCGGCTCGAGGACCCGCGGGCCGCCCCGGTCCTCGAGGCCCTCCAGGGCCGGATCACCGCGATAGCGGAGCTCTACGACCGGCTCTTCCGCTCGGGCGAGACGGAGCTGGTCGAGCTCGACGCCTACCTCGGGGCCGTGGCCGAGGGACTCTTCGCGGGCCAGGCCGCCGTCGAGCGGGGCATCGCCCTAGCGCTCGCCCTCGAGGCCCTGCGCATCGAGGCCAAGCGCGCGGTGCCCCTCGGCCTCATCGCGAACGAGCTCTTGACCGACAGCCTGAAGTACGCCTTCCCCGCGGGGCGCCGGGGCTCGGTGCGCCTGGGCCTGCGCCGCGAGGGCGGGGAGCTCCTCCTCGAGGTCGCCGACGACGGGGTGGGCCTGCCGCCCGGCTTCGCGGTCGGCTCGGGCTCCGGCCTCGGCCTCGTCCTGGCGGAGATGCTGGCCAAGCAGGTGGGCGGCTCGCTCGCGGCCGGCCCCTCTCCCGAGGGCGGCGCCCGCTTCTCGGTCTCCTTCCCCGAGGCGGAGCCCGCCTGAGGCCTAGGCCTCGGGAGCCGGGGGCTCGAGGAGGCCGTGCTCGACGAAGCTGTAGTAGCCCTCGCGCGAGAAGATGAGGTGGTCGAGGAGGACTAGGCCGAGGGTCTCGCCCGCCTCCTTGAGGCGGAGGGTGATCTCCCGGTCCTCGGGGGAGGGCTCGAGGCGGCCCGAGGGGTGATTGTGGGCCACGACCACGGCGCAGGCCCGGTCGGTGATGGGATCGGCGTAGACCTCGCGCGGGTGGACGACCGTCCGGTTCACGAGGCCCACGGAGACGACCCGGGCGGCGATGAGCTCGTGGGCCCCGTTCAGCGAGCAGCAGATGAAGCGCTCCTGCTTGCGGTCCGCCCAGTGGGCGACGAGGGGATAGACGTCCCGCGGCGAGGCGAGCTTGGTCTCGCGGGGGCCGTAGAGGCGCCTGCCCAGCTCGAGCGCCGCGGCGACCGCGCAGGCCTTGGCCGAGCCCATGCCGCCGATCCGGCGGAGGATGGCCTCCTCGGGCGCGCCCCGGCCGGAGTCGAGGAGCTCGACGACCTCCTCGGCCAGCTCGCGGACGCCTCTTCCGCGCGTGCCCGTCCCTATGAGAGCGGCGACGAGTTCCGCGTCCGACAGCGACGCGGGCCCCTCGCAGGCCAGCCGTTCGCGAATGCGGGGCTGGCGGCCGCCGGCGCCGCGCGCCGAATCGTAGAGGGTGTCGTTGGACATCGGAGGCCTCCGATGGGACACGCGCGGGAGACGGCCCGGCGATTGAAGGCGGATCCCGGAGCTTGGGAATGGGCTTATCATCGCCTGGAACGAGGCCTATCCATGGCCTGATTCCGAATGCCATGCTATCGTAAAGAGCTAGGGGAGCTATCATGGGAAACGAACTGGTCGAGTTCTTGTCCCGATATATCCCGATATCCGACGATCTCGCGATCGCTCTCTCGAAAGCGTCGATGTACCGGGACTTCCCCAAGGGCAGTGTGCTCCTTCGCGAGGGAGAGCCGGCGACGAGGGGCTACTTCCTTCTCAAGGGATGCGTCCGGAGCTACGTCCTGAAGGATGGCGACGACAGGACCATCGATTTCTTCATCGAAGAGGAACCGGTCATCCCCCTCGAGTACGGCAAGCTCCGCCTCTCCTCTCATTTCCTGGAATGCGTTGAGGAGACCGTGGCGGTCGTGAGCACGCCCGATCAGGAGGAGCGTATGCTCGCCGAGTATCCGCAATTGAAATCGGTCTGCCTCACCATGGCCGAGATCATGTCCGAGAAACTCCGGGAGTGCCTCGCGCGATACCGGATATCGACCCCGGAGGAACGGTACCGGGAGCTGGCGGAAAGGCGCCCCGGCTTGCTCCAGCGCGTGCCCCAGTACCAGATCGCGAGCTACCTGGGCGTGAAGCCGGAATCCCTGAGCCGGATCCGCAGGCGCATCGCGCTCCGCGGCGGGGGGAAGGCAGCTCCCGACCGATCTTAACCGAGGTCAATGCATTTCCTCCCGCCTTCCTGTACCCTCCTGCGGCAGGAGGCAGGCGATGAAACTGCTTTTTTCGCGAAGGGCGGCGGCCATCCTTTCCCTGGCCCTCTTCGCTGCGACGGGCCCTTCCGCGCTTATCGCCGAGGTCCGCCCATCCGAGGACCTTCGGCGCTCGTTCGAGACCTCCGCCTGGATGGCCATGAACCTTATGCCCGATCCGGGGGATTTCTACCAGCTCACCCTCGGGTATTGGCCTGATGATAAAAACGCGTTTTTCCTGAACGGCATCACCTGGAAATACGACGCGCCGATCGGCATCCCCCTCGGTCCCGACTTCGATGACCCCGACCAGGATTATCCCGGATACGTACGAGCCTTCGGCCTCGGGGTCGGCTATCAGCGGATGCTGTGGAAAGGCTTATTCGCGGCCGCGTACGCGATGCCCTTCCTCCAGTCCTTCCACCCCTCGAACGGCGACGCGGAGCGATCGGGCTTCCAGCTCTACCTGCAGGCGCAGGCGGGGTACCAGTTCGATCTCTTCAAGGGGAAGTTCTTCATCAAGCCCCTGCTTTCCTGCAACTACTGGCCGATCAATACGAATTTCCCGGCTTCCTTCCGCGAGAAGGAGGAGCGATGGCCCAACTATTACCTTTTCGAACCGCATTTGAACCTCGGCTTCAGGTTCTAAGGGGAGGTAGGCCGATGAAGGCCGTCCTACGCGGGGCGAGGCTCGCGCTCTTGTTCGAGACGGCCGGCCCCGATACGAAGGCGCTGCGCCCGGGCGACGAGGTGGCCGGCGGCCTTTCGGCTCGCGGCTCGATACACTACTAGAAGCGCACGCGGATTCCGGCAGTCGCGTAGTTGAACAGGGCGAAGGTGTAGACGCCGCCCCCGCCGTCCGAGCCTCCTTCGAGGAGGCGGTAGCCGAGCCGCAGCGTCGCCGTATCCGAGAGGCGGCGCTGGAGGGCGACGAGGAGGTCCTCCGCGCGGCCGAAGGGGCTGGCCAGGGCCTCCGCGTCGACGAGGAGGCTCGTTCCCCGCGCGAATTCCCATTCCGCCATAGCGCTCACCAGGGGGACGAGGCCGAGGTCGTCGCGGTGGGCGTAGGCTCCCTCGCTCATGAGCGCTATATCCGCGCTGCGGAGCTTCGCCGAGAGCCCCGCCGCGAGGGCGAGGCTCTCGCTCTTGACGAAGGTATAGCGGTAGGTGAGGCGATAGGAATCGAAGCGGTAGCTCGACTCGAGCTTGGTCCCGGCCGGGAAGACCTTGCCCTGGAAGCTCAGGTCCCGATCGAGGGTGCCGGAGCCGCGCACCGTGAGCGGGGCCACGAGGACCAGGATCGAGTGGCGGTCGGCGAAGCTGTAGCCGCCCCGGACGCGGAAGGCGAAGGCCGGATCCGGCCGCGTATCGTCGGCGAGGGAGATCTTCGAGCCGGAATCGGCGGGGATGCGCAGGTCGTTGTAGCCGGTGAAGGCCGCTCCCGCCTCGACCTCCAGGAAGCCTTCGGCCCGGAGCGAGAAGGCGCCGAGGAAGCACAGGGAGACTAAGGCCGATCGAGCCGCTTTACGCATCTTGGTCCTCCTTGGTTCTCTTGGGCCTGAGGAACATCGCTTTCTCAAAAAGCTCGGCCTCCCCCCGGAAGTAGAGCGAGAGCTTCCTCCGGACGCCGAGGATCGTGAGCGCGGCGGCGACGATGAAGAAGGCCAGTACCTCAGGCTCGGGCGGCAGGCCGAAGGCCAGCCTGGACAGGAGGTACATGAAGGGGGGGGCCAGGGAGCTGAGCGCGGCGCAGAGCGCCACGTAGCCGGTCAGGCCGAGGGTCGCGAGGAAGACCGCGAGGCAGAAGGGCGCGACGATCGGATAGGCCGCGCTGATGGCGCCGGCCGCCGTGCCGAAGCCCTTGCCGCCGCGGAAGCCCGCGAAGAGCGGCTTGACGTGGCCGAGGACCGCGGCGAGGCTCGCGACGATGAAGGCAGTCCCTCCGGGAAGGCTCGAAGCGGAGGGAGGGGCGATGCGCGAGGCCAGGGCCACCGCGGCGTAGCCCTTCGCGATATCGACGAGCGCCACCGCCGAGCCGAGCCTCCAGCCGAGGACGCGGAAGGAGTTGGTCGCTCCCGTGTTCCCCGAGCCCTGCTCGCGCAGGTCGATGCCCCTGGCCAGCTTCCCGGCGATGATGCCCGTCGGTATCGAGCCCAAGAGGTAGCTCGCGAGGGCTGCAAGGGCGAGTTCAAGCATGCGCTCCCTCCTTCCTCCCTCCATCGGCGGCGATGATCTCCCAGCCCGAGGCCCGGGCTATCCGGCGGAGCCGCCGGTCGGGATGCACGGCCACGGCCCTGCCCACCGCCCGCAGGAGGGGCAGGTCCCGGTGGCTGTCGCTGTAGAAGGCGCAGTCGCCGGGCTCCGCGCCGAGCGCCTTGAGGCGGTCGAGGACCCGCGAGCGCTTGCCCTCGCCGAAGGCGGGCTCGCCCGCGAGCCTGCCCGTCGCCAGCCCCTCGGCGAACTCGAGCTCGCTCGCCACGACTTCCTCGATCCCGAGATGGCGGGCGAGGGGCGCGAGGATGGTCCCGAAGGAGGAGGAGGCGATGATCGCCCTGCCCCCCGCGCGCCGCGCCTCGTCGATCCTGGCCGCCACCTCACGGTTGATCCGCGGCCCGAAGACCTCGCGGAAGAGCTCCTCGGCCAGGGCGTCGAGGCTGGCTTTCGGGACGCCTCTCAAGAAGGGATAGGCCCGCTCGTCCTTCCGGCCCGGGGCTTTCCGGAGCCCGTGGCGCAGGAAGAGCAGGGGGGTATAGAAGCCGATGGAGGGCCCGATGAGCCCCTCGCGCAGGCCGCGGAATATGAAGGCCCGCACGGTCGAGCAGCCGACCAAGGTGAAGTCGACGTCGAAGATCTGTAGTTCGCTCCGCCGCATCGGGCCTCCGGCTTGCTGATCCATTATAGGCGGTCGTGCGAGGCAAGGCCATGAAGCGCCGCGGTCCGCTCACCAGACCTGCCGCATGCGCTCGATCCGGCCGATATCGTAGCCTCGCTCGGCCAGCCGGGAGAGGATGCCCGCGTAGTCCTCCTCCGCTCCTTGAAGATGACGGAGGAATCGCCCACCTTCCAGTCGAGGGTGCGCTCGAGGGCGGGGAGGGCCGAGGCGCCGAGCAGGGCCATCGCGAGGGCCGAAGCGCTTCTTCGGGCCTTGCCGCGAGCTCTGTGCCCGGGACCGATCCTCCCCGGGGGCGAGGGAAGACTGGTATGGATACATGGTCACCCAGTAAGTAACTCATATATACGATAATTGCTATAATACTGATCGCGCTCGGGAAAGCAAAACCGCCGGCTCGGGATACCTCCATTCGTCGTTGCCCTCGGGCCCGCCGCGATTTATATTAGAAGGCGCGCCCGGGGCGCGGCGCCGGGATCCTCGATGCCCGGCAGGAAGTAAGGGAGGTGCCGATGAAGAGCCTAAAGGGATCCCAGACCGAGAAGAACCTCATGACCGCCTTCGCCGGCGAGTCGCAGGCGAGGATGCGGTACACCTACTTCGCCTCGAAGGCCAAGGAGGAGGGCTACATCCAGATCTCCCAGATCTTCGAGGAGACGGCGAACCAGGAGAAGGAGCACGCCAAGCGCATGTTCAAGTTCCTGGAGGGGGGCGAGGTCGAGATCGCGGCCTCCTTCCCGGCGGGCGTCATCGGCTCGACCCGGGAGAACCTCCTCGCGGCCGCCCACGGCGAGAACCACGAGTGGAAGTCGATGTACCCCGACATCGCGAAGACCGCCAGGGCCGAGGGCTTCGAGGCGATCGCCGCGGTCTTCGACGCGATCATCGTCGCCGAGCGCCAGCACGCGAAGCGCTACGAGAAGCTGGCCGCCAACATCGACAAGGGCCAG
>Ga0116154_10003804_pt1 | contig 10480 bp, 9 predicted proteins | sample AD_UKC030_MetaG_FD_89898 | JGI IMG/M metagenome (GOLD analysis project Ga0116154, IMG submission 89898) | Active sludge microbial communities of municipal wastewater-treating anaerobic digesters from USA - AD_UKC030_MetaG | ecosystem: Engineered > Bioreactor > Anaerobic > Digestate | place: USA...
CGAAGCGAGGTGATCCGGCAGATTCGCATCCGGTCGGACGACTTTTCCGTGGAGCCGGAAATCACGGCCAAGATCTTCAAGAACCGGTGCCTGCGGGTTTACGAGATGCCCATCTCCTACTACGGCCGGACCTACGAAGAGGGGAAGAAAATTTCCTGGAAGCACGGGATCGGCGCCGTCGCGGCCCTGATCCGGTACCGGTTCACGGATTGATGAAAGTCCTCCTGGTCAAGCCCCACAACCTGAGCGATCACATTCAGCCCTCCCTTGGTCTGGGCTACCTGGCCACGGCGATCCGCGGACGGCATGAGGTCGCCATCCTCGACTGCATTCGGGAAAATATCCCGATCGAAAAACTGGAGTCCGTGCTCGAAAGCAGCCGCCCGGACGTTGTCGGTTTGCAGTGCTACACCTTCGATCTTCGTTTCGTCACCGAGGCCCTGAAGGCGGCGAAGCGGGTGAGCCGGGAAACGGTCACCCTTGTCGGGGGGCCCCACCCCTCGGCCATGCCCGAGGACCTCTTTCACCGGGCCGGCAAGGATCTGGATTTTGCCTTCGTCGGCGAGGCGGAAACGGGGCTTCCGATGCTCCTGGACGGCCTGCGGGACGGGCAGGCGGACTACCGCGCCGTTCCGGGCCTGGTCTGGCGCGACAACGGCCGGATCCGGTCGAAGCTCCCCGTTTTTCCCGAAGACCTGGACGCGCTCGGGATGCCGGCCTGGGACATCATCCGGCCGGAGACCTACCCGGAATCGCAGCACGGCGCCTTCTACCGGCAGTTCCCCATCGCGCCCGTCATCGTGACCCGGGGCTGCCCCTACCCGTGCACGTTCTGCGCGGGGCATGTCGTGTCGGGCCGGAAGATCCGCAGGCGGAGCGCCGGCCATGTGCTGGACGAGATTCAATATCTGCGCCGCCGGTTCGGGATCCGGGAGTTCCACGTCGTGGACGACAACTTCACCCAGGACCGGGACTATGCGAAGTCGCTGCTGAGGCAGCTCAAGGCGGCGAGCCTGGGGATGAGCTGGGCCGTGCCGAACGGCGTCCGCATGGACACCCTGGACGAGGAGCTGCTCGGCCTGATGAAGGACACCGGCCTCTACCTGATCTCGCTGGGCATCGAGTCCGGCTCCGACCGGATGCTGAAGCTGATGCGGAAAGGGACGACGAAGGAGGGGATCCGGTCCTCCGTGCGGATGATCCGGCGGGCCGGTATCGACATGGCCGGATTCTTCATCCTCGGGTATCCCGGCGAGACCGCGGCGACGATTCGGGAGACGATCCGCTTCTCCGCCGAGCTCCCGCTGAAGCGGGCCAACTACTTCACCTATCTCCCCTTTCCCGGGTCGGAGAGCTTCCGCATGCTCCAGGCCGGCGGCAGGCTGGGGGAGGTGGACTGGACGCATTTCTATTTCATGAACGCGGCCTACGTGCCGGAAGGGCTCACGCGAAAGGCGCTGAAGCGCTGGCAGCGGCTGGCCTTCCTGAGGTTCTACATGCGGCCCGGCATTCTCCTCTACCAGATCCGGTCCGTCCGTTCGCTCCGGCACCTGTACTACCTGGCCCGGCGGTTTTTCCACTGGATCGTCATGCGGTAGCGGGAGGCGCGTGAACCGGTGAAGCGGGAAAGGCCATCGGCATTTCGGAAAAAGCCCGGGACCGGAGGGGTCGTTCTCGCCTTGTGCCTCCTCTTTTTGCCGTTCCGGAGTGATTCGCAGGACGTTCGGCTCCGGCCCCACATGCCGTCGCCGCCGGCCGCGGCACACACATCCCCGGCCCCCGAACCTTCCGATGTCCCGGTTTACGGCTACCGGGTCATCCGCGCATACCCGCATGACCCTGCCGCCTTCACGCAGGGGCTTGCCTGGGCGGATGGTTTCCTCTACGAGGGGACGGGTCTGGAGGGCCGGTCCTCCCTGCGGAAGGTGGACCTGAAGACGGGGCGGGTGCTGAAGATCCGCCGCCTGGCGAAGGGATGTTTCGGGGAGGGGATCGCGCTGTGCGGGGACCGCCTCGTTCAGCTCACCTGGCAGTCCCGGGTCGGCTTCGTCTATGACCGGGATTTCCGGCAGACCGGCCGGTTCACCTATTCCGGCGAGGGCTGGGGGATCGCCTGCGACGGTTTGCGCCTGGTCATGAGCGACGGGACGGCGACGCTGCGCCGGCTGGACGCCCGCACCTTCAAGCCGGTCGGGCAGGTGACCGTCACCGACCGGGGCAGGCCGGTCGCCCGCCTCAACGAGCTCGAGTTCGTGCGGGGCGAGCTCTTCGCCAACGTCTGGGGGACCGATTTCATCGCCCGGATTGACCCCGAGTCGGGCAGGGTCCTGGGGTGGATCGACCTTCGGGGCCTGTCGGGGATGCTCGGGGCGAGTGCGGAAATCGACGTGCTCAACGGGATCGCCTATGACGGGCGCGGCGGCCGGCTGTTCGTGACGGGGAAATTCTGGCCGAAGCTCTTCGAGATCCGCCTCGTCCGCCGCTGAGGACTGCCTTTGTCCGGAATCGGGAGCCGCCGGCACATATCCCGCGGGCAGCGGGAAATCCCGGCGCCGCCCGGCGCAGGAACTTTTTTGCGGAAACTTCAGTGCTTCGCCATCAGGTGCTGGACGGCCTTTTCCAGTCCGTCCAGTGTCAGCTCGAACATGGGGAAGACCTGCCGGATGATGCCCACCGTCCAGGTGTGGTCCCATTCCTCCTCGGTCTGGGGGTTCAGCCAGACGGCGTGGCGGAAAGTCCGGGACAGGAATTTCAGCCGGTCCAGGCTGGCGTTGTTTTCCCGCTGCTCGAGATAGATCGATCCGTTGACGTGCATGAGCTCGTAGGGGGCCATGCTGGCGTCCCCCACCAGGATCAGCCGCGTTTCCGGGTCCCGGCGGACGAATTCGTCGATGGGCTCCGGCTGGTGGCGCCGCTGCGGGTCTTTCCAGATGCGGCTGTAGATGGTGTTGTGGTAGTAGTAGATCTTCAGGTCCTTGAACTGGGACCGGGCGTAGTTGAAGAGGGTCTGCACCACTTCGACGTAGGGGTCCATCGACCAGCCCCCGTTGTCGATCATCAGGATCACCTTGAGCCGGTCCGCCAGGCGGCGGTCGAAGTCGATCTCGATCTCGCCGGCGTTGCGCATCGTCTCCCGAATCGTCTTGTCCACGTTGACCACGTCCCGGGGGCCGGTGGGGATCATGCGGCGCAGGCGCTTGAGGGCCTCTCCCATCTGGAACTCCGTCAGGGGGCCCTCCTGGGAGTAGTCCCGGTACCGGCGCTCCATGGCCACCTTGATGGCCGACTTGTTGCGCGACCGCCCGCCCACGCGCATCCCGCCGGGATGGTGGCCGGAGTGGCCCACCGGGGACGTCCCCCCCGTGCCGATCCAGCGGTTCCCCCCGTGATGGGCCTCGGTCTGCTCCCGAAGGCGGTCGAAGAAATACCGGATCAGCTCCTCCGGCGTCATGGACTTGAGGTCCTTCTCCTCGATCCCGAGCGCCTGGGCCATTTCCGCGGGGTTTTTCAGCCACTCCTCCAGCATCGCCCGGGCCATTTCCGTCAGCTCGATCTCGTCCGGCTCCGAGAGCGTGACCCCCTTGAAAAAGTGGGCAAAGACCTGGTCGTAGGTGTCGAAGTACCGCTCGCTCTTGACGAGGATGGCCCGGGCCGCCGTGTAGAAATCCTCGACGGAGCGGACCATGCCCAGCTTCAGGGCCTTCTGCAGCCTCAGGAAGGAGGTGGGGGAGACGGGAATGCCCCGCTCCCGCAGGGTATAGAAGAACTCGATGAACACGGCGCCCGCCTCACCGCGCCCGGGCGATCTGCTGCGCAGCGTTGTTCAGGTCCGCGCTTTTCTTGAACAGGATGCCCAGGTAGGGTACGCTTCCCCGGCCCAGGGACTTTGCCTGGAAATCCGGGTCGGCCTTGAGGGCGCGGACCCAGTTGATCAGTTCCCGCGTGGCCGGCTTCTTTTCGATCCCCCGCAGCTCCCGCAGGCGGTAGAAGGCCTCGATGCAGCCGTTGGCCAGGTCCTGGCCCAGGTTCGGGAAATGCACGCCCAGAATGAGCCGCATCATGTCGGGGTCGGGGAAGGCGATGTGATGGAAATTGCAGCGGCCGAGGAAGGGGTCGGACAGGTCCTTCTTCGCATTGGAGGTGATGACGATGACCGGCCGGTGTTTCGCCGCGACGGTCCGGTCGATCTCCATGATGTCGAACTGCATCTGGTCGAGTACGTCGAGCATGTCATCCTGGAAATCGCTGTCCGCCTTGTCGATCTCGTCGATGAGCAGGACGGTCCGCTCCTCCGCGACGAAGGCCTGGCCGATCTTGCCCATGCGGATGTAATCTTCGATGCGGCTCACGTCCCGGCTCGAATCCCCGAAGCGGCTGTCGTTGAGGCGGGTCAGCGTGTCGTACTGATAGAGGGCGTCCACCAGCTTCATGCTGGATTTCACGTTGAGGACGATCAGGGGCATCTTCAGGCTCTCGGCAATGGCGTAGGCCAGCATGGTCTTGCCGGTGCCCGGCTCCCCCTTGAGGAGCAGCGGCATTTCGAGGGCCATGGAAACGTTGACGATTTTGGCCAGTTCGTCGTCGAGGACATACCGGGAAGCCCCCCGGAACCGGTTTGCGGGATTTTTTGGATTCATGAGAACTCCTGTCTTTTCAGAGTGCCGTCGCGGCCGAGATTCACAGGGCGCGCTTCAGGGTTTGATCTATTAATCAATCTGTAAAAAATAATCCACTTTTTTCTTGGCTTGAATTCGCCGTGTTTTTTTCGAAAAGTTGTTGTATGAACGGATTCAGGAGAAAGGAGGGTGCTGCCATGGCCAGGAACAAATCGCTTTTCGCCTTTTCCGTTGCCCTCATGGCCGCTATGGCGGCCGCTTCCGGGTGTCTCGCCTTCGACGCGGGCGACGTGCAGCGGGCCAGGAATTTCAAGAAGTGCCAGAATTGCGATCTGGAGGCTGCCTACATCCCGAACGAATCTCTGAACGGGGCGGCGCTGCAGGGCGCGAAAATGGCGGGCGCGAACCTTTATTATACGGCACTGAACGGCGCCAGCCTGTCCGGTGCGGACCTGAGCCGTGCAAACCTCTCGCACACGGCGATGAGCGAAGCGAACCTGACCGGCGCAAATCTGGCCGGGGCGAACCTCTCGGAGTCCAACCTGAGCGGCGCCAATCTGACGGGCGCGGACCTGACCCGTGCGAACCTGCACGGCGCCTCGCTGTCCGGCGTGAATTTGACCGAGGCGAATCTGACCGGAGCCCGTCTGACCCATGTGAACCTGACCGGAGCGAATCTTGCCGGAGCCAACCTGACGGGGGCGCGCCTGAACCAGGCGCGCCTGGGCGGTGCAAATCTGAGCCGCGCGGTGCTGACCGGCGCAACGCTGAATGATGCAGTCTGGACAGACGGCAGAAAAATCTGCGCAGAAGGGTCGGTCGGCGCGTGCAAATAGGTCCGAACTGCAGAACGGCTCCTGCTCCCCGGGCATCCGGAGTCACGCTAACCCCTTCTTCGACGATTCACCCCTGCCCGTTTCCGCCATCCGCCGACCCGTGCCCTAATGAATTTGAATCCGCACATCCGGGAAGAAAAAATGAATGCCGGGCAGCGGTGGGGCCGGCACATGGATGACCGGGTGCGCCTCGCGGACGGGGGGGTGCATCACATGCATTGCCGGGCTCCATTCCCGGTACTGCACGACCTGCTCGCGCTTCCAGTTCTTGTTGTTCCATTTAACCTTTTTCCATCCCTGATGATTTCCCCAGCCGGGGTCGTGTGCGAAGGCGGTTGCCGCCGTCCCTGACATGACAAAGCATGCCGTCAAAGCCACTATTAATTTTTTCATGATCCTGATCTCCTTCCGGTTTGATTTTGGCTTACTGTAAAGCATAGGCCGTGCCAACCGGGATTCGATAGAAATAAGACCTTAATTAAATTGATTATTCTCTGATTATTTCATTTTTGCGGCTTTTGCCTCTTTCAAATCCGGCCGACCGGATGTGTCATAAATATCCAGCTTCACCACCCCGGTTGGCTAAAATGTATCCATGCGCAACGGTTTGTCGGGTCCGTTCGCGCGGCGGATCATTATTTCGGCGGGGCGACCGGGCCGAAAGGCGCGGATTCCCGAATGCCGGAACTTTGGAATGGACCCTGCCGGGGCCAAATCGCCCACCCTCAAATTTAAATGCTCTAAAATAGCGGCAATTGCGGCAGACCAAAGAAAAAGGGGTTAGCCTTGGATTGGCTAACCCCTCATCGAAAGACCGCATGAGCCGGATGCGAGGCTGGACAGCCTGAATTCGTCCCGACCATCCAACTTTTCCGTTTTGTCTCTTGACCTTGACTCCATGATGTATTTCTTTCTCGAACCTGCCCCTAGAAAACTTGATTCAAATCTTCTTCGGTTTTTTCGGCCAACGTGCCTTTGCCCGTTCCAGAAAAGACGGCTCAACCTGTTTAGGTGCGCCGGTGACGATATCCTCGAACCCGGCCATAAATCCCTTCTTGCGAAAGTGCCTTTTGCGCACATCGGCAATCGCTGCCTGCCAGTCGGCATCGAGACCAGCCTTGGTATAACATTTCTTGGCGTGCTCTATATAATCGAGCGCCGCATTGTAATATTTACTCTTGCCGGAATTAAGGATCCGCATACAGAGCGCACGGTACACTCTGGCGGATACATCGGGGTGAGAGAGCTCCAGCTTGCGCGCCAGCGGCTCGATCCGGTAGTGGCTGAGATCCTCCAATTCATCATCCGTAACCTGGAGCAGGCGCGATACAAGACGGTCGCATTCTTTATGTTCAAGCAAGAGTTCAATCAGAGTGGACAAATCGCCTTTTTCCGATGCCGCCATGGCTTTTTGGTGCCAACTCGTTTTCTCCTTGCCCGGTACATAGCGCATCAATTCCTTGTATGCGAACGTGGAGGGGTGTTCCTCAAACTCGGACCAGGCGGATTGAAGGGCATCTTCCGTCCGCCCGATACTGGCCAGCATCGCCCGTTTTAGCTCACCCAATTCGTGTTCTTCATATGATGTGCGGCTGTCCGCCCGCGCGATCTTCAAGCCTCTTTCAACCCAGGCAATCGCATCTTCAGAAAGTCTCCGGCTTTTGTATATTTGCGCGATGGCAATGCAGTCCTTGGCTTCAAGCCCGGTCTGACCGCAGAGCGCGATATAAGCGTCAACATTACGCTGGGCTGCCAGCAAAGTCTTCAGTACGCCGCCCCACCGTCGGCGTTCGTAGCCGGAAAAACGTTTTTCCTCGTCATCCCGGGTCGGAGCGGATTCGAACTTGGCGCGAATCTGCTGGATGAATGCCGCCAACCCCTTCTTGTCGAGCACTTTCACAACCCCACGCTCAAGGTCGTGACAGAATCCGTAGGGGTCGTCTTCCATCCAGGATATCAACGATATTGCGGTCTCGTCCGGATCGAAATTTGCACCCTGACGCGCTTTGATCCAACCTTGAAAGAGCCCCTCAACCAGCATCCCGAAATTGCCGCTCGAGCCGTCGATCTCATCGGCTTTTTCATGACAAGCGGCGATGAAGATCTCGTACAGACGCGCCGCCCGTGCCGGCTCTTTCCGGATGATTTTACCGATGTCATCGGCAACACCCTGAACTTCTTCCACGAACGACCAGGCGGCATTATAGGAAATGAAACGGCCGGGAGACAGTGCCGCTTCTATGGCCTTTTCCATGAGATCGGTCTGTTTTTGCTGCGCGGGGGTCATGGTGTTCCTTTGATTGTCACTCGACTTCTCGATTCTCCCAGGCTGTCTTTGCCTTGACTTCGTCGATGAGAAACCGCACGCCCTGGTTGTCCGACGGGTTCAGCCAGAGCATCTTCTCAAATATTTGCTCCGCCTCGTCAAAGCGCCCAAGTCGCCAGAGACACAATCCATAACCGTGCATGCAGCGAAGAAACGGACGGTTGTCGATCAAGCTCCACGCTAGCACGCCGGTGAAGTCGTCACCCAAAGACAGCTCGCCGATGCGCAAACCGACTTCGTAATGACGGACGGCATCCTGGGGATGGTGGTCGAAGACGAAATTGCCCAGATGGGAATGGGCATCGAGGCAGCGCAGGTCCGCCTGGCACAGCTGCATTAAAATCTTTTTCGCCTCCGCCCGCTCGCCGGCATCTTTGAGATCATTGGACCGGATGATGGGGTCATTGAAAGGATCGTCAGGATCCTCGCCGGGCAGCACCTGCTCCATCTCGAACATGGGGCGGGGGCCGTGAGCGATGATCGGCTCGGCCCATTCCTCGATGGGTCCGCCTTCTTCTCTCCAGTACTCTTCCTTGGGGTTCCACATGCCCATCTCTGCAAACCCCTAAGGTGCCAGATCTAAAGCCTTCACGTCGATCCGAGTCGACTGAATCTCACCGGAGAGATACGGATGACCGCCATAACGCCACTGCTTTCGGGGTGTTACCGTGACGATTGCGCCAGGCACCACCTCCCAGAGGCGGCTTGCGCGCAGGGTAATGATACGGTCGCTTCCCAGCAAACGGCACCGGGCGGCCCGCTCCATGACCGATAAGGCGACCAGTTCGACCGGTTTGCTCAAATCGAGGTCGTCGGTGACCTTGTGCTGTCGCCCGCGTCGGGAAGGCTTCTTGGTTTCGGCAGGGTAAGGATCGAGGTTGAGCCACCTGCGGTAAGCGGCAATATACCGTGCCCCTGTTGATGCCTGCGGCAACACGACCTCGGAGACCGCAATTACATATTCCGACCCGTCCTCCCGGCGGCAATTGGCCGTCAAACCACGCCGTTGGTTACCGTCGTAGTCCACCGCGATCACCGAAACCGGTTCTCCGATGACGAAACCGTCGGCCGGCAGGGCAACGTCATCCTCAAACGCCTGCCGAAAGGCCCATAGCTGTTCATCATCGCCGTACGCGTCGACGGTGATTTCCTCAATAAGCTTGTCCAAGGCTTCGAGTTCCTTGCCATCTTTGTTGCTACTCGTGCCCATCTTCTATTGATCCCTCCAGATACCGGCCTTCACCAGCCGTTGAATCAGCGCCTTGCGCCTCAGGTGGCCGGCCATGAACTTTTCTAATTCTTTCTGAAATTGATTCTTGGTCGCATACAAAGCATAGGCCTCGGCGATGTCGACGAGTATGCGGCAGGCCGCGTCATACCCCCGCCCCGATCCGCGCTCGACAGGTTCTTTGACCGACGCCCATGCCTTGGGAAGATCGCTGGACAGATTCTTCAGATACGCCTTGTGTTTCTCACGTCGCTTGATCTCCTGGTGTGTGCGGTCCCGTTTTTGTTTTTCCAGCCGGATTTCGCGCGCCTTTTCGGCGTTCTGCCGCAATTCCCCCACCGTGCGCCGGGATGCACCGGTATTGTTCGCCTGAAGGCCACGCCGCCAGGATGCGAACCGGTTTCTCAGGGAGCGTTCGGCCTGCTGCCCCTTGCCCTCCAGCAATTGTTTCAGGATTGGATTGACCTCATCTTGGGGCAGGGCTTCGATCCACTTATCCAGTTCCCGTCGTGCAACTTCCGTCTCTTGCGCAGCCGGATTGCCCATACCGGCGCCCGCCAGAAGGTCCGGGTCCACCTCGATAAATTCAGCCAGCGCACGTTGCGCTGCCGTCAGGTTTGCCAATCCGCTCACAGCAAAGGGTTCGGTCTCATCGTCATCCATCATCTCCCTGGCCACGGCCGCCAGCCAACCGATGTACAGGCTGCGCAGGTCCCCGCGCAGCAGTTCATCCCGCACCGGGGCCAGACGCGCCATCCAGCCACGGCCGTCCTCCATGCCGAAGCGGTCGTAGTTTTCCGACTCCTCAAGTCTCCAGGTAATGATCCAATGGGTCTTGGTGGGCTTGATTTCCAAAAGATAAGCCGCGGCCACGGCCTTGGCCGTCTCTTGGGTCAATGTCTTGATCGGCAGGCGCACCATGAATATGGCCGTCATCCAGTTGGCCACATAGACATGGGCGTCGAAATAGCGCTGCATCAGCTTGTCGGGGTTGCCCTTGAAGTCGCCCCAATTGTATTCGTTGGTGAAGCTGACCGGAGTGATCGTGGCCCGCGTCGAGAGCGCCCGTAGCTCGGCCATCTCCTCTTCCGGCAGAGGCCGGTCGATGGCCAGGAATTCATAATACTGGTATTCGCTCATGCTTCCGCTCCCCGAAACTCATCTTCAATAAACCGCTTCATTTTTACATTTGTCATTTGCGGCATCGGTCCTCTCCCTGATCTTCTCGTAGACCTCCTTGAGGAGGTGCTGGCTGACAGCTTCGCGGAATTGATCCTCGTTCATGAACTTGGCCGCGATTTCCTCGTTCTGTTCCATGCGGTCGATAAAGAGCCCCTCCAAGGCTTTGCGGAAGACGTAGCCGAAGTTCTCCATCGTGTTGGCGAACGCGGCCTGACGGAGGCCGCTGTCGGCCACCGCGTCCTCCCGTATCGACTCGAAAAACAACTGGTCGCCCGGCTTGAACTCCGTTCCG